>Ga0308157_10000617_pt1 | contig 106271 bp, 90 predicted proteins | sample PhyBR1_FD_201035 | JGI IMG/M metagenome (GOLD analysis project Ga0308157, IMG submission 201035) | Phyllosphere microbial communities from UC Gill Tract Community Farm, Albany, California, United States - DLSLB.R1 | ecosystem: Host-associated > Plants > Phyllosphere > Unclassified | place...
GAGCAGGAATATGCGACCCGTGGTGTTGCCTACTGCCCGCACTGTGACGGTCCGCTGTTCAAGGGCAAACGGGTGGCGGTGATTGGTGGCGGTAACTCCGGGGTTGAGGCAGCGATTGATCTGGCCGGTATTGTTGAGCATGTGGCTCTGCTTGAGTTTGCTGATACTTTACGTGCAGATCAGGTATTGCAGGACAAGCTTGCGAGCTTGCCGAACACGACAGTAATCAAGTCTGCGTTGACCACTGAGGTGGTGGGAGACGGCTCACAGGTGACTGCGCTGCGTTATCAGGACCGGGTATCTGGAGAGGACAGGGAGATTGAACTGGCGGGTATCTTTGTACAGATTGGTCTGCTGCCGAACACTGACTTTCTGAAAGGGTCAGAAGTCGAGCTGAGTAACCGCGGTGAGATTGTGGTGAATGAGCGTAACGAGACCAATGTAAAAGGTGTATTTGCGGCGGGTGACTGTACAACGGTACCGTACAAGCAGATCATCATTGCTACAGGTGAAGGTGCAAAAGCGTCGCTCTCTGCTTTTGATTACATTATCCGCTCCGGTCAGTAACCAGATAAACTGAGGGACTCCGGTTTCTCAGCTTGATAATTTTATTTATGTTTTACCTCTTTACGGAATCTGGTCTCGCTAACAGCCAGGTTCCTTTTTTATATTCAATACATTAAGAATAAAAACAGAAAAGCCAAAATGCCCCCCACACTTTGGCTTTTATCTGTTGTATAGCTTTGGCTATAAATCTCTATTTTTAGTATTTAGGGTTTTATTCGTTTTGCTTTTTAAACAGGTTCAGATGTTTAAATTTTTCCAAAAGCTGTTCCTGAGTTTCTATATATTGAGGATTAGGCTCGATACAATCAATTGGACAGACAGCCATACAGGTTTCCTGTTCATAAAATCCTACACATTCAGTACAGCGTTCTGCATCAATTTCATAGATTTTTATACCCTCATAAATAGCATCGTTCGGGCATTCTGGTAAACACATATCACAGTTAATACATTGCTGCGTAATATGAAGAGCCATATTATTCTGATGTATATGCTAATGAGGCGGCAGAGATATCTACAGCCGAGTTTGGAAGATTACGAATGAGCAGGGCATATTGTATATCGACCTCTGCTGGTATAGGAATCTCGACAATATGTCCTGAACCTTTAGCCTCCATAATCAGGTTCCCAGTTTTATCTTTTATTTCAGCCAGAGTAAAAGTGATATTACCTCGCGTAGTCATCAACTCTAAAGAATCGCCCACCGTAAAACGGTTTTTTACATCAATCTGGATGTAATCACCATTACGCTCCAAAACTTCACCACAGAACTGCTGATGATCGAAGCGGGATGAGCCGGTGGTATAATTTTGATATTCACTATGTACATGTCGACGAAGAAAGCCTTCAGTATATCCCCGGTTAGCCAGACCTTCTAACTGTGTAAATAGTGATGTATCAAAAGGTCGACCTGCCAGTGCATCATCAATCGCTTTGCGATAGATCTGGGCAGTGCGTGCACAGTAAAAATAAGATTTGGTACGACCTTCGATCTTGAGAGAATGTACACCCATTTTAGTTAGCCGTTCTACATGCTGTACCGCACGCAAATCTTTCGAGTTCATAAAGTAGGTGCCATGTTCATCTTCTTCTGCTGCAAACATATCTTCTTCATTGCGCTGTAACAGTACGGGCTCTTTAACCTGTTGCTGGCCAAGCATATGTTGCTGGTCTACTTCAGTCTTGTTACAGCAACCTTTAGGCAGATCTTGTAGAGCAATTATGTCACCTGTTTCATCTTCAATAGCATTATAAATTTTATACTCCCAGCGACAGGCATTGGTACATGCACCTTGGTTTGCATCACGCTTATTCATATAACCAGACAGCAGGCAGCGGCCTGAATAAGCCATACACAGGGCACCATGTACAAAAACCTCAATTTCCATATCGGGTACGTTTTGTTTGATTTCTTCTATTTCTTCAAGAGAAAGTTCACGTGATAGAATCACGCGCGTAAGCCCCATGGTTTTCCAGAATTTAACAGTCGCCCAGTTTACTGCATTAGCTTGCACAGAGAGATGAATGGGCATATCAGGAAAATGTTCACGTGCCATCATGATGAGGCCCGGATCGGACATAATGAGTGCATCCGGCTTCATGGCAACTACAGGTGCCAGATCACGTATAAAATTTTTAAGCTTGCTATTATGTGGCTGAATATTCACGACTACATAAAACTTTTTACCTAACTGATGTGCCTCTTCAATACCTGTTTTTAAGTTGTCATGATCAAATTCGTTGTTACGAACACGCAGACTGTAACGTGGTTGACCTGCATAGACTGCATCTGCACCATAGGCAAAAGCATAACGCATATTTTTAAGTGAGCCGGCAGGAGAGAGAAGTTCGGTAACGTAAGAGAGAGTCATGGCAATAAAGCAAAAGGCATAAATAAAATATGGCTTTATTGTATGGATTTGAAAAAAGGATTCAACCCAGTAAAACAGTTGGGATTTTTAGAATTATCAGGTTAAGAAAGCTTCTGATTTAAGTCTAGCGAATGAAATCTTAAATTTTAGTAGAAAGTTTTTTTTATAATAAAAACCGGGCATTATCGCCCGGTTTTTCATTTAACTCATCTTATTTTTCAACAAAAGCCCGTTCAATAACGTAATCGCCCATTTCACCCATACGCGGCGATTCCTTCAGGCCATGCTGATCTAGCAAACCGGCAACATCACGCAGAAAGTGCGGACTGCCGCATAGCATTGCACGGTCATCTTCACGATTAAATGCGGGCAGATTTAAATCTTCAAAAATTTTCCCGGATTCGATCAGAGCGGTTAAACGGCCTTGAGTTTTGAACTCTTCACGGGTTACAGTCGGGTAGTACACCAGTTTATCTTGAATACCTAAGTCCTGGAAAAACTCATTATTTGGTAATTCATCTAAAATCAGGTCCTGATAAGCCAGTTCAGAAATGTAACGTGTACCATGTACAACAATAACTTTCTCAAAGCGTTCATAAGTTTCAGGATCACGAATAACAGACAGGAAGGGAGCTAGGCCAGTTCCTGAGGAAAGTAGCCATAGATTTTTGCCTGGCAGCAGATCATCAAGTACCAGTGTACCTGTCGGCTTGCGTGAGACCAGAATCTCATCACCCACCTGAACTTTCTGCAAAATTGAAGTAAGTGGACCATCTTGTACTTTAATTGAGAAAAATTCCAGTTCTTCTTCATAGTTTGCACTGGCGATAGAATAAGCTCGCATTAATGGCTTGCCATTGACTTCAAGTCCAATCATCACAAACTGCCCATTTTTAAAACGTAAACTCGGATCACGAGTTGTTTTAAAACTAAATAGCGTGTCATTCCAGTGGTGAACGTGAGTAATCTTTTCGACGTTAAACGCAGCCATTAAAGGTCTCAATTATCTATCAAATTAAACAGCTTGCTATTCTAATCTAAAAACATTCTCGATAAACTGAATATATTTAATTGTGTTTATAAGCAAAAGTGATGAAGCCTACTGTGTCACTCCCTATTATCGGGTATATGAAATCTCCCTATCAGGAAAAGTTTGGAATACCGCGCCAGCCTAATCTGGTTCAGATTGAGTCCTATATTGATATGTTACCTCCCTATAATGATCTGCTGGCATTTTCAGGTATTGAGGCATTTAGCCATCTATGGCTGGTATGGCAGTTCCATGACAATAAGTCTCAGGACCAGACTGATAAGTTCAGGCCTCAAGTGCGCCCACCACGTCTAGGGGGTAATAAAAAGCTTGGGGTGTTTGCAACCCGAAGTATGTACCGTCCAGCACCAGTGGGCCTGTCAGTGGTACAGCTTAAAGAAGTAAAAAAAGTGGGCAAAGCACTACGAATTTATGTTACCGGAAGCGATCTGCTTGATGGCACCCCCGTTCTGGATATCAAACCTTATATTCACTATTCAGATGCTATTCCCCATGCACAGAGCGGTTATGCGCAGGAAGAGCCAATTCGCAAAGAAGTAAGCTGGTCGGAAGAGGCTTTAATAAAACAGCAAGTGCTTGAACTGAGCGATCAACTTATTCAGGAGTTAAATGATGTTTTATCATTTGATCCACGTCCGGCTTATCAGGAAGATCCTGAACGTATTTATAAGATGAAGTTTGCTTGTCTTGATATTAGCTTTAGCATACAAGCAGAGCAGATTATTATTATTGACCTTGTCTGAAATTAGTTCAGATTGGATTTGATACGGCGTTTATGTTCAAACATCTTCTGATCGGCTTCTGTGACAGCAGTCAATAAGCCTTTAGAGGGATGCCGCATAACATAACCGACAGCGGCACTAACGCCAGCTTCTTCCAGTGCTTTTAACATCCGCTGCAATAGAAGTTCTGCGCCTGCCTGGTTGTTCTCAATACTGAGAATACCAAATTCATCACCGCCAAGCCGAGCAACAATATCATTGCTACGAGCATTATTCTTTAATATCTCAGCAGCCTGTCGAATAAAACGGTCTCCTGCTACATGCCCCAGGTTGTCATTTACTTCTTTTAGACCGTTCAGATCAATAATAAAGACCGCAGCAGGATGTCCATGCCGTTTACAGCGTTCTTCTTCTGCATTAACCAGCCTGTCCCAAGCCCGACGGTTATATAAACCGGTCAGTACATCACTTAAAGCTTCAACCTGTAGACGCTCATACTGGCGGATCTGCTCATTTTCACGTAGTTCAACCTGTAAAATCCGGCTAAGTAGGCCACCGAAAACTTCAATCAGGTCAGCATCATGGATAATTGAATCAGGTTTGGGATGAGGATCAATGGCACAGAGTGTACCGAACAGACTGCCATCTTCATTAAGCAACGGCTGGCCAATATAAGCTCTGATACTGACTTGCTTGGCAATAGGCGCCGCTGCATATAAGGGTATATCTTCAGAGCGGGGTACAATTTTAGGAGCATCACCAGTAACCATATGTGCACAAAAAGAATCTGCCCAGCGAAAGACCTGACCAGGCTGGATGTCATAACCCGTCGTTTCACTTTGTAAAACAATCCAGTTATCACTTTCCACCCGTGTAATCATCCATAAACTGAAGCCGAAGCGTTTATGCAAATAACCTAATACGGCTTTACCGGCTTCCTGAAAACTTCCGAAATTCGCATTGCTCATCCATTGAACCTATAGTGTAAATACCTGGCGAAGAGTTAGTTATTCATTTAATTTAAAGTATTTTATTTAATTAAAAAACTGGTATTAATGATTTTAAAATAATCTAAGTATAATAATAATTGAAGTTTAAGGCAGAAGTGATAATATTTTGTCTTACAAGATTAACACTTTACTTCTAAAAGCTTTTTATATCTTTAAAAAATAATATTTTTTATATTAACTATAAACAATCTATTAATTTTATATGGCCCTGTACTGCATCAGAAAATAACTCTGTTATAGTATTTAAGGATGCAGGGGATATAATAGTGAAGTTTAATTTTGAAATAGATACGGTCTGGTGCCTGGACCATTTACAAAAAGACGGCCGGATTACCGAGCGCGACAAACATTTGGTTCAGACCACCCAGCGGCAAAAACAGCATTTTAAATGGCATCCCCTGCAATGGATTGCAAATTTTAATCTCAAAGATCAACAGCATCCATTGTTATCCCTGACATTAACTCGCTTATGCCAATGGCTGGCCGAAAAAGCTGAAATTCCTTTCTATGTTATTGATCCTTTAAAAGCAGATGTAACTGCACTGACTGGAATCATGTCGCAGGAATTTGCTGTTAAAAATCATATTTTAGCAGTCGAGGTTCAGGCAGATCAGGTATTGATTGGTACAGACCAGCCTTTTATGACTGAATGGATTACTAATCTTGAACGAAGCTTAAAGCCTAAAAAAATCCAGCAAGTGCTCCTTAACCCTGAACAGTTGCAGCGGTATTTAGTGGAATACTATCAGGTTAGCCGCGCGGTCAGCTCTTCTCAGAAAAGCAGCATACACGATCGTACTAATAAAGGCGTTGAGGCACTCTTACAACTGGGTGATACTCAGAATCCTGATGCTAATGACCAGCATATTGTAAAATTGGTGGACTGGATTTTACAGTTTGCATTTGAGCAGGGAGCCAGTGATATTCATCTGGAACCACGTAAAGATAACGGCAAAATCCGCTTTCGGATAGATGGGGTATTACATACGATTTACAATATGCCGGCCAGTACACTGACGGCAGTAATTTCCCGGTTAAAAATTTTGGGGCGTCTGAATGTTGCTGAAAAGCGCAAACCGCAAGATGGCCGTCTGAAAACGCGTACACCTAAAGGCCAGGAAACAGAACTGCGCTTATCGACCTTACCTACGGCGTTTGGGGAAAAACTGGTTATGCGGATTTTTGACCCTGAAGTCCTGGTCCGTAGCTTTCAGCAATTGGGTTTTGAAGGGCGTTTGCTTAATGCATGGCAGGAAATGACTCAGCATAGTCACGGTATTATATTAGTGACTGGCCCGACTGGTTCAGGGAAAACCACAACGCTATATTCTTCCCTGAAACAGCTGGCAACCGAACAGGTTAATGTCTGTACCATAGAAGACCCGATCGAGATGCTGGAGCCAAGCTTTAACCAGATGCAGGTTAATCATGGAATTGACTTGGGTTTCGCAGACGGGGTACGTGCCCTGATGCGACAAGACCCTGATATTATTATGGTTGGTGAAATCCGAGATCAGGATACAGCCAATATGGCAATTCAGGCAGCCTTAACTGGCCATCTGGTCTTGTCAACTTTGCATACCAATGATGCGCCTTCTAGCTTAACCCGTTTACATGATCTCGGTGTGCAGCCTTTTTTGACTTCAGCCACAATCTTAGGTGTATTGGCTCAGCGTTTGGTTCGTACCTTATGCCCTCACTGTAAAGAAAAGGGGCAAATTAATGAACATCAATGGGAACATTTAACTTTTGACTATATTATGGAAGTTCCAGATACAGTCTATCAGGCAGTGGGCTGTGAAATCTGTCGTAATACAGGTTATAAAGGCAGAATAGGTCTTTATGAGTTTATGCCAGTAAGTCTGGCACTCAAACAGCAGATCAGTCTTGATGCATCGCTCGATCAGATTCGTCAGCAGGCCAAAAAAGAAGGGGTGGAGCCATTGCGTATTGCAGGCGCCCGAAAGGTAATTGCAGGCTTAACCACACTCGAGGAAGTATTACGCGTAGTGCCTTTAAATTAATAAAATAATTTTAATTTCTTAAGATTCAATTCATCTTTAGCTGTTTTAATACTCTTATTCGATAATGAGTAAATAAACGAGGTAAAGTGCGTATGAATATGGCGAAACTGGCTTTGTTAACAGGTGCTCTAAGTATTGGTGGCGTGGCTATGGCAAATACTGCCGTGAATCATGCAGCAATCAAAACGGCCCAGGTTACTACGGTAAAACAGGCACTGACCGCAAAAGATGATACCCGTGTGCAATTGCGTGGTCAGGTGGTAAAAGCCTTAGGCGATGAGAAATATCAATTCCGTGACCGGACTGGCACAATTACTGCCGATATTGATGATGAATTATGGCAAGGTAAACCTATTTCTCCAACTACAACCGTAACATTGACCGGCGAAGTTGATATCGACTATAAACCGACTAAACGTGTAGAAATTGATGTAGATTCAGTGAAATTTTAAAGTTTTTAAGTTGTAGTTGTTTCGTGTTTTGTTAATCCTCCTTAGAAACCACATTACTTGCCATTTTAGTAATGTGGTTTTTTTATTGGGCTTTGAATATTTCAATTTTTCAGGGCACTATCAAGATACATAAAAACAGAGATATAAAATAAGGATGAGAATTTTACTAGTTGAAGATGATACCTCTCAAGGTGAAAGTATAAAGACCTGGCTGGAACTGGACGGTTATAGTGTAGATTGGGTAGAGCGGGGAGATTATGCGATGACTGCTCTTAAACAGCACGACTATGAATGTATACTGCTCGACCGGGGTTTGCCTTATGCCAGTGGTGATGAAATTTTAAAAACCCTGCGCCAACATCAGGCTCAGACTCCTGTTATTTTTCTGACAGCCCGCGACAGTATCAGTGACCGGGTAGAAGGATTAGACCTCGGTGCCAATGATTATCTGGTCAAGCCATTTAGCCTGGAAGAACTTTCAGCACGTATACGTAGCCAGATGAGAAACCTGCAAGCGGGACAAAGCCAGACATTGATATGGAATAATATTTGTCTGGATCCGAAAGCGAAAACCGTACAGCAGGAGGGCGAAAGCCGTGACCTGACAGCCAGAGAATTCCAGATTTTGTATAAGTTGATGCAACATCCGAATCATGTGGTGACACGTGAACAGCTGGAAGAGTCGATTTACGCTTGGGGGGATGAAGTCGAAAGTAACGCCATTGAAGTCTATATTTATCAATTACGCAAAAAGTTAGGTAGCCAAACAATCAGGACTATTCGTGGTTTAGGTTACCGTATGGGCGAAGCCTGAATGAATACAAAGCCAGATTCTTTACAGTCTCAACTCATCCGTACTACTATGCTGGGCAGTATTTTGGCGGGACTGCTGGCCTTTTTGCTGCTGATTGGTATTGCTGTTTATCATGCCATGCAGGTTCATGACGAGATTATGGACGAACTCGCAGATACATTGTTGGTTTCTGATTTGTCTGCGAATTCGGGACAGCTTGACGAACTGAGTAATGAATTTGATATTCAGTATCAACTAAACTGGCAAGGGCGTACGCTGGCCCATTCTACCCACTTACAGCAACAGCTTTTTAACGACCTGTCACAAGATTTTGGACTGGTCTGGAAAAATGGTCACTTGTGGCGTAGCTATGCGGCGCAGACTAATGATAAACAGTTGAAGGCTGAACTGATCCAGCCCTTGGCTGTTCGTTTTAAGGATATTATCAGAAGTATTCTGATTTACGCTGTTGTATTGTTGCTGGTCTGGCTGGTTCAATGGCTATGGAGTCATTTTGGTATACAGCGGCAGCTGCGGTCCTTAAAAAAGCTCAGTCGAACGATTGCCCAGAAGTCACCATCCGATTTACAACCTATTGAACAACAGCCGTTGGTACAGGAGATTGAACCTGTTATAAATTCGCTGAATCAGTTATTGAGCCGGCTGGATCGAGCATTGACTGCCGAGCAACGCTTCACAGCCGATGCATCCCATGAATTGCGTTCACCCTTATCTGCAATTGCCTTGCGTTTACAGGTTTTAAAACGTAAATATAGCCACATTCCTGAACTTGTTCCTGATTTGTTAGCTATTCAGAATGATGTGACCCGTAGTACGCGGGTGTTGGAAAATTTATTATTACTGGCCAGACTTGACCCTGCTGCACATCAGCAGATGCCTGGTAGTCTGCTACAGCTCCAGCCACTTATTGATGAGGTTGTATGCTCACTGGAACTTTTTGCACAGGAGCGTCAAGTAAGTATTCACCAGATAGCTGCTTTACCACACGCAGAAATATATGGAAATCAGGAACTCTTATTTACCTGTATCCGTAACCTGATTGATAATGCAATCCGCTATGCACCTGAACACGGTACGGTTTATATCACCTTAAAAGACGAGCAGCATCACTACCGGTTAATGATTGAAGATAACGGAGCAGGGGTAGATTCAAATACTTTAGAGCGTTTAGGCGAGCGTTTCTTTCGTGGATTAGGTACACGAACATCAGGTTCAGGTCTAGGCCTGTCTATAGCGCGAAAAATTATGGAACTACATAGAGGCTATATCGAATTTACCCCCTCAGACTATGGTGGTTTAAAGGTTACCTTATTATTTTTAAAAGCCCATCAGATAGAATACAAATAAAAAAACAGTATGGGAGAGCCATACTGCCTGTTTCCACGTTTATTATTTTTTGAAGCTGTAAATAGTTATTTGGTTAGAATTAAACGATTGTTGCGGGTCAGACGTAAGCGGTACTCTTCACCCGCATGCATAATACGGATTTCACGCCCGAGTGCAAAAAGATTGCTGGATTGTAACATTGGCAGAGAAGTGCTGGCTTGAGTCTGGCGTGCAAATAGGTTGAATGGTGCGTTCATTTGTTATAGCTCCGTGGTGTGCGAGAATTCAAATAAATGATAATCATTATCGAATGAGTCTGTCAAATAGAATTTTAAGAATTTATAAACTTCTTATTTTTGCTTACACTAAGTAAAAGCTTATCTCGGATTATTCAATGTCTAAGCCTATCGTGCATGTTGCTGTCGCTTTATTGTTTTATCATTCAAAAGTATTGGTTGGCTGGCGAGAAGCTAAGCAGCACCAAGGTAACAAGTATGAGTTTCCAGGCGGAAAAGTTGAAGGGAATGAAACTCCTGAAGAAACCTGTCGACGTGAAATTTATGAAGAAGTCGGGGTTGGCTTGAGTGACTGGCATCCTTTTAGCCTGATCTGTCATGAATATGACGATATTACAGTACATTTGCATCTGTTCTTTGCACATGTACCAGAGGAGATGTTAAACCAGATTCAGAAACCATGGGCTTGGTACACACGTGAACAATTACAAACACTTGATTTTCCAGATGCTAATCAGCCAGTGATTGAGCGGTTATATTGGCCACATTCAATCAGGATTGGTACAGAACTTTCAGCGATAGAGCAGTTAGCTCAAGATATGCTCTTTTACTGGCGGCCTGAACAGGCTGAAATTGATAAAAATTGGCTTTTGGAATATAGCATTCAGCAACTAAATAAATTAATAGTGCCTTATCAAGTCTGGCGGTCTCTTAATGTTGAACAGCAACATCACATCGCTGCTGTACATTTAAAACAGTCTGAACAGATGTCTCTGAAAAAAGGCGAACTATGTATTGGGATTCGTTATATTGCTGCCTGCCATGATGCTGCTTCAGTACAGCATGCTGTTCAAATCGGGTGCGAGGCTGTACTTATTAGCCCTGTACAGGCTACTCCGACTCATCCAGAAGCACCAGCATTAGGCTGGGATGCATTTGCAGAACTTGCTCATCAGGCCGATGTGCCCGTTTTTGCTCTAGGCGGATTGTCTAGAGAGGATCTGGAGTGTGCCCGGCAGTACGGCGCCTATGGTATTGCCGGAATCCGTCATATTTAAGTAAAGAAACCAGTTTAAACAGGTCAAGAAGCTAGAATGTATTCAAAGCTGTTTTGGCTTCTTGAATGCTTTTACTGTTTTTCTGAGATTGAGCCGCTTTTAAGATATTTAACCAGAGCTGCTTTTTCATTGCATTACTCTGTGCATAGCTTAAGCCCCGGCGAGCCAGTGCTTCCGCATTAGCTGGCTTGTTTTGTCTATTAGCAATCATTGAAAGATACAAGAAGGTTTCAGCGGACTGAGGGGCCAGTCTTTGTGCCTGCAATGCATAGCTTTCAGCCTGAGACCATTGGCCCTGTTTATAAGCAGTTTGTGTCTGCAGCATCATTTTCCGGAATACAGGAAGTTCACGACCATCCTTGAACTGCTGTTGAACCTTTTGCTCAGGCACCACTATTTGCACCTTCTGGCGTTTAATTTCTTCCGGTTCATACGGAGTAATTTTTACGCCCGAAGGTGTAGCCTGCACTTCAGGAACAGGTCTTGGTGCCGGTTTCTGTTCTTCAGGCTGAGGTAGAGGCGCCGTCTGACAGCCAGCCACTCCAAGCAATGCTAAGGCAAATATGCCAGGTTTTATATGATTCACAAATTTTCTCTATAGCATTTAATTTTCATAACTTCCGCTTGAGATGATTCGGCCTTCAGAAGACGGTAACGTCTGTTCCATTTCAGTCTCGCTTTCACGGATATAGTTTTCGATACTATCTTCTTCAGGCGCAGGTGCGTCGTTATGTTCGGTATCAGGTGTGTAAACTGGTTCGACCTGATAATGTGAAAGGCCACAGGCAGTAGCTCGGCGTGGTACTGTATGACGCAGTATAGGAATGTACATGGCACCTTCACAGCCCTGAGCAGATAAATAACCGGTAGCGCGGTCAATCCAGTGCCACTGTACATTATCAGTCTGGCGCAGATTGACCGGTTCCTGTTTCAACTGTTTCATTACATTAATCCATACCGGCAATGCACCTGTAGAACCAGTAAGGCCCGTTACCTTGTTATTGTCTAGCCCTAGCCATACTACTGCCAGATGATTGCCTGAATAGCCTGCAAACCATGAGTCACGTGTGTCATTGGTGGTACCTGATTTACCGGCCAGTTTAAGGCTGGCTGGAAAACTGTTATATGCAGAACGCCCAGTACCAATGTTCATGACCTGCTGCAGGCCATAGTTTAGAATATAGGCACTCGACGGGTCGATGGTCTGCTGTACATCCAGTCCGTAACGGTCCAATAGCCGGCCATCTGCATCTACTACTGTACGTATGGCACGTGGTGGATATTTGAAACCACCAGTCGCGAAGTTTTCATAAATACTCATGACTTCCATTGGCGACATTTCGACAGCGCCCAAGAAAATAGACGGAAAGGCTGGAATGTTTGAAGTCACTCCAAATTTTCTTAACTGATTGGTAAATGTCGAGAGGCCAAATTCCTGACCAAGTCGTACAGCAGACAGATTATAAGAGTTAGCCAGCGCCTGCATCATGCTGACTACACCATATTCACCACCCGCATAATTCTTGGGTGTCCATTCCTTGCTTTTATCTATTGGAATACTGATAGCAGCATCCTGAATCGAACTGGCCCAGGTATAACGCCCTGACTCAATAGCACTCAGATAGATCACCGGTTTTAAAAGTGATCCTACTTGACGTTTGGCATCAAGAGCCCGGTTAAAGCCAGTGAAATCCTGAGTTGAACCAACAGCAGCTATGAGTTCTCCATTCTCCGGATGAGCAATCAGTACTGCACCCTGCAGGTTTTTTAAACGGCCCGGATTACGCTTGGATAAACGTTCTACAGAATTTTTGAAAGCTGTCTGCACACGGGTCTGGGCAATCGGGTCAAGTGTTGTAAAAATACGCAAGCCTCGATTGGTCAGGTCACCATCCTGATATTCGGTACGTAGCTGACGGCGAACGATATCGAGAAAATCTGGAAATTTGGCTGGTCCTAAAGTTGGCTTGCTAATTACATTTAGCGGGCGGGCACTTTCATCTTCATATTCAGCTTCAGTCAGGTAACCCATCACCTGCATGTTTTTTAGTACTACATTGCGGCGTTTCTTAGCCGCTTCAGGATTACGCCACGGGTTATATAAGGAAGGACCCTGTACCAGGCCTACCAGGAAGGCCTGCTGTGAAATATTCAGTTCACGTAAAGGCAGACCAAAATAGAATTGGGAAGCCAGACCGTAACCATTAATTGAATAATTACCATTCTGGCCCAGATTTACTTCATTCAGGTATGCTTCCAGAATTTCATCTTTGTCATAATGAAGTTCGATGAGCATGGCCATCAGGGCTTCATTAATCTTTCGTTTATAGGTTTTTTCAGGTGACAGGTAAAAGTTTTTAACCAACTGCTGGGTCAGAGTAGATCCACCCTGGCGGCGTCCACCAGTCAGGTTGCTGACCAGCGCCCGGGCAATGCCTCGTACTGAAACACCATGATGATGATAGAAGTTCCGATCTTCAGTCGCAATTAAAGCTTCAATGAGCGGTTTTGGTACACGGTTCAGTTTAATCAGAACCCGGTCTTCATTATGCTGCGGATAAATACCGCCAATCAATAAAGGCTCCAGACGGGTAATACCACTTGTAGAGGGTTTGGTTGTGCGCACTTCGCTGATCTTCTGGTCATTAAAAGTTAATTCCAGAATCTGTTCTGGTTCTACGCTATCACCAAAATCAAAGCCCCGGGTATGGACATATAAAGTATTCCCCTGAGATACATATGAACCTGACTTATTATAACTACTTGCCGATTTATAGCCGAGCAGTTTAAGTTCTTGGGCAAAGTCCTGCTGATTAACCGGGGCATTGGTATAGATTTCCAGAGGGCGAGCAAAAACTTTCGCCGGAATATCCCAGCGCTGTCCTTCAAATTTGTCCCGGATAATATTATCTAAGCGGATTAAATATATTCCAAAGGCGACAAAGCCCCCAATAATAAGCACTGAAAAGATGAGTGCAATCAAGCCAATACCACGTTCAAACTTCATAAACGGAAGACATTACCCAAATAAATTTTGCTAATCATGCGAAGCTTTCACCAATTTTGCAATGCTTAAACTGTGAATAAACTCAAATTGGGAACTTGCTCACTTTTACTGTTGCGGTCTTTGAATGTTTTTTTAAAACAACTTTGATAGTGTTATTATAACCAAGAACCGTAAAGGAGTCCGGCGATCTCGTGCAAATAACACATAAGACTTTTCGTAATATTGGCTTATTAGGACGTCCCGATAAATCCTCTGTTGTAGAGACCTTGTGTTTGATTCATGACCACCTGGTGAGTCGCGGTCTGCATCCGGTATTTGATCAGGAAACTGCACAGCTGGTGCCCTATACAGATCCGCAGACAGTCAGTCGGGCACTGCTGGGTGAAATTGTTGATCTGGTTATTGTCGTAGGTGGAGATGGTTCGCTGCTCCACGCAGCACGTGCTCTGGTCCATCACAATACACCAGTAATCGGTGTTAACCGTGGACGTTTAGGTTTTTTGACCGATATAAAACCCTCTGAAGTAATTTTTAAGCTGGATCAGGTGTTGCGTGGAGAATTCCAGCTGGATCGCCGTTTTCTTCTGGAAATGGAAATTCGATCACAGGGCAATATCATCTATAATGCAATTGCTCTAAACGATATTGTGCTGCATTCAGGCAAGTCAGTTCATATGATCGATTTCGAGATGAATATTGATGGACAGTATGTCTATCGTCAGCATAGTGATGGACTGATTGTTTCTACCCCGACTGGTTCTACAGCTTACGCACTCTCAGGTGGTGGCCCGATTGTACATCCGGGAATGGATGCTATTGTATTGGTGCCAATGCATCCCCATACATTATCATCGCGTCCAATTGTTGTGGGCGGACATAGTGAAATTAAACTGGCTATACGTGAAAATCGTGTGATGCCAATGGTGAGTGCCGACGGTCAGAACAGCGTTTCCCTGAACGTCGGAGATTGCCTGCATATCCGTAAATATCCCTTCAAGTTAAATTTGCTGCATCCACCTGGTTATGACTTTTATATGGCATGTCGTACCAAGCTGGGCTGGAATCAGGATTTTGACTCTTTTCATCAACAGGATTGATCATGAATATTGAACAGATGCTTGCCGTTTTAAATCCTGAGATTGTAGAACGTCTGAGAACTGCCGTTGAAATCGGCAAATGGCCAAATGGCGAGCCACTTACTCAGGAGCAACGTGAAACCTGTCTGCAGGCTGTGATTGCCTGGGAGGTTAAACACCTGCCTGAAGAGGAGCGCACTGGTTATATTAACCGTGGCAGCAAAAAAGAAGATGAGCACTGTGACTCACATGAGCCACAACAGGATGAAGAATTTAAACCGATTCGTTTCGTTTAACTTTATATACAGTCAAAGATAATCCAGTCTTTGTACTTAAAAGCTTTTACTGAGGCCTTAGATTTAAGTCAAAGTAAAAGCTTTTTTATTGTAACTTTCAGCTTTCCATACAGACATCAATAATGCTGTCCTCTTCAAAAACCACACATATTACATATTGGCTAATTTCATCTGGTAAAGAAAAGTCCAGATGGTTTTCATAATATGTCATCTCCTCTATGTCTAGCTCATCATCTGGAAGCGTATTACTTCTAAACTCAAGTCTTTCTATAACTTGAACTAAGCTTGGTTGAGCGGTGTGAAAGTGTTTTTGCCAGTAAGATGTCTCAATTTCATCAAGATGATGCTGTACGAACTCTAAAATGGCATTATGAAAAGGATGAGTACTATTTATGGCAGCCTGCTGTAATACAGCGCGTGCAGATAGCTCTTTAGTCATATTTTACTCTTTATTGTTATATATAAATTTCTATAAAAATACTCGGGCGTTATGACTTTGACTTACCAGAACTGGTAAGCCAAAATAATTTTTTTACATCTAGGAAGAGTGCCGTGTAGCCCATAGTGCTTTAGCTTTTAACATGGCTTCGTCATAGGTACTACAAACACCCATTGTATATAAAGCAATTCCCATTGTTTCTGTGACAGCTATTTCACCATATACATGAGTTTGTTTGCCTTCCCAGACTGCTTTAAATTTCTCCAGATTTAACTCTTCTTCAGCAAGGCTGCGTTCTTGTGTCAGTTTGGGCAGTTCATATTCATACAGCTCACTATTTTTAATACCACAAATCAGTGTGCGTGCATCCGGGTTACGCTCAAATTCGCCACCTTCACCCTTAATAACAGCGCTATTCTGGTAGCCTAACCGTGATGCAGTCTGCTGATGAGAACTGCGATAAGCCGGATGAAAAATTGCCTGTAATGTAGCTTTGGCATTAAATGGATTAATCAGGCGTGCCAATGTATGAATAGGGGAACGCAAGCCCATAACATTTCTGAGCGAGATCAAATCACTTAAGACAGGGGAAATCGCCTCAAGGGGAAGATAGGCAAAATTATGTTGTTCGAGTTCGTATTCAACATCCTGTTCACTTTGACAGATGGAATAGCCTAAGTATTTTAGCACCTGTTCAGTATAGAGCCGGTTAAGGGTATGACCTGATGCGCCATGCATAAATACTTTATAACCCGACTGGGCAAGCGTTAATGCTGCCAGCAGAAACCAGGGATAATGTTTCCGTTTGCCGGCATATGAAGACCAGTCCAGATCAACGGTTAAAGGGGCAAAATTTAGCTGATCACGGGTAGCCTGTACAAAACCTGCCAACTCATCAACAGATTCCTCTTTTATACGTAACAGCATCAGAAATGCACCGAGCTGAACATCCAGAACTTCTTGTTTGAGGATTATGCTGAATGCCTGATAGGCTTCTTCGTAAGTTAATGACCTCGCACCATTTTTTCCTTTGCCAATAATCCGGACATATTGTGCAAAAGGATGCTCAAACTCTTTATAAAGATTTTTACGGGTGTTCATTGACAATTTTAATTAGATAATAAGTAAGTTTTTCCACTATGACATAAAACAACAAGGGGTGTAAAACTTTGGTGGGGTTAGACTAATGTCTAATAAGGAATTGTATACAGATTAGCCAGACTTAAAAATAACCATTCCATTATGATATTTCCTTCAAGTAAAATCCGCCTCAGATAGACTTTGTTAAGTTAATTTAATCTTCTCCTGCATTAATAGATTCTACTATTTATAGGTCTGAAGTCTAAGTCATTGATGTTAAGTCCTAAATTCGTTTTTTAAGGCGAATTATTTTCATGCTGAATATTTCCTGTATAGGTAAAAAGTTCTTTACCTTTTTGTTTTTACATGAAATTTCAGGGCTGTGTATTCCTAAGGATAGACCTTGCGCTGGGTATTGACCATGTCCAGAAATATGTAATGAAGAAAAGTTATGGCTAAAAAACCGATTTATAAATCACTTTATTTTCAAGTGATTATTGCGATTATCGCAGGTGTTCTTGTGGGGCATTACTTCCCGAGTACTACTGTCCTCATGAATGGTGTTGAGCAGCAGGTACCAGGTTTGGGCGAACAGCTTAAGCCGTTAGGTGATGGCTTTATTCGTTTAATTAAGATGATTATTGCGCCTGTGATTTTCTGTACTGTGGTAAGTGGTATCGCAGGTATGGAAAGTATGAAGTCAGTGGGTAAGACCGGTGGTGTTGCCTTACTTTACTTCGAAATTGTCTCGACAATTGCCCTGCTGATTGGTCTGCTGGTAATTAATATTGCCAAGCCTGGCGTAGGTATGAATGTTGATCCGGCAACTCTGGACACTGCGGGTATTCAGAAATATGTCGCTTCGGGTGAGTCGCAATCTACAGTCGATTTTCTGCTGCATATTATTCCTGAGACTGTAGTTGGAGCATTTGCAAATGGTGAAATTCTTCAGGTATTACTGTTTGCTATCCTGTTTGGTTTTGCTTTGCACAAGCTTGGTGATGCCGGTAAGCCAGTACTTAAGTTTATTGATCAAATCTCGCATGTGTTCTTTAACATTGTAAACATGATCATGAAGCTGGCTCCGATTGGTGCTTTCGGTGCAATGGCTTTTACTATTGGTAAATATGGTGTAGGTTCACTGGTTCAGCTTGGTCAGCTTATTCTCTGTTTCTATATTACCTGTCTGCTGTTTATTTTTATCGTGCTAGGAACCATTGCACGTATTAGCGGTTTCAGTATTCTTAAAATGATCCGCCTGATCCGTGAGGAGCTTCTGATTGTACTAGGTACATCTTCTTCCGAGTCAGTTTTACCGCGTATGCTGAAGAAACTGGAAATTGCAGGTTGTGAGAAGTCTGTAGTGGGTCTGGTTATTCCAACGGGTTATTCATTTAATCTGGACGGTACTTCAATTTACCTGACTATGGCCGCGATCTTTATTGCACAGGCGACCAATACCCAGCTGGATGTAACTCATCAAATTACCTTGCTGCTGGTTCTGCTGATTTCATCTAAAGGTGCAGCAGGGGTAACCGGTTCGGGCTTTATTGTCATGGCAGCAACCCTGTCTGCTGTAGGTCATATTCCTGTCGCTGGTCTGGCACTCATTCTGGGTATCGACCGTTTCATGTCTGAAGCGCGTGCCCTGACTAACCTGGTGGGTAATTCACTGGCAACTATTGTAGTTGCCAAATGGGTAGGCCAGCTAGACAAAGACAAGCTGAATGAAGCTCTGGCTAATCCGGGTGAGGTAGACCGTCAGATGCTTGAGCAGAAAGCAGGACATATTTAAAAATATTTGAACAAAAAGGAAGCTTCGGCTTCCTTTTTTAGCTTTATGAACAGCAATAAAAACTCATCAGGTCATGACATCTTTTCGGAAAATAACTAGCATGAGAAAACAGAAGCTGACTAACAAACTGATAAAAGGAAATAAGACATGCAGCATGATGCCGATCTGGAATTATTCCGTGATAACTTTAGACGCTTTATGAAAGAGCATATTGCGCCCCATTATGAACAGTGGGAGCGTGATGGAATCATGCCACGGCATGTCTGGAACCTGTTAGGTGAAAATGGCTTTCTCTGTGTAGATGTACCTGAGGAATATGGCGGCTACGGCGTGCCTACCTATTATTCACTGATGCTGGTAGAAGAGTCAGCCCGGGCTGGTTATAGTTCATTATCGACAGGTATATCCTGTCATTCAGAAATTGCTGCTCCTTATATTCTGAATATTGGTAGTGAGGAACAGAAGCAGTACTGGTTACCTAAAATGGTGAGTGGTGAAGTGGTGGGTGCAATTGGCATGACTGAACCGGGGGCTGGTTCTGATTTGCAGTCAATGCGAACCAGCGCAATTCTGCAAGATGACAGTTATATATTAAATGGTTCCAAAACCTTTATTTCTAATGGGCAGCATGCAGATCTGGTGGTACTGGCTGCTAAAACCGATCCACAAGCCCGAGCTAAAGGTGTTTCGCTTTTACTGCTTGATACCCATCTGGATGGTTTTAAGAAAGGAACCAATCTGGACAAGATCGGTTTGCATTCACAAGATACCTCAGAGATGTTCTTCGATAATATTAAAGTACCCAAAAACCAGTTACTTGGTCAGCCGGGGCAAGGCTTTGCTTATCTGATGCAGGAGTTGCCGCGCGAGCGTACAGCGATAGCTGCTACTGCTCTGGGTGCTATACGGGGCAGTATTGATGTAACTACAGCTTATGTTCAGGAGCGCCAAGCTTTTGGCCAGCCGATCGCCCAATTTCAGAATACCCGCTTTGTACTGGCACAGGCCAAGATTGATGAACTGGCTACAGCTGCGTTTTATGAGCGAAATGTAGAGCTTTATCAGCAGGGCCAGCTCGATGTTGCTACAGCTGCTGCTTTAAAAAGTTTTAGTACCGATATGCAGATGAAAGTTGCTGACAACTTGCTTCAGCTGTTTGGTGGTTATGGCTATATGTCCGAATATCCGATTTCACGTTTCTTTGTAGATGCCAGAATCCAGCGGATTTATGGTGGTACCAATGAAATCATGAAAGAGATCGTGGCGCGTAGCCTGCTTGGAAAATAAAGATAAAATAGAAAAGCCTGCTTCCGCAGGCTTTTCTATTTTAGTGGTGTGAAATTAAGCACTCTGCAATTGCTGTTGTAAATTACGAAGCTCGGCCCGGAGGATTTTACCTACCGTTGACTTGGGTAATTCAGGTAAAATTTCTATCACTTTTGGAACTTTGTAGGCGGTAAGATGCTCTTTGCAGTGCGCCAGTATTTCATCAGTGGATAGAGACGGATTACGTGTAGCGATATAAGCTTTCACAGCTTCGCCAGTCTGTACATCTGGTACCCCAATAACCGCCACTTCAATAATGTCCGGATGCTCGGCAATGACTGCTTCGATTTCATTTGGATAAACATTAAAACCTGAAACCAGTACCATATCTTTTTTACGGTCCAGAATATAACAGAAGCCATCTTCATCGAGCTGGGCAATATCACCTGTATGTAACCAGCCCTCTACAAAAGTGTCAGCACTTTCTTCCGGCCGGTTGAGATAGCCCTGCACAATATGCGGACCTTTTACACAGAGTTCGCCCGCACTACCGAGAGGGACTTCATTTCCCTGAACATCTACAATTTTAATTTCAGAACCAGGTAATGGAAAACCGACAGAACCTTGACGAATTATGCTAATTGGAGGATGTAGCATGGCTGCGCAACTGGTTTCAGTCATACCAAACCCTTCAATAATATTACCTATTTTAGCTTTCCAGTGTTCAGCTGTAGCTGGTCTTAGTGCTGTTCCGCCAGAAATGGCACAAGTGAGCTCTGGAGGATTTTGCACAAACCAGTCTTCAGCCAGTAATCCTGCATATAATGTATCAACTCCGGTCAGCCAGGTAATCTTAAACTGTTCAAATGCCGGCCTTAAATTGCTGATAGGACGCGGTGAAGGAACCAGAATATTATGCGATCCGCCTTCAAAGAACATCAGAAAATTAACACTGAATGCAAAAATATGATAAAGCGGAATAGCAGTCAGAATACTGTCTTGCTGATTAAAAGCTGAATTGTGCGCACGCAAATAATCTCCGGTCATGCGTACCAAGGACAGTAAATTCTGATGCGTAATGATCGCCCCTTTACTGCGACCTGTTGTACCGCCTGTATATTGATATAGCGCGATTGTGGTTGTCTGTGATTGTAATTCAGGTAGCTGTTCTGCTTCTTTAAAAACTTGTGAAAAAGAACAATAGTCAATGCTGGGTGTTAGCAAACGTCCCTGAGCTTCGGCATCTGTTTCTATTTTTTTAGCAATCAGCGCCTGATACGGTGCATCAAAAAAGTCACTTAAACTCACTGTAACCAGCGCAAGAGATTTTAGATCATTATTTTTCGCAATTACTTTTTCAAAAGTAGCTAAGAACATGTCTGAAACTATTAAAGCTTTTGCCTGACTGTCGTTAAGCTGATACTCCAGTTCGCGTGCGGTATAAAGCGGGTTGATATTGGTAATAATAAGGCCAGCTTTCCAGCAGGCAAAAACTGCAATTGGATAATGCAGACAATTTGGCATCTGCAAGCCTACAACATCACCTGGTTGTAATTGAAGCTCATGCTGGAAGTAACGTGCCAGCAAGTCAGAATAATACTGAATCTGCTTGAAACTTAATGTCTTTGCGAGGCCCGTAGGCAGAACCAGACTAAATGCAGCCGCATCTGAAAAATCATGCACTGCTTTATCAAACAGCTCACTTAAATTTTGTGGAATGGATGTGGCATCAAATTGATAGTCTTGCAGGCTGGCTGGCAAGTTCTTTTTCCATGGGCGTTGTGCATAAATCATTTATTATTCCTTTTAATTGTTGATTCAGTCTGTACCTGACCTGTTATTAAAATTATAGAACTATCAAACTTTCACAATGATTAAATCTGCCAATACAAAGGCATTCTATTAAATAGAAGTAACTTGATTTTTGAATAGGTCAAATACTCAATATAAGAGACTCACATTAAAAAAAATGAAATAGAATACAGATATTTGCTTATAAAAATAAAAAATTGAAGTATTTATACTCGACAGCCAGACTGAGATATTAAAATAAGCTAACTGGCAAAATACATCAGCCGATAACTTTTCTTTGAAATAACTTTTATAAGTTGATGGAATTAAATTAAGAGCCAATACACATTACATATCTGTTTTCCAAATCATCCACAGTTCTTTTTATAAAAAGAGCCAGAGTATTAAGGCTAAGAAAATTTAACGAGGTGTTCCAAAGTAGCAACTGGCTGTTTTTGCATCTATTTCAATCAAAGTCAGATTGCGCAACATTTAAAAGCTAACTATTGTTATACTAATTTGTATACATGTTTTCCAAGGGCAATATAACAATGGGTCATGATGATCAGAAAAATTCATCCTCTTTCAATCTGGAACAGATCCGTAATGAAATCGACTCTGTTGACCAGCAATTACAAGAGCTGATTAACCGCCGTGCCAGCCTGGCCGAAGCGGTTGCAGAAGCAAAGTTTGCTGCTGAAGAAAACCCGTTGTTTTATCGCCCTGAACGTGAAGCACAAGTCTTGCGTAAAGTTATGGAACGCAATGATGGACCTTTATCAGACGTAACCATGGCGCGCTTGTTTCGTGAAATCATGTCTGCCTGTCTTGCCCTTGAAGCACCACAAAGCATCGCTTTTTTAGGGCCGGAAGGTACCTATACCCATTCTGCCGTACTGAAACATTTTGGACAGGATGCCTTGGTTCGTCCAATTGCAACGATTGATGAAGTCTTTCGCGAGGTAGAAGCAGGTAGTGCCCATTATGGTGTAGTACCTGTTGAGAACTCGTCTGAAGGTGTTGTAAACCATACATTGGACTGTTTTAGAGGTTCAAGCCTCAATGTAATTGGCGAAGTAGAGCTTCGTATTCATCATCAGTTTCTGGTATCTGAAAATACCCGTAAAGACAGTATCAAACAAATCTATGCCCACCAGCAAACACTGGCACAGTGTCGTCATTGGCTGGATGCACACTATCCGGGCGTTGAGCGGGTAGCGCTGAACTCGAATGCAGAAGCTGCACGTCGTATCCGTAACGAATGGCATTCAGCTGCAATTGCTTCTGATATTGCGGCCAGTTTGTATAACCTTGAAATTATGCACAGCAATATTGAGGATAATCCTGAAAATACTACGCGTTTTCTGGTGATTGGTCGTGAGAAGATTCCACAAAGCGGTAATGATAAAACTTCACTATTGATTTCTGCTCATGACCGTGCGGGTGCCTTGCTAGAAATTCTGGCTCCATTTGCCAAGCACAACATCAGCCTGACCAGTATTGAAACCCGTCCTGCATTGCCAGAAAAATGGGCTTATGTGTTCTTTATCGATCTGGAAGGCCATATTGAGCAGGAAAATGTTGCGGCAGCAATCGAAGAAATCCGTCCAATGGTTAAAGAACTGCGTGTACTGGGTTCTTATCCTGTTGCTGTACTATAAAGCTGAGACCTGTTAGATCATGGCAGTAGTAGTTTTTATATTACTGCCATAAACCAAAAGTTCAGAGAGTGATAAATAAATGGATAAAAATTGAGAAGTTATTTTTATCCGGAAAAATTTGAAACTCTTCGCGATACTTGAAATATTAAACGCTTGAAACAAGGCAAAAGCCCTTGAGGCAAAACTGAAGTTATGTCCCGACCCCTGTTTGAAAAAGTTGCATTTATTGGCCTTGGGCTAATTGGTTCAAGTCTGGCCCGGGTAATTGTGGCTCAAAAGCTAGCCCGTCACGTGGTGGCCGCGACCCGTTCTCAAAAAACACTGGAAGATGCTAAAGCTTTGGGCCTGATTGAGCAGGGCTATAGTGATCCTGTAGAAGCAGTACAAGGGGCAGACCTGATTGTTCTGGCTTTACCAGTACGTGCTACCCAGAAAATACTTGAGCAGATCAAACCTCATATTTGCGCACATACTATCCTGACAGATGTCGGCAGTACCAAAGGAAATGTGGTAGAGGCAGCCAAAGCAGTGTATGGCACCCATCTGCCGCCCGGTTTTGTACCGGGCCATCCGATTGCAGGAAGTGAGCATACTGGTGTCCATGCTGGTAAAGTCGATCTGTTTGCCAATCACAAGGTCATTCTGACACCTTTGCCGAGTAGCGCCAGCTGGGCGGTTGATAAACTGATTGAGCTCTGGGAAGCTGCGCAAGCAGAAGTTATCTGCATGGATGTTGAAAAACATGATGAAGTTCTGGCACATACCAGTCATTTACCGCATTTGATGGCATTTAACCTGGTCGAGCAACTGGCCAGCCGTGAAGATAACCTGGACATCTTCCGTTATGCAGCCGGCGGTTTTCGTGATTTCTCGCGTGTGGCCGCCAGTGACCCTCAAATGTGGCATGACATTTTTTTTGCTAATAAAAAAGCAATTTTAAATGCAGTAGATGGCTTTGAACAGCAGCTCGGCATTATTCGAAAAATGATTGAAAATGAAGACTCGCAGGCATTAATGGGCCTACTGGGACATGCTCAGGCTGCGCGTCAGCACTTTAACCACATGTTAGCCCAAAAACCGTTGATGGAGAAAAACAAGGTGACACAACAATTTACCATTCTGCCGGGAAACAAGACTTTTCAGGGTAAATTTACCGTACCTGGTGACAAGTCTGTGTCTCATCGCTCTATCATGTTTGGTGCAATTGCCGAAGGTACTACTCATGTCACAGGCTTTCTGGAAGGTGAAGATGCGCTAGCTACCTTACAGGCTTTTCGCGATATGGGCGTAAGTATTGAAGGCCCGAAAAATGGTGAGGTTACCATTCATGGGGTGGGTATGCACGGACTTAAGGCTCCGGCAAGTGCACTTTATATGGGGAATTCAGGAACCAGCATGCGTCTGCTGTCTGGCATGCTGGCTGCACAGAAATTTGATACGGTCATGACTGGTGATGCCTCTTTATCCAAACGTCCAATGGAACGGATTGCCAAACCCTTACGTCTGATGGGCGCCCAGATTCAAACCACAGGTGAAAAAGGTACACCGCCGGTCAGTATTAGTGGTCAGCAAAAATTGCACGGTATTCATTATGATTTACCAATGCCTTCTGCTCAGGTAAAGTCAGGAATTCTGCTTGCGGGATTATGGGCTGAAGGTGAAACTTCGGTTACTGAACCTGAGCCAACCCGTGACCATACCGAGCGTATGCTACGTGCTTTTGGCTATGAGGTTAAAACTGAAGGCCATAAAATTTCACTTATAGGTGGTGGCAAACTGGTCGGTACAAAGATTCAGGTACCTTCAGATATTTCTTCCGCAGCATTTTTTATGGTGGGGGCCGCCATTACTCAAAATTCGGATGTACTTCTGGAAGCAGTCGGTATAAATCCAACCCGTACCGGAATTATCGAAATTCTGAAACAGATGGGAGCTGACCTGACAGTTGAGAATGAACGCATTGCGGGGGGGGAGCCAATTGCTGATATTCATATCAAAGGTAGCCGGACGCTCAAGGGTATACATATTCCTGAAGACCAGGTTCCACTTGCAATTGATGAGTTCCCGGCACTATTTGTTGCGGCAGCTTGTGCAGAAGGGCAAACAGTACTGACTGGTGCTGCCGAACTGCGGGTAAAAGAGTCTGACCGGATTCAGGTAATGGCTGACGGCCTTAAAACTATGGGCATCGACTGCACCCCGACTGAAGATGGAATCATCATTGAAGGTAAAGGAAAAATTGGAGACTGGTCGGCTGTCTTTACCGGCGGTGAAATCGAATCACATCATGATCACCGGATCGCTATGAGCTTTAGCATGGCAGGGCTGCGAAGTTCAGGAACAATTAATATTATGGGAACTGAAACGGTAGCCACCAGCTTCCCCACCTTTACTGAACTCGCTAATAAAGCCGGGCTTGCCATACAGGTTAGTGAATAAATACGAATAAAGTTTAAGAAAAATGTTGTTTTTGTCTAACAACAGTCAAGTGAATGCTTGGCTGTTGTGCGTTTATTGCTTATGCTAAATCCATACAACAAGAAAGCATTTCAGGAAAACGCCAATGAGAACCCTACAATTTACTGCCCACTGTGCTGAACATCAACAAACTGATCATATACAAGATGAATGCCGTATTGCCCAAGAATACGTAACTGACCTTTTATCTAAACGTCTTGTCCAGCATGGCTTCGAGGCTAGCCGTAATGAGCCTGATAAAATTGCGGTAAGTGTAGAGAGTCATCCTCTACCTATTTCTGTGACATGTGAATCTGCCCAAGATGGAGAGGGACATCTGGTTTGCAGGATTAATGCACATGCTGACGAAGAACAGGACTGGTTTGAAAAAATTGAAATGCAGAGTGTGATTAAACAGTTGGGGCAGGCTATTGAAACCACATTAAAAAATGATGAGTCATTTAGCCAGTTCGAATGGAAAAGCTAAACTTTTGACTCATCTAAAAAGGCCCGAAATTAATATATACCGGGCCTGTATTTATTTTTTATTCAACGATTAAAAAACGAGAAATCGCGATACGTAACTGTTTTAAATAGCCCGTAAAAAAGTGATTTGCTCCCGGCAGAATAGTAATCAGATGCTTTTGTGGCGTAGCCCAGCTAATAGCATCCGATAACAAGGTGATTTCATCCTTTTCACCATGAATAAACAGGATATCTCCCTGAATTTCAGGCGTTTTATAATGACGCAAGCCGGCTACAGTATTGGTAGGCAGACCACATAAAATCAACTGTTTAGGCTTCTCTACTGCTGGCAAGGCATCATAAGCTTTTGCCATCACGTGAGCACCAAAGCTGAAGCCACCTGCATAAAATGGCAAATGGGAGTGTAGGGCACGAATATGTTGTAGTACCGCTAAAGTATCATCTGTCTCGCCATAGCCTTCATCATGTGTTCCGGTACTTTGCCCTGAACCACGAAAACTTGGACGATAAACCACACAGCCACGTTCAGATAAAATCTGGGCTAAAAGTGCAGGAACCTTATGTTGAGGTGTGCCTCCCTGAAGAGGGTGAGGGTGGCAAACGAGGGCATATCCTTTTACTTCGCCTTGGGGATAATCAACAAAAACTTCAATTTGCCCCACCGGACCTTGAATAAAGATTTGCTCGGACATAGTACAAACGATAAATAGCAGGAGAATCGCGTATTTTAGCGATTAACTTCAGCAAAAACACAAATTGGCATTAAAATAAGTCGACTGTTATAGTTTGATTAATTATTTTTTGACCAGGTTGTTTATGTTAGCTCTAATTTCCCCTGCCAAGACCTTAGATTATGAATCTGCATTACCTACCGATGAACATACTTTACCAAGACTGCTTGAGCACTCACAAGAACTTATAGACTTTTGTCGTAAACTGTCTGCTTCAGAAATCGCCAGTTTGATGAGTGTTAGTGAGAAAATAGCCCAATTGAATACTGCGCGTTTTCAGGATTGGACACCAGAATTTAATTTTGGTAATGCCCGACAGGCTATTTTTGCTTTTAAAGGCGATGTATATACCGGTCTGGATGCCTATAGTCTGAAACACAACAATCTGAATTTTGCCCAGCAACATTTGCGAATGCTATCGGGTCTATATGGCTTGTTAAGGCCACTAGATTTAATGATGCCTTACCGTCTGGAAATGGGTACCAAACTGCAAAACAGCCGTGGACATAACCTGTATGAGTTTTGGGGAGACCTTATTACCCAGCAGATTAATCAGGAACTGACTGAACATCAGCATAACTATTTAATCAACCTTGCATCAGATGAATACTACAAGGTAGTGCAAGAAAACAAAATACAAGCTGCTATCATTAAACCGATCTTTCTTGACCAGAAGAATGGTAAATACAAAATCATCAGTTTTTATGCCAAAAAAGCACGTGGCCTGATGGCACGCTTTATTATAGAAAACCAGTTAACCCAGCCAGAAGATTTAAAAGCTTTTAATAGTGAGGGTTATTATCTGGACACAGTAAACTCAAGCGCTAAAGAACTAATTTTTAAACGTGATGAGCAATCTGTTTAAATATATTCTCACGTATAAAATAACCAGTATTCGAATTATGGCTATTGGTTATTTATAGAATAAGTTCTCATCAAAAAATAAAGTAAAAGTCCGGTTGAGCTAAGAAATAGGAATACTGATTTATGCAACCTAAGCTAGAAAGACTTAAGCAATACTGGCAAGAACTTCAACAGACTAATGCATTGTATTTATCAGACAGCCTGCTTCAGAAATTAATTACTGCCTATCAGGAACCTCAGCGTTATTATCATACACTTCAACATATAGAAGAATGTCTGGACTTATACCAGCCTCTAAAAATGTGCGTGAATGACCCCTTGGCTGTTGAGCTGGCGATCTGGTTTCATGACGTGGTTTATGAGCCAAAATCTGATCAAAATGAATTAAAAAATGCCGAGTTAATGAAACAGAGTCTGGCACCTTACATGACTATTGATCAAATCTCTAAAATTTACTCGTGGATACTGGCAACACAAACTCATGAACTGTCTGAAGATATCTGGACCTTAAAACCTTGCTTGATATAGACTTGGCGATTTTAGGTAGTAAACCGTCCCGTTTTGCTGAGTATGAGCAGCAGATTCAACAAGAATATGCCTGGGTGTCAGAGGGTAAATATCATGAAAAGCGCAAAAAAGTTTTAGCTCATTTTTATCAAGCCCATCCGTTATTTAAAACTGAATATTTTCAGGATAAACTGGAAAATCAGGCAAAAATTAATCTTGAAAAAGTTTTAAAGGCTAATTAAAAGGCTCCCGGAAGGGGAGCTTTTTAACCACAAAAAATTTACTGGGTCTGACTATTATGCTGAGAGCTATCGCGTGTTTCACGCTCTTGTGCAGGGTCAATTACCCGTGATTCGCCAGTGGCTTCATTTGCAGCCTGTCCTGCACCCTCACTCACTTCTTTAGTAGCTACTGCAGTTGCATTAGCGCCTTTTTCCATCGCTATGGTTGCACCTTTGGTAGCCTGACTGGTCTCATCGAAACCAGCTTTAGTTGCATCCTTTAAACTTTCACCTACGCCATCTGAAGGGGCCTCCATCTGGTCCATGGGTTTAGCCATGGCATTATCTTTCGCCATATCCGAAGATTTTTCTTTATCACACCCAACCAAGAACAAAGCCGAAGTCATGCCTAAAGCAACTACCAGTTTATTTAAGTTTTTCATGTATACATCCTTCTAATTTTTTCAACTTTTCTTCACTATTTAAATCTAAACATAAAGAAGGGTGGTATTACGACTCAGCTTTGTTGAAAAGTTGTAAGAGTTGTTATCTATTAGATTTTTTAGATAAAACTTAGATATAAAAAAGCCCTCAATGTAAGGGCTTTTTTATATTCAGTACAATATTACTGTGAACTGCCAGTTCCGCTGGTACCACCAGTTGTACCTGTGGTGCCAGTAGTTCCCGTATTAGTCATGGTATCTGTTGTACCACCAGTTGTGGTACCTGTAGTTGCACCAGTTGTATCTGTAGCGGTGCCTGTTGTAGCCGGATCAGCCACTGTGCCAGTAGTATTGTCTAATCGCTCGCCTGCGGTATTATTCATATCCATAGTAGAGTCTGTTGTAGTTGTGCCAGTAGCAGTCGAATCGGTGGTTGTACCAGCAGTCGCAGCATGATCATCAGCTTCTGGAGTTTTATTGTTATTACAGCCAACAATGAGAACTGTAGAAGCTAAACCTAACGCAGCAATTAACTTTTTCATTTATTTTCCTTCCTTTTGTTGATTAAAAAACACTCAGGAAAATATAAGCATAAAGAAAAGTTGTAATAAAGACTACATATTGTTGAGGACTTGTAAGATATATATAAAAAAAGCATATTCTTGTAAGGAATATGCTTTTTCGCATTAAAAAATTACTGACCGGAGCGGATAATGTAATCAAAAGCAGAAAGCGACGCTTTCGCACCTTCACCTGTTGCAATGATGATCTGCTTGTACGGTACCGTCGTACAGTCACCCGCCGCAAATACACCTTTTACATTGGTCTCGTTACGCTCATTCACCACAATCTCACCGCGGTTACTCAGCTCGACTTCTGACCCTTTCAGAAAGTCAGTGTTCGGCAGCAGACCAATCTGTACAAAGATACCCGCCAGTTCAATTTCCCTGTCCTCTCCAGATACCCGGTCCTGATAACGCAGCGCAGTCACCTGTGAGCCATCTCCCACCACCTCGGTGGTTAACGCAGACTTGATTACTGTCGTGTTCGGCAAGCTCGCAAGCTTGTCCTGCAATACCTGATCTGCACGTAAAGTATCAGCAAATTCAAGCAGAGTCACATGCTCAACAATACCGGCCAGATCAATCGCTGCCTCAACCCCGGAGTTACCGCCACCAATCACCGCTACCCGTTTGCCCTTGAACAGCGGACCGTCACAGTGCGGGCAGTAGGCAACACCACGGGTCGCATATTCCTGCTCGCCCGGTACATTCATCTGTCTCCAGCGTGCACCGGTAGAGAGAATCACTGTTTTAGATTCCAGTCGGGCACCATTGTCCAGAGTCACTTCAACCAGACCACTGGCCGTTTCTTCTGCACCTTTAATGCTGGCAACTTTCTGCAGGTTCATGATGTCGACTTCATACTCACGCACATGCTCTTCCATGGCCGCAGCAAACTTTGGCCCTTGGGTTTTGGTGACCGAAGTAAAGTTTTCAATATCCATGGTGTCCATCACCTGTCCACCGAAGCGTTCAGCCACGATCCCGGTACGGATACCTTTACGCGCTGCATAGATGGCAGCAGTATTCCCGGCTGGGCCACCACCAATCACCAGGACATCAAAGGCTCCCTTGGCATTAAGTTTCTCTGCATCTTTGGCCGCCGCACCGCTGTCCAGCTTGGCAATAATCTCTTCCAGGGTCATACGTCCCTGACCAATATGCTGGCTGTTCTGGAACAGCATTGGAACCGCCATGATCTTGCGCTGTTCGACTTCTTCCTGGAAGAAGGCCCCGTCAATCATGGTGGCAGTGGTGCCCGGGTTATAGATAGCAATCAGGTTGAGGGCCTGCACCACATCCGGACAGTTATGACAGCTCAGTGACACGAATACTTCAAAGTCAGCAGTCAGGTTGAGCGCTTTAATCTGTGCCAGTACCTCGTCAGAGACTTTGGGAGCGTATCCGGAAACCTGCAACAGGGCCAGAATCAGCGAGGTGAACTCATGCCCCATCGGCAGGCCGGCAAAGAATACCCGGGGCTGCTCGCCCACTTTGGCTACACCAAAGCTTGGGCGGCGGCTGTGCTGGCCATCAAGGCGTGCAGTCACCTGATCAGACAGGGCGGCAATTTCATTGACCAGCTCTTTGATTTTATCTGACTTGTCAGAGCCATCTAAAGAGGCAACCAGTTCAATCGGGCTTTCCAGACGTTCGAGTAATGTTTTAAGTTGTGCTGAAGTATTTTGGTCTAACATTGCTAACTTCTCCAAAGGAGTCAATATTAAGGAATGAATTGATGATACTGCAAAGCCATTAATAGGTAAAACAATATGTTTTTATAAATACAATCGGTTTTAAGAATTGTGATTGAGGAACAGAGCCGGTTTTTCGGGCCTGTTCTGATCTGGTTTTTCATGACTTAGCTGTTTAGGCGGTGTGTAATTCGCTTGGTTCTCAATTGCAGACGGCGAGACAGTAAATAAAATATTTTACTTTCTTCATGCAGCAAATAAAATTTTTTATGGCATAGTCATGATTGTTAAACTTCTCTCGATGGAGTGCATCATGCAAATTACCCGTGGTATTTATCAGCATTATAAGGGACAGCTATACCAGGTTTTTTCTGTAGCGAAACACAGTGAAACACAAGAGGAACTGGTTATTTATCAATGTCTATATGGTGATTATTCAATGTGGGTTCGACCTTTAAGTATGTTTAAGGAAACGGTGGAGGTAGAAGGTGAAATCATTCCCCGATTTAAGCTTATCCAGATCGTATAAATTTTAAAATTATAAAAAATTTATAATAAAAACAGGAAAAACTGCCATGGCGACTTCCGACTTTAATGCTTATATGGCTGAGCTCTATCAATCTTTCCAAGCTCATGATGCAGACCAGAATGACCGATTGCTGCGCTATCGAAATATTGAGCCAGAATCGGCTTACTATTTGTCTATGCTAGTGCGTATTCAGCAACCCGAAAGATTGCTGGAAATTGGTACTTCTACCGGATACTCTACACTCTGGCTGGCAGAGGCGGCCAGAGCAACAGGGACAAAATTAGTTACTCTGGAAATAGAGAAGGAACGGAGTCAGCAGGCACAGTGGCATGCACAAAAAATGGGATTAACTGATGTAGTCCGGTTTTGGGTCGGAGATGCGCTTGAGTTTCTTCGCCACACTCAAGAACAGTACGATTTTATTCTACTTGATGCAGAGCGGGATGCTTATATTATCTACTGGCCTTATTTAAAGAAAGTTTTGACCCCAAAAGGGGTCCTGATTGTAGATAACGTAATTTCACATGCAGATCAGGTTAAAGATTTTATATCTTTACTTCAGCAGGAGCAGGACATGATGTTAACGACACTGGATCTAGGAGCCGGTCTACTCATGGCAACACGAACCTGAATCTTTTATTTTCAAAACTTTAATGTACTGAAACTCACGCTATTGATAGCCGGTCAAAGTGCAAATTAAACTCCAGATATTTGTGAACAAAAGCAGTTTTGTCAGTAACACGCATCATATTGTCATATACAAAGGCCGGTACGGGGTGATAAAGCTCGCCTGTACCATTATTATAAAAAATTTTTAAATAACGTGAAGTAGAGTCATATTTCCAGTAAATAACAGCTAAAACTTGTGGCATAGGTTTCCTCCACGCTTTAGTTATATTTTCATTTATAATGCTTATAAGCTGACCATAGTCGAAATAAATCTTTCTGTGAGTATAAAATATGTTATTGCTGTGCTGGCTCGGCTATAGAATAAAATTCAAATAAAAAAACCGCCTCAAATGAGACGGTTTTTTATTAGCTTAATCTAATCAAGATTAGATTTTACCTACTAGGTCGATTGAAGGAGCAAGTGTTGCATCGCCTTCTTTCCATTTAGCTGGGCATACTTCACCTGGGTGAGCGTGAACGTATTGAGCTGCTTTTACTTTGCGAAGCAGTTCAGATGCATCACGGCCGATACCGCCAGCATTGATTTCAACGATCTGGATTTTACCTTCTGGATCGATAACGAAAGTACCACGGTCAGCAAGACCATCAGCTTCGATTAATACTTCAAAGTTTTTAGCCAGAGTCCAAGTTGGATCGCCTACCATTGGGTATTCGATTTTCTTGATTTCTTCTGAAGAGTCATGCCAAGCTTTGTGAGTGAAATGAGTGTCAGTAGAAACTGAGTAGATTTCAACACCTAACTGTTTGAATTCAGCATAGTTGTCTGCAAGGTCACCAAGCTCAGTTGGGCAAACGAAAGTAAAGTCTGCTGGATAGAAGAAAAATACAGACCATTTACCTTTCAGGTCAGCTTCAGTAATTTCGATGAACTGGCCGTTCTGATAAGCAGTTGCTTTAAATGGTTTAACTTCAGTATTAATTAAGCTCATCATTGTCTCCATGATTGAGTGTTAGCATTTAAATTTCATGATCTAGAATAGATAATTTTTTATCATTGGTAAAATAGTATTTTTACATTGCTTAAATCGGTAAAACAAATTAAGCCATTTCTATTTTACCTAAGTCTTGTCCGGTTCATTTTTTAAGGCGAAATCTAGAGCCAGTCGGGACAAGCATTTTTGCTACGCATATAACATGCCGTCGGACCCTTTAAAATTCAAGGGTTAAAATGAAAAAAACACTAAATATATTAAAGTGAGAATTCTTTCACTGGATGTCATTACGGCGTAAAATAGACAGTTCGTATTTTTATATCAGGAATTGCGCTCGGTGCTGAGTCATTTAAATGTAGATCAACTGGTCATGGCGCGGGACTCTTATCGTTTAAATCGGCTAGGTAAAGGTAAAGATGCGAATCCCAAGCAGTATCAGGAACTTTTTGAAAAATCTAACGCCAAGGTGCGGGCACGTGTAGAACGCCTCCCGAATATTAAACTGAATCAGGATTTGCCAGTCACGCAATATGCAGACAAACTGATTGAAGCAATACAAACGCATCAGGTCATTATTGTGGCAGGTGAAACCGGCTCTGGTAAAACAACACAATTACCCCAGATAGCAATGCTTGCAGGCCGCGGCCTGACGGGAATGATTGGTCATACCCAGCCGAGACGTCTGGCAGCACGTAGCGTGTCACAGCGTATTGCTGAAGAAGTGGGTGAAAAGCTTGGGGAGTCCATTGGCTTTAAAGTCCGTTTTAATGAACAGGGCTCACAGGATTCTATAGTCCGGTTAATGACAGACGGAATTCTGCTGGCTGAGCTGACCCATGATCGTTACTTGACTAAATATGACACGATTATTATTGATGAGGCGCATGAACGTTCACTAAATATTGACTTTATTATGGGCTACCTGAAGCAGCTCATTAAAAAACGTCCTGATTTAAAAGTCATTATTACCTCGGCAACACTAGATGTAAACCGTTTTAGTCATTACTTTAATGGTGCGCCAGTCTATGAAGTGGAAGGCCGGAGTTTTCCGGTTGAGGTACGTTATCGTCCGATTTCCGACCTGAACATTGCAGGAAGTGATGATGATGAGTTTGATGACTTCGAAGAAAATTTACCACGTGCAGTAGTTCAGGCTGTAGAAGAGTGCTTTAAGGATGCAGAAGAAAAAGGTCATCCAGAACATGCAGATATCCTGATCTTTTCAAGTACAGAGCAGGAGATTCGCGAACTTCAGGAAACTCTGGAAAAACATGGTCCACGGCATACAGAAATCTTGCCACTGTTCGCACGCCTGGGTTTAGGTGAACAGCAGAAAATTTTTAATCCGGGAGGAAAGGGCCGGCGCATTATTATTGCTACTAACGTGGCAGAAACGGCACTGACTGTTCCTAATATTCGCTATGTGATTGATAGCGGTTTTGCCCGTATTTCCCGCTATAGTTATCGCTCGCGCGTACAGCGCTTGCCAATTGAAGCAATATCGCAAGCTGCTGCAAACCAGCGTAAGGGGCGCTGTGGTCGTATTGCGCCTGGGGTCTGTATTCGTCTGTATAGTGAAGAAGACTTTTTAAGCCGACCAGAATTTACAGAACCTGAGATCAAGCGGACAAACTTGGCTTCGGTCATCCTGCAAATGCAGAGTTTAGGTTTAGGAAATCTTGAAAATTTTGACTTTATTGAGCCGCCTGACCACCGCTTGGTTAATGATGGACGTAAGCTGCTGATTGAACTGGGTGCATTAAACGAGAAAAAAGCTGAGCTGACTAAAATTGGTCAGATGATGGCACGTATGCCAATTGATCCAAGACTTGCCCGCATGATTCTGGGTGGGGCACACTTCGGTGCGTTAAATGAAGCTCTGATTATTGTGAGTGCACTGGCTGTACAGGACCCACGTGAGCGACCTGCGGATAAACAGACTCAGGCGGATCAGAAACATGCTTTATTTAAAGAAGCCGATTCAGATTTTCTATTTTATTTGAAGCTCTGGTCAACTTTAAAAGGCAACAAGGATAACCAGCTAAGTGAAAATAAACGTCGCGCATTTGCACGTCAGCATTTTTTAAGCTGGCTACGTTTACGTGAATGGAAACAGACTCATAAACAACTTGTTGAACTGGCTGAAGGCTTAAAGCTGAGTTTTAATGATAAACCTGCCAGTTATGAAAACCTGCACCGAGCCCTGCTAACCGGATTACTTTCCTTTATTGCCAACAAGACTGATGAAAAAAATGTCTATATGGCGGTGCGCCAGCAAAAGGCACGAATTTTTCCTGCTTCTGTTTTACATAAGGCGGGTGCATCTTGGGTAATGGCTTTTGAAATGGTAGAAACTTCACAGGTCTATCTACGGACATTGGCTAAAATTGAACCTGAATGGATTTTGCTAGCAGCCCGTGATTTGCTGAAGCATCACTATTTTGAGCCACACTGGTCGAAAAAAACAGGTATTGTAAATGCCTATGACCAGATTTCGCTATTTGGTTTAATTATTGAGCCAAAACGCCTGACCAATTTTGAAAAAGTTGATCAGGCAGCAGCTCATGAGATTTTCCTGCGAGATGCTCTCACAACCGGTAACCTGGGCATTATGCCGCCATTTCTAAAACATAACCTGCTTAAACTTGAAGAAGTAGAGCGGGTAGAAGACAAGCTGCGCCGACGTGATCTGGTTGTAGATGAAGAAACTGTCTATCAGTTTTATGCTTCTAAAATTCCTTCTGAAATTGCCAGCCGACGCAGTTTTGAAGACTGGCTGGCTACAGTTGAGGCCAAAGAACCGCGTTTCTTATATGTCGATGAAGAGTCACTCTGGCTGAATGACCGTCCGACTACACAGCAGTTTCCGGATTATCTTCAAAATGGACAGTTACGTTTGGCTGCAAGTTACCGCTTTGACCCAAGCCATGATGAAGACGGGGCTACAGTAAAAATTCCATTACAGGCATTAGCGCAGGTCAATGAAGAGATCTGGTCTTGGGGAATTCCAGGCTGGCGTCAGGAACTGGTTGAGGCCTTGCTTAAATCTTTGCCAAAGGATAAACGACGTAATCTGGTGCCGATCCCGGATACTGCACGCAAGTTGCTGCGTGAGGTACAGGATAAGGATTTGCAGCGTCATGTTCTGAATTATCTGACATTTGCCTTGCGGGGTGAACAGATTACAGAGAAGGATTTTTCAGTTGAACGGATTGATCAGTACCTGATTCCTTTTATCAAGGTAACTGATGAAAAAGGCCGAGTGATTGAAAAAGGACGTGATCTGGCAGAGCTAAAAGCACGTTGCCGTCAGGAAACCCAGCGACCGGTAAAACAGCTGAAAGGTGAATATAAAACTTTTCCGGAAAGCTTTATTTTTGAAGCCACTCAGAAAGTAACAGGTGTAGTGATAAAACAGTATCAGGCTCTGGTTCCGGTAAAAAGCTTTAGTGAGATAGAAGCTAAAGATGAATCAGGTGTTGTTATACAAAGTTTTAATGATCAGGCCGAAGCCATTAAACAGCATCGTGAAGGAGTAATTCGTCTGATTCACATGCAGTTAGGTGACCTGATACGTCAGCTTAAAAAGCAGTTGGGTAAGCCTCTGGCTCTGGCTTATTCGCCATTAGGTGACCGGGCCAAACTGGAGCAAATGCTGGTATATGCGACTTTGCAAATGGCATTAACTGAACTGCCGGTGAATGCCGAAGAGTTCCAGAATGTACTGGCAGAGGTTAAGGGAAATTTCCTGAGTTATGGCCAGCAGGCTTTGGCAGCACTCAGCGATATTTTTATTCAGTGGCAAGATATTCGCCGTAAACTGCTCGTGCTTGATCCGGAAATTTTTGGGCGTAGTATTGATGATATTGAAGATCAGCTTGACCTGATGCAACTGGGCGATTTCGTTTATACCCAGCCGCCTGAGGTATGGGCAGAATTTCCACGTTATTTGAAGGCCTTGGTTCTGCGTCTGGAGCGTTTGCCTAATAACCTTCAACGTGATGAAGCTGCTATTGCCCAGGTTGACCCGTGGATGGACAAGTTATTCAGTGTCCGTAACAATCCGAAATCTATAGACTTTTACTTTATGCTTGAAGAGTTACGTATTTCCCTGTTTTCCCAGCCTATGAAGACCAAAATACCTGTTTCTGCAACTCGACTGCAAAAACTATGGGATCGGCTCGGAATCAGTTAAAATACCGTCATTCTTTAAAAGGAGTTTTACATGGGCATCCGCATTACTGGTACTGGCTTGTTTCATCCTGAAAATGTCATTACCAACGAAGAGTTAGTTGAAAGTTTAAATGCTTATGTGGAACAGTATAACCTAGAAAATGCTGAAAAAATTGCTGCAGGTGAACTAGAGCCCCGCCGTGGTTCAAGTGCTGAATTTGTTGAAAAGGCATCAGGCGTCAAACGTCGTTATGTGTCTGAAAAAACTGGTATTCTTGACCCGAAACGTTTGCGTCCACATTTGCAGGAACGTGCTGATGACCAGCTGTCGTTACAGGCAGAGTGGGGCGTAATTGCTGCCAAGCAGGCGATGGAAAATGCTGGTGTTACACCTGAAGATATTGATGTCGTGATTCTGGCATGTTCAAACATGCAGCGCGCTTACCCGGCAGTTGCCATTGAAATTCAGACTGCTCTGGGAATTCAGGGGTATGCCTATGACATGAACGTGGCATGCTCTGCAGCGACCTTTGGCCTGAAACAGGCTCATGATGCCATTAAGACAGGTGCGCGTCGTGTATTGCTGGTCAATGTTGAAATTACATCTGCGCATTCTGATTTCCGTTCACGTGACAGCCACTTTATTTTTGGTGATGTAGCGACTGCTTCTATTATTGAAAATACAGACAGCAAATCTGGCTTTGAAATTCTGGATACACAGCTGTTTACTCAATTTTCCAACAATATTCGTAATAATTTTGGTTTTTTGAATACCAGTGAAAATGCCGATATTGATGACAAGCGTTTCCGTCAGGATGGCCGCAAAGTATTTAAGGAAGTATGTCCGCTGGTCGCAAAAATGATTACTGCTCAACTTGAGAAAAACAGTATTCAGCCTAATGAAGTAAAACGCTTCTGGTTACATCAGGCCAATGCCAGCATGAATGAATTAATTTTGAAGCTGGTAGTAGGCAAAGAAGCAGCCCAGCCAGGGCTTGTTCCAATTATTCTGGATGAATTTGCCAATACTTCTTCTGCCGGGGTCATTATTGCCATGCACCGCACAGCACATGAAGTAAACGATGGTGAATATGGAATCCTGTGCTCGTTTGGTGCAGGTTATTCTGTGGGCTGTATTCTGGTACAAAAGCACGTAGTATAAAAATATCTTCTTAAACTCTTAAGAAGGGTACAGTTTAGACTGTGCCCTTTTTATTGCATTTATATAGTGAGTAAAAGGGTAGCTTTAACCCGGTTCAAAGTGCAATCTGATGTTCTTTCAGACATTGTCTTAATACGCTAAATGCTACAAGCATGTCTTTCTCCTTTACACAGGCGAAGCCTAGTAGCAGTCCGGCTTGTGAGCGGGCTGCATCCGAATAATAGCGTGATAAAGGTCTTACTTTGACACCACGCGAAAGGGCCATTCTGGCAATTGCAACGTCATCACTATGCTCCGGCAGCTTGAGGACCAGGTGTAAACCTGCTGCATGACTAAATTCATGAATAAACTCTGTGCCCAGATAGCGCTCAATCAGTTCAATTAGAAATGCACGGCGTTTACCATACAAAATTCGCATCCGACGGATATGAGCGGCATAATGACCTTCCTGAATAAATTCAGCCAGTGCCCGCTGTGTAAGTAAATGCCCGCCCCGATAAAGCTCGGCAGCTACCGTTTTCAGTGATTCGACCAGACTTTTAGGAATGACCATATAACCGATCCGTAAAGCCGGGTAAATCGTTTTACTGAACGTTCCCATATAAATGACGGGCGTATTTTCTTCCAGTCCCTGCAAGGAGGGAAAAGGCTGGCCGGAAAAGCGAAATTCACTGTCGTAGTCATCTTCAATTATCCAGCTGCCGTAATAACGGGCCAGGTCTAACAGTTGTCGGCGTCTGGATACGCTCAAGTGCGAACCAAGCGGATACTGATGTGAGGGAGTAACAAAGATCAGTTTAGGAACGGAAGACGTATGATCAGGAATAAGACCTTCATGATCAACGGGTACCGGATTAATACACAGTCCATTGATCCGTAAAATATTACGCGCACCCCAGTATCCCGGATCTTCAATCCAGACCTGATCACCGGCATCGCATAAAGAGCGTGAAACCAGATCTACTGCCTGATGAATACCTTCAGTAATTAGAATCTGGTCAGCCTCACAGCGTACAGAGCGCGCAACCCGCAAATAATCTGCTAATGCCTGTTTAAGTTCAAGACAGCCCCCGTCATTGCTATAGATGAGTCGTGAAATTTCCGGCTGGCGGCTTAAACGGTTCAGAATCCGACCAAACTCGGCGTGTGGAAATTCGGTAACGTCTGGTGCGCCTGGCACAAAAGCACCCCACTGATAGGGGGATGCGGCTGCACTTTCAAGAAATGCAGTACCACGCTTAGACAGATGCTTTAACTGTTGCTGGTTGGGCTGTTCTGCCAGATGTTCATGTCCCGGTACCGTCAGATAGCTCTCCGGCAGGTTTTCAGCGACCCAGCTGCCACGTCCCGTATGTGCCTGAATATAGCCTTGTGCCTGTAAATGCTCATAGGCATTCAAGATGGTATTACGTGAAACCTTGAGTTCATGAGCCAGATCACGCGAAGCCGGTAGCCGTGTTTTAGGCGGTAAAATACCTTCTGTGATGGCATCACGTAAACAGCAGAATACCCGGTGATAAAGAGCTCCCTCGGTCTGTTTCTGTAAGCGCTGTAACAGATGGTCTCCTAACAAGCTAAGCAATTGGCTCTCTCCGGTTTATTAAAAATGGCTCTCGTTTCTGGCCCCATAAAGCATGAAATTATAAAACTTTATGGATGGGCCAGCAGGTTCAACCCTGGAGCTGAACATATACTCAGGCTTAATTTACTGAAATTCAAGGGTCTTAAAACAAGCAGGATTGATCAGAAGATGAATCTGAACCCGTTATAAAAGCATAACAGGAAATTAGAAACCTAAGTCATCAAGGACTATAATTTATAAGGAATTCATCATGTCAGAAGAGACCATACAAGGCGCAGTACCTTTTACCGTTGCAGAGTGCAAAGAAGCGCCTGTCAAATCTTTAAGTTTTCTGGAAGGCGTTGCAATGATTGTCGGCACCAATATTGGTGCAGGTATTCTTTCTATAGCCTATGCAGCGCGTAAGGCAGGTTTTATGCCCTTGCTATTCTGGTTAATTGTCGCTGGTATTTTGACCACTATTACCATGCTATATGTTGCCGAGTCAACATTAAGAACCCGGGCACATCTGCAACTAAGCGGCCTGTCCGAGCGTTATGTAGGTGCTTTAGGCTCATGGATTATTTTCGCAGCGGTTTGTGTTAATTCAATGGGTGCATTAATCGCCTATATGAGTGGTAGTGGTGAGCTGCTGAATTCGCTGACCGGCCTGCCAAGGTCACTCGGCAGTCTTATTTTCTTTATTCCCGCGGCAGGAATATTATGGCTCGGATTAAAAGCGATTGGCCGTAGTGAAAAAGTAATCTGTATATGCATGGTTGCTATGCTGGCAATTTTATTCGGTGCGACATTGCTCAATGAAAAAACCCAGTTTGTAAATCTGATGCAGGGCAACTGGATCTATATGATTCCAGTATTTAATGTCGTGGTGTTCTGTTTTTCTGCCCAATATATCGTGCCAGAAATGGCACGTGGTTTTAGTGATAAGCCTGAGCAGCTGCCAAAAGCTATTATTACCGGTATGGTAATTACATTTATTCTGCTGGCTGCGGTACCGATGTCCGTGATCGCTCTTAGTGGTCTGGATAACATTACCCAGGTAGCAACTTTAAGCTGGGGCAAGGTACTGGGTAATTGGGCCTTTTTCTCTGCTAACCTGTTTGCCTTGTTTGCAATGCTGACTTCGTACTGGGGGCTAGGTGGCAGTCTGGTTACAAATATCGGTGATCGTTTTAAACTGGCAATTCATACCGATATGAAAAAGCGTCTTCTGGTCATGGCCATTGTAACTCTTCCACCATTTTTGCTGGCTTATAGCGGTATGGTCTCTTTCGTTAATGCTCTTTATATCGCGGGAACATTTAGCGGTGTAGTCCTGTCTATCATGCCCATGCTTATTTTAAAAGGTGCGCGTGCGCGTGGAGATATTCAACCTTCATGGACATGCAGCTCTGCCATTACTCACCCGGGCATTAAAATTCTGATTATTCTTATCTATTTTGCCAGTGCTGTTTATGCTATTGCTGCATTATTCAAATTATTGCCAGCTGGCTGGTAATTTTTATTGTTTCTAAACCTTAACTGCTCATTTATGAAACCGGTAAAGCGATTTGCTTTACCGGTTTTTAATGATTTTAAGCTGGAGAAAACTATTTATATTTCTTAAATAAAATATTAAAAAGACACCATTTTACCTGGATTCATTAAAGCTCCCACACCATAAGCACTTTTTGCAATTGGAATCACAACAGGGGCCAGAGTGCGCGCAAACAGGATGTTGGCATGATCAATCTGAGTGAGCATTTTAAAATCACTGGATTGACCAATAAAATCTGCTGCAATGGCTTTACCAATACGCACAGTCTGGGCAACACCATGGCCACTCCAGCCATGCACGGCATAAATTGGAAACTTGCTCCCGAACTTACGGCTGTCTACAGCACCATTGACTGTCAAATCAGTGGTACCACTCCAGACAAAATCGATTTCAACCCGCTTGAGCTGTGGGAAAACTGTATGAATACGATTTTTTAAATAGTTCAAGGTCTTCTCTGGTGACCAGCAGCTACCTGTACCTTGTCCGCCAAACAACAACCGGTTCTGTGTGACCGGGCGATAATAGTCAATCTGAAATTGGGTGTCGTAAACCGGATGCTCCTCAGGCAGAAGCTCATGAATATCAAGCTCAAGCGGAGCAGTGGCACTAACGTAAGTATAGAAGGGAAGCGTGGTCTGTTTTTTCTGTGGAAGCAACTTAAATGATGCATGATGTACAGCCATCACTACACTTTTACGTGCCTTGACTGTACCGGTTGCTGTTCTGACATACACGCCGTCTTCGGCTTCTTCAATTGTAATTACTTCAGTCTGTTCATACACGGTACCCCCATTTTTGCAGAAGGCATAAATCAGGCCACGGTTTAGAGCAAGTGGATGAATCTGGCCGCCTAACTCATCAATCAGCCCGCCGGTATAATAGTCTGATTTAATATATTCACCTAACTCGTGTTTACCTACAATGCGTGTATGGTCTTCACCCAGATATTTACGGGCATCTGCGCCTTGGGTAAGACCAACCAGATGACCTTGATGAACCGCAGCAGTAATGTGTCCTCGTTTTCGTTGAAAATCCAGACCGTATTTTTCAGAGATTTCATCAATTAACTGCATAGCCTCTGTAGAAGTAAAATGCCAGAGTTTTTTTGCATCTTCATAGCCAAAATGTTCTGCCATTTCACCCGCTTCCCAACGGGCCAGACCAGGTGTCAACTGGCCACCATTACGCCCCGAAGCGGCACTACCAACACGATTTTTCTCAAGTACAACAGTTTCGACCCCCTGTTCAGCCAGATGTAATGCAGTAGAGGCGCCTAGCAGGCCTGAACCAATGACAACCACATCACATTCACAATCAGTTTGCAGGGCATTAAATTCATGCCAGTCTGCCAGAGAGCTTTCATAGTAATTGGCCGGGTGGTCAGCCTGTAGATGACGGGGATTAACCCAATTCCATTCTTTACCTACCTGTTGAGTGGTTGACTGCTTAAAAACAACATCATTTAATATTATAGGTTTAGATATATTTAACATGGCTTCTGACCTCAATGAATTAATAAACATTGCTGATAGCAATATTCTGCTTTTTAAATTTTTTGTAAAAGAAAACGGAGATACCGGCCAATAACCAGATACAACCAAAAATCAAGGAAGAATGATCGAGATTGAACCAGAGGCACAAGATGGCACAGACCGAAATAAATGGTAAAACCAGGTTGAGGAACTTATTCTTGAGTCCTGTGCGTTGCTGTTTTTTAATATAAAATTGCATAAATACTGAAAAATTCACCGCAGTAAAGGCGACCAGAGCACCAAAACTGATCAGGCTAACCACTTGGGCGAGATCCAGAAAAGCTGCACTCATTGAAATGAGGCCGACAAATAATACCGAAAAAAGTGGCGTACCGAGTTTAAAGTGAACTGCACCAAAGAATTTACGCGGGAAAATACCATCTCTGCCCATAATATGCAAAAGCCGCGAGGCACTGGCATGGGTAGCAAGGCCGGAAGCAAAGGTATTCATAATCTGCCCACACAGGAAAACCGACTGAAAAAAGGCACCACCTACATAAAGCACAATTTCTGGCAGGGCTTCACTCGGATTATTGAAACGGACATTGCTGGGAAAATAAAGCTGGATAAACCAAGATGCACTAATGAAGATCAAACCGCCAATAAGGGTGGTCATCAGTACCGCACGCGGGATATTCCGCTTCGGGTCTTTGGTTTCAGCAGATAATGTCGTGACTGCATCAAACCCTAAGAATGAAAAACACAAAATTGATGCGCCAGCGATAAGTGGTAAAAGCTCATGATCTCCATTCCATAAGGGCGTAAGAGTCAGAACATGCTCATAACCCTGAGAAGAGCCTATACCCTGAATTACCAGATAAACAAATATAACCATGAGAATAATAGGCGCAAAAACAAAAGCCAGACTTAAGTTGGCTAATATGTTGATACGAAAACAATTCACCAGAGTGACAACACTTGCAGAAATCATGACCCAAGCCCAATAAGGAACATCTGGAATCAGTGCAGTGAGGTAAATGGAAGCGAGTAACACATTAATGAGCGGAAGCAGGAGATAATCCAGCAGCGCGCACCAGCCAACAAAAAAGCCGTATTGTGGACCACAGCTTTCAGCAGTATAGGTATATGCTGAACCTGCTTTTTCAGATTCACGACTAAAACGCGCATAACTCCATGCAGTTAGCACCATTGCAATTAATGCCAGTATATAAGCTAAAGGTACGTGTCCATCGGTAACACCCGAAACAATGCCAAAGGTATCAAATACCGTCATCGGGGTCATGTAGGCAATACCAATAATAATGACTTGCCAGAGGGTCAGTTTTTTTAAATTTACAGTAGTTTTTTCCATATTATAAAAGCCCTTATATTTCTGTTTGCTACCCTGCAATTTTTAAGCCAGTCACTAATATGTTGCTGATATAAATAAAATAAGCATAAAGAATATGTGCCCAAACTTTTAAGCTCAGGTTCTTGTAATTTATAAGGTGGCTTGGCTTCTAATCAGAGGCTTAATTTAAAGCCTTTACCTATAACTGGTTTAAAGCTATAAAACCAGTAGCTGCAAGGGCTGGGATGACCGCACAATTGTACTAGCCATAGGCGTATGTCTCAGCAGAGTACCCGTGCGAAAACCTTTTGTGTTGGAGGTAATTACACGGGCTGTATCATTAATAATCACAGCAGCCTGCTTAATTTTGCGGAGGCCAGGCAGAAAAACCTTTTCAAGTGAAGAGACCAGTAAGTCAATAGCAATTACCCCTACAAACTGGCTTTGTACCATTACGGGATAGGCTGTGGTAATCGTGTAGGCACCATTACAGATATAGTCGACATAAGGCCCCTGAATATAGGGCTGTTTACTGCATGCTGGTTGTTGAAACCAGTCAAAAGACCGAAAATCGAGAAAACGCTGGGCATTCTGGTAGTTTTCAAGTTTAGCCTGTTGCAGTTCATCGCCTTTTTTAAACCACCATTCCAGTGTCCAGTAATCTTTTTCTTCCTGGTTTTCGGGAGTATATCCTGCAAAACCAATCCCATGTGTATAAGTCGATTTTCCTAATGCAGCCTTAATTTCATATTGTAAAGCTTGACGCTCCTCAGTCGACAGTTTAATACCGCGGCCCGGATCTATTATACGTCGAGATAAAATATGGCTGGTCTGCTGGGCCAATTGCTGTGCAGTTGAAGTGGTCTCACTTATAACCTGCTCGAGTAACATCTGGAGCTGTTCTATATATAATTCTGTTTTCATTCCTTTATATCCTTGTCCTTGTTATTTCACCGTCTGGATAGGAACATGCAACGTTCCGGTATATCTATTCTTGTTATGCGATGGACAGTTTGTACTCGAGCATCTGGTCAGTCAGCATCGAGATAATTTTTTTGGTGTGCAGTGCTGCCTGAGTTTCATCTGCCTGATCTAGCAATGGCAATAATTGTTGATACTGCTCAACTACATCTGTATGAAAGTCTGTATCTTGATAAAGTATCGCAACCAGAGGGGCCCACTCTGCCTGAATGGAAAGCTCCTGATTGGCTAGTCTTGAAGACTGTGCAAACGAAGCTAGAGTTAACAGACAGCGCATATCGGTTTGTGCGCGGGTATCCGGTTGTGTAGCCTGTGCAAACAAATTGATCAGTTCCCTCATTTTTGAAAGATCTTGTGTTGTCGTGCGCTGGGCAGCCAGATATACACTATGGCCAAGAATGGCGCTATGGTATTCGCCCAGATCTGCCAGATAATCACTGCTGGCCTGCCGCAAGGGATGCTGCTCTAGCAACAGATCAGGAGAAATTTCACAGATAAAACTTCCACCGTTACGTCCACGTCGCGTATCAATCAGGCCTTTTACTCTCAAGGTGTTTAATGCTTCACGAACCGTAATGGGTGATACCCCCATGAGGCGGGCCAAATCGGCCTCATTTGGAAGCTGTTCATTACTTTTGAGTAGACCGGAAATGATTGCATTTTCTAGCCGTCCTACCACCTGTTCCGAGCGCGTGGCCTGCTCGATAGGCGCAAATATAATGGTGTGTGCTGTCATGGCTAACTCTCTTTAAAGCCAGGCATAAAATACCCGGCTCAGGAAGCGGCTAATCTTTAAAATACGCCATAGCGATGTACAGCTTGGTCATCTTGGGGAACTGGAGCAATTGCATCCCAGAGTTCAACGATTTTACCGTCTTCTACACGCCATAATTCAAAATAGGCATGACGTGTACCTGCAATACTTCCTTCAGAGTGGGTCAAGACAAACTGGCCATCGGCAATGGTGCGATGAATTTTCGAGTATAGCAAACCTTGACCTTCGTTACGGATTTTGTTGAGGAAATCGATCACTGCTACAGTACCGTCGCCAATATCAGGACTATGCTGCTGAAATAATTCGCCGTTAGCATAATCTCTGAAGCCTTCATAATCACCTTCAATCAGCGTACGGGTAAAAAATTCTTTTACCAGTGACCGGTTATGTTCTTCCTGACCAGTCTTTGCTACCTCAGTGGGCCCGTCAAGCTGGGTACGGCCACTAAGATTGGCTGCTGCTTCAGGGACTAATCCGTCCCAATGTTCTACAATTTTGTCATCTTTAACCCGGTAAATATCAAAACCGACCAGTGGCTGTTCATCTAGCCCTTCAAAGCGTCCATGAATAGCGACCAGATCGCCATCGGCCAAGATGCGAACAGCTTCATGTTTAAGATTTGGACAGTCTTGTACCAGTTGACGCAAACCAGAAAGCCCATCTGCGACCAGAGGCGAGTGTTCAATAAAGTCTGCCGAGAAGTAACGTTCAAGCGCACTGGTGTCATGCAGGCTGAACAGTTCATGATGCGCAGTTCCGACCAGTGCTTTAATTTCCTGTTGATTCATGTTTGGCTCCAGCCTGACTAGTCGTTTGAACTCATTACGTGCTTGATACGGGTATATTCTTCAAAACCGTAACCTGACAGGTCTTTACCATAACCTGATTTTTTGAAGCCGCCGTGTGGCATTTCAGCAGTCAGCGGAATATGCGTGTTGACCCATACTGTACCAAAATCAAGTTCGCGGCTGAGACGTGTAGCACGCCCGTGATCTCTGGTCCATACACTTGAAGCCAAGCCGTATTCAACATCATTGGCTTTATAAATGGCATCCGCTTCATCACTAAATTTTTGTACGGTAATCACTGGACCAAAAATTTCATTTTGAATTGCTTCATCCTGCTGTTGCAGACCGGTAATCACTGTCGGTTCAAAATAATAGCCTGGACGGTCAGCATGACGACCACCAGTTTCAATTTTGGCATGTGAGGGCAGACGTTCAATAAAGCCTGTCACATGTTTAAGCTGGTTGGCATTATTGAGTGGGCCATATAAGGCATTTTCATCATCTGGTTCACCGAACCGAGTGTTCTTTGCAGTAGCCACCAGTTTCTGCACAAATTCATCATGCACTGCTTCAGATACAATTACTCGGGTTGCGGCGGTACAGTCTTGCCCGGCATTAAAAAAGCCGGTCATGGCTATCATCTCAGCCGCCTTGTCGAGGTCGGCATCTTCAAAAACCAGAACCGGAGCTTTACCTCCAAGTTCCAGGTGAGCCTTGGCAAGATTGGCCGCAGCAGAGGCTGCCACCTGTAAACCGGCACGCACTGAACCGGTAATCGATACTAAGGCTGGAACTTTATGTGAAACCACCTTGGAGCCTACATCTGCCTTGCCTAACACCACGTTAAAAGCGCCTTTTGGAAAGAATGGTGCTGCAATTTCTGCCAGCAGTAAAGTGCTTTCCGGTGTGGTATCGCTAGGTTTAAGCACAACGGTATTGCCTGCAGCCAGTGCAGGTGCAATTTTCCAGACAGCCATCATGAGTGGATAGTTCCAGGGTGTTACCTGACCGACTACACCCACTGGCTCACGGCGGATACTGGACGTTAAGCCTTCCAGATATTCAGATGTTGCTGTCCCTTCCAGTAAACGTGCTGCGCCTGCAAAAAAGCGGATCTGGTCCGCACATATTGCTACTTCTTCAGAGGCGATCAAATGCTTAAGCTGCCCAGTATTACGGCTCTGTGCTTCAATTAGGCGGTCTGCATTGGTTTCAATAGCATCGGCCAGGCTTAGTAAAGCTTTCTGGCGTGCAGAGGGCGTAGTCCGTCCCCAGGTTTTAAATGCTTCTTTAGCAGCAGCATAAGCGGCATCTACTTCTGCTTCAGTTGCATTAGGCGACTGTGCATATAGTTCTCCAGTTACCGGACTGATCAGATCAAAATAATTACTGTCTTGCGGTTCAGAATATTCACTATTAATGAAATGTTTTAGTTTTACAGTCGTCATTTTTTACTCTTCCTTGGTTATAAAATAATACATATAAAACTATATGTATTATGTTTTATTTAAACTGTCAAATTATTTTTTTAAAAAGAAATAAAAGCAGGAGTAAGCAAAAAAATTTATCTAATTATTTTATTATTTAGTAAGTAACTAAAAAGATTAATTTAATTTTTAAAAATCTAACATAACCTTGAAGGGAAAATAAATTTTTTATCTAACCTATTAAGATTCTCTATTTTTTATAGCAAAACAGATTGGCTCCTAAAGAAGAATAAGAAATGGCTCTCGTCAGAATTGGGTAAAAGGGTGAGATTAAAGCAGTCATCAGTCGTCAGACAAGCCTAGAGCAGGAACTGACGGTGCTTAAATAAAAATGAGGTACAAAAAATGGATTCTAAACATACTGATATTAACAGCCGCAAGCAGCAGGCCACTCCACGCGGTGTAGGTATTATGTGCTCATGGTATGTAGAACGTGCAGAGAACGCCACTCTGTGGGACATGGATGGGCGTGAATATACTGACTTTGCAGGCGGGATTGCCGTACTGAACACTGGTCATCGCCATCCGAAAGTGATTGCAGCAGTAACTGAACAGCTCGGCAAATTTACTCATACGGCATACCAGGTTGCACCTTATGAAAGCTATGTATCTTTAGCTGAGCGTATTAACCAGCGTGCGCCTATTGAAGGGCCGGCAAAAACGGCTTTCTTTACCACAGGTGCAGAAGCTGTAGAAAATGCGGTCAAAATTGCCCGGGCTGCCACCGGTCGTTATGGCATTATCACATTTAGTGGTGGTTTTCATGGCCGTACTTTTATGACTATGGCAATGACGGGTAAAACAGCACCTTATAAACGTGATTTTGGTGTCATGCCGGCAGGTGTATTCCATGGCCGCTATCCATCGCAGTCACAGGGAATCAGTGTAGACGATGCCATGGAAAGTATTGAAAATATTTTCAGTACTGACATGGTACCTCAAGATGTTGCCGCTATTGTACTTGAACCGGTACAGGGGGAAGGTGGTTTCAATGTCGCACCTCAGGAATTTTTAGTGCGTTTGCGTGAGCTCTGCGACCAGCACGGTATTTTACTGATAGCCGATGAAGTGCAGACCGGTTTTGCCCGTACCGGACAACTGTTTGCTATGCAGCATTACAGTATCAAGGCCGATATGATTACTATGGCTAAAAGCCTCGGCGGTGGTTTCCCGATTTCTGGCGTAGTGGGTCGTGCCGAAATAATGGATGCACCGAACCCGGGAGGACTGGGCGGTACTTATGCCGGTAATCCGCTGGCTGTGGCGGCTGCACATGCAGTAATTGATGTGATCGAAGAAGAACAGCTTTGCGAGCGTGCACATGTACTGGGTTCACAGCTCATCAAAACCCTGGAACAGCTTAAAGTTACCAGCTCCATGATTCAGGATATACGTGGCCTGGGGTCTATGGTCGCGGTAGAGCTTGAATATGCTGAGCAGGCAAAAGCGATTCAGGAATATGCCATGAGCCAAGGTCTTTTGCTGCTGACTTGTGGTAAGTCAGCGAATGTTATCCGTTTTCTATATCCACTCACTATTCCGGCTGAACAGTTCCAGAAAGCTCTGGATATTCTGAAAGCCGGTTTCACAGCAGTCACCCAGCAAAATCTGGAGCGTTCTGCATGATCCAGCAAAATTTACAGTATTTACTGGACCATCCCGACATCACTTTTACCCAGCCTTCAGCTGATCATTACATCTGTGTACAGGATGCTGCTACAGGAGAACAGCTGGCTTGGGTCAGAACTTATGACCGTGCGGCTGTAGAAAATGCTATCCAACGTGCTGAACAGGCACAGGCTGCCTGGAAACAGCAGACTGCCCTGCAAAAAGCTGATCTACTCTGGAACTGGTATCGCCTGATGCTCAAGCATCAGGAGGACTTGGCACAGATCCTGACTGCCGAACAGGGTAAACCGCTGTCAGAAGCACGGGGCGAGATTAGTTATGCTGCATCTTTCATCCGCTGGTTTGCTGAGCAGGCTCGTCGTGTAGATGGAGAGGTTTTGACATCATCTCAGGCACAGCAACGGTTACTGGTAATTAAACAGCCAATCGGAGTAACAGCGGCAATTACACCTTGGAACTTTCCGGCTGCCATGATTACCCGCAAGGTAGGACCAGCACTTGCTGCGGGTTGTTCAATGCTGATTAAGCCAGCAGAACAGACGCCACTTAGTGCTTATGCACTGGAGGTTCTGGCATTACAGGCAGGTATTCCAAAAGATGTCATGATTACACTGAGCGGCGAATCAATTGAAGTTGGCCAGACTTTATGCGAAAGCAACGTTGTCCGCAAGCTGAGCTTTACCGGTTCAACCGAGGTCGGCCGCATTCTCATGAAACAGTGTGCGCCAACAATTAAAAAGCTGTCACTCGAACTTGGGGGGAATGCGCCGGTTATTATATTTGATGATGCCAATCTGGATCAGGCTGTAAAGGGAATAATGGCTAGCAAATTTCGTAACAGCGGCCAGACCTGTGTATGTGCAAACCGTATTTATATACAGGAAGGTATTTATGATGCACTCAGTGAACGTGTGATTGCTGAAGTTGCCAGGTTAAAAGTGGGTGACGGCCGACAGTCTGAAATAACACAAGGCCCACTGATTGACGAAGCTGCAATTGAGAAGGTCCAGTCGCACATTGAAGATGCCGTTAGCAAAGGTGCAAGCATCCGTACAGGCGGCAAACGGCTAAATCAAACCAGCACATTTTTTGAGCCAACCGTTTTAACTGGTGTCACTCAGGAAATGAAAATTTCTCGTGAAGAAACTTTTGGTCCACTGGCTCCATTATTCAGTTTTAGTACTGAAGAAGAGGTAATCCAGATGGCAAACAACACAGAATTCGGGTTAGCTGCTTACCTGTTTACACAAAGTACAGCCCGGCAGTGGCGTGTGGGGGAAGCGCTGGAATACGGCATGGTAGGCATCAATACTGGCCTGATTTCAACAGAAGTTGCTCCTTTCGGTGGTATAAAACAGTCAGGGCTGGGGCGCGAAGGCTCGCAGCATGGGATTGATGAATACCTGGAAATGAAATATTTATGTGTTGATATAAGTAACTAAAATTCAAAAATATCACATAGCCTGAGTGGTGGAAAATTTTTTCATCTCTCGGGCTATGTTGATATATGTTAAAGGTTCTTCACTTCTATATAGAAGTCCACCACTATAAGAACTTCTCCCATGCACATTAGAATTTCCTGAAGGAAACAGTTATGTCTAATCTTTCTTATATTAATGAAGAGGCAGGCGCCTGGAATACCTATCTGGCCCAGATTGATCGGGTGGCTCCATATCTGCAACATCTTGCTGATTATATTGATACTTTAAAACGTCCCAAACGTGCTCTTATTGTCGATGTGCCCATTGTAATGGATGACGGAACCATTCGGCATTTTGAGGGCTACCGGGTACAACATAATCTGTCCCGCGGTCCGGGGAAAGGAGGTATTCGTTACCATCCAGATGTGGATCTGAATGAAGTCACCGCGCTGGCTGCCTGGATGACCATTAAAACAGCTGTAGTCAATCTGCCTTTTGGTGGTGCCAAAGGCGGGATTCGAGTTGATCCGCGCGCTTTATCAACCCGTGAACTGGAACGGTTAACGCGTCGTTATACCAGTGAAATTGGTCATATTATTGGCCCACAAAAAGATATTCCGGCTCCTGATGTGGGCACTAACCAGAATGTCATGGGCTGGATCATGGATACTTATTCATCAAATAAGGGCTATACCGTGACGGGTGTAGTTACGGGCAAACCGGTCCATTTAGGAGGGTCACTGGGACGTGTCAAAGCTACTGGCCGTGGTGTGTATATTACCGGACGTGAGGCTGCCAAAAAAAATAATCTGGCGATTGATGGTGCTAAAGTCGCCGTACAGGGGTTTGGTAATGTGGGCAGTGAAGCAGCAAATCTGTTCGCACAGGCAAATGCCAAGGTGGTATGTATTCAGGACCATACCGGTACGATCCTGAATAATAATGGTATTGATCTGGAGGCTTTACGAATTTATATGGAAGAGCATCCAGGTGTACTCGGTTTTCCAGGTGCTACGCCTATAACTAATGACGAGTTTTGGAATGCTGAAATGGATATCCTGATTCCGGCAGCGCTTGAGGGACAAATTACTGTTGAACGTGCTGAAAAATTAAAAGCCAGGCTGGTTTTGGAAGGCGCAAACGGTCCGACCTATCCGGAAGCTGATGACGTGTTGCTGCAACGGGGCATTACGGTGGTGCCAGATGTTATCTGTAATGCTGGAGGGGTAACTGTCAGTTATTTTGAATGGGTACAGGATATTTCAAGCTACTTCTGGACTGAAGAAGAAATTAATCAGCGTTTGGATAAACTGCTTATTCAAGCAATTCATGATGTCTGGAATACTGCTGAGGCCAAGAAATGTACTCTGCGTACCGCTGCCTATATTCTGGCATGTGAACGAATTCTGATTGCACGTAAAGGTCGCGGCATCTTCCCGGGTTAACTTTTAACCGGTAGATAAATGCTAAAACCATTGTGAGAAAAACCCAAACAGGATCTATAGATTGATCAGGTTTGGGTATTTAACAGTAAAAAACTATTTGTAAATTAGTATATAAATAAGCAAATAACTTTACCGTTTTAAGATTCAAATTAATTCTCTGTATGCCTGAGCTGACGGATGAGCTGCTCGGCATTAAATGCACCGGTTAGACGGAGCTCACGTTTTTCCTGCCCATCAGGCTGTAAAAACAGAACCGTTGGAGGCCCCAGAATTTCCCGTTCAGATAGAATCTCATCCTGAGAAGGCTGATAATGAGACAGGTCAAGTTTGATTCTTTGCCATGATTTTAATGCTCCTTGTACATCTGCACGTGGCGTAATATCGCGCTCGATAGGCTGGCAAGCAACACACCAGTCCGCATACACATCAATCACGATAGGACGCCGAATTTGACGGGCTTTGGCCAGTACTTGATTTAATTCTTCAGCATTTCGTACTATCTGCCATGCATGAAGTTCAGAGGCATGTTGTTCGGCATTTAAAGATGACAGAGCATTTTTTATATTCCATCCACTTACGCCAATCAATAGCGCTGCCAACAAGCAGGTCAAAATCTTGGCTTGCCCCTTGTTCTGCTTTCGGGTGATCCAGCCCAGATAAAGTGCGAGGGCCAACAGTAAAACTGCAAATAGAGAATAATATAATGTCAGAGAGAGTAGAGGCCGGATAAAATATACTGCCATCATCAGCATAATAAAGCCAAAGCTGAATTTGAGCCGCTCCATCCACAGTCCGGGTTTAGGCAGGAAGCGGGCACCAAATACTGCAGCAATAAATAAGGGCAGACCGATACCCAGGCCGAGCATAAACAGGTACAGACCGCCCAATAATGGACTTTGTGTCTGTGAAACAAATAAGAGTGAACCGGCTAAAGGCGCACTCATGCATGGGCCAACAATCAGGGCTGAAAGGACCCCCATCACAGCAGCGCCGTAAATGGTTCCACCAGTCTGCCGGTTCTGGATACGGTCCAAACGCTGTAAAATACCTTGGGGTAGCGACAGCTGAAACAGGCCAAGCAGATTGAGTGCAAATACTACAAATAGCAGTGCAAAGCCAATAATCACCGGTGGACTTTGAAACCAGCGCTGAAAACTGTAACCAACCCCAGCCACCAGCATGCCCATTAATGCATAAACCAATGCCATACTGACAACGAATGCTGTAGCGATAGGAATAGCCCGGTAACCTTTTTTACGCTGCACGATAATGCCTGACAGAATTGGAATTAAAGGTAAAGAACAGGGCAGGAAAGCCAGAAGTATTCCAAAAATAAAAAAGATCAACAGATTAAGTAGCCAGGAATCCTGCGAGAAAAGATTTAAAAATACCTGATCATTATTCCATTGATTTGACCATAAAAAAGAGCTATCTGAAGTATTTTTAGAACTAATAGATTGATCTGTATCGGTATTTATAACTTCCAGCTGTTGGGCTTTATAAATTGAGGACTGCCCTGCATCAGAAAATGAATCAATATCCTTACGGCTAACAAGCGTCGGATTTTGTTGTACCGATTCGCTACTTGTAAACGAAGCCTGAGTATTATCAAGCTGGAGCAAGCCGTTTTTTTGAGACTGTAACTGCGGAAAAAGACCATCCTGATCAGTGGTCAAGGTAGTACGTTGTACAGGATAACACAGCCCGTCTGCCGAGCAGCCCTGCCAGCTGATCTGATAACTGGTCTTTGGCTTCACCTGAATTTTAGCTGCAACCTGATGATAATGAACCTCTGTAATTCCAAAGGTTGGATCATTTTTCTTTGTACCTTTAGGCAGTTCAATGTTTAATGGCTGCTGGCCAACCATAACCTTGAACTGGTTATGATACAAATAATAATGTGGTGCAATATTCCATTGTAGCAGGGCTTCTTTTTGTGAAACTGATTCAGCCTTGAGCTGGAAGGCCTGTGCGGCAGGCAGAAAACTAGCATTTGCCAAAGCGCTAGTACTGACTATGCTCACAAAACAGGAGAGTAAAATTTTTCTAACGTGCACTTCTATTCATAGGGGAGGCTAAATATTTAATTGTATTATGCCTGTCTTAAAAACAAGACGCTATGAACAGTTTTGTTATTCATTTTCAAGCAAACTAGTCATAAAAAACGAATAAGCTCATTATAAATTTCTATTTATTCCAAGTTTTATTAAAAAAATAGATATAACAAATATATAGGAAATTATTAAGATTTAATAATTGATTAAAATATATATTTATATTATATATAAATATATATTGTTATTTGGTGGACCTATGATTCAGGACTATTGGCTTGCCCTACTTGGTGGAGCATTACTTGGCTGTTCGGTGATCGGCTACCTGTGGGTCAATGGCCGGATCGCTGGTATCAGTGGGCTGATTGCACAGGTACTTAATCCCGCTACTTTATGGAAAACACCGGCTCTCTGGTTTTTGCTCGGCCTTATATTAACGCCTTTTCTATATAGCTTATTTGTAATACCAGAGATTGAATTGAATGCCTCGCCCTGGATGATGATTATCGCCGGGTTGTTAGTAGGCTTTGGTACCCGTCTAGGTTCTGGCTGTACTAGTGGTCATGGTATCTGTGGTATTAGCAGGCTTTCCAAACGCTCAATGGTTGCAACATTAAGCTTCATGCTCGCAGGTTTTATTACGGTTTATCTGCTTCGGCACGTTCTGGGAATACAGTCATGAAAAATATTTTGGCCTTTATATTTGGTAGTATTTTTGCGCTTGGGCTGAGTATTTCAGGAATGGCTAATCCTGAAAAAGTACTGGATTTTCTGGATATCACTGGTACATGGGACCCAAGTCTGGCTTTTGTGATGATAGGTGCCATTTTAGTGGCCATTATTCCGTTTCAGAAAGCGCTACGTTCTGCCGAGCCTAAAACTGTATTCCATGAAACAATAGAACTACCCAACAATCAAAAAATTGATTCTAAACTCATCATGGGTGCGCTGATTTTTGGTATGGGCTGGGGTATAGCTGGAATTTGTCCTGCACCAGGACTGACCCTGATCGGCCTTGGCCATTATGAATCACTCTATTTTATTTTAGCGATGCTAGCTGGTGTATTTGTTCATCGCAAATGGTTTGGATAGGAGAGCGAATATCATGACAATAAAACCTCTGGTTAAGGCATTTTTTGATAATGATACCAATACTTTCAGTTATGTAGTTACTGATCCTGTCACAAAGCACTGTGCTGTCATTGACAGTGTAATGAATTATGATGCAGCTTCAGCTTCCATGCATTACCAGCAGGCTGATGAAATTTTGCATTATATTAAACAGCAGGGCTTAACGGTTGAATGGATTCTTGAAACACATGTGCATGCTGATCACATGACAGCTGCGCCATATATTCAAAGTAGTGCAGGTGGCAAAATTGCCATGAGTAAAAAAATCTCTGTAGTGCAGGAGACTTTTAGCAAAATTTATAATTTTGAGCCTGAATATTTTAAGGTTCATCATCCTTTTGATTATCTGTTTGAAGATGGTGAAAAGTTCAAAATTGGCGAACTTGAAGCCTACAATATTCCGACACCGGGGCATACACCTGCCTGCCTGAGTTATGTCATCGGTGATGCTGTTTTCGTAGGAGATACCTTATTCATGCCAGACTACGGTACAGCACGTTGCGACTTTCCAAACGGCAGTGCTGAACAGCTGTTTGATTCGGTACAGGCTTTATATCAATTACCTGATCATACCCGGGTATTCCTGTGTCATGACTACAAGCCAGAAGGCCGGGATGAGTTTGTACATGAAACGACCATTGGTGCGCAGAAACATGGTAATGTCCATATTCAGGAAAATACCCGCAAACAGGACTTTGTAACTATGCGCACCCAGCGCGATGCCAAATTATCTATGCCTAAACTAATCTTGCCAGCGATTCAGATCAATATGGATGGAGGACAATTACCAGAACTGGAGGCAAATGGGGTACGTTATCTGAAAATCCCTCTTAACTTCTTTAATTAATTTTGCTCAAGACCTCTACCTATAACAGGAAGAAACTCATAAAGACTATTAATGCCAGAACTTAAACTCATCTGAAAATTCTGGTTCTGGCTAGGCAGCATTAAAAATTTTTTTATTATATTTCATATTTTATATTAGCCTTAAAATTCTAAAAATATCTTTTATAAAAAACACATAGTGACTCGATTGAGGTTTGGTACAAAATTTGTCTTAGTTAGTCTAAAAAAAATATTTCTAAAAAAAATTATGAAATAATTGTTAAAACAACCGTATTTAAACATTGAAGAGAAACCAAGCCATTAAAGGGTTTAAGCGTTTATCAGGGAGTGTATTAGTGCAATTAAAAAATTCTGGTTTATTTAAACAACAGGTATTTATTGATGGTCAATGGCTAGAAGCAGAGCAGAATAAAAGTTTTGCCGTAATAAACCCGGCTACTGGTGAAACCATTGCTCATGTACCTTCTGTTAGTGAACAGCAGGTAGTAAAAGCAGTAGAAGCAGCTGATCAGGCACTACAAAGCTGGAAACAGACCACTGCAAAAGAACGTTCAATCCTGCTAAAAAAATGGTACCAGCTGATGATTGAACATCAGGAAGATCTCGCGATAATTCTAAGTACGGAACAGGGTAAACCAATGACCGAAAGTCGGGGGGAAATTCTGTATGGTGCAAGCTTTATAGAATGGTTTGCTGAAGAGGCTAAACGCACTTATGGTGATGTGATTCCCCATGATAAGCAGGGACGTCGCCTGCTTGTGATTCGTCAGCCAGTTGGCGTAGTGGCTGCAATTACACCTTGGAATTTCCCCAATGCTATGATTACCCGTAAAGTTGGTCCGGCATTGGCGGCAGGCTGTACTGTCGTGATTAAACCAGCTTCTGAAACTCCACTTTCTGCACTGGCTCTGGCCGCTCTGGCTGAAGAAGCCGGAATTCCAAAAGGTGTAATCAATGTAGTGACTGGCAGTGCCCGTGAAATAGGTGGAATCCTGACTCAGCATCCTCTGGTGCGTAAGGTATCTTTTACTGGTTCGACCGCCATTGGTAAATTACTGATGCAGCAATGCTCTTCAACCATGAAAAAAATCAGTATGGAATTAGGTGGTAATGCACCATTTATTGTGTTTGAGGATGCAGATCTGGATAAAGCAGTTGAGGGAGCGATAGCATCAAAATTCCGTAATAGTGGCCAGACCTGTGTATGTACTAACCGTATTCTGGTTCAAAACAGTATTTATGATACTTTTGTTGAAAAGCTTGCCGCTGCTGTAGCAAAACTCAAAGTTGCTCCTGCTTTTGAACTGGGTGCAGAACAAGGCCCGCTGATTAATGAAAAGGCAGTTGAAAAAATTCAGGAACATATTGATGATGCAACCTCCAAAGGAGCTAAAGTCATTTATGGTGGGCAGCGGCATCAATTGGGTCAGACATTTTTTGAGCCAACCGTCTTAACTGATGTGACCCCAGATATGCAGGTCGCACAAGATGAAACCTTTGGACCACTGGCACCAGTTTTTAGATTTACCGAAGAAGCAGAAGCCATCCGTATGGCGAATGATACTGAATTTGGCTTGGCTTCTTATATTTATACGCAAAATCTAAGTCGGGCCTGGCGTGTAAGCGAAGCCCTTGAATACGGTATGGTCGGTATAAATGAAGGTTTAATTTCTACTGAAGTTGCACCTTTTGGTGGAATAAAGGAGTCGGGTTGTGGCCGTGAAGGTTCTAAATATGGGATCGAAGACTACCAGGAACTTAAATACTTGTGCATGGGTATCTAGTCAGTTCCTGGCGATTTCTTTGAGAATGTAGTCGTATAGTTTTATGATGGCCTGATATTTCATGATGAAATCATGAGTATAAGGCCTGTCCAGGAAACTATTTAACGTTACAATAACAGGGAGAAATTAGACTGAACGTTATGAACACAATTAACACAGACCCTGTTATTGATACTAAAGCCTTTCGCCGGGCACTGGGTAATTTTGCAACCGGTGTCACTGTAATGACTGCTCAGAATAGTCAAGGTGAAAAAGTTGGCGTAACAGCTAACAGTTTTAACTCTGTCTCACTTGACCCAGCATTGATTCTATGGAGTATCGATAAAAACTCTTCAAGTTACCGGATCTTTTCACAAGCCAGTCATTTCGCGGTCAATATTTTATCTGCGGCTCAAATTGAATTTTCCAATAATTTTGCCCGCCGTGCAGAGGACCGTTTTGCTGGAGTCGATTTTGACATGGGTGCCGGTAAAGCACCTTTATTAAAAAACTGTTCCGCTGTGCTGGAGTGTGAAAAATTTGATATTGTTGAAGGGGGTGATCACTGGATCATTCTGGGTAAAGTGGTTAAGTTTCATGACTATGGCCGTTCTCCTTTACTTTATCATCAAGGTGTTTATTCTGCGGTACTGCCTCATCCGAGTTTGAATACGCCTGTTGAGCCCAGAGAAGATAGTTTTCCTGGCCGTTTATATCATAACATGTACTACTTGCTAACTCAGGCAGTGCGAGCCTATGAAAGCGACTATCAACCCAAACAGCAGGCTACAGGTTTTCGGACCAGTGAAGCACGTTTGTTACTTGTATTGGATAGTAAAACTGCCAGTAGTAAAAGTGCACTGCAGCATGAAGTCGCTATGCCCATTGCCGAGGTTGAACAGGCAGCCGAGATTTTAGCCCAAAAAGGTTTGCTTATTGAAACCGAGACTACTTATGTACTTACGGAACACGGAAAGAGTGCGGCCAATATGCTCTACCGGATTTCTGAAAGTCATCAACAGGAAGTATTTTCAAAATATACAGAAGAGCAACGCGAACTCTTTAAAGAAATGCTTAAAGACCTGATTGAACTTTAAAAAGTTTTTAATTTTATATTTAACTTATTCTGTTATTTTGTCTTATCTGAATTATGAACAGTTCAGGTAAGATCTTCACGTCTTTATAATAGCCTAAGCATACTGACCCTATTAAAATTTGATAATTTATTTTAAAATTTAATTACATTATTTATAATAAATTTATGCATAATGTAATAGATCTAATGCTTAAATTAAAAGGTATTTAAATAATAAGATGAATTAATTTAAATCCTAAAATAAGGATATTAAAGCAAAAGTGATTTACTTTGAAATCTGGAAAATTTTTATCAATTCTTAAATTGCTCAATTTAGTAATTTTTATAACAACCAGGATGGTAGTATGAATACTCATGTCATTATTAACGGTGAAAATATTCAAGGATCAGCAGAAACTTTTAAAGTGCTGAATCCGGCTAATGAAGAAGTAATCACGGAAATAGCCAGTGCAACCCCAGAGCAGGTCAATCAGGCAGTTCAGGCTGCTACTGAAGCTTTCAAGCAATGGAAAAATATTTCTGATAAGGAAATTAATAACAGTTTTAGTAAAATTGCGAATGATATTCGTCAGGAAAAAAAAGAAATTGCCCGGTTAATTACCTTGGAGCAGGGAAAGCCATTAGGCTTGGCAGAGTTTGAGGTAGAAGCAGGTGCTAGCTGGATTGAATACATCGCCAGTCTTGAAATACCAGTTGAAACTATTCAGGAACCTGGTGGTAAAACTATTCAGGTTTATAACCGCCCACTTGGTGTGGTCGCATCGATTACACCATGGAACTGGCCGTTTATGATTGCAGTCTGGCATTTGTTTCCGGCCTTAAAAACTAAAAACTGTATTGTCAATAAACCCTCAGAATATACTCCTTTAAGTACAGTCAAACTGGTAGAAATTATTAACCGTCATGTACCAAAAGGCGTGTGTAGCGTAGTACTTGGCACAGGTAAAGTTGGGCAGGTTCTCAGTGAGCATCCTGATATCGCCAAAGTTACATTTACCGGTTCGACACGTACCGGGCAGAGTATTTTGAGCCATTCGGTTAATACACTTAAAGGTGTAGTACTGGAATTAGGTGGTAATGATGTAGGAATCGTACTAGACGATATTGACGTAGATAGCACAGCCGAGAAAATTTTCGGCTCGGCGTTTTTAAATGCTGGCCAGACTTGTGCCGCATTAAAGCGCTTATATGTGCATGAAAATATTTATGAGGACTTAATACATAAACTGGTAGAAATAGCTGAACGGCAGGTTGTGGGTGATGGACAAGAAGAAAATACAACTTTTGGTCCGGTACAGAACCGTATGCAGTTTAATAAAGTTAAGGCGCTTATTGAGGATGCGATTGCTCAGGGTGGAGAACTGCTTACTCAGGCACCAGTACTGCCAGAAAACGGCTATTATATTGCACCAACTTTGATTGCAAACCTAAGAGAAGGTGTGGCACTGGTAGATGAAGAGCAATTTGGTCCGGCTTTACCTATTATAAAGTTTAGTGAGATAGATGATGTGATCCAGCGCGCCAATCAAAGCTCTTTCGGGCTCGGCGGTTCAGTCTGGAGCCAAAATATTGAAAAAGCTCAAGAGATTGCCAATCAGCTAGAATGCGGTACGGTGTGGATTAACAGTCATGCTGACCTGTCACCTGCTGCACCATTTGGTGGTTGGAAACTTTCTGGCTTGGGTTATTCATTTGGCCTGGATGGCCTACTTTTATTTACCAAGAAACAGGCAATCCATATCAGTCGCTAAAATGTTAAGGTGCCTCTTAGCTGATAAATGAGATAAGAGGCATTTAACAGTCTGTTTTAAACGTGCAAGGTCAGGTTATATTCAAAGAATATAAATAATTCTATTCTTCAATTATTTATGCCTATAGTTATCTTTAATTCTAAAAATCAAAACAATAAATTTTAAAATATAAAAAATATTAAGCCTGGTTTTCATATATTAAATCGATACTTTAACTTGATGATCAGAAATATAAATTGGCTCCTGACAAATTTTAAAAAATGGTACTCGCAGGCTCTGGATAAACACGCCATATTGTTTAAGACGATAGGGCCAGATGTATTAAAACGGGTGGTGGCGAACGTACCATGTACATGAGTAAAAACTTGTACTTGCAGAGAATATTAAATAATGAATCTAAAAAATAAAGTCAGAAGCAAAGATGAAATGCTGTTTGGCAATATCGAGTATTTTTAGTGTGGTGGCGGCTATAGTGTAAGTGACACGAGCTAAATACCTCTGATTTTTAAAGTAAGTCTCTAACCTGACTATAGTTTCCTTAAACTCTAAAGCTAATGTGTATAAATAAATCTGATTGATCAAGATCATTATTCATTTTAATTGCTGGCTATAAACTCTGGACTCTTCAATTCAAGCAAAACAATTTCGTAAGGTGTAGATATGGCATTTTTATTTCAGGACTAATGTACAGTTTGCTGAATCTTGAAATTTTTTAAGTCGCTATCTATTTGCAACCATTAAAAAATTCATGGAATGAATACAAGATGCAGATAAATAAAAAAGAATCTTCGAATCAGTTAAGTGATTCATTAAAAACCAGACACCTCACCATGATGTCAATTGCCGGTGTTATTGGCGCTGCTTTATTTGTTGGCTCAGGTAGCATTATTGCAGCAGCTGGTCCGGCAGTAATACTGGCTTACTGTGCCGGTGGAGCTCTGGTGGTATTTATTATGCGCATGCTGGGCGAAATGGCGGCGACCTCACCCGACACCGGTTCTTTTTCGACTTATGCAGAACGTGCCATCGGGCGCTGGGCGGGCTTTACGATCGGTTGGCTGTACTGGTGGTTCTGGGTACTGCTGATGGCGTGGGAAGCTTATGTGGCAGGATTAATCCTGCATGAATGGTTTCCCTTACTCAGTGTAAACGTATTCACCCTGATGATGACGATTACTCTGACTGCCATCAATTTTATGCGGGTGAGTAAATATGGTGAGGTGGAGTTCTGGTTTGCTCTAATTAAAGTGATTGCAATTGTCCTGTTCATTGTTTTGGGTATATTGGCAATTTCCCGGTTATGGCCAGTGGGTGGCGTCAGCGGTTTAAGCAATCTTAGCGCTCATGGCGGCTTTATGCCCAATGGTTTGGGGCCGGTCATTGTTGCTTTACTGGGTGTCATGTTTTCATTTTTAGGCGCAGAAATTGTAACGATTGCCGCCTCAGAATCTAAAAATCCGGTAGAACAAACCAAGCGCGCTATTAAATCTGTAGTCTGGCGGATCTGCCTGTTTTATATTGGCTCAATCTTCTTGATTGTCTGTATTGTTCCATGGAATGATCCTTTGCTTAGCCAAACAGGTTATGGAGCATACCGCCGTACTTTTGAAATATTAGGTATTCCTGCAACCAAATGGATCATGAACTTCGTAGTACTGACATCGGTCAGCAGCTGTTTTGTTTCAGGCCACTATACCGCATCACGCATGTTGTATTCGCTTTCAAAGCGGGGAGATGCACCCGCCCTGTTTCAAAAAACCCGTAAAAACGGTACACCAGTGTTTGCTGTATTGGCTTCTTGTGTAGTGGCATTTGCTATTGCACTGATGAATTTCTTTGATGCACTCAAACCCAGAGAAATTCTGGATATACTCATGAACACCACGGGTATGATCGCGATGCTGGTTTATCTGGTAATTGCTATTTCTCAGCTCAGGCTGCGCCAGAAAATGGAACGCGAAGGCCAGGAAATTAAACTCAAAATGTGGTTTTTTCCGTGGTTAAGCTATCTGGTGATTGCTTTTATTGTTGCATCTTTAATTGCCATGACTTTTATAGAGCAATATCGGGTTCTGGTTATTTCTACAGGTGGAGCGGCATTAATCGTTATTTTTATTGGGATTACATTGCAGTTTAAAGCTTACCGGAGAAAACTGGCAGCCCAGCGTCCACTTAAACGAAGTTATTTCTAGTATATCAATTCATCCATGCCTTAAATCTGTTTTAAATTTTTCAGGTTATAGCTACTGTTATAGAAGCTATAACCTGATGATTTTTTAATTATCCCTTTTAATTTAAATAATGTTTTACTAGCTTATAATCTGCTCATTTCTCTCATTGCTTAATATAAAAATTATCTCTTCAGCACATTTTGGTGCAGTTTTTGCATTTTTCCAGATGATCTTATTAAAAGTTTTAAGAAAATGCAGTTTTTGAATGAAGATAAACCCGATGAATCTGCTCGCTGGTTTGCACGTCTGGAATTGGGTTTTAAAGCAGCACAGGACCGCACTATTTTACAGCATCGATGGCATTTTGGACCAATTAGGGTGCAAAAAATGTTATGGCCAGAAAAAACCGGAGTGTGTCATGCCATTATTGTGCATCCGCCTGCAGGAATTGCCGGGGGCGATCATCTGACTTTCAAGATTCATGTAGATGAAGAAGCACATGCCTTGGTTACCACTCCTGGTGCCGGAAAATGGTACAAGACCAATGCGAAACAGGCTTTTCAGCACATTCAGATTCAGGTTGAAAATAATGCGATTTTTGAATGGGTTCCTCAAGAAACTATGCTATTCAATGGAGCATGGGCACACTCTGAAACTATAATTCAACTAAAAAACAATGCCAGCTTTATTGGCTGGGATATGCTGGTGATTGGGCGCCAGGCGCGAGATGAACGGTTTACTGAAGGCCTGTTTCAGAACCGCTTTAAACTGTTAAGAAATGAGCAGTTACTGGTCGCAGATAGCCTGAACTTTAAGGGGAGTGACCGCTGGCTTAGCTCGTGTCTGGGAATGAATAATCTTGCAGTTATGGGAAGTTTCTGGGCTATAGCACCTGAAAAATTTAGAACCAGTTTTTATCTGGATCAACACCTTGATCTGATCCGTGAGCTGATAATGCGTATGGATACACCAGTAACTTTAACTCTGCTCAATGATGTGATTTGTGCCCGTTATCTGGGGGATGATGTCCGTAAATGCCATGATGCCTTTGCGGCAATCCGTGCCCGGCTGCGACTTTACTGGTTTGACCTGAATGAAGAGTTTCCGCGAATCTGGAAAACCTGACAGTTAAATAATCTTCAAGCCCCCCGCATTCTAAAAAACTTGCATATATATTGCATGACATTTGTGAAGAATTTTAGGAAAGAGATATGGAACTCAACCCTACTGAAAAAGACAAGTTATTGATTTTTACTGCTGGCTTGGTAGCAGAACGTCGTAAGGCACGTGGTTTAAAGCTGAATTATCCTGAAGCAATTGCTTTTATTTCAGCAGCATTACTTGAAGGTGCACGTGACGGTATGACGGTAAGTGACCTGATGCACTACGGCACTACCTTGCTTACACGCGCAGATGTCATGGAAGGTATACCGGAAATGATCGCGGAAGTGCAGGTAGAGGCAACGTTTCCAGATGGCTCCAAGCTTGTGACTGTCCATCAACCGATTGTCTAGGAGAGCAATATGATTCCGGGTGAAATTTTTACCCCTGACCTCGACATTGAAATGAATGTCGGTTGTCAGACCTTGAAAATCACTGTAGCAAATGCCGGAGACCGTCCAGTTCAAGTAGGTTCACATTTTCATTTTTATGAAGCAAATGATGCATTGCAATTTAACCGGGAAGCTACAAGAGGCTACCGGCTCAATATTGCTGCGGGTACAGCAGTGCGTTTTGAACCCGGTCAAAGCCGCTCTATAGAGCTGGTTGCACTGGCAGGCAAGCGCGAAGTATACGGGTTTGCGGGTCGTGTAATGGGCAAGCTGGAAGAACAGGAACACAAGAAATGAAAATGTCACGCCGTGCTTATGCGGAAATGTTTGGTCCAACACTAGGTGACCGGGTGCGTTTGGCAGATACCGAACTGTTTATTGAAGTCGAACAAGACCTGACTACCTATGGCGAAGAGGTCAAGTTTGGCGGTGGTAAAGTCATTCGTGATGGAATGGGGCAATCGCAGCTGCTAGCAGAGGAGGTGGCCGATACCATAATTACCAATGCTTTAATTGTCGACTGGTGGGGAATTATTAAGGCTGATGTCGGTCTAAAAAATGGCCGGATCTGGAAAATTGGTAAGGCTGGTAACCCGGATATTCAACCCAACATTACTATTCCTTTAGGAGCCGCAACTGAAGTGATCGCAGGTGAAGGGCAAATTCTGACTGCAGGGGGAGTTGATACGCATATTCACTGGATTTGTCCGCAGCAGGTAGAAACTGCACTCATGTCAGGTATAACCACTATGATTGGTGGTGGAACCGGGCCTGCAGCCGGTACTTCGGCAACTACTGTTACTCCAGGGCCATGGCATATCTCGACCATGTTGCAGGCCATTGATGATTTGCCCATGAATATTGGTTTACTGGGTAAAGGTAACTTAAGCAAACCGGAACCAGTTGCCGAGCAGATCCAAGCTGGTGTGGTGGGCTTAAAACTTCATGAGGATTGGGGATCAACGCCAGCGGCCATCGATAACTGTTTAACTGTAGCAGAAAATTATGATGTACAGGTCGCCATACATACCGATACTTTAAATGAAAGCGGATTTCTGGAAGAGACTCTGGCAGCATTTAAAGATCGTACGATTCACACTTACCATACCGAAGGTGCGGGTGGCGGACATGCTCCAGACATTTTAAAAGCAATCGGGCAGTCGAATGTTCTACCATCCTCTACTAACCCGACCCGGCCTTATACGATAAATACTATTGATGAGCATCTGGACATGCTGATGGTCTGCCATCATCTCGACCCGGCTATTGCTGAAGATGTAGCCTTTGCAGAAAGCCGTATACGTCGTGAAACCATTGCAGCAGAAGATATTCTGCAAGACTTGGGCGCAATTGCCATGATGTCATCAGACTCGCAAGCCATGGGTCGTGTAGGTGAAGTTATTATCCGTACCTGGCAAACCGCGCACAAAATGAAAGTACAACGCGGTACATTAGAAGGCGATAATCCCAGTCATGACAATAACCGTGTAAAACGCTACATCGCAAAATATACAATTAATCCGGCAATTACACATGGATTAAGCCATGAAATCGGCTCAATAGAAGTCGGTAAGCTGGCTGATCTGGTACTGTGGAAACCGGCATTTTTTGGGGTGAAACCTTCCATGATTATTAAAGGCGGCATGATTGCTGCTGCGCCCATGGGCGATATTAATGCCTCTATTCCAACCCCGCAGCCTGTACATTACCGCCCAATGTTCGGGGCATTTCCACGAGGTGTGCACAATACCTGTATTACCTTCTTGTCACAAGTAGCGATTGAGAGAGGTGTACATAAAAAATTGGGACTAAAAAAGCTCATCAGTCCATGCAAAGAAACACGTAACCTCACTAAAGCGGATATGAAGCTAAATACTTACTGTCCTGTGATGGAAGTAGACCCGGAGATTTACGAGGTACGGGCAGATGGGAAATTACTGACGTGTGAACCTGCGGAAGTGTTACCAATGGCGCAGCGTTACTTCTTGTTCTAAATGATAATTTAGATCAATATGCCATCTTTACTATTAAAATAATTGAGGGTGAAGATGGCTTTTAAATTTGAAAGTCAGGAATTTAAGCTTAAATTTGATCAGGTCGAATCACTGGCAAGGAGCATAATAGAAGATGACACGTACGCAGAAAGTATTAAAAACTTAGCCAACCATTTTCTAACTGCAACCCGCGTTTTTAACACGAATCTTGATTTAAGTGATTATGATCAATATATCGAATATTCGAGGAAACAACCTGTATCAGATTTCGTAAAAGTCGTAGATCAAGCCCTCAAGAAATATAAAAATAGTAATTTAGAATCTGATTTAATCTATCTATTCGACATCAGTTTAAATTTAATCAATATCTATTTTTCTGAACTAACTTTTATTCTAGGTGGATTGAGTAATTCAATTTCTTTGGAAGTAGGCAGCGTTATTGACTTTGTTAATACCAAATATTCCAATGATCCCAATTTTAGACGTTATGTTAGATTTGCTGAAAGAGATTTGCCATTTCAAATTTTTAAAGAGTTATTTCATTCCAATGAAATTAAAAATGTAGCGGAATTAAATAGTAAGTTAAATGAAGCTAATAATGCTATCAATACTTGGAATAGTACATTCGAAACTAAGCGAGATGAAGTAGAAAATTTAGAAAATAAACTTGAAGAATATAAAACTAAATATGATTTTGTTCTTTTAAATAAGGGGTTTAAGCAACTCTATGAACAGAAAAAAGAGGAGTTGAAAAGTAGGAGGGATGGATATTCTGCTTTTGGTGCAATGTTATTTTTTACGCCGTTATGCTCAATCGCACTTTTTATATTTTTATATTTCAATTTAGGTGAGCAAGGACTTAAATTTATTATTTATTTATCATTACCCGTTACTACCTTCATGATTATTGTTTTTATTTTGTGAGAGTAGGACTACAGCATGTTCGTTCGGTTCAATCTCAAATGATGCAACTTGAACTACGAATGGCGCTCTGCCAATTTATTTATAACTATGCAGAAGACTCTGAAAAGTTACATAAGAAAAACTCATCTGGTTTTGAAAAGTTTGAGAACATAATCTTCTCACCACTTGTATCTTCTGACAATAAAATTCCGACCACATTTGATGGAATGGAACAACTTACTAAATTAATTGGGGAGTTCAGGAAATAAATGCACCAATAAAAACCTTATTGGCACGAAAAATGCTTAATTTTGAGGCGTAAAACTACTGATACTTAATATGAGAATCATAAAACATTCAATTGTTAGGGATCTTTGCTTTAAAAAGGATAAGCATGAAAATCTATACCCAGCGATTAGAGACTATTCACCATAACAGTTCCTTTGAAATTGTTGAGCTGACATTTGATACCCGTCAAAAAAGCCGTTTTCGTGCGACCTTAAATTCAGGTATCGATATTGGTGCAGATTTACCTCGTACAGGTATTTTAAGAAGTGGTTCATTTATTGCCACAGAGCAGGGTGATATCTTGCGTATAGATGCCAAACCTGAACGTTTGATGCAGGTGATCGCCCAGAGCGACTTTGATTTGGTAAAAGCAGCCTATCACCTGGGTAACCGTCATGTTCCGCTGATGCTCACACCTAGCGCTTTATATTTTGAACCTGACCATGTGCTGGCAGAGATGGTTACAGGACTGGGTCTAACCGTTGCTGAAATCGAGCATCCTTTTGAACCAGAAAGTGGCGCCTATGCACAACACAGTCATGAACATCGTCTAAGTCCAATTAAAGTTTTACATGCTCATGGCCATCACTAATGCCAGCCAGCTTCTCAAACTACTAACACTCTCTTCTACAGCCTTGCCGGTAGGTGCTTATTGCTATTCACAGGGGGTAGAAAGTGCGATTGATCAGGGCTTTATTCATGATGAAGTTTCTAGTATTGCCTATTTTGAAGAAGTACTTGAAATGCTGCTAGTACGCTTTGAATTGCCTGTACTTCAACGCCTGATACAGTTTTACGCCGATGAAGAGCAATTTTTATACTGGGCAAACTTATATCGTGCCAGTCGTGAAAGCAGAGAATTGCTGGCGGAGTCACAGCAACTGGCGTTTTCCCTAAATGCCTGGATACGAGATGTTCTAAAACTTCCAGTAACTGTTAAAAAACAGTTTGGTTTTGTTCCGGTATATGCCCAGTTATGTGGCCAACTACAACTAAATATAGTTGATGTCTTAACTGCTTATACCTTTAGTGTTCTGGAAAATCAGGTACTGGCAGCAGTCAAGACTATTCCACTTGGACAGATGAGTGGCCAGCGCATTCTATGGCATCTGCATGAACTGATCCCGCAGGCGGTAGAGCAGGCTTTAACACTACAGGATGATGAACTGAGTAGTAATTTGCCGCAATATGCCATGTTGAGTATGGCACATGAAACCCAATATTCACGTTTATTTAGGTCGTGAATGAAGCGCTGGTTTAAAAATTCAAAGTAAGTTGTGAAATTAAAAAGGAAAACAAGATGACAGAACGTAGTCCATTAAGAGTAGGCATTGGCGGACCGGTGGGTTCAGGTAAAACAGCTCTTACCTTGAATCTATGCCGTGTCTTACGGGATAAATACAATATGGCCGTGGTCACTAATGATATCTATACCAAGGAAGATTCAAACTTCCTGACCCGTCATGAGGCTATGAGTCCAGATCGTATTGTCGGGGTAGAAACGGGAGGTTGTCCGCATACTGCTATTCGTGAGGACGCTTCAATTAATCTGGCAGCGATTGATGATTTATGTGAGAAGTTTGATGGACTGGAACTGATCATTATTGAAAGTGGTGGAGATAATCTGGCCGCAACGTTTAGTCCTGAACTTTCTGATCTGACACTATATGTCATCGATGTTGCAGGAGGAGAAAAAATTCCACGTAAAGGCGGGCCGGGAATTACTAAATCTGATCTTCTGATTATCAATAAAACTGATCTGGCGCCAATGGTTGGAGCAAATCTGGACGTTATGGACCAAGACGCCAAACGTATGCGTGGTGAAAAACCATTTTTATTTTCCAACATGAAAACCCAAGATGGTTTAAATGAAATTATAGAATTTATTGAAAAACAAGGACTATTTAAAGCCTGAGGACACTTATATGAAAAATATCATTCAAAGAGCCAGTTTAATAATGCTTGGCCTGATACCGGAAGTCAGTCAGGCACATCCGGGGCATGACCATCATTCAGGTTTTAGCGCGGGTTTCCTGCATCCTTTTACAGGCATGGACCATATGATTATGGCACTGGCGTTGGGCGTTTTACTTTGGTCCGCAGCCAGACAGTGGAAAATACTTGGCATGGCCAGTATGGCTACCGCACTGGTATTTGGTTTCGTGCTGGGTCAGCAACAGTTATTTTCGAGCAGTCTTGCCGAGTATGGCATTATTGCCTCACTGTTGATGGTTACTCTTGCACTATGGTCAAAATCCAGAATAATTCTACCTGTGGCTACAGCATTACTGGTAACTTTTCATGGTATTGCTCATGGTAATGAGCTCGGTCATTCAGGCCATATCGCCGGACTTGTTTCAGGTATGATAATAGCGATGTCTTTGATTTATATCGCAGGCTTGGGCCTTGGAGCATTGATCATACGCTATATTCCTTATGGCAAGAAAATCGTTGGGGCATGTGCAGCAATTGTGGCCCTGATAGGCCTTACTTAGTTTTTCTTATTTCCTGCTGTTTAAGAGCTAAATACTTGTTTGGCTCTTAACTCTTCTGAAATTCTATGGATACAAGTAGCTATGCATCATGCCTTGTATCAAGTTAACGCATGAGTAATCAGCTTTAGAAAATTAGCATTATCTATATCAAGTTAATTATCGCTATAGTCTAAAGTAGCTGAAGAATTTAATAATAGAGATATTTAAATATAAAATATTTTATTTTTTAATTATCATTGAATTTAAAAATAAGAGCGAATTAATTATTTTAAAAGATTAATAATAAATACTTTGAAATAAATTAATCAGTACAAATATTAATATCTGGCAATAAAAATAGGCTTCTAAATAGAAGCCTGATGTATGATTTTATTATTTTCTTTATTTTTATTCTTGTTCTCTTATATTTATTATTTTTCCATTGTTTTGCACAAAGAACAGATCACTCCACTGTGCCGATGCGAATACATCACATCTGGCCGTTCATAATTTTCATTACATGCTACACAGTGATAGACAGTTGCTACCGGTGTCCCTTCTGTATCGTAGCGTGCCTCTTTCAGACCATCATTACTATTTTTAATATAGTATTTGCCCTTGGTCAGTAAACCCATCAGGGGTGTCAGGATAAAGGCTACCAATAGTGCAATCAGTGGGGAATAAGGTGCCAGAAATTCACCAAGCAGGCCAAAGAATGCCGCAATAGATAGACCAGCCGCTACCAGAAATGACACCATGCCTACCGGGTTAATGTTATAAAGCATGTCACGGCGGTATTCAGGCTCTTTAGGAGAAAGCTTTAGTACATATTTATTAATAGCAATATCAGTCGCAACCACCACTACCCAGGCTATTGCAAAGTTAGAGTAAAAACCTAGAATTTTACCTAAAACTGCAAACATATTGCCTTCCATCAGTGCCAGTGCAATGGCCAGATTGACCATCACAAAGATAATCCGACCCGGATAATGCTTGGTAATACGGGTATAAGCACTCGTCCAAGCCAGTGATCCTGAATAGGCATTGGTAACATTGATTTTGATCTGTGAAATTACCACCAGAATGACAGCAAGACTGAGAGCCAGCCAGCCTGGTAACATGTCATGGAATGCTGCATTGAACTGTTGCACAGGTTCAGTACTGTTTACTCCTGGAATTTTTGTAAGAAGATAAAAACCTAAAAATGCCCCAATAATTTGCTTGATTGCACCCAAAATGACCCAGCCCGGTCCTGCAGAAATTACTGCGATCCACCAGGATTTACTATTTTCCTTAGTTTTAGCGGGCATAAAACGCAGGTAATCAATCTGTTCACCAATTTGCATGATGAGTGAAAGACAGATTCCTGCACCCAGCATGATTGCTGCCATGTCTAATACTGCAAATCCCTCATTTCCGCCATAAGCAGCAAACTGGCTTACCAGATCAGGTTCCTGATAAATCAGATAAGCGACCGGTCCGATCATCAGTATCAGCCAGATTGGGGTAGTCCAGACCTGTAATTTAGTGAGAGCTTTCATACCATAAATAACTAGTGGAATAACCAGCACGGTAGAGACCAGATAGCCTGCCCAGAGGGGAATACCTAAACCCAGTAACAAGCCTTGCGCCATAATTGATCCCTCAAGCGCAAAGAAAATAAAGGTAAAACTGGCAAAGATGATACTGGTTAGCACTGAACCAAAGTAGCCAAATCCAGCTCCACGTGTAATCAGGTCCAGATCAATATTGTAACGTGCTGCATAATAAGCCAGTGGAATACCTGTTAAAAAAATAATGAGCGCCGCAAATAGAATTGAAAACACTGCATTTGTAGTACCATATGCCATGCCGATACTGGCACCAATAGAAAAATCTGCCAGATAAGCAATTCCGCCTAATGCTGTAATGGCTACTACCTTTGGACTCCAGCGTCTAAAACTGTGAGGCGCATAACGTAACGTATAATCCTCTAGGGTTTCATTGGCGGCAGAAGAAGGACTATTCTCTAGTACATCTGTTGCTGATGAGTTATGCATCACAAACACTCCTGTTTTTATTTTGTGTCTGTCTAAATGCTTAGCAAAAGTAGTACCAGTTTTCTAAATAAAAAATAAAATATATTAATTTGCTGAAAAATATAAATTAATATTTAAATAAAATTCTTGATCTAATTTAAAATTTATGTAAATTTTTAGAAATAGAACTAATTTAAGCCCCAATATAAAGCGGCCTTAGAAAATTATATATATTCGATTGAAATCTATTTTTATATAGTTTTATTATCTTTATGTAAATTAAAATTTATAAATGGTATAAGGTAATATATTTTAATTATTCTATTTTGCTTAAGAAATAAATTTAAAATTTATTTTTATAAAAAATTATTAAGTATTAACCTATATTATTTAAATTAACTTAAAGCTAATATCTATACATTTATATCTTTAGTATAAAAGTCTAATAGATTTTATTAAAATTTTAATTATGTAAAAAATTAAACTATGAAGCTGGATCAGGGCCAGATTGATTTAATTCTAATTAAAACCTTCTTGGAGCTAGATTTCAGCAGATAAAAAATGGTAAAACTGAATCAAGATTACTTTCTAAAAACAAAAAATAGGCAACTAATGTAGAAAAATGGTGAATTAAGGTAGTTTGTTATAATAATAAGGCTAGGGATAAAGCTAGAATGTAAGAGAGCCAAGGAGGTTAGGGATTCTAAATGAATAACAATTGTGATGACCACGATACTTACCATATTTTTAATCTGATTGGTCAGCATACTGAACTTCATCTTATTTTAAGCGCGGCAAGTACCTGGCTAGAGTCCCGTATTTCAAATGTTCTTGTAGCGATTATGCTTTATTCTGAACAGGAACAAATTCTGAAATTTACAAGCGGCAAGCAGAATTTTTCTAAACAGTATGGGGAGACCATAGACAATATAAATATTGCACCAGATGAAAGAACATGTGGCAGGGCAGCATATTTGCGTAAAATGGTCGTCAGTGAAAATTTATTGAAAGATATTTACTGGACTCCCTATCAGGCCTCAATCAAGCTCGAAAAGCTTTGTACCTGCTGGTCGACGCCTATTCTTAGTGCACGCGGAACTCTTTACGGGACGTTTGCAACTTATTATCGGACATTAAGAAAACCTACTGATCATAATATTAAGTTATTAAAACAGGCTGCGGCCATGGTTGCCTTGGCAATCGAACTTGACCTTGAGCGCAAGCAGAGAATTGCAATAAGCGAAAAATATAGTTCTTTTTATACTTATCACCCTGATGCAATTTTTGAAATTGATACGCAAGGTATCATGGTGAGTACAAATATTGCCTCTCGTAAAATTATTGGTTTTTCTGATGAGCAAATCAGGGGAAAGCATTATAGTTCATTTTTACCTGCTGAATATCGTGATATTGCCGATAAAGCGTTTAAAGAGGCAATGCAGGGAAATGCACAATACTATGAAATTCCGGCTTATCATGCTTCTGGTGAAATGATCTGGCTCGATCTGACTAATTTACCGATTAAACAAAATCATCAGGTAACGGGAGTATTCGGTATTGCCCGTGATATTACATTACGGCGTAAAAATCAGGAACACTTGCGGTTATTAAAACGTGGAGTGAATGCCAGTCCTAATGGAATTATAATTACGGATGCTACCGCCGAGCGAAAAATCGTTTATGTTAATCCAGCCTTTTTACATATGACGGGTTATACCGAAGAAGATGTTATGGGCAAGACATGCCACTTTTTGCAAGGGCCGGAGACAGAAGCTGAAAAGATTGCTTTAGTACAGCAGGCTTTAAAAGAACACAAAGAGATACAAGTAACCGTTAAAAATTATCGTAAAGACGGGAGCTGGTTCTGGAACCGTTTAATGTTGGGTCCGGTTTTTGATGAGGCAGGTAGATGTACACATTTTTTGGGAATTCAGGAAGATATTACTCAACAGCGTATTCATGAAGACTATATTACCCATCAGCATAGTCACGATCATTTGACTGGTCTAGCTAACCGGCAGACCTTTGAAACCAACTTACAGCAGGCCTTCGAAACTCAACATCATAGTTCCAAGCCTTTATTCCTCTGTTATATTGATCTAGACGATTTTAAGCCGCTCAATGATAGTCTGGGGCACCTGATTGGTGACCAGATTATTAAAAGTGTAAGCAATCGTCTGCAAGCACTTTTACAAACTGGCGATTTTCTGGGCCGTTTTGCAGGTGATGAGTTTGCGTTATTAATGGTGAATCGAAATAAACGGTCAGATGTAATTACAACTGCTGAAGAGATTCTAAAACTCTTTACACAACCTTTTCAAATTGATGAGCATAAAATCCATCTGAGTGCCAGTATTGGTATTGTCGCTGATGACTGTTCTATACAGCGTTCGTCAGAACTTTTATATCATGCTGTTTTAGCTATGAAAGAAGCAAAAAGACAAGGCCGTAATACCTGGCACTGGTATGAAGAAGCCAATAAAAAAGTTATGCCGGAAATTGACTATGCGCACTTACGCCTAGAGCTGATGGAAGCTTTAAACGATAATCAATTTAATCTGTTTTACCAACCCTTGATTAATCCTGCAACTGGTCTGGTCAAAGGCGTAGAAGCACTCATCCGCTGGAATCATCCACAGCGGGGATATATTTTTCCTGATATTTTTATTCCTTTAGCTGAAAGAACGGGACAGATTGTTGCAATTGGACAATGGGTGCTCAAAAAAGCCTGTATGGATATTGCTGAATGGAATAAGACTCATCAGAGTCAGCTTACTGTTTCGGTTAATATTTCACCTTTACAGTTTCGTAGAGCAGGTTTCTTGCAAGAACTGGAACATGCACTGGAAATTAGCAAATTAACACCTGAGCTTCTCAAAATAGAAGTCACTGAGGGTATGGTAATTATTGGCGCTGACCGTGCTATTGAAATTTTAAAATCTATACGAGAGCTAGGGGTACAGGTATCTATAGATGACTTTGGTACAGGTTATTCCAGTTTGAGCTATTTACGACGTTTACCAATTAACCAGATCAAACTGGATCGCAGTTTTATTGAGCATCTTACAGAGAGTGACCAGGATGCTGCGATAGTTCAGTCCATTATCCATCTGGCTCATCAATTAAACCTGGAAGTTGTAGCCGAAGGAGTTGAAACCCTGAAACAGGCGGCCTTTCTTTACCAGCAGGGCTGTGATCTTTTACAAGGTTATTTTTATGCCCGTCCTGCGCCTATAACTGAATTAAAAACCATCTATATTTCATCATTAGGCTAATATGTACTGCAGAAGAATAAGGTCTAAAAAATAAATTGCATAGTACACCTATGACAAGAACATCGCTGTTTCTCATATAGATCAAATTGTATTCAAGAGCTGAATTAGTTGGTGCCCCATAGTTGCTACTCATGAGTAATGACATTTGTTACAAATAACACCATCAATAGAATGATTAAATACGGATAAAAATTGGAGGCTATTAAAAGGCATTTGCAGAGTCAGAAAATTCTGGCTGTTGTGGGTTGATATAATTTTTACAGTACTATAACTAAATAAAAAAACTTTTGGCTAAGAATTTGATGAATTCAATCTATTGTTATTGGTTTATTATTTTTTAAACTCTAAGAAGTCATATTTAAATATTCAAACAACAGTTGACTGATAAATAAAGCCCTTTTTAAATTTTATCACTTCACAGACTGATATATTTTCAATTTAACTTGAGTTTTACTCATTATAGTGTTGTTTTAATCAGCAAATATTAATATAAGATTTTGTTTTTTATATTTATAATTTATTCCAAGGTTATTTTTTGAGCATTCGCAAAAGTGAATAAAATTGTATTTAATGTATTTATATTGAATTTTATTAATATTAAGGCTGATTTATGAGCAATACATCTCCTCAAGCCCGAAAGCTATATGCTGGCTATAAAGCTGATCATGTGGGCAGTTTCCTGCGTCCTTTACGACTAAAAGAAGCACGTCAAGCTGTTGCTGATGCCAAATTGAGCCAAGCTGAACTTACTCAGATCGAAAATGAAGAAATATTAAAGATTATTGAGTTGCAAAAAGAAAATAATATCAAGGCAATTACTGATGGCGAATTACGTCGTGCTTGGTGGCATTATGATTTTATGGAAAACCTAATCGGTGCTGAAGGGTATGAGGATAGTGTCGGTTTAAAGTTTCATGGTATCGAGACCAAGCCCCATAATGTACGTATTGTAGGCAAACTCGATTTTCCAGAAAATCATCCACATCTGGCGCATTATAAATTTTTGCATGATGCGGTAGGCACTAATGGTGTGGCTAAAATGACCATTCCAAGTCCAAATATGATGATGCGGCCTAAATTACGTTTTAATAATACGTATGGTGAAGATATTCAGCAATATGTGGTCGACTTGGGACTGGCTTACCGCAAAGCAGTACAAGCATTTTATGAATTGGGCTGCCGATATTTGCAGATTGATGATGTATTCTGGGCTTATTTGATCAGTGAAGAAGACCGTGCGCGTGAGCGTGCCGCCGGGGTCGACTTGGACCAGTTAGCTGACTTTTGTGTTCAGACCCTGAATATTGCCCTTGAAAATAAGCCCGAAGATCTAGTGATTGGTCTGCATATCTGTCGTGGTAATTTTTCTTCTACCTGGCACTACCAGGGTGGATATGAATCCATAGAAGACTATATCTTTAAACATCTTAAAAATATAGACCGCTATTTTCTGGAATATGACACAGAGCGCGCAGGTGGTTTTGAACCCTTGGCTAAACTACAAGGCAGTAATGCAGAAGTTGTTCTCGGTCTGATTACTTCGAAGGTAGAAGAGCTGGAAAATAAACAGGCCATCATCGCACGTATTCATGAAGCTTCCCAGTATTTACCACTTGAACAGCTCGCACTTAGTCCACAATGTGGCTTCTCTTCAACCGAAGAAGGAAATAGGGTCCCTTACGACGCACAGTGGCGCAAACTTCAATTGGTGAATGAAATTGTGGCAGAAGTATGGGGAGAGTAATTTTATAATTAACTCTATTGGATAGGTATTAAGCATAAAACTAGATAAAAAATCCAGTATTCTAAAAATAATAATAAAAAATTAATTATAAGAGAAACTTTATAAGAAAATTTTTTAACTTATTACAAGTAGCCAGTTTTATAAAAAAAGTTAATTTTAATAAAATTAAAAACTGGCTCATTATTTTTTAATTATAAACTTAAAATAAAGAATTATTCTAACAGCTTTAATATTCTTGCAGCTAAAAACTAAAGCTAAAATATAATTTGAAAATATATTTTAATTTAATAGATTAATTTTTAAAATCCTTTATTTTTTTCGAAAGTATAAATATCAGGTGATGTTTTAAATGAAGATTAGAAATACGTTTTTATTCATTTTCGGTCTTGCTACAGTCTCTACAAGCAATATCCTTGCCGAGCCTTTGAAGTTACCAGCAGAATGGACACAAAGTATAGAGCCTTTCAGGATTGCTGGTTCTATCTACTATGTGGGTACGCGCGGTTTAGGCTCGTATCTTATTGTTTCTGGTTCTAAAGCTATATTAATTGACACAGGCCTAACTGAAAATGCTGCTTTAATTGAGCAGAATATACTGAAACTTGGGCTAAACCTTTCAGATGTAAAGATTATTTTGGTCAGCCATGCACACTGGGATCATGTTGGAGCTTTAGCGCAAATTCAGAAGAATACAGGTGCTAAAGTATTTGCTATGGATAAAGAGGTTAGAGCTTTAACGACAGGTAAGCCTAAAGGAGACAATATTCTTCAGTCCTTTTCTTATACTCCGGTTAAAGTTGACCATATATTAAGAGATAAAGAAGTCATTAAAATGGGAAAAATACATCTTAAGGCAACCTTAACTCCCGGCCACACTCCTGGGTGTACCACCTGGTCAACCAGTTTAAAAGAACATGGAAAAACCCTGAAAGTAGTATTTCCATGCAGCTTATCTGTTGCCGGAAATGTATTATCGAATAATCAGACTTATCCAGGTATCGTACAGGATTATCAGCTGAGTTTTCGCCGCTTAAGCAAAATGCCTGCTGATATTGTACTGACCAGCCATCCTGAAGCAGCCGATCTTATGAACCGAAAAGCGAAGTCTGAGGCAGGACAGCTTGATGCTTTCACAGATCGGAAACTCCTGGAAAAAATTATTAAAGATGCTGAATTTTCTTTTAATCAGTCTCTTGATAACCAGAAAAAATAATATATTAAAAGAGCCTCTCTCATAAAGACGGCTCTAATTTTTCTTAAATTAATACTAGCCCATTCAAACTATAACCTTACTTTCACTTTATTAAAGGTTGCCCCGAAATAATTAATGATCATGGCTATCTGGTTGCTCAGTCACACGCTCTTTCGATGTGTGATCGGTTTGAGCATCATAGAGAATCTTGCCATTAAACATAGTCATTAGAACCTGTGCATTTTCCAGTTCCTCAGCCTTAAGCTTATATAAATTATGGCTCATTACAACCAGATCAGCAGCCTTACCTACCTCAATTGAACCAGTTTCGTTTTCAGCAAAAATTGCTTCAGCGCCGTTGATTGTATGGCTGGCAAGCATTCTGCTTAAAGGGATGCCAGATTGAACACCGGCAGAGATTCGCGTCATCGGATAGAATTCACGTACTGGATAATCACTAGATGAACTAAGCTGTACATTGGTATCGAAAAATGCTTTAGGTAAGGGATGACCATCTGCACGGATACCTAATGAGAGAAAGCGCGGTATAGTCGGGATAGCCTCATCACTGACGTGTGTAATCATGTGGCGTGCATCGCGCTTGCCATTCTGTTTTTGGGCATACTCCAAAGCATCAAGCATGAGGTTGTAAGTACTGGTTGGCCCTATATCATGAATATAGATGCGGAATTTTTCACGGTCCAATGCAGCTACGGTTTTTTTCAGAACTTCCTGATCCCAGACGACTGAACCATATGTACTGCTTGCACCTGTACCAAAAATTTTGATTGAATCTGTCTTGAAGAACTTGCCATGATATTTTGCACGGCGTTCTACGAAACCTGGAATCTGTTCAGTACCACGTGTTTCATCTGCCCATTGCAATAAATCATAGCGCACGGTTAATTCACCTTCACTATCTAGAGCTTTTATAGCATCCAGAAAACTGTCTGTTGGATAATGCAATGGCACAAGAACAGAAGTCACACCACGCTGTGGCGCCAGATCTTTTTGAAATGAAAGTATGGCAGCTTTATATTCGGCTACTGTAAAGTCAGGTTGGGGAAGTGTACTAATAACCAGATTTTGTGCTCCAAACTCACGGAAGATTCCGGTTGGGTTACCTTGGCTATCGCGGTCAATAAATGCTCCCACCGGGTCTGGAGTAGTTGCATTGATACCTGCATTTTGCATGGCTCGGGTATTTGCCCATACTTCATGGTGTCCATGAGTAATAAATACAGCCAGAATATCTTTACCCACAATTTCATCCAGCAGTTGTGCTGGCGAACGTCCTGCTGCTTTTGCCTGTGCCAGTACATAGTTCAAGTTCCATCCGACACCACGTACCTGCTTGGCTTCAGGCTGCTTTGCAAGAAAATTCTGGGTAGCCGCTTTATAAGAGTCCAAAGAAGGGGCTTCCAGATTTACCCAGTATATATTTTCTGCACGTAAATAAGCATGATTATGCGTATCTACAAAGCCAGGGAGCAACATTTTTCCCTTCAAGTTTATTATTTGGGTGTCCTTGCCACGCCACTCTTTTAGTCCCGTATCATCACCTACATAGACAATTTTACCTTCTTTGACTGCTACCGCTTCTGCTTCTGGCAATTTGGGGTTCATGGTATAAACTGAACCGCTTTCAAAAATCAGATCCGCTGAGCGTGTCTGCTCATATTTATCATCACCACAAGCAGCCAAGGTGAGGGCTAAAGTGCTTGCCAGCGTAAGCTTAAAAAATATGCGGTGTTTTTGAAACATAATAGGGTCGTCCTTGTTATTATTTCTGGGTTACTACCTGAAAATAATTTAATGAAAATTTTCTTGATTAATAGTCTTGATCTGAAATGTTACGCCGCATAACTTAGGAGATAATATGAAATCAGTCAAAAACCTAAGCGGTATATTGTTATACCGTTAAAGGTATAATTAAAATATAGAAGACTAAAATTATAATATGATTAAAAAATATTTTTAATATTTTATTCTGGAGATTTTATAATGAGTTAAATATAGAATATCTTGATTAATTAATCATTTTATTTCGAGAATACAGAAATTAAAGAAATATATTTTATCGAAAGCTGCCTTTAAAATTGAGCAGATGAGATAGAGGGTAGAAAAATTATTATGGTTAAATACTTAATTAGTGCGTGTCTGGTTGGTGAGAATGTGCGCTATAACGGTGGAAACTGCTTGCAGGAAAAGCTGAAATATTTAATTGAATCGTATCAGGCAATCAGTTTCTGTCCAGAAGTAGCAGGAGGGTTAAGTACACCACGATTACCTGCTGAAATTGTAGGTGGTCAGGCACAAGATGTATTTAATCAGCAGGCAGTAGTCTTAGACTCATCGGGTCAGGATGTCACACAGGCTTTTATAAATGGCGCCTATCAAACTTTGAAAATGGTACAACAGAATCATATCAGCCATGTCATTCTAAAAGCAGACAGTCCATCTTGTGGTTCAAAACTGATTTATGATGGCTCATTTACCGGAAAGAAAATTCCAGGCGAAGGAATAACTGCTATTTTACTTAGGCAGCATGGAATCATCGTGATGACTGAAGATGAATTTATGGAACAGCTTAATTAAACTCTTATAGAAAAATTCTGATGCTATGTCAGACCTTATTTATTCTTAATAGAATAGAAGAGCCATAAAAAAAGCCTTTATCTCTAAGATAAAGGCTTTTTAAATTCTGGAGCGGGAAACGAGACTCGAACTCGCGACCCCAACCTTGGCAAGGTTGTGCTCTACCAACTGAGCTATTCCCGCAATATGCAGCGTATTATAAGGCCTGTTTCGGGCTTGTCAATTAGCTGTTGTATCAACCGATGGTATTTTAAACTTTTTCACAACTCTATAGAGATATTTTTCAGTGTTAATTCCGAGAAATATTCAGTAAAACAGGACAAAAACTAAAATAGTCTTTGTCCGGCTTATTTAATCTGCACGTCGCCATAACGTACCCTGACGGGTATCTTCAAGAACCACACCTTGGTCCAGCAGATTTTGTCGGATGGAATCTGCTTTGGTAAAGTCTTTTGCTTTTTTCGCATCTACACGCTGCTGAATAAGCTCTTCAATTTCACTTTCAGACAATCCAAGTGCTTCCTGACCAATATCAGATCTTAAAAAGTCATCTACATTGTGCTGAACCAGACCTAAAATATTGGTCAGGTGACGCAATGTGGAATAAAAAACTTTAGCCTGTTCAGCATTTTCTTCTTTCAGGGCACGGTTGAGTTCCTTTGCAAGTTCAAACAGAACAGCCATTGCTTCCGCGGTGTTAAAGTCATCACACATTGCTGTATTAAAGCGTTCAAGATGTATTTGACTAAAATGATCTGTCAGTTTTTCATTAAACTGCTGCTGGTATGCTTTAAAAGCATGGTAAAACCGGGTAAGGGCTGTTTTAGCTTCTTTAAGTGCTACATCAGAAAAGTTGACCGGACTGCGATAGTGTGAAGACACGATAAAATAGCGAATAACTTCTGGATGGAATTTCTCCATCACGTCACGAATAGTAAAGAAGTTGCCGAGAGATTTTGACATTTTCTCGCCGTCTACATTAATAAAACCGACGTGCATCCAGTAATTTACATATTGTTCACCAGTTGCGGCTTCACTTTGTGCAATCTCATTTTCATGATGTGGAAATAGCAGGTCACTGCCGCCACCGTGGATATCAAAATGATTGCCGAGGCAGCAGGTCGACATGGCCGAGCATTCAATATGCCAGCCTGGACGTCCTTTGCCCCATGGAGAATTCCAGAAAGGCTCATTTTCTTTGGCATGTTTCCAGAGAACAAAGTCAAAAGGATGTTTCTTGTCGACTTCCACATCAACCCGATCAGAGGCTCCCGCTTGCATGTCATCAAGTTTTCGGCCAGAGAGACGACCATATTTATTGAACTGTTCAACCTGAAAGTAAACGTCGCCATTTGTTGCCGGGTAAGCACTACCATTGTCTACCAGCTTGCCAATCATGTTCTGCATCTGGTCGATATATTCAGTTGCGCGTGGTGCTTCATCCGGTGCAAGACAGCCAAGACGATGCGCATCCTCATTCATGGCCTGAATGAAACGGTCGGTCAGAGCCTGGATTGTTTCGCCATTTTCGTTGGCACGTTTGATAATCTTGTCATCAATATCAGTAATATTACGTACGTATTTGACTTCCCAACCCTGACTGCGCAAAAAACGGATAATATAGTCAAACGCAACCATGACCCGTGCATGTCCAATATGACAGTAGTCATACACGGTCATGCCGCAAACATACATGTCGATATGGCCCGCTTTGCGCGGTACAAATTCAACTTTTTTACGTTGCTCCGAGTTGTATAAAACAAATGGCTGCATACAGGTCTTCACATGCTCAAACAAAGGTAGTTCATCATAACTGAAGCGATATATTTCATAAAGTTTTATGCATTAATTTTATAGACTTGTGAAAAGTTCAGATTTAGAAAGCGGACTTTTACAGACCTATGTTAAAATGGGAAAAATTTTTCTCCTGACATTATTCAACTCTTAAAGAGTTAAGGTAAGTTGAGCTTGAATTCATCCAATATGACGCAGCAGATTGATTTTCAAAAAGTTGCTCGAGAAACATTACAGATAGAACAGCAGGCTTTAGAGATTCTGGCTGCACAGATTGATACACGCTTTGAACGCGCCTGCGAAATCATCTTGCAGTGTAAAGGCCGTGTTGTGGTTACAGGTATGGGCAAGTCAGGACATATCGGCCGTAAAATGGCCGCAACTTTTGCTTCAACCGGAACGCCTTCATTCTTTATGCACCCGGGTGAAGCAGGACATGGTGATCTGGGCATGCTGGTCCGTGGAGATGTGCTGATTGCAATCTCTAATTCTGGCAAAAGCGATGAAATCATGATGCTCATGCCTTTGATCAAACATCTGGAAGTGCCTTTAATTACCATCAGTGGTACTGAAAGTGGCCCAATGCCACAGAATGCTGATGTTGCATTAACGCTTGGCGAGTTAACAGAAGCCTGTCCGCTGGGTCTGGCGCCAACCTCAAGCACTACTGCTACATTGGCCCTAGGTGATGCACTTGCGGTCGCGCTGCTAGAAGCGCGTGGTTTTACGGCGGATGATTTTGCCCGCTCTCATCCGGCTGGAGCATTAGGTAAACGTTTACTTTTGCATGTAAAACATTTGATGCATAAAGATGATGAGCTGCCAAAAGTCAGTCCTGATACACCCATGAATCAAGTTCTCTATGAAATTTCCAATAAACGCTTGGGCTTAACCACTGTTGTAGATACACAAAATACTTTATTGGGTATTTTTACCGATGGTGATCTGCGTCGTCTGATTGATCGTCAGCAAGGTTTTGATGTAAACCTGCCGGTATCGGAAGTAATGATCAAAGATCCGTATACCATTTCTCAGGAAGCGCGTGCTGTTGAGGCGCTTGAATTATTACGTGATAAAAAGATTAATCAGTTTGTGGTCGTAGACCAGTCGAATAAAGTTATTGGTGTTATCAGTATGCATGATCTGATTCAGGCTGGAGTGAATTAAAACTATGGCATCGTATGTTTTACTTGAACAGGCTCGACATATGCAGGCCCTGGTTCTGGATGTTGATGGAATTTTAAGTGATGGTTTTGTTACACTCACTAATAGTGGCGATGAAATCAAGTCTTTTGATATTCGTGATGGTCTGGGAATGAAGCTGGTGCAGCAGGCAGGTATGAAAGTCATCATCATTACCGGTCGCAGCAGTAATATCGTGCATACCCGTATGTCCAATCTGGGTGTTGATCTGGTTTATCAGGGCCGTGAAGACAAAGGGGTAGCATTACGTGAAGCCTGTGCGCAGCTTGGCCTTTTACCAGAAGACTGCCTGTATATGGGAGATGACTGGCCTGATCTCTCTGCTTTTGCGATTGCTGGTATGAAAGTTACTGTACCTAATGGTCATGTGGAGGTACGCCGCCGTGCAGATCTGGTCACCCAGTCAATGGGTGGTCGCGGTGCAGTACGGGAAGTGTGCGATATATTATTAAATGCAAAAGGTGTTTACCAAGAACTTCTTGAAAAATATCTTGCTGTACCACATTAATAACAGATGTCCTGATTTAAAGAACTTAGAACCACGCTTATGGATACCCGAGTTTTATACGTTGTTGCGATTTTAATAGCAGCCCTAAGCGGTGGTTATTATTATTTCAGTGGAAAGGGCAAACGGCTTGAGGTGAATTCAGGGCGTAACATGACTTATTCCGCAAAAGGCATTCATCTTACTCAAACAGATGAGCAAGGTAATCTGTATGTAAAAGCCAAGGTTGACCGTCTGGAACAGGATATGCAACAGAAAACGTCTAGGCTTGATAATCTGGATGCTTCTATGTATGAGGCTGGAACAGTTAATGCCACTTTCTTCGCACGTCAGGCCAATAGCTTTAATGACAATGAAAAAATTGTCTTATCGCAGGATGTAGTGGCTACCCGTTTAGGCGCACAGGGGCCTATGGAGTTTCGTACCGATAAATTGACAGGTTATCCCAAGTTAAAGCAGCTGGAAACTGACCATCAGGTTATTGTACAGTCACCTCAGGCAGAATTTGTAAGTCAAGGTTTAAAAGCCGATTTAAATAAAGGTCAATACGAATTCTTTAATATTCGAGGAAAGTATGTCCCAAACACTTAATTATAACCGAACTTCAACTTTCCTGAGACAGGCTGTACTTACTGCATTGCTCGGAGTAACCTCTGTAGCCGCTTTGGCTCTACCTTCTGACCGTAATCAGCCGATATCACTGGTTGCTGACCGCGCAACCTATAATGAAAAAACTGGTATAACCACTTATACCGGTAATGTCATTATCGAACAGGGTACTATGAAGCTTCAAGCCAACTCAATTGTGGCTCAGCTTAATAAAAGCCGCCAGATCAGTACGATTACTGCTACAGGCAAACCTGCCAAGTTCCAGCAGCAGCTCGATACCAATAAAGGTCTGGCTCGTGGCGAAGCCCAAAAGATAGTTTATAATGCTGAAACCGGTATTATTACACTTTCTGGTGGAGCTTATCTCTATCAGAATGGAGCAAGTATTCGTGGAAACACCCTACGCTATAGCATGAATAAAGGCGATATCGAGGCTGTTGGCTCATCAAACAGTACAGGTTCATCGACAGGCCGGGTACAGATTATTATTCCACCATCAGCTTCAAAAAATTTCCCGGGAGCACGTGATTAATGGAGCAATCACTAAGCCAGCCACAAACCCTTACTATTAAGCATCTGGCAAAAAACTATAACAAACGCTGGGTTGTGAAAGATGTATCTTTTTCCATGCAGAGCGGTCAAATTGTTGGTCTTCTGGGGCCAAATGGAGCCGGTAAAACGACCAGTTTTTATATGGTGGTCGGCTTGGTCCGTATGGATAAAGGTGAAATCCATCTGGATCATCTGGATCTTTCAGATCTGGCCATGCATGAGCGTGCGCGTAAGGGAATTGGCTATTTGCCTCAGGAAGCATCAATTTTTCGCAAGCTGACAATTGCTGAAAATATCATGGCGATTCTGGAAACCCGTAGAGACCTGAATAAACAGCAACGTCAGCAACGTTTGAATGAACTACTGAATGACTTCAAAATTACTCATATTAAAGATTCATTAGGTATGAGTGTCTCTGGTGGTGAACGCCGTCGGGCCGAGATCGCACGTGCTCTGGCTGCCGATCCGAAATTTATGCTGCTGGATGAACCCTTTGCAGGCGTTGATCCGATTTCAGTAGGCGATATTAAAGATATTATTCGTAATCTGAAAGAACGTGGCATCGGTGTACTCATCACTGATCATAATGTTCGTGAAACCCTGGCTATTTGTGAAAAAGCTTATATTGTCAGTGAAGGTGCAGTGATTGCAGAGGGTACACCGCAAGAAATCTTGGAAAATGAAACAGTGCGGCAGGTCTATTTAGGTGAGGATTTCACAGTTTAATTAGACAGTCTTTTTTTTGATCCTACTTTTAAACTGCTCATAAGCTCTTTTATTTTACTAAAATTTAAAATAAATCTTGTGAGCTTTTTCCTTAATTACAATTTTAAAAACCAGTAAAACTATTTAACAAAAATTACGGTTCAGTTATTAAAAATATGTAAAATGTAAAAGTTCCAAATTATACCTATAGCAAAGCGTTCAACACTGTAACCCTTTTATGAAGAATAAAGTAATTAATAAAAAAGTTAATGGATTAATACCTGCGGTTCTATATTTAACCCTAGCACCTTTAACTACCTTAAATGCCGCCACTCCTGGTGAAAGTTACCATACTTTAAAAACCAATCTTGTCCAGTTGTTCTCACCTCAGCATAATGAATCATATCGACAGGTAAATATTGCAGAACTTAGCAATTTTCAGCTGGATCGGTCTGCTATTCAGGAGTTGCCTGTAGTGGGTTCAGCTAGTCCGGCGTCTGTTTCGACTCAAGTCTCCACAGAGCTTTCACTGATTGAAGCGGTGCGACTGGCTGTGCAGCGTAATCCGCAAATCACTCAGAGTATTTCGTCTGTTGCTGCACAAAATGCCAATATTGATGTGGCCAGAGCTGGCTATTATCCACAGCTTTCAGGTGGTTTAAGTACGGGTGATATGACCACAGGAGAGCGGGGCCGACAGTTGCTGAGCCTGAATGCCATTCAGATGCTCTACGATTTTGGCAAGGTCCGCTCTGGTGTGAATACTGAACAAGCCCGATTACAGGCTGAACAGGCCAATGTGCTGGTCAGTATTGATGAGATTGCACTTGAAGTTGCTAATGCCGTGATTAACATTAAGCGATATCAGGAGCTTAGCCGGATTGCCCAGCAGCAGATCAGCGGTATTCAATATATTCTGGAGATTGCTAACCTGCGCGCTAAAGCAGGTATCAGCAGCCAGGCTGATCCGGTACAGGCCCAGTCTTATCTTGAATCCGCCCAGGCAAATCTAATTGCGCAACAGTCTTTTCTGCGGCAGTATCAGCAACGGCTGCGCACCTTGCTGGGTTTTGAAGTCAGCCACACTGGCTGGATCATACCAGAAACACTAGTAGCCCGATCAGCATTATATGAAGAGCCACAATTTACTACGATCCCGCAGATGATGGTTGCTCAGGCACAGGTCGAAATTGCAAAATCGCAAAGAGAACAAACCCGGTTAAGCCGTTATCCAACCTTGAATGTTAGAGGTTCGCTGAGCCAGGCAGTTAATGGCCAGAATCCCAATAATAATGAAGATGATGGGCTCTACAGTTCTGTCATGCTAGAGGCTACCAGCAACTTTTATCAGGGCGGGGCAGTAACTTCGCAGACACGTGCAGCGGGTTATGCGGAGCAGGCAGCCCGGGCCAGAGTTAATGCAGTTTATCTTGATGTGCTGGATCAGGTACGGACCACCCGTGAACAGGTTGAAAACAAGCAGAGACAGATGCAGGTACTCGTTGCAAGACGAGCTACCACTGTGCGGACAAAAGAGCTCTATCAGGAACAGTATAAACTTGGAACGCGGACGGTAGTGGATTTGCTCAATGCCGAACAATCCATCCATTCCTCGGCTTCAGAGATTGAAATCGCCCGTTATGACATTTATGACAGTATTGTTCAGAATATCGCGGCAACAGGACGTTCACGTGATGTCTATGACTTAAATAATATTTCGATTCAGGGATTTGAAATTCAGCCATGAGTACAAAAATAAATTACCAGCCTTGGCTACAGGGCGTAATAACGGTTGCCCGACATTACCGTATTGAAACCTCTGAAGAGCGCATTCGTTTGCAGCTGGACTGGAACCAGATCCAGACTCTGGATGAGGTTCTGTTATTGATGACCCGTCGGGTAGGTTTAAACTTACGTAAGAGCAAATTTACGCCCGATATACTGAATCCCTGGCGTTTGCCGGTTCTGGTTGAATTCCAGGATGGACAGGTGGGTGTGATTGACAAGGCCGACACCGCCGGTAATGTCAGTATACAGCTGAGTGGCGATCAGGGCCTGGCGCAAAGTTTTAAAGTAGATGAGCTACAGCCAGTCATTAAAACTGTTTACATCCTCCGGCCTGAGAGTTCGGTACCTGATGCGCGGATTGATGAATATATCAAGCCTTATGAAGCTAACTGGTTCTGGAGCATTGTCCTCAAGGACTGGAAACGCTATATCGACATCATGTTTGCCTCTCTCATGGCAAATATTCTGGCACTGGCGACTATTATCTTTTCCATGCAGGTTTATGACCGGGTCGTACCTTCCCAATCCATTCCAACTTTATGGGTTCTGGCTGGAGGGGTACTGATTGCTGCGATCTTTGAATTTATCATGCGGGTTGCCCGGGTTTACCTGTCCGATATTATTGGCAAACGTGCTGACCTTAAAGTTTCAGATCGGGTATTTGGTCATGCATTACGGATTAAAAACAGCGAACGTTCAAAATCAACCGGAACTTTTATCTCCCAGATACGTGAACTCGAAGGTGTAAGGGAACTGGTCACCTCAACCACAATCAGTGCCATTGCCGATTTACCTTTTTTCTTTCTGTTTCTGGTTATCTTCTGGATCATCGGTGGCAACCTGTTCTGGGTGATGCTGCTAGTGGTACCGCTGATGATTATTCCCGGTATTCTGGCCCAGAAGCCGCTGGCGAAGCTTGCGCAGGAGGGCATGCGTGAATCCTCTATCCGAAATGCCATACTGGTTGAAGCCGTACAGGGAATTGAAGATATCAAGCTGCTACGGGCAGAATCCCGCTTTCAGAACCAGTGGAACCATATGAATGAAGTCTCTGCCGATGTCAGTATGAAACAGCGCAAGATTGTTGGCGTAATGACAGCCTGGACTCAGAAAATCCAAGGACTGACTTATGCCATTGTAGTGCTGGTCGGTGCCTTTGCCGTAATGGAAGGTGACATGACCACTGGTGCACTGGTAGCCTGCTCGATCCTGTCTTCACGTATGCTGGCGCCAATTTCACAGATTACAGGTGTGCTGGGACGTTTGCAGCAGGCTAAAGTAGCTAAACAGAGTCTGGATGAGCTAATGAAAAAACCGGTAGATCAGCCTGAGCGAGCCAGTCTGATTCACCGGCCTGTACTATATGGCAATTATGAGCTTAACGGCATAGTTTTTAAATATGGTGAAGATGACCCGAAACCCAGCCTGATGATTCCAAAGCTCAGTATCCGTGAAGGTGAAAAGATTGCCATACTTGGCCGTAATGGTGCCGGTAAAACGACTTTACTACAGTTGCTGGCCGGAATGCAGGTTCCCCTGCAAGGGAATATTGACCTGGATGGATTAGACCTGAACCTGATTGACCCGTCAGATGTACGCCGCGATGTAGCCTTGCTTAACCAGAATGCTCACCTGTTTTATGGCACCATCCGCGAAAACCTGACTTTAGGTGCGCCTCTGGCCAGCGATGAGGATGTGTTAAAGGCACTGGCAATTACCGGTGCATTGCATTTTATTAAAGAGAAAAAAGAAGGCTTGGACCATATTATTCTGGAAGGGGGAATCGGGTTTTCGGGTGGGCAGCGTCAGGCATTATTATTAGCCCGGTTACTGATTCGCCAGCCTAATATTTTATTGCTGGATGAACCTACTGCTTCTATTGATGACGTTTCAGAAAAACAGCTGATTGACCACCTTAAGGGCTGGCTGTCACACCGTACCCTGATCGTGGCAACCCATCGGCGTGCAGTGCTGGAACTGGTAGACCGGATTATCATTATAAATGAGGGCCGGATCATGATGGACGGGCCAAGAGACCAGATCCTGCAGCAAACTGTAGCAGCGCAGCCCCATAAGACCATTCAAGGAGGCCAGGCATGAGTGATCACAAACCTGAACTGCAACGTTCTATGACAGTCTCTTATCGGGAGCCTCCCTTACCCAAGTCAAGTCTGGTAATCTGGATTGTCGGCTTATGTCTGCTAGTACTGCTGGTCTGGGCCTGGTTGTTTAAACTTGAAGAGGTCTCAACCGGAACCGGAAAAGTGATTGCGTCATCGAAAGAACAGGTGATTCAGTCTTTGGAAGGTGGCATATTGACCCGTCTCAACGTTAAGGAAGGTGATATTGTCGAGCAGGGACAGGTACTGGCCCAGCTTGACCCCACCCGCTTTGCCTCCAATGTAGGAGAGTCCGAGTCGCTGCTGGTTTCAGCACAGGCAACTGCGGCACGCTTACGCTCTGAGGTAAATGGTACGCCATTATCATTTCCGGAAAGTGTACGTAAAGTACCGGCACTGGTTCAGGAAGAAACTGCGCTCTATTATTCAAGGCGCAGCAATCTGGAACAGTCCATGTCGGGACTTAAACAGGCATTGGAGCTGGTCAGGCAGGAACTGGTTATGACTGAGCCGCTAGTCGCCAAAGGTGCAGCCAGCGAAGTTGAAGTCCTGCGTTTAAAGCGTGAAGCCAATGATCTGCAAAACCAGATGAATGATTTGCGTAACCAGTACTATGTAAAAGCACGAGAGGAACTGGCCAAAGCCAACACAGATATTGAAACCCAGCAGCAGGTGGTCAAAGGTAAATCTGATACTCTGCAGCGTACCACTTTCAAGGCGCCGGTCCGTGGAATTGTAAAGGAAATTGATGTAATGACCCGCGGTGGGGTAGTGCCGCAAAACGGTAAGCTGATGACGATTGTTCCCCTGGATGAACAGCTGTTGATCGAAGCACGCATCTCTCCCAGGGATATTGCTTTTATTCGGCCGGGACAGGATGCGTTGGTAAAAATCACGGCCTATGATTATTCAATTTACGGTGGACTCAAGGGGAAGGTAACTGTAATTTCACCGGATACCATTCGTGATGAAGTGAAGCAGGACCAGTTCTATTACCGGGTTTACATCCGTACCGATACGGACAAGCTGATCAATAAGGCCGGGCAGAGTTTCGGAATTACCCCGGGGATGGTGGCAACGGTAGATATTCGTACCGGACAGAAAACAGTATTAGACTATCTGCTTAAACCATTTAATAAAGCTAAGGAAGCTCTACGGGAACGTTAAGAAACTTACTTTGAAAAGCCTCCTGAGGGAGGCTTTTTTATTTTTAAAATTAAACCGGTTATACTTAATATTTGTTGCAACATGTGATGGTGATATGCCGTTTACAATTTCCTCCCCAGTGCAGTTTGAAGAAGAAATCAAGAAGAGTCGTTTCCTTGCAATTGCTGCGCCTGTAGATAATGAACAGGCAGTAAAAGATTTTCTTGAAACTTATAAAGATCATAGTACTACTCATCAGTGCTGGGCTTGGAAAATTGGGCATCAAATCCGTTTTAATGATGACGGGGAACCTTCAGGAACAGCAGGCCGTCCCATTCTTGCCACTATTGAAGGGAATGAACTTACCAATATTATTGTCTTGGTTAACCGCTGGTATGGTGGAGTCAAGCTGGGCACAGGAGGGCTGGTACGGGCTTATGGTGGATGTGCTGGACAGTGCCTGCTGCTGGCAGAAAAGGTTGAAGTAATTGAGAAAAAACAGGCTTACTTCTGCTGTCATTTTAATGAATGGGCTATATTGCAATATGAACTTAACCAGCAGCAGATTGAGTTTCAGGAAAATTATACAGCTACAGGAGTAGAAGTAGAGCTACTTTTGCAGGTGCATCAGATTCATTCCTTTAATTTAAAACTTCAAGATATTAGCCGGGGACGGGAACAGCTAAAATTACAGGAGCAGGAGCATGCCTGAACAGGATCCTTTACTAAAATATAGAGATCAGCATAAGCACCGCCTGAATTATATGCCTTGGCTGTACTATACGTTAAAGCCCAAGCATCGGGCCTGGGCCGAAGCATGGCAGCAGGAATATCAGGCTTATCTGATGGAAATGGAAACAGTAGAGATTGGTAAAAACTGCTTTATTTCACCACTTGCCCATATTTTTGCCGAACCGGGACGCAAGATTATTATTGGCGATCATAGCTTTATTGCAGCAGACTGTACCTTACATGGCCCAATTGAGATCGGGCAGGAAGTCGCGATTAATCACCATTGTATTTTAGATGGTGGTCGTGCTGGAATCCGTCTACACGATCAGGCCAGGATGGCCGCTTATTGTCATCTGTATGCATTTGATCATGGTATGGCACTTGAACAGGCGATCTACCAGCAACCGGTGCGTTCTCAGGGAATTGAGATTGGGAAAGATGTGTGGTTAGGTGCACATGTTGGTGTAAAAGATGGTATCAAAATAGGAGCACATGCAGTAGTCGGTATGAATAGTATGGTGACACATGATGTGGCTACCTGTGAAATTGTGGCAGGAAACCCGGCTAAACTGATTCGCTATCGGAAATAAAAGCTGCATTTTAGTATAGAATATTTATAAATGATTATTTTACTGGCAGGTTTTCCAGTTTAAAAAATTAACGCATAAAGTACTTGCTTTGTGATAGCTTAAGTTATGACATTAAAACATATTGGGCGTTAAGACCTAAAGAGAGGCGTAAAATGAACCGTGTAATTGCATGTATTGACTCATCTCCATGTATCAATGCAATTGCTGAGGCAGCTGCCTGGATAGCATCGAAAACACAACGAGAACTAGTGCTATTACAGATTCTGGATTATTACCCTGCCAGTTATCATTTGGGAGAAATTAGTGGCGTAATCGGCTTTGAAAGTAATGCCATGCTCTTGAAAGAACTGGCAGAGCTTGAACAGAAACAAAGTGAACTTGCCATGGATTATAGTAATAATCTGCTTAAACATATTTCCAATCTGATTCAAGAAAAATATGGTATTACCTGCACTAAAATTCAGGAAAAGGGAGATTTTCTGGAGCAGAGTTTCAATTTACTCCATGAAGAAGATATTGTTGTGATTGGCCGTGTGGGTGAACGCTCTGCTGAACGTAACAAAGCAATTGGCAGTAACGTTGAAAATTTTATCCGTGGTGTAAGAAGTACGGTAATGACGGTAGGTGAAACGTTTAAGCCACCAACACGGTTTATTTTTGCCTATGAGTATTCACCGACCTGTCTTGCCATGATGCGCCGCATTGCAGTGAGTGACCTGCTTAGACAGTTGCAGTGCCATTTGCTTTATGTAGGTGACCAACCGGAGGTTCTAAATGAGCCTACTCAGTTCTTGAAGAATGCAGGACTCGATGTTGTAGTAGAATATCGCTATGGAGATGTAGCAGAAAATATTTTAGATTATCAGCGTGAACATGGGATTCAGATCATTGTTCTGGGAGCCTTTAGTCAGAGTAAAATTCGGCAGTTTTTCTTGGGCAGCATTGCCACAACTATTTTCCGTAACGCGACAGTTCCGCTATTAGTAGCAAAATAATTGATCTTTAAAGACTAATCTATTTAGCCATTAATATATTTAGAATAAGTTGTAAAGTTTTAAATAGTATTAAAAAAGTCCATATAGTTATCCGCAATTACTGTGGATAACTATATGGACAGTATATGTAATATATTGGAATTTAAAAATTTTTTTATAGTGATTGTTTTTTATGCTTTTGAGTTTTTATTTTACAATAGCTAATGCAAACCCATCGTGGCCTTTACTCCCGACTGTTTGTAGAGCTGTAGAAGATAGAAGCCGTGGGTGATCTTTTAAGGCCTCAAACAAATCGCGTATACCCTCAATACTTGGTTTTTTATTTTCAGGATTGATGATTTCACCGGCACGTATGACATTGTCCATGAAAATTAAAGTCCCTGAACGTGAAAGGTTCAAGCTTAATTCCAAGTATTCAGAATAACTCTGTTTGTCGGCATCGATAAAAATAAAATCAAAAGGTTCGGCATTCTGTTTAATTAATTCATTTAAAATATCAGCAGCACGTCCAACTTTTAAATCAATTTGAGCTGCCAGTCCGGAATGCTCGATATTTTCCTGTGCGACAGCAGCATGAGCTTCACGGCCTTCGATAGTAAGCACATAACCTTCATCACCCAGTGCTCTGGCTAACCAGACTGTGCTATAAGCAGCAAAAGTACCCAATTCTAGAATTCGCTTACAATTGTTCATCTGAATCAACATTTGCAGAAGCATTCCCTGATTAGGGGCAACTGCCAGATGTTCAGGCAGACCTCGACGTGCTGTATTGTCTACAGTTCGTCCTAAACATGGATCATCGGGAATTAAATGTGAATCAATAAATTGGTCAACCTCTGTCCACATCTGCTGCATAATTTGATCACCTGTATTTTCATTAAGGCAATTGTAAGCCTTTCTAGTCAGAGTTCAATTTACCTTGAAAAGATTCGCTGGTTTTTTCTGCAATTTCTGATTGTAAAAAAAGGAGGCATAAGCCTCCTGTATCTGACAGAAATTCAATTAGAAATGACACATTGAACTGTTACGGGTCAGATCTGGTCCCCAAGTACGGTAACCATGAGTATCAATGTGAATTTGTCCAGAGGCATACAGACCAAGTCCCATATTAAAGCTTTGCCCATGCTGAGACCAGAATTGGCATAATTTAAATTTGGTATTTTCAATGAAAGCATAATCTTCAGGTTGAGGAAACTCTGGCCCTATACGAAAATCTATAGCTGAATTGAACAAATGGCGTGAAGAATTGGCCCCACCAGCACATTGATTTAAAGGTAAATCCCGATAGACTGAAGTCACTTCAAAATCGGTCAGAATTTTAGACGCTACCAAGTATTTAAATATACGTATGGTTGCCAGCTGGTTATTCCATAATTCACGATTTGGGATGGCATATTGTGAGCGGCCACATTTTTGCCAGTCACGGGCAGTACGCATGAGTTCAAAACTGGGGATAATATTGCCGACGTTATTGCGTTCCAGAAACTGTTCATACTCGCGCACACGTCTAAGATTATCGCCTGAAGCAAGCCAGGTTTGGTAAGAATTAGGAACAACTTTAGGTGGAATCGGACGTTCAATAATCACGCGTTCCTGTGGTATAAAAATACGTTTTCCATGTGGATGGGCCATATTGCCTTGTTGCGGCGCAGTAACACAACCACTCATCACCAAAGGCATAATGCCAATTGCCATTATACCTTTCAATAAATGCTTCATCGAAAAATCAATTACTTATAAATTGGATATCTATTCTAATTCAAAAATGTCGGGAAAAATGGGAAAAATTGCAATCTAATGTTTAATTTGAGTATAAAAAAAGATCAGCTTATGCTGATCTTTTCTCATTTTATTTCTCAAGATACTGGAGCTTGTCCGGTTTGCCATTCCACTCTTCACGGTCTGCTGGCTGTTCACCAATTTGAGTAATATTTGGCCATTTTTGTGAAAGGTCTGCATTAAGTTCGATAAACACTTCCTGACCTTCTGGAAGTTCATCCTCAGAGAAAATTGCATTAGCTGGGCATTCTGGTTCGCACAGAGCACAGTCAATACATTCATCAGGATTAATAACCAGGAAATTCGGACCTTCATAGAAGCAGTCTACCGGGCAAACTTCTACACAGTCTTGATATTTACATTTAATACAGTTTTCAGTGACAACAAAGGTCATGGCGACAGCTACCTAAAAATACGGTTCTAATGAGTAATGCGCTATTTTAGGCAAAAATCTACTCTACTAACAATTCCTTTTATTGATATTTGTTATTTATATGCATGAAATACAATTAGAATATTGATATTTAAACAGTACTAAGTAAAACAGTTCTATATTTCTTGAAAAATTTCATAAAAATAGCAATTCAAAAACAAGAGCATAACTACCAATAAAGAGTACAGGAGTAAATTTCGTCTAAAAATGAACAGTAAGATCTATAAAAAATAATGCCTTATTTATACCAATATTTTTTAAGATTAATTCTTGGCCGAGTTACTTTATTGTAGCTTGAAAATCTATTACTGATTCCAAGCTCAGGATTGATTGTTGTAATAGAAGTTAAGATTTATGAGAGAAGTTTAAATTCCTGATCAATTATACTGTTTAAGTGGTCAACTCAAGGAGTGTAAAAATAATCTGGAAATAGAACCCGAGATTCTTGGTCTTATCTGCATGAAGATGTCTACATTTATCTTATAACGAGATAAAGATAAATTTAATTTTATAAATTATAGATTTGAAAGTAGATAAGCTGTAGAGAATGCAGGTAGAAATAGCAATATATAAAAATCGCACTGAATAGTGCGATTTTTATATTCAGATTTGTGGTCTGTTTTCAGCCTTTACTCATCGTCTGCTCAAGCTGATCTTTGAGTTTATAGAGCTGAGCCAAAGCTTCCCGTGGAGAAAGACTATCGACATCAAGCTGTTCTAAAGACTCTAGTACAGGAGAAGTTTTTTCAACCTCCATTATTGTCTCCGTGACAGAAGAAACTACGGGGGGAATTACATCAAACAGATCATTTTGTACTACTGTCTGTAAATGCTGTTGCTGCTGCTTTTCCAGAATTTTAAGGCGTTTTTGCGCTTCTTTAATTACACTGGCGGGGATACCCGCAAGTTTAGCTACTTGTAAGCCGTGACTCTGGCTTGCTGGTCCAGGCTGTACTTTGTGTAGAAGAATCAGATTGCCATTCATTTCTTTGGCTGTTACATGATAGTTATCTATACCAGCTTCCTGGCCAAGTTCGGTTAACTCAAAATAGTGGGTAGCAAACAGACACAGGCATTTAATACGTTTGGTTAAGTCCAGTACACAGGCCCATGCTAAAGATAGCCCATCATAAGTGCTGGTTCCACGGCCAACCTCGTCCATAAGCACTAAAGACTGACTGGTAGCGTGATGCAGAATCTGAGAGGTTTCTGTCATCTCTACCATGAAAGTGGATTTACCCGATGACAAATCATCTGCTGAACCGATGCGAGTAAAAATCCGGTCAATTGGTCCGAGTCGTGCAGACTGTGCCGGTACGAAACTGCCGCAATATGCCAATAGGCTGATTAGCGCAATTTGGCGCATGAAAGTTGATTTACCTCCCATATTCGGACCAGTAATAATCGCCATGCGATGATTAAAATCCAGAGAAGTATCGTTTGGGGTATAAGGTGTTTTACTTAAACTTTCTACAACCGGATGACGCCCAGCTATAATCTTGATTCCAACTTCAGGTGAAAACTCCGGACGGTTCCAGCTTTTTAAGCGGGCCTGATAGGCAAAGTTGGCCAGCAGGTCTATCTGGGCTATAGCACTGCTCATAACTTGCAGACTGGCAATATCCTGACGCAGTTCTTCAAGTAGTAATTCAAACAGGAGTTTCTCACGTGCCAAAGCACGCGATTCGCTAGAAAGTACTTTATCTTCAAAGCTTTTAAGTTCTGGGGTGATGTAACGCTCAGCATTCTTTAGGGTCTGACGACGAATATAATGCTCGGGTGCCTGCTCTGCCTGTGCACGGGTAAGTTCAATGTAATAGCCGCTGACCCGGTTATAACCAATCTTAAGTGTAGAAATACCTGTCTGCTCACGTTCCTGAATTTCCAGGTCGATCAGAAACTGGCCGGCATGGTCACGAATTTTACGCAGCTCATCTAACTCATGATCAAACCCTTCGGCTATTACATTGCCGTCACGTAATAATACTGGCGGATTTTCAACAATTGCTGAACTTAGGCGTTCAGATAAGACCTTAAAATCACCGAGCTCCTGATAAAGCTGATGAAGCATTTTTGATTTTTTACTATCAATTACTGGCTGTAATGCATGACGTAAAAAAGGGATTTGGCTACATGCCTGACGCAACTGTACCAGATCACGGGGACGTGCAGTGCCTAGGGCAATACGGCTTAATACCCGTTCGATATCACTAATTTCTTTTAAAACCAACCTTACAGGAGCTTCATGATAGCCCTTAACCAGTTGCTCAATGGCATCAAGCCGAGCTTCTAAAATGACTGTATCACGTATGGGCTGCATTAAGGTGCGGCTGAGTAACCGTGAACCCATTGCAGTCTGACACTCATTAATGAGATGAAATAATGATGTACCATGCTCAAACAACGGATCAATAATTTCCAGATTGCGCCGTGTAACCGGGTCAAGCGCAATAAAATCACTGCTCTGTTCCAGACGGATAGACCGAATATGTGGCAGAGCCGTTTTTTGTGTCTCTTTCGCATAGTGAATGAGGGCGGCGGCGGCGGCCTTCGCTAGAGGTAGATGATCAATACCAAAACCGGACAAAGTGGACACGGCAAACTGGTCGCACAACGTTTTTTGCGCATTATTTAAATTAAAATCAACATTTGGACGCTTAGTGACTGGACAATCAATCTGTTTCTTGATTTGCTCAATAATATTGGCATCGACGAGATCTTCATCGACCAGAATTTCGCTTGGCATTAAACGGGAAAGTTCAATTGCCAATTGTTCTGCTCTGTATTCCTGCTGTTGAACTTTAAAGATACCCGCGCTTAAATCCAGTAAGGCAATACCCACCTGGTTCTGCTGAAAACATAAGGCGACCAGATTAGAGCTTTGATAAGAACTTAACAGAGCATCATCAGTTAGTGTACCTGGTGTTAAAATACGTACAACCTTACGCTCTACAGGACCCTTGCCTGTAACTTCACCCACCTGTTCACAAATGGCGACTGTTTCGCCAGCTTTAACCAGACGCGCCAGATAGCCCTCTGCAGAATGATAAGGTACGCCCGCCATCGGTATAGGGTTGCCGTTAGCTTTACCGCGATGGGTTAAGGTAATTCCAAGAAGTTTGGCGGCCTTATGAGCATCATCAAAGAATAATTCATAAAAATCACCCATACGATAAAATAACAAGGCATGGTTATGTTGCATTTTGACTTTTAAGTACTGCTGCATCATAGGTGTAAGTGATGATAGATCAATGCTTGAATTTTCTATGTTCATATAATAAAAATACCTTTAAAAATAATTACTTCTTCAATGATAATCATCTGCTTACATTCCTATTACTACTTAGGGATAATAGGCAATTCCTAAGGAATCCAATGAATAAGTATATCTTTTAGTATACCTTTTATTGGTGTATCTTATTTCAATCCTATCAGCATGTGTATGCTGAAAAATCTGTGGGTGATTTTAGCAAAATTACCGAGTGCGAAAAGGTTAGAAAAACTATATGACTGTAAAAGATCCTGCTTATACAAAAAAAGTCGCGTTAACTGCTCGAGCTATTGAAAAAATGAAACCTGAAACTTTCTTAGCAGATATTGGTGAAAATGAAGGGTTAAGAATTAATAAGGGAAAAACTGGTCTGACTTCATTTGCTTATCGTTTCAGAAGCCCTATTGATAACTCTTTAAAGAAAGTAAAGATTGGCACTTATCCAGATATGTCATTGGCTGAAGCTAGATTAGAGCTTCAAAAAATGAAGATCAAACGTAGAGCAGGTATTTGTCCAAGTCAGGAACTAAAAGATCAGAAGGAGCAAAAAAATTGAACAAGAAAAAATATATGAAAAAAATACTCAATTTACAGTAAAAGAATTAATTGATTTATATTTAACTAATGTCATTGAAGACCGCTATGTTTTAGATAGTAAAACAGGTAACAAGAAGCTGATTCCAGGAGCGAGAAAACGTAAAGGACAAGATGAAGCTAGAAGAACACTCTACGGTGATGCGGTTAGAGTATTAGGACATATAGCAGCTGATCAAGTGACGCGAAAAGATGTCATAAATATGATTTCTAAAATTATTGAGCGTGGGGCAAATGTTCAAGCTGGGCGTGTACTAGCAGAATTAACGTTGGCTTATGACTACAGTATAGGATTGGGAAAATTTAAGGATGATTTTGCAAATCCGGCACTTTTGGCTAAATCGAGTTTAAAGCAGAGCAGAGTGAAATTAACTCACAAAAAGGGCAGCAGAGTACTGTCAGATAAAGAAATTAAAAAAGTATTGGAATGGCTTCCAACATCAGGTTTCTCAGAGAAACTTAGGCATATTATTAGAATTACGTTATGGACTGGATGCCGTACTGGAGAAGTTTGTGAGTTAAAGTGGGCGGACATTGATTTTGAAAAAAGTACTTGGCATTTAAAAGGAAGCAAGAATGGTACGGATAGATATGTCCAACTTTCCAAACAATGCCTGGAATACATAAAAGCATTATCTCGCGAGTCAGACTTTCTTTTTGAATCAAGAATTAAAGGTAAGGCAATTACCCAAAAAATTCTTACAGTGTATAAATGGCAAATGCGACATCCTAAAAAACTTTCATATGCATTACAGCCTGAACAGTTGTGGTTGTCCGAAATTGAAGATTGGAGTCCCCATGATTTGAGACGGACCGTACGTACTGGTCTATCCAGGTTGGGTTGTCCTGCAGAAATTGCAGAGGCTGTATTAGGGCATTCAAAAAAAGGAATACAAGGTACCTATAATCTTCATACTTATGAAAGAGAATGTGCGGAATGGTTACAGAAATGGGCTAATCATTTGGATTCACTTTTAAATTAAATATAAGTAGTTAATTAAGTTAAATAAAGGTGTTTATTGTTAAGTGAAATTATATATTTGTGTAAAATTTTTTAGGGAGTTTGTGTTAATTTTATTATAATAATTTAAGGTCAAAATAGAGCTCAATTGCATATGGATCAGCTAAAGCATCGGTTCAAATCTGTGTTGTATTATATATTTCCTTTAACTTTACTAGTTATTCCTATATTAATGCAGGGTTGTGCAAGTTATAGCACTCTTGAAACTCGTAAAGCCTCATTAGCGATACTTGAGACAGTTAACTTTGTTGAACAGAAGCAGCGTTTTGGTGATTTGGCTTCATTAGAAGGGACGCAATGGATAGAGCAGCAAAAAAATGGCAATTTAATCCTACATCGATTCTCTTGGGAAATCCCTGGTGCTGTTATGCTTCATCGTTCTAGTTTCTTATATATTGAGGGAGAGTGGGTTGCTGACTACCAAAATTTTATAACACCAATTCAATTTAACGTTGAAACTGGAGAGCTAGAGGCTATTGAAGGTCATGGCTATCCTGATAAAGAAGTGGATAGAAAAATACCAATGCGTGTACTTGCAGATGGTAGGGTAGAAGATTCAAGCTGGGGAAGAGTCTTATGCCACTGTAATGATAACGTCTTAGTATTTGAATATGCTTCAGGGAAGTCAGAGCTAACCCAATTAACAGAAGAGCAGTACAAGGCTGCCTTACAGCGCCGGAAAGAGAATTATGCTGTCCAGAAGCAAGAATTAGCCATTGAGAAGGCGCAAAAGTCTGCCGAAAGGGCAGAGCTTATTAGCCGAGGATTGATAGGATTAACTCAAGGGTATATTGAAGCTAGTGCACAATCTCAGCAAATGGAAAACAGACAGAATGCATTTTTAAGAGAGTTACAACGAGACTTAAATGCCCAAAAAATACCACAACAGCAAGCGTTAAAAGATCAGCAGCAAGGAACTAATTCATCTCAGGTAAATCAAGCTGCTGTGAAAGCTAAACCCCAATCAATTACCGCACAGTCTACAATTACTGATGCAGAAATTAAATCTCGATCGGTGAATCAAAAAGTTCAAACTCAAAATACCGCTATTAGATCTAATGAATTTAATGGTCCAATACGTAACAGAAAAGATGAAGCTAAGCTTCAAGCTTTCAATGAGGCAATCCTTGTTTGTAGTAAGCCGAATGCAAGTAAGCAATTTAAATGTAAGACGCCTGTTGATATAATTAGTGGTGGCCCATCAGATAAAGACTGGACTACTCCAGAAGCAGTAGTTAATTGGGCGTCAAGTAGCTGTCCAAATCCAAGAAAATTGTCTTCTACCACGCATTTAGTTTGGGGGTGTGGATTTGCAGCAACGAACAATACTAACTCCATGGACCGTAGTATGGGAGTGGAGGTTAAAGGTCGTAATACTTACTACTGTACACCTAAAGAAACATCTTGTCGTCGAACTTCACCATAAAGCCTATAAAGCTTAGGCCTTTCATTCACTTTTTTGCTTATTTATAGGACAAAATATATACTTTAAGTGTATTCTTTAAGTCATAAAAAAAGAGCCTCTAGAAAGAGGCTCTTTTTTTTATGGTTTATGAAAATCTTTTAAAATACTGTTCAATTGATTTTTCATTGGACAATCTCTCTTTGGTAAGCAAATTTTCAACCATACTAATATTATTTACTTTAATGGTTTTTGAGGTGCCTTGTCCTAAACTAATCAACTTAATCCAAAGCTGTTGATGTTCTTCATAGCATTTCTCAAGATGACCGGACAGGGTTGTAATTTTATTGAGAGTAGGATCAAAAAACTGAATTTCATGATCAGGCTTGAGAGATTCCGTGCTTGAGAGAGTTGATCCTTTATTACCTATTAATTTCGTAGATTGATTTGGTTTAGATGAGTTGGCGAAGTTCATTAGAGTAATAAAGATAAAGCGAATACCATAAAAAAGTACGCTAATGAAGAAAAAGAATACTGCAATCCAAAAAATAGCTTTTAACACGATTGACCCCCTCTAATAAATTGATAAATTTTGTTATGCTAAGATGAATAATAAATGAGCTTTAAGAAAATGATATCTAATAATTTTCCAGATGTAATTTTTGTCGCATCAAACGAAATGGTAGAAGAATTATTTAAGAAAAAACATCCTAAATTGGTAAAGGAGTCTGAACCAAAAACAGATGGATTCTTTTCTAGATTTAATCAGAAATTTAGTGAAAGTAGTAGTATGGCAGTAGGAATTATAGGAGCAAGCATTCATAAAGCTACAAATAAAGAAAGCACAAAAGACGTTCTAACACATGCGGAAGAAATTTCAGCAGAGTTGATGAAACGTACCAATAATATGACAGTGAAAAATACAAAGCCAGCTCCTATCTATAGTATTGAAGATAAAGCAAGTATTATTTTGAAAGGGATGAAAATTCCGACTGAAGTAACTTATAGATCTTTAGAAGATGCAAAAAACTTAAAAATTCTCAAAGAGGATAAGGTGACTGAAAATAGCTTTTTTATCAAGCATCCTCATATTCAAGGCCTTTACATTAGACCAGAAAACTTCCAAATCGAATTAGCAAAAGCAAAAGAAAACGTATATATACAATTAGCAATAGCTTTTGGTGCTAAAGAAATTCGTTTAGTGACTAATTCCCTTAATCATTCAAATAAAAAAGTAAATTCAAATATTCCTTTACCCCAATACGGATTACTAAGTGGCTTTGATGTGTCTTTTAATAGCACTACAAATCAATATCGATCAATAGTAAGAGCATTTGATCCAACTGATCATGATCCGTATATACCAAGTAATTTACAGGAGTGGGTGGATCAAGATATGGAATTGCAAACTATGTGGGATGGTAGAAAAGATGGTAAACGGCAAAAGACACATACCATGAAACTACATTATTTCAATGATACAAATGGTAGTGTACAAGTCGCTGTATCTTTACTTAATATTTTGAAACAAGAATTTAATGCGAAAATAACGCAACAAAAATTCGAAGCAACAACAGTTTTATTTGAGATTGATTATTATTAATAATGGCTGATGCTATCTAACAAGACCCATCAATGATGGGTCTTTTTTTATGCCACTTTTTCTACAGTTTGCCTGAGAGTGTTTGATATGGCGTAACCATTTTCTGGATCTGCCGAGTTTTTATCTAGAGGGTAAAACTCATCGATGGCGTGTGGGTCTTCTTCAGAGTTAATCTCAAATACAGCATTAGCAAAACCCTTCCTTGCCGTAAAGTCCAAAGCCTCCTGATAAAACCCTGCCTGCTTGCTCTGTTCATCAATTTGCTTGGCCTGAATAATGGCATCATTAAGACTAATCCCATCCCTTAAAGTCAGATCCACGTAATACACCGGCTGACGATAGCTTTGAGTAGTGCTTTTGCCTCTTAAAATGAGTTGCAAAGGCAAGCAAGACAATAAGCCTCCCGAAGCTGCATGGTAATAACTCAGCCGTGCTGCCAAAGTCCGAATACTATTAAAGCCAGTGGTTCTAAAGATAAAGATCCCAAATTCATCCGAGTCATCCAGGTTCACATGTAAACGTCCATAAGGTTTGCAGTTGCCACCTTGTGCCAGAGGACATAGATCAGGTGATGGACAGGGATGTTGTTCTACACCTTGATTGGTTAATCGCTGGCATGTTTCACCGTTGCCGACACAGACTGGCCGTCCAGTCTGACGGTCAAATAGGCTGTATTCTGCACGTAGGTTTAAGTCAGGATCATTGAAAATCATTCTGACGGGGATTGAACGCAGCTTTTGATTAGGTGTATTGGCTCGAAGCTGTTCATCCAGTGGATGTTTCACCCATCCTTCTTTGCTTTGGATTTGGGACGTAATGGTGAATTGATCATCTTTTTCAGGTAGGCGTTTGCCATTCTTTTCTACTACCCGACCAATACTGATACGCCCTAGAGCTGGTGGTGTAATCGCTAAACCTTTAATCATTTTATTTTCCTCAATTTGATTTTGTACAGATCATCCAGCTTTATGCAGATCACCTGATTCAATAAATATGTAGCTCGCTATAAAAACCGCGACCGTTTGCCCTCCATTCCTAGCGAATGGAGGGCGAGGAACAGTTTTTGCACCTCGCTAATTAAATGGACTGCAACAGACTAGTCGGTATAGATGTTGA
>Ga0308157_10000619_pt1 | contig 105977 bp, 89 predicted proteins | sample PhyBR1_FD_201035 | JGI IMG/M metagenome (GOLD analysis project Ga0308157, IMG submission 201035) | Phyllosphere microbial communities from UC Gill Tract Community Farm, Albany, California, United States - DLSLB.R1 | ecosystem: Host-associated > Plants > Phyllosphere > Unclassified | place...
GCCCGCGGCCAAAGGAGCGCGCGGACGGGGGCCGTCAAGGAAACAAGCGCAGGGTTGGTGCGGCCCGCAGCGCAGCGAGGACACGGCCCTGCGCGCCTTGACGGAACACGGGAGCGGGCTACGGTCGCGGAGAAGGTGATGAAGTCAGGGGAGACGGCTGGACATGGCAACGGCCGTCCCTGTGTGCCGAACCGCACGCAAGCGAAGCGCGCAGGCCCGGATCTAGGAGTCCGGGTCGAAGGCGTCAGCCGAGCGGAGCGAGGGAATGATGGAAGCCTGTCAAGGGCGAGACTCGCGCAGCGAAGCTCGATGCGCAGCACGACAGCGCGACCGGCCATGTTTCTTGGCCGGGGACGCCCATGCAATCACCGATGGACAACATGGGCTGGATGCCCAGGATGAAGTGCTGTTGGTGTGCAGGGGTGCCGCGCCGGCGTAGCCGGAGCGGCGGTATCGAGGGGCGCCAAGCGCAGCGCGGCGGGGATGGCCACATGGCCTTCCCCTGGAGTGCAAGCGAAGCGCGCAGCGCCCCGGAAGGGGTGCGAAGGCATCAAGCCGCGTCGTCAGGGCGCAGGCTGGATTCCGCAACCGGCATCCACGGTGAGGACGAATCCAGAAAATAGCGCCGCCCGAGCGCGTACAGCCCGCAAAGCCCGGCAGGCTGATAAAACCCGGTGACGCGGCTATGGAACTGTGCGCCGAAGTCGTTGGTGTAGATCACCGCGTCGCCGATCTTGAAGCGCAGCGGCTCGCCGTTCTCCGGCGCGAATAGCTTGTGCGCGTCGTGCTGCGCCGAAACTTCGATGACCCAATCGTGATGGCTGCTCATGGCATTGATCTCCTGTGATGGTCGAGAAAGCACATGGAGCACCTTGCGGCGCTCCAAGGGGCCGGTCAGACAACGACACGCCCGGCCAGCCGCGCTTCGCGTGCATAGGCGCTCAACCGCTTCTCGGCACGGAAAGACAGATCGCGTTCGATCGGCAGGCCCAGCCCGCCGCGCACGGTCGCCAGCTCGTTCAAGCTGACCCAGCCGATTTCCGGCATTCCCAAGCCCAGGTCGCAAAGACCAAAGGCGTGGTCGTGGTCATCGGGATCAATCTCGGTCAGCAGCCAGGTCGCGCCGGCATCCGGCGTGAACAGCTTGACCACGGGGGCTGGATCGAAGTGCGGGTTTTCCAGCGAAGCGCGGCCGTTGGCCAGCAGCACGATGCGCTGCTCGTCGGTGATAAGCGCGTGGTTCATGGTGAACTCCTGAAAGGATGCCGGGCGGAATTGCCCGACCCTTCCGGGGCACGGCGCAGCGCAAGCAGTCAGGGGTCAAGGACGGCCGCCAAGCCGCAAGCGTGCAAGCACGCGCAGCCCTTGACGGCGAGAACGCCGTGATACGGTGAAGGGAACAGCAAGACCGCCCACACCCGCCCAATGCACACACTCGCCTTTGTGCAAGCGGAGCGCGCAGGCCCGCCAGGGCCGAAGGCGTCAGGGGTCAAAGCCGGATGGCCGCGATTCGGCACGAAGCGCGGGGCGCAGCCCGCGAACCCGACGGCGGCACGCCGGGACGCCACCAAGCCGTGTTTTCCTTTCTTCTTTTTATTGATTCTATAATTGTTGTATCATTGAATCATGAACGAAGATCAAACCGTCTCTGCCCTGAGTGCTCTGGCCCACACGCAGCGCCTGCGCGTCTTCCGCGCCCTGGTCGTCGCCGGGCCGGAAGGACTCACGCCCAGCGTCCTCGCCGACCAGCTCGACGTGGCTCGCAACACGCTGTCCTTCCATCTGAAAGAGCTGGCCCACGCCGGCCTTGTCAGCATCGAGCAGCAGGGCCGCAACTTGATCTACCGCGCCGAGTACGGCCACATGAACGGCCTGATCGGCTACCTGACCGAGCATTGCTGCCAGGGCGGCGTCTGCGAGGTTTCCGAATCCCCAAACTGCAACTGCTGACGCCATGACCGACACCACCTATAACGCACTGTTCATCTGTACGGGCAATTCGGCCCGTTCCATCCTCGCCGAAGGCTTGCTCAATGAGCTGGGCCAAGGCCGCTTTCGTGCCTGGTCGGCCGGCAGCCACCCGAAGGGCAAAGTGCATCCGCTGGCGCTTGCCACGCTAGAGCGGCTGCGCCTGCCGACAAGCGGCTACCGCAGCAAGAGCTGGGACGAGTTCGTGAAACCCGATGCGCCGGTGTTCGACTTCATCTTCACCGTCTGCGACAACGCCGCCGGCGAGGCGTGTCCACTGTGGCCGGGCAAGCCCGTCTCGGCGCATTGGGGCGTGCCCGACCCGGCCGCCGTCGAAGGCACCGAGGAACAACAGCGCAAGGCGTTCATGGACGCGGCCATCACGCTGCGCCGGCGCATAGAACTGTTCCTGTCGCTGCCGCTCCAGCGCCTCGATGCCATGTCCTTGCAGCGTGAGCTGCACGACATTGGCCGCAAGTGAGGCAACCATGACGGCCAGTGCATCCGCCAGCCGCGCGCCGGCTGTTTCCGCCATGAGCGTGTTCGAGCGATACCTGACCGTGTGGGTGCTGCTGTGCATCGTCGCCGGCATCGCGCTCGGGCAGTTCGCGCCCGGCATGTTTCAGGCCATCGGCCGCATGGAAGTCGCCCAAGTCAATCTGCCGGTCGGCGTGCTGATCTGGGTCATGGTGATCCCAATGCTGCTCAAGGTGGATTTCGGTGCGCTCGGCCAGGTCAAACAGCACTGGCGCGGCATCGGTGTGACGTTATTCATCAACTGGGCAGTCAAGCCGTTCTCGATGGCACTGCTGGCGTGGATCTTCATTCGGCACGTCTTCGCCGAGTGGCTGCCGGCCGACCAACTCGACAGCTACGTGGCCGGCCTGATCCTGCTGGCCGCCGCGCCCTGCACGGCGATGGTGTTCGTCTGGAGCCGGCTGACCGGCGGCGACCCCGTATTCACGCTCTCGCAAGTCGCACTCAACGACACCATCATGGTGTTCGCCTTCGCACCCATCGTTGGCCTGCTGCTCGGCCTGTCGGCCATCAGCGTACCGTGGGACACGCTGCTGATCTCGGTGGCGCTTTACATCGTCATCCCGGTTATCGTCGCGCAGCTCTGGCGGCGGGCGCTGCTGCGCCGGGGCCAGGCCGCATTTGACCGCGCCCTTGAACGCATCGGCCCGCTGTCCATCGCCGCGCTGCTGCTGACGCTGGTGCTGCTGTTCGCCTTCCAGGGCCAAGCCATCCTGCAACAACCACTGATCATTGCCATGCTGGCGGTGCCGATCCTGATCCAGGTGTTCTTCAATTCCGGCTTGGCCTATTGGCTCAACCGCAAGACAGGCGAGCAACACTGCGTCGCCGGCCCGTCGGCCCTGATCGGCGCGAGCAACTTCTTCGAGCTGGCCGTGGCCGCGGCCATCAGCCTGTTCGGTTTCCATTCCGGCGCGGCGCTGGCCACCGTGGTGGGCGTGCTGATCGAAGTGCCGGTCATGCTGCTGGTGGTGCGCGTGGTCAACCGCTCGCGCGGCTGGTACGAGCGCGGCCACGCCACGAACTGAGAGAACCCCATGAGCACCATCACGATCTATCACAACCCGAACTGCGGCACCTCGCGCAACGTGCTGGCCCTCATTCGCAACAGCGGTGAGGAACCCAAGGTCATCGAATACCTCAAGACGCCACCCTCGCGCGAAACGCTGGTCAAGCTGCTAGCCGACGCGAGATTGAGCGTGCGCGACGTGCTGCGCGAGAAAGGCACGCCCTATGCGGAGTTGGGCTTGGCCGACCCGAAATGGACGGATGACCAGTTGCTCGATGCCATCGGGCAACATCCGATCCTGATGAACCGGCCCATCGTGGTCACGCCGCTGGGCACGAAGCTGTGCCGCCCCTCGGAAGCTGTGCTGGACATTCTGCCGAATCCGCAGCGCGGCGCGTTCAACAAGGAAGATGGCGAGCCGGTGGTGGATGCAAGGGGGCAGCGTGTCTGATTCCCGTATCGACCTGCCGAACCTCGATGCCACGCTGTTCCAGCCACCAGACAAGGAACGACTGCTGACACCCCAACGGGCCACGCACGCACCGCGCTTCCTGCTGCTCTACGGTTCGCTGCGTGAGCGCTCGTACAGCCACCTTGCCGCCGAAGAAGCGGCGCGCATCCTGCGTGCGCTCGGCGGCGAAACGCGGTTCTTCAACCCGTCGGGCCTGCCGCTGGTGGACGATGCCGGCGACGATCATCAGAAGGTCAAGGAATTGCGCGAGCTGGCGCAATGGGCGGAAGGCATGGTGTGGTGCTCGCCGGAGCGCCACGGTGCGATGACCGGCCTGATGAAGACGCAAATCGACTGGATTCCGCTGTCGTCCGGAGCAGTGCGCCCGACCCAGGGCAAGACGTTGGCGGTGATGCAGGTGTCGGGCGGCTCGCAGTCGTTCAACGCGGTCAATCAGATGCGTGTGTTGGGTCGCTGGATGCGGATGCTGACCATCCCGAACCAGTCCTCGGTCGCCAAGGCGTATCAGGAGTTCGACGAGGCCGGGCGAATGAAGCCCTCGGCCTACTACGACCGCATCGTGGACGTGATGGAAGAACTGATGAAGTTCACCCTACTAACGCGCGACGTGGCCCCGTATCTGGTGGATCGGTACAGCGAGCGCAAGGAAAGTGCCGAAGCGTTGTCCAAGCGCATGAAACAGGAGTCGATTTGATGCCAGAGCCAGCCACCGCAGAGCGCGACAACGCCTGGCGCGTTTTTCTGGTCTTTCTGCGGCTGGGGCTGACCTCCTTCGGCGGGCCGATCGCGCACTTGGGCTACTTCCGCACGGAGTTCGTCGAGCGTCGCCGCTGGCTGGACGATCGCAGCTACGCCGATCTGGTCGCGCTGTGCCAGTTCCTGCCGGGGCCGGCCAGCAGCCAGGTCGGCATGGCGCTTGGCTTGGGCCGTGCTGGTGGGTGGGGCGCACTGGCGGCTTGGGTCGGATTCACGTTGCCCTCGGCGCTCGTACTGATCCTGTTCGCCTACGGCATTTCCGAATACCACGCGCTCGCTGAAGCCGGCTGGGTGCATGGCTTGAAAGTCGTGGCCGTCGCCGTGGTGGCGCAAGCGGTGTGGGGCATGGCGAAAACGCTGTGCCCCGACCGGCCCCGCGCCGCGCTAGCGATCCTGGCCGCGTTGCTGACACTGTTGCTGCCGTCGGCCTGGATGCAAGTCGCGGCCATCGCCATGACGGGCCTGATCGGTCGCTGGTGGCTGCAACTGCCGCCGCTTCCGGCAGCGCATCTGGCCTCGTATGCGGTGTCGCGCCGTACTGGCGCGATGGCGTTGGGCTTGCTGGCCGCGTTGCTGCTCGGTCTGCCGTTGTGGGCGGCGGCCAGCGGCTCGACGTTGGCTGCGCTGATCGACGGCTTCTTCCGCGCCGGCGCGCTGGTGTTCGGTGGCGGCCATGTCGTGCTGCCGCTGCTGCAAGCAGCCACCGGCTCAACCGGCGCGGTCGGCAATGCCGATTTCCTGGCCGGCTACGGTGCGGCGCAGGCCGTCCCGGGGCCGCTGTTCACCTTCGCGGCCTATCTCGGCTCGGTGGCCGACTGGCCCTTGCACGGCTGGCTTGGCGGGCTGGTGCTGCTGGTCGTGATCTTCGTGCCAGCCTTCCTCGTGCTGATCGGCACGCTACCGTTCTGGCAGCGGCTGCGCCACCGGCCAAGCATCCAGGCTGCAATGGCGGGCATTAACGCGGGAGTGGTCGGCATCCTGCTGTCCGCGCTCTACGACCCCGTATGGACAAGCGCCATCCACGGACGCACCGATTTCGCTCTGGCCTTGGCCGCCTTCGGCCTGCTAGTCTATGGACGCTTGCCGCCGGTGCTGGTGGTTGTGCTGGCCGCCATAGCGGGGCAAATCCTGTCTGCCTGATCCTGCGCAGAATCAGGAGGGCGCTATGTCATGCACCTGGGTGTGCTGGACATCAGGCGCATGCGGGTAGGCAAACGGGATGAGTGTGATTCGGAGCGAAACGCGGGGTGTAGCCCGCGAACCCGACGGCGGCACGCCAGGACACACGAATGCTGCTTGGCCTACTCCGTGTCCTGCGTGCGCTGTTCGATCTGTAAGCGCGCCCGCTCGGTCGCCTGCTGCAATCGTTCGCCCAACACCGCACGCGGCGGCAAGGTGGTCAGGTACTCGGCGACGTGGATGCCCGATTTGTCCAATTCCAGCAGTTCGATTTGCTCGCGCTTCTTCCCGGTGCAAAGGATGATCCCCAGCGGCGAGGCTTCTTCCGGCTCCCGCTCGTGCTTGTCCAGCCAGCGCAGGTAAAGCTCCATCTGCCCCTTGTACGCTGCCTTGAACTCGCCGATCTTCAATTCGACGGCCACCAGCCGCCGCAGCTTGCGGTTGTAAAAAAGCAGGTCAAGGTGAAAATCCTCGTCGTCAATCGGGATGCGCTTCTGCCGGGCAACGAAGGAAAAGCCCGCGCCAAGCTCCAGCAGGAAGGCTTCCATTTCGCGGATGATCGCGGCTTCCAAGTCGCCTTCCTGCCAGCTATCCCGCAGGCCCAAGAAGTCGAGGATGTACGGATCGCGCATGACCAGCGCCGGGGTCATGCGCTGCGCATCGCGCAGGGTCGCCAGTTCCTGCGCGATGGTTGCTTCCGGCTTTTGGGACAGCGCCGTGCGCTCGTACAGCATCGAGTCGATGCGCTCGCGCAACGTCCGCACGCTCCAGCGTTCGGCGCTCGCCATCTGCGCGTAGTAGTCCCGCTGGAGCGGGTCTTTCAGCGGGATCAGGGCGATGAAGTGCGTCCAGCTCAATTGTCGTATCAGTGATACGACAATTCGCTCGTCCGGGTAGGCGATGGCGAACTGCACCATCCGACGCAGATTCTTGACCGAAAAACTGCTGCCGTACTCCTTCACCAGTTGCGCTGCCAAGGTCAGCACGACTTCCTCGCCGTAGTCGGCCCGCCGACCTTCCAAGACCTGCGTATGGATGCGCTGGCCGATGCGCCAGTAGAGCATCGACAGCTCGCTATTCACCGCCGAAGCGGCGCGCTTGCGCGCCGCTTCGATCAATGTCCGAATGTCGCCCAGCAGCGCCGACGGCGCTGCGGGCGAAGGAACAGATGCTTTGCGCCTGTTCATGCGATGGCCTCCTGGGGCTGCCGCGCGCCCGTGATGGCCTGCCGCCGGCTCGCCACCAGTTCGGCCGCATCACGCACCGGCTTGTCCTCGGTGTGAACGTAGTGCATGAACATCGCCACGGTCTTGTGGCCCGTCAGCTTCATACCTACCTTGGTCGGCACGCCCGAATTGGCAATGTCGGTGGTCGAGCGATGGCGGATGCCGTGCGTGCCGACATGCGGAACACCGGCGGCCTTGAGCACGCGGCACCAGCCGCCATAGTGCTCGCCAAAGGTCAGGTGCTTGGTCGGGTCGTTGGGCGACGGCAGGACGTAGGGGCAACCTTCCCGGCGCGGTGCGGTCGAGAACAGCCGATAGGCTTCCGCGCTCATGGGCTTGGAAAGGCCGCCGGTCTTGCTGTCCGGCCACACCACGCGCCGATTCTCCAGGTCGATCCAGCTCCATTCGAGCGTGCAGATTTCGGAGCGGCGGCCGGCAAACTCGAATTGCAGGCGGATCGCCAGCGGGATGACGTAGTTCTCCAACCCTTCCGCCTCCAGCTTCTCCAATTGGCGGAAGATCAGCGCCAGCTCGTCGTCCACGATGAGCCGGGTTTCCTCGCCTGGCGGATACATCGGGACGTGGCGGCACGGGTTCGTGCCGTCCGGGCGGAAGCCCCACACTTCGGCCAGGTTGAACATCTTGCGCAGCACGCCAAAGGCATTGTTCGCCTCGGCCGGCTTGTAGGCCAGCTTCTCCATCAGCCCGGCAATGTCGGGCCGCTTCACGTCCTGCACCTTCTTACGGCCGATCAGCGGGACGATACAGCGGTCGATGACCGCCTGATAGCCGCGCTGCGTGCTGGGCTTGTTGCGCTTTTTGGAGTAGTCCTCCATGAACTTCTTGCACAACGCTTCGACCGTGGGTGCCTTGCGCGCCTCGGCCTTGGCACCGCCGGGATCGCCGCCCCGGCGAACCTCGGCCAGCCAATCTTGCGCCATGACGCGGGCCTGCTCCACGGTCAGTTCCCCGAACAGGCCCAGCGAGGGCTTGCGAGGCTGCCCGGAATTCGTGCGGTACTGGAGCATGAACACCCGGCGGCCCTTCGGGGTAATCTTGCAGAGGAAGCCGGGCACAACGGTATCCCGTAGTTCGATGTCCTTCGCCTGGGGTTGCGCAGACTCTACGGCGCTCTTGGTGAGCTTGATCTTTGCCATGATGACTCCTTGGAACGACCCGGATTCCAAGAGCCAGATAGGAGCGGCGCGAGGGCAAACCGGGTCAGGTTTCAGAAAGCACCGGCATATGATGGACGAGCGTAAGCTATTGATAAACCTGCTGTATCGGGCTATAGCGCAGTCCAGCGAAATACCGGGCTGGAGTCATCGTCAAACAAAAAAGCCCCCGGCATTGGCGGCCGGGGGCTTTGTGTAACAGCGGGACGGTCAGAATTCCTGCCAGTTCGCCTCATCCAGCTTGCGCGCTGCCTGACCGCTGCGGTTGTTGACGGCAACCGGGCGCGGACGGTGTTGCGGATGCTGTGTGACGGCTGCGACCGACGCCTTGTTCGCTGACTTGTTGCCGCTATCCACAGCAGTTCGGAATACCGCCACTGCCTCGGTCAGCTGGTTGGCCTGGTCTTCCATCGAGCGTGCGGCGGCGGTGGCTTCTTCCACCAGCGCGGCGTTTTGCTGGGTGGTCTCGTCCATCTGCATGACGGTCTGGTTGACCTGGTCGATGCCGGCGCTCTGTTCCTGCGAGGCCGCCGAGATCTCGGCCATGATGTCGGTCACGCGCTGTACCGAGGTGACTATCTCGTCCATGGTGGTACCGGCCTGCTGCACCAGCACCGAGCCTTCGCCGACCTTGCCGACCGAGTCGTCGATCAGGCCCTTGATCTCCTTGGCGGCTGCGGCGGAGCGCTGGGCGAGGGTGCGCACTTCCGAGGCGACCACGGCGAAACCACGGCCCTGTTCGCCGGCACGCGCTGCTTCCACTGCGGCGTTGAGCGCCAGGATATTGGTCTGGAAGGCAATGCCGTCGATGACGCTGATGATGTCGGCGATCTTCTTCGACGAGGCTTCAATCGCACTCATGGTGGTGACGACCTGGCCAACCACGGTGCCGCCCTGGCTGGCGACGCCATGCGCGCCGATGGCGAGCTGGTTGGCCTGGCGCGCGTGTTCTGCGTTCTGGCGCACGGTGGAGGTCAGTTCCTCCATCGAGGCCGCGGTTTCTTCCAGGTTGGCAGCCTGCTGCTCGGTGCGGCGCGACAGGTCGCTGTTGCCGGTGGCGATTTCGCTGGAGGCCAGGTTGATGCTGGAGGCCGCGTGCTGGATGCGGCCGATGATGTCGGTCAGCTGTTCAACGGTGGCATTGGCATCGTCACGCATGTTGGCGAACACGCCGTGGAAATCGCCCTGCATCTTCGCGGTCAGGTCGCCGCGGGCGATGGCCTGCAGCAGCTGCGACAGCTCGGACAGGTTGCCGTCGGTGGTTTCCATCAGCTGGTTGAGGCTGCTGACCATGTCGCGGAAGTCATGCTGGTAGGCAGCGGCATCGCCGCGCACCGAGAAGTCGCCCTGTGCGGCGGCACCGGCCAGGCGCTTGATCTCGTTGTTGATCGCCGACAGGCTGGCCTTGACCGCATCCACGGTCTCGGTGATGACGGCCTTCTCGCCGGGCAGGCGTTCGATATCGACGGACAGATCGCCATTGGCATAGCGCTTGATGATCTCCAGCGCGGACAGCAGCATCTGGATGTGCGAAGCGACCAGCGCGTTGCTTTCCTTGACCATCACGCCGTAGTCGCCGGGGAAGGCGGCCTCGTCCATGCGGTGGCTGATCACGCCGGCCTCGTGCTGGCGGGCCATCTCCCGCTGCGCGCCGATCACCGACTGCAGCTGGGACTGCATGCGCTGCATCGATGTGAGCAGGGCGCCCAGCTCATCGTCACGTTGCACGCTGACAGCATTGTCGAGCTTGCCGGCAGCGATGTTGTCGGACAGCTTGACCGCCTCGTTCAAGGGTTTGAAAACGAACCTGCGCAGCAGCAGGAACAGTGCGCCGCACAGCAGCAGCGCGGCAACGATGCCGACCACGACGATCGTCCACAGCAGTGTACGTGCCTGTTCCATCAACAGGGAACGCGGCACCACGACGCCGAAGGCGAAGCTCTGCTCGGCATCGCCGATCTTCAGCGGAACATAGGTTTCCACCACGTCTTCGTCGAGGACCGGATCACGGCGCTGCTCGAAGGTGATCTTGTTGCTGGCGGTGTTGGCCAGCATCGCACGGGTGTCGGCATCATCGGCCTTGCTGCCGACCTTGGCCGGATCACGGTCGGCGATGATGGTGCCCGCCGGCGACAGCAGGCGGACGTAGCCTTCCTGCATCGGGCGCATCTTGGACAGGCGGTCCTGCAGCGACTGCAGGGCGAAATCCACCGTGACGACGCCCAGGAACTGACTGTCCTGCACGATGGGGGTCGCCAGCGTGGTCATCAGGATCTTCTTGCCGCCGATCTCATAGCTATATGGTTCCAGCACCGATGGCTTCTTGGTCGCGGCCGGCTGCAGGTACCAGTCGCCGTCGCCGGGTACGTCGTAGCCACGCAGCGGTTCCTGCACGGGTGCGCCGCCCTGCCAGGCCCAGTAACTCATGAAACGGCCGCTGGCGTCATGGCCGTCGGCATCGACATGGTTGGCATCGTCGCCGTCGAAGGCCTGCGGCTCCCACAAGGTGCCTACACCCACCCACTGCGGATTGTTCAGGGCTTGGGATTGCATCACCTGGGCAGCGCTCCCGCGGCTGAAGCCGCCTTGCTGGCGCAGTGCCAGGAAGCTGCGCGACAAGGTGTCGTTGGCTTCAAAGCCGTGGCCGAGCTCGGTGGAAATGCGTTGCGCCTCGAGCTGGGCGATGTTCTCAAGGCTTACCCGTGAGGCTGACAGCAGTGCGTCGCTGCTGCGCAGGTAGATGAACAGTGCGGTGAGGCCAAATGCGACGGTCGCGACCAATGCCGTTCCCAGCATCAAGCGCATTGCAATACTGCGGGTAAGGAAACTCGTGGGCAAAGACATGGGTTACTGCTGGCCTGGTGTGTTGGGATTTCTCAGTACATCGGCATCTGGAGGCGTAGCTGGAGCGTTTTGTTGCACTGAATTGACGACGCCCCTATTCAGGGGCGTCGTTCATGCATGTGCAGCTGGCGATCAGAATTCCTGCCAGTCACCGTCGTTGTCGACGCGCACGGCGGCATTGCCGCGTTGCGCCGGGGCGACTGCACGCAGACGACGGGCCGGGGCGAGTGCGGCGGGGGTAAACGCAGCTTTGGCCTGCTGGGGCTGCGCCACAACGGCTTGCGCTGCACCGGTTCGGAATACCGCCACTGCCTCGGTCAGCTGGTTGGCCTGGTCTTCCATCGAGCGTGCGGCGGCGGTGGCTTCTTCCACCAGTGCGGCGTTCTGCTGGGTGGTTTCGTCCATCTGCATGACGGTCTGGTTGACCTGGTCGATGCCGGCGCTCTGTTCCTGCGAGGCCGCCGAGATCTCGGCCATGATGTCGGTCACGCGCTGTACCGAGGTGACGATCTCGTCCATGGTGGTACCGGCCTGCTGCACCAGTACCGAACCTTCGCCGACCTTGCCGACCGAGTCGTCGATCAGGCCCTTGATCTCCTTGGCGGCAGCGGCGGAGCGCTGGGCGAGGGTGCGCACTTCCGAAGCGACCACGGCGAAACCACGGCCTTGTTCGCCGGCACGCGCGGCTTCCACTGCGGCGTTGAGCGCCAGGATATTGGTCTGGAAGGCAATGCCGTCGATGACGCTGATGATGTCGGCGATCTTCTTCGACGAGGCTTCGATTGCGCTCATGGTGGTGACGACCTGGCCAACCACGGTGCCGCCCTGGCTGGCGACGCCATGCGCGCCGATGGCGAGCTGGTTGGCCTGGCGCGCGTGTTCTGCGTTCTGGCGCACGGTGGAGGTCAGTTCCTCCATCGAGGCCGCGGTTTCTTCCAGGTTGGCAGCCTGCTGCTCGGTGCGGCGCGACAGGTCGCTGTTGCCGGTGGCGATTTCGCTGGAGGCCAGGTTGATGCTGGAGGCCGCGTGCTGGATGCGGCCGATGATGTCGGTCAGCTGTTCAACGGTGGCATTGGCATCGTCACGCATGTTGGCGAACACGCCGTGGAAATCGCCCTGCATCTTCGCGGTCAGGTCGCCGCGGGCGATGGCCTGCAGCAGCTGCGACAGCTCGGACAGGTTGCCGTCGGTGGTTTCCATCAGCTGGTTGAGGCTGCTGACCATGTCGCGGAAGTCATGCTGGTAGGCAGCGGCATCGCCGCGCACCGAGAAGTCGCCCTGTGCGGCGGCACCGGCCAGGCGCTTGATCTCGTTGTTGATCGCCGACAGGCTGGCCTTGACCGCATCCACGGTCTCGGTGATGACGGCCTTCTCGCCGGGCAGGCGTTCGATATCGACGGACAGATCGCCATTGGCATAGCGCTTGATGATCTCCAGCGCGGACAGCAGCATCTGGATGTGCGAAGCGACCAGCGCGTTGCTTTCCTTGACCATCACGCCGTAGTCGCCGGGGAAGGCGGCCTCGTCCATGCGGTAGCTGATCATGCCGGTCTCATGCTGGCGGGCCATCTCCCGCTGCGCGCCGATCACCGACTGCAGCTGCGCCTGCATGCGCTGCATGGACTGCAGCAGCATGCCAACCTCGTCGCGGCGCGAGGCGTCGATGCGGCGGTCGAGCTTGCCGGCGGCGACATCGTCGGCCACGCGCACGGCATCGGCCAGTGGCAGCATGATGGCGCGGATGATGGCCCAGCCCAATGCGGCGGCGAGCAGCAGCGCAAGAGCCAGACCGATCACGATGGCGATCAAGGAGCGATGGTGTGCGCTGCGTGACTCGGCAGTCTGCTTGGTCAGCTGCTCCTGGTTGTACTGCGACATCTGCTTGAGCTGGTCGAACAGGGCACGGCGCAGCTTGCGCGAGTCACCGCTGGAGATGGCATTGGCGGTGACGAAGTCATCGGCGGCGATCGCGGCGGCGATGCGGTCGTGTGCTTCGAAGTAACCGGCACGCAACTCTTTCATCTTGTCGTACATCGCCAGCTCGGTGGCGCTGTAGTCGGCTTCGATGTCGTCGTAAGCCTTCTCTGCCGCTTCGATCAGCTTGCGGCTGTCGGCCATTCGCTTGTCGTAGTCGGCCAATTGCTCCGGGTTGCCCTGGTAGTTGAGCTGGGCCTGCTCGAAGGTGCGGTATTCGCCGAGCTGGGCGCGCATTTCACCAAGCTGCTGGACTGCAGGCATCCAGTTGTTGTTGACCTGCTGTATCTGGATGTCGGCCACGTTCATCCGCCACAGCGCGAACAGCGCAAGCAGCAGGGTGAGCAGGCTGGTGCTGCAGAATGCAAGCACCAGCTTTCGGGTGATCGACAGGTTCTGGAACCACTTCATTGCAGACATCTCCGTAGACAGGCATAAGGGCGATCCACAGGTCCGGCGCCCCTGGGGAATGTCATGCGTGGTGCAGGCCGCGACGGGGGCCCAGGTCGGTTGACAAACCTGATTGCATTGCGAAGCGGTATCGGCACACCCGTGGCCTTCTTGAAGGCGGCGTGCGGCGATGATTCAGGTAAGCTGCCTTGCGCGCTCGTCCTGCGATCGCAGTCTTCGTGCATGCATGCGTGCACGGCAAAACGCCGCATGCCCAGAAGCTGGGGATGCGGCGTCAGATGCTTGTTACGGTGTACTCAAGCCGCTTGCTGGGTACGCAGTGAACGTACCAGGCCACCGATATCGACGATCAGCGCGACGCGGCCATCGCCGAGGATGGTGGCGCCGGAGACACCGCTGATGCGGCGGTAGTTGTTCTCGATGTTCTTGACCACGACCTGCTGCTGGCCGATCAACTCATCCACTTCCAGCGCGATCTTCTGGCCATCGCCCTCGACCACGACGACCAGCGGTTCGGCCTGCGGGTTGTCGGGGTAGCCGTAGTACTCGCCCAGCGACAGAATCGGCAGGTACTCGCCGCGAACGCGCAGCACCCGGCCTTCGCCGGCCATGGTGCGGATGTCGTCGGGCTGCGGCTGCAGCGCTTCCAGCACGTAGGCCAGCGGCAGGATCAGGGTTTCGCCGGCAACCGAGACAGTCATGCCATCGAGGATGGCCAGTGTCAGCGGCAGGCGGATCAGTACGCGGGTGCCGGCACCGGTGCGGCTCTCCAACTGCACTTCGCCACCCAATGCCTGGATGTTGCGACGGACCACATCCATGCCGACGCCACGACCAGACAGGTCGGTGACCGCATCGGCGGTGGAAAAGCCGGGCTGGAAAATCAGGTCCCAGACCTGGGCATCGGTAGGGTTGTCCGGCACGCTCAAGCCGCGTTCCAGTGCCTTGGCGAGGATCTTGTCGCGGTTCAGGCCGCGGCCGTCGTCGCTGACTTCAATGACGATGTGGCCACCCTGGTGCGATGCGGCCAGGGTAATCGTGCCGGTCTCGTCCTTGCCGGACTCGCGACGCACGTCCGGCATTTCCAGGCCGTGGTCGATGGAGTTGCGGACCAAGTGCACCAGGGGATCGGCGATCTTTTCGATCAAACCCTTGTCCAGCTCGGTGCCTTCACCGATGGTGCGCAGGCGCACCTGCTTGCCGAGGCGGCTGGAAAGGTCGCGGACCAGGCGCGGGAAGCGGCGGAACACGGCATCCACTGGCAGCATGCGCACGCCGATGACGGCTTCCTGCAGGTCGCGGGTATTGCGCTCCAGCAGATCCAGGCCAGCCAGCAGCTGTTCGGCATGAGCCGGATCCAGCCCGCCGGAAACCTGCTTGAGCATGGCCTGGGTGATGACCAGTTCGCCGACCAGGTTGATCAGCGCATCGACCTTGTCGACGCTGACCCGGATCGAACTTTCGGCTTCGTGCTGCTGGCCGCTGGCGGGTGCCTTGACCGCTGCCTCGGCGATGTTGGCAACGGCCGTGGCTGGCGCTTCCACTGCAAGGCTGGGGGGGGCGGCCGGACGAATATCCAGCTCGCAGTCATCGACCACCCAGGCGAAGGTGTCTTCGATGCGGCTGCGCGGCACTTTGCCAACCAGGCCCAGATCCCAGGCCAGGTACGCTTCCAGCGGATCGAGCTGATCGAAGCTGGGCAGGCGCGCCATGCGCGGCTCGACGTGCAGGGAACCCAGGGTTTCCAGCTCGCGGATGATGCGCAGCGGGTCGTTGCCACTCATGAACAGCGACGGTGCCGGGGCAAAGCCAATCTGCCAGGCGTCCGGGGTTTCTTCCTGTTTGACTGTCGCCACGGCAACCGGTGCCGCGCCCGACAGTACTGCCTGCAAGCGGTCGGTTATCGCCTTGACGGCCGCGGGATCGGCAGGCTGGCCGTGTTCGACCTCGCGCAGCAATGCGCGCAGGACGTCCACTGAACCCAGCATCGCGTCGACCGCGTTGCTTTCGAGCGCGCGTTTGCCCGCGCGCAGCTCATCGAGCAGGGTTTCCAGCACGTGGGTGAGTGCGGCAATGGCGTCGAAGCCAAAGGTGCCTGCGCCGCCCTTGATGGAGTGGGCGGCGCGGAACACCGAATTGATGATTTCAGGGTCGTGCTGGCCGTCTTCCAGTGCCAACAGACCGGCCTCCATTGCATCCAGCCCTTCGCGGCTTTCTTCGAAGAAGGTGGCGTGGAAACGTTGCAGGTCCATGCTCATTGGCGCGGTATCCGATCGGTGGGGCAGGTGGGCTGATCAGCCCAGGACTTTCTGTACGGTGGCAACCAGCTGTTCTGGATTGAACGGCTTGACCAGCCAACCGGTGGCACCGGCGGCCTTGCCTTCGGATTTCTTGTCGGCGGCCGACTCGGTGGTCAGCATCAGCATCGGCGTGAACTTGTAGTCCGGCAGCTGGCGCAGCTCACGGATCAGCGAGATGCCGTCCATGTTCGGCATGTTGACGTCGGTGACCACGGCGTTGAAACGCTGGCCCTTGGCACGCCCCAGAGCGACCGCGCCGTCCTCGGCTTCTTCAACCGAAAAGCCGGCCGAGGTGAGGGCGAAAGAGACCATCTGGCGCATCGACGCCGAGTCGTCCACCACCAAGATTCGTGCGCTCATGCAGCGTTCTCCACAGATTTCGTTGTGTCAGGGGTTGCTTCCAGACCGAGGGTCCGGAGGACACCGAGCAGGCGCGCGGCGTCACGGAAGGTATCGGTAGCGTTGTCAAAGACAGTGGCGTGACCGGCGTGTTGGCGGGCCAGCACGAAGGCGCACAGCACCTGCATCGCGGCGGTGTGCACGCGGCCGACCTGACCGGCATCCACACGCAATTCGCCTGCTTGCGGCAGGTGGGTTGCCAGTTGTTGCTTCAAGTCGCTGGTGGACTCGATGCCGAGATCCTGGGCGAGGGCCACAGTGCTCATCGTTGCTCCGAACGAACGTTACTGGGAGAGATAGCGGCGATGCGCCGGCGATCTTTAGGGCTGCGATGCGCTGCAGCAGATAGTGTTAACGGGCGCACGGTTTTGGGCTTTGCCCCCTCCCTTGTGCGCAGGGCAGGGTTGGGGAGGGGTGGCTTTTGGGCTGGGTGGTGCCGAGCCATGCTCGGCTGGAGCCTTACCGGTAAAGCCTCTGCCGAGCATGGCTCGGCACTAGCGTTGCCTTCAGCGCAAAAGGGAGGAGGAAATCAGCGCAGCAGGCGGCCAGCGTCCAGCAGGATCATCGGTTGCTGGCCGACGCGGGCGATGCCCCGGAACAGCTCGTTGGAGATCTGGCAGATGCGCGCGGTGTCCGGTGGCTCGATCTGCGAATCGTTGAGGTTGGCGACGTCTTCCACTGCTGATACGCGCAGGCCCAGGGTCTCGCCGTTTTCTTCCAGTACGACGATGCGGGTCTGCGAGTCTTCCGGGGCACTCTGCACGTCGAGATGACGGCACAGGTCCATCACTGGGACCACCTGGCCACGCAGATTCATGATGCCGAGCATGGCCGGGCCGGTACCGCGCAGTGCCAGCAGCGGCACTGGCAATACCACTTCCTGCACCTTCAGCAGCTCCAATGCATACGTTTGTTGACCACAGCGCAGGCGCAGCCAGCGCGAGCTGCGCTCGGCGGCGCGGCGTTGTTGTGGACTGCTCGCTGGCCGCTGTGCCTGCGCTTGCAGTTCCTGCCAGGTGCTGGGGCGTGCATCCGACGAGGGGTCTGCGAGGGCGCGGACGTTCGGGGTGCTGCGCGGCGCTGGGACCGGGCTTGCCGGCAAGCCTGCTGCGGTTTCAAACGCAGCCTGCAAGCTGGCGCTGTCGCTATGGGCGAGCTTGCGGCTTTCGGCCGGGCCGGTCTCGTAGATCACTTCATCCGGCAGGTCATCCCAGGTAGGAGGACGACCGGCATTGGCGGCGCTGGTGGCCGCCATTGCGTCGTCGAACGCGGCCTGCAAGGCTGCGGTATCGCCGGGCGCAATGCTTGCCGGAGCAGGTGCCGGGGCGGCTGAAGGCTTGGCTTGCGCTTCGGCCAGTGCGGCTTCGAACACGGCTTCAAGTTCAGCGCTGTCGCCCGGCACTTCGATCGCTGCCGCTTTGGCAGGCGTTGCGGGTGCGGGGGCCACCGCTGTGGGCACTGCCTCCAGCAGCAGTTCACCCAGGTAGTCGTCGAGTACGTCGCTGCTCATGCGGCGCGCTCCAGCTGCGCGGCCTCGTTGAGCAGCAGCCACTCAAGGGCGTGCCGGTAAGCGGCCATGCCGCGCCCCGGGTAATCGTCGCCGAGCACCGGCACGGTCAGGGCGGCGGGATTGCAGATGCGGGTGTCGACCGGAATGGCGTCTTCCCAGACGCGTTCACCATGACGTTCCTGCATCAACTTCAGGGTTTCATTGCCGGCGCGGGTGCGGCGGTCGAACAGCGTCGGCAGCACCGAAATAGGCAGGGGGCGCTTGCGCGAGCGCTCGACCATTTCACCAGTGCGGACCATGCCGTCCAGGCCGTGCAGGGCCAGCGGCTCAGCCTGGGTCGGGATGATCAAGCGGTCGGCCGCAGCCAGTGCATTGATCATCAGCAAACCCAGGGTTGGCGCGCAATCCAGCAGGATGTAGTCATGTTGTTCGCCGTGGCGGGCCAGGGCCTGCTGCAGGGCTAGGCCCAGGCCAGGCTGGTTGGCGCTGCGACGTTCCAGCGTGGCCAACGAGGCCTGCGCGCACAGATAGTCCAAGCCGGGAATGTCGCTGTGGCGGGCAAGCGGAGCGATCTCATGTGGCGGCGTGGCGAACAGTTCCTGCACGCCCTGCGGCACCGGCTCAACCGGTACGCCGAAGGCGCGGGTCAGCGAAGAGTGCGGGTCCAGGTCGATCAGCAGCACCTTGTGCCCGCGAGCGGCCAGGCCGCGGCCCAGCGACAAAGTGGTGGTGGTTTTGCCGACGCCGCCTTTTTGGTTGGCTATGGCCCAGATGCGCATCATTGGACTCCTTCGATGACCGCCGGTACTGCGCTGCGCACGCTGCTTGCGGCAGAACTGCCGCCGCTGTCGTCATCGCTGCTGGTACTGGCTGTGGTGTTGCCGGCAGCCGGCAGATCCGCTGCCGCTGCCGAATCGGCGAGGATGATCACCATCACCCGTCGGTTGCGGTTGCGCCCTTCGGGCGCGTCGTTGCTTTCGCGTGGACGGAACTGGCCGTAACCGACCATCGCCAGTCGTTGCGGCTGCACGCCATGGTCGGCGAACAGGTGCACCACGCTTGCGGCACGTGCGGCCGACAGTTCCCAGTTGGATGGGAACTGCGCGGTGGCGATCGGCAGGTTGTCGGTGTGGCCTTCGACGCGCACGCCGTTGGGCGCATCCAGCAGCACATCTGCCAGGGTGCCGAGCGTGTCGCGAGCACTGACATCCAATGCCGCCGAGCCGGTGCTGAACAGGATGTCGCTGTTGATCTCGACTTCGATCCAGAGTTCGGTGCGGCGTACGGTGATGACGCCTTGCTTGACCAGCGGGGCCAGTGATTTGCTCAGGCGGTCAGCGATCTGGTTGAGCTGGCGCTCGGCGCGCTGCAGCTGTTCCTGGTTATGTGCGGACACTGGCATGCGCATATGCGATGCCATCGACGGCAACTGGGTTGGGTCTGCGAGCGCGCCGCCGGTCATGCTCGGCGCACTGATCACCGAGGGCGAGTCATAGCCGCCGCCCTGCAATTGCTTGTTGCCCACCTGCACCTGGCTTATGGTGCGCGGGGCGCCGCCAAAGGCGGTGGTCAGGGCATCGGCCATGACCCGGTACTTGCCTTCGTTCAAGGACGAGATGGCGTACATCACCACGAAGAAGGCGAGCAGCAGCGTCATCAGGTCGGCATAGGGGATGGCCCATGCTTCGTGGTTGGCGTGCTCTTCGTGGTGCTTGCGACGGGCCATGGCTCAGTTCACGAAGCCTGCAAGGCTGTTTTCGATATTGCGCGGGTTCTCGCCCTGGGCAATGGCGATCAGGCCTTCGATGATCATTTCACGCTCACGGCAGCTGCTGGCGATCACGCTCTTGAGCTTGGCTGACACCGGCAGGAACAGCAGGTTGGCCGAGGCAATGCCATAGATCGTGGCGGTGAACGCGGCGGCAATGCCGTGGCCGAGCTTGCTCGGGTCGGCAAGGTTCTTCATCACCGCGATCAGGCCGAGCACCGCGCCGATGATGCCCAGGGTGGGGGCATAGATGCCCATGCCCTCGAATACCTTGGTGGCTGCCAGATCCTGTTGCTCCTGGCTGCCAAGTTCGATTTCCAGCATGTGGCGGATGGTGTCCGGCTCGACGCCATCGACCACGAGCTGCAGGCCTTTACGGATGAACGGATCGTCCTGCAGTTCAACCTGCGGCTCCAGGCCGAGCAGGCCCTGGCGGCGGGCGATGTTGCTCCAGTCCACGATCTGCTGCACCAGCGCGCGACGGTCGCTGGCGGGCGGGCGGATCACCCAGCGCACGATCTTGAAGGCGTGCTTGAACACGGCCGGCGAGGTGTGCAGCAGGATGGCTGCCAGGGTGCCGACGATGACGATCACGAAGGCAGCAGGTGACCACAGCGAGGACAGGCCGGCGCCCTTGAGGATGCTGCCACCCACCAGGGAGGCGAGGGCGAGGAAGAGTCCAATGATGCTGAGTCGGTCCATGGTGCGTATATCGGCCTCGTTGTAGCGGTCTTGAATCAATGAGCGGTGCAGCTGTTGCTGCTGTTGTTAGCCCCTCTCCCGCCTGCGGGAGAGGGGTTGGGGTGAGGGCAGCTCTGGCTTTGAAAGCTGAAAGCGCCCCTCACCCGCCCCGTCTTCGCGGGGCCGCCCTCTCCCGCAGGCGGGAGAGGGGACTAGCGGGATCGCGAGATTGCAGGCGGCTTGCGTCTGCATTGCTTACCCCTGCACCCCACGCAGCCCATCCACATCCAGAATCAGTGCCATGCGCCCGTCGCCAATCAGCGTCGCACCGGCGTAGCCGTTGAGGCCGCGCAGCGCGCGTGGCAATGGTTTGATCACCACTTCCTCGCGGCCGCGTACCTGGTCCACCACCAGACCGAAACGGGCTTCGCCCATCTGCAGGACGACGATGGTCAGCAGCGTCGACGGTGCCGAGGTGATGCCCAGCCATTGGCGCAGGTCGAGCAGGGCCAAGGTGTGGGACTTGCGGTCCAGCACCGCGCGGCCATCGAACCAACCCAGCGAGGTCGCCGGTGCGTGCAGCACTTCCATCACGCGGGCCAAGGGCAGGGCATAGACGTCATCGCCAGCCTGCACCAGCAGCGTTGGCAGGATCGCCAGGGTCAGCGGTACGCGGATCAGGAAGCGGCTGCCACGGCCCAGTTCGGACTGGATCTGGATCTGGCCACTGAGCTCGCGGATGCGCGATTGCACCACGTCCATGCCAACGCCGCGGCCGGAAATGTCGGTAACTTCCTGCTTGGTGGAGAAGCCCGGCAGGAACACCAGGTGCAGGCACTCTTCGCTGGTCAGGCGGGCGGCGGCTTCCGGGTCGATCAAGCCCTTGTCGCGGGCCTTGGCACGCAGGCGCTCCGGGTCGATGCCGGCGCCATCGTCCTGCACTTCGATGCTGACGTAGTCGCCTTCCTGCTGTGCGGACAGGCGCACCCGGCCCATGCGCGGCTTGCCTTGGGCTTCGCGCAGTTCGGGCGACTCGACGCCATGATCGATGGCGTTGCGGACCAGATGCACCAAGGGATCGGCCAAAGCCTCGACCAGGTTGCGGTCCAGTTCGGTATCAGCCCCGATCAGCTCCAGATCGACTTCCTTCTGCAGTGAACGGGCGACGTCACGGGCAACCTTGGGAAAGCGCGAGAACACCTTGCCGACCGGTTGCATGCGGGTGCGCATCACCGCCGATTGCAGGCGTGCGGTGGCGATGTCCAGGGTTGAGACTGCACGGTCGAGCTCTTCGTCCTTGAGGCGCATGCGCAAGGTCTTGAGCCGGTTGCGGGCCAGCACCAGTTCGCCGATCAGGTTGACGATGGCGTCCAGCCGCTTGGTGTCCACGCGCACGGTGTGCTCGGGTTCGGCGGCTTTTGCCGCTGCCGGTTTGGCGGCGCCGGCGGCAGCGCGGGGTGCTGCGGTCGGCGGTGCGGCCGGCCTGGGTTTGGCTGGCGCGGTGGGAACGGACTGGACGGGAACGGCGCCCGGTGCGGCACCGCCGTGCAGCTTGTCCAGCAGGGCTTCGAATTCGTCTTCGTCGATCAGGTCGTCGCCGGACTTTGCCGCAGCGATCGGCTGGGCACCGGGCGTACCGCTGCCGTGCAGTTCGTTGAGCAGGGCTTCGAACTCGTCTTCGCTGATCAGGTCGCTGTCACCCGCAGGCGCAGCGACCGCTTGCACGACTGCGACCACGGGGGCGGCGCCAACGTCGAACTGTGCGATCAGCGCAGCAGGTGCGTGCTCCGGTTCGGTGCCCGAGGACACTGCATCGAGCATGGCCTGCAGCCAATCCAGCGATTGCTGGGCGGCGTCGAAGTGATGTGCCAGCAGTTCGGCTTTGCCGGCCCGTGCCATGCCCAGGGTTTCTTCGGCGGCGTGGCACAGCTCCACCATCGGATGGATCGCCAGAAAACCGGCGCCACCTTTCAGCGTATGAAAGCCACGGAACACGGCGTTGAGCTGGTCGCTGTCGTGCGGTGCCTGTTCCAGCGTCACCAGCTGCTCGCCGAGGCGATCCAGGATCTCCTGCGCTTCGATGATGAAGTCGGCGGCGATGTCGTCGGCAAAAGCACTCATGCGTTACAGCCCCAGGTCCGAGAGCAGGTCGTCTGCGTCCACCTGCGACACGGCATGACGGTCCAGGCCATTGACGGCGGGGCCAGCCAGCCCCTGATTGCGCGCTTCTTCTTCCGGCGGCGGCAGGCCGAGCGCGCCGAAACCTTCATGCACGCGACGGACGATGCCAACCACACGGCGGATGATCTGCCCGGTCAGGTCCTGGTAGCTCTGGGTCAGCGCTACTTCGGTGAGGTTGTGGCGGATGCGTTCGAGGATTTCGCCCTGTTCGGCATTCAGCCCGTCCGCACGCAGGCGCTCGGTCAGCGCGCGGCATTCTTCGGCCAGATCGAGCGTGCGGTGGGTGGCCTGCTCGGTCATCTGCACCACATGGTCCAGGCGCGCGCAGGCGTCATCCAGCTCGCCGGCTTCGCTGGGCACGCTGGGCAGTTCGCCCAGTGCCTGGCCCAGTTCGCGCGCGAGTCGGCCCAGGCCGGACATCATCGGCTGCGCGCGCAGGGCGGCGAGCGCGTCGATTTCCCGGCGCCAGCCAGCCTCATCGCCACTTTCCAATGCTGCCAGTGCGTCCTGCAGGCGCTGCACCAGGGCCGATTTGTCGCTCAATGCTTCCCCGGGCTGGTTCATCAGGCGCTCGCTGCCAGGCGTTCGAAGATCTTGCCGAGCTTCTCTTCCAGGGTCTGTGCGGTGAACGGCTTGATGATGTAGCCGTTCACGCCGCTCTGTGCGGCCTCGATGATCTGCTCGCGCTTGGCCTCGGCGGTAACCATCAGTACCGGCAAGGTCTTGAGCTTGGCATCGTTACGGATGGCCTTGAGCAGCTCGATGCCGGTCATCACCGGCATGTTCCAGTCGGTGACGACGAAATCGAACGACTGCGTCTGCAGCATCGACAGTGCGGCATGCCCGTCCTCGGCTTCGGCGGTATTGGTGAAGCCCAGATCGCCGAGCAGGTTCTTGACGATGCGGCGCATCGTCGAGAAGTCGTCAACGATCAGGATGCGCATGTTCTTGTTCAAAAGACTTTCCTCTTCATGGTTCTTCGAGCCCGGCGTCGGCCGCCTCGAAAATCTTCAGTCGGCTACGCAGGCGCAGCGTGGCCTGGCCGTGGATCTGACAGACGCGGGATTCGCTCACGCCCAATACCGCGCCGATTTCCTTCAGGTTCAATTCCTGCTCGTAGTACAGCGACAGCACCAGCTGCTCGCGCTCGGGTAACTGGCCGATGGCCTTGCCGAGCTCGGCGCCGAACTGGCTGCGCTCCAATACCTGTTGCGGGTTGGGGCCGCCGGTGCTGGGGGTGTCCAGCTCGCCCTGGTCTTCGATCCGCGACTCCAGGCTCAAGACCTGGCCGCGCGAGGCGTCTTCAACCAGTCGCATGTATTCGGGCAGCGGCAGCTCCATCGCCTCGGCCACTTCGCTGGCGCTGGCGGAACGGCCGCTGCTCTGTTCGAGGCGGCGGATGGTGGCAGCGGCATCGCGGGCGCGGCGGTGCACCGAGCGCGGCACCCAATCGCCGCGGCGGATCTCGTCGATCATCGAACCGCGGATACGGATCGATGCGTAGGTTTCAAACGAGGCGCCCTGTTCTGCGTCATAGCTGCGCGAGGCCTCGATCAGCCCCATCATGCCGGCCTGGATCAGGTCATCGACCTCGACGCTGGCGGGCAGGCGCGCGGCCAGGTGGTGGGCGATGCGGCGTACCAGGTCGGCGTGGCGGGCAATGCAGTCATTGGCCGCGTTGCGCTGGACTTCACGGTATTGGGCGGCTGCATTGTTCATGCCTTCACCTTCTGCTGGATGATGCGTTCCAGGAAGAACTCAACGCCGCCGCGCGGGGCGGTTGGGGCTTGCCAGCGCGCGGTGCGACGGGCGATTTCGTTGATGGCCAGCGAGGCTGGCGCGGAAGGATAGAGCTTGACCACCGGCTGCTGGCGCTGCACCGACAGGCGCAGCCAGTCGTCCTGCGGTACGCAGCCCAGGTAGTTCAGGGAGACATCGATCAGGAACTTCTCGCAGACCCGCACCAGCTTTTCGTACAGTGCGCGGCCTTCATTCGGGTCGCGCACCATGTTGGCGACGACCTGGATGCGGTCCACGCCGCGCTCGCGTGAGAGCACCTTGATCAATGCGTAGGCATCGGTGATCGAGGCCGGCTCGTCGCAGACCACCACTACGGTGTCCTGGGCGGCCTGGCAGAAGGTCAGCACGCTGTCAGTGATGCCGGCGGCGGTGTCGATGATCATCACATCGAGCTCGCGCTCCAGCTCGGAGAAGACATTGACCAGGCCAACGTGCTCGGCCGGCTGCAGCTCGGCCATGTGCCGGCGACCGGAGGCGGCGGGCACGACCAGCACGCCGTTCGGGCCTTCGATGATGACTTCTTCCAGCGTGGCGCGTCCGGCGACGAGGTCGGCCAGGGTGTGCTTGGGCTGCAGGCCCAGCACCACGTCGATGTTGGCCAGGCCCAGGTCGGCGTCGAGCAGCAGGGTACGTTTGCCCATGCCTGCCAGTGCCACGGCCAGGTTGGCCGAGACATTGGTTTTACCTACACCGCCCTTGCCGCCAGTGACCGCGATGGTGCGTACCGGGCCGGCGGGTTCGTGCCGGGTTGCCGACAGCGGGAAGGTGTTGGTCAGCTTGGCGTACTCACGCGACTGCATTGTTCAACTCCGTGTTGCAGGGCATATCGGCCGCGCGGCGCAAATCTTCAAGGCGGAGTACAAGATTTGCGGCAGAGGCCCGATAAAGGTCTTCCGGGACGTCCTGGCCGTCGGTCACCCAGGTGATCGGCAGGCGGTGATCGACCGCCACCGACAGGGCAGAACCGAAGCGGCCGGTCTCGTCCAGCTTGGTCAGCACCACGCCCTGCGGGTTGGCGGCGCTGAAGCGGCGCACCACTTCGTCCATGTCCTGGAAGGCAGTGTTGGCCGGCAGCACCAGCAGGGTGCGGATCTGGCCGGCGGCGCGCAGCCACTGCAGCTGGGCGGTGAGGGCGCGGTCGCGCTGGCCCAGGCCGGCAGTGTCGATCAGCACCAGTTTGTAGTCGGCCAGCTTCTGCAGCAGCTGGTTGAGGTCGGTGCCGCTATTGGCCTCGTGCACGGCGATGCCGAGCTGGCGGCCGAAGCCGTACAGCTGCTCGCGGGCGCCGATGCGCTGGGTATCGGTGGTGACCAGGGCCACGTCTCGGGCGGCATGGGCTTCGGCGAAACGCGAGGCCAGCTTGGCGATGGTGGTGGTCTTGCCGGCACCGGTGGGGCCGACCAGGGCGATCACGCCGCCGGTTTCCATCGGGTCGACCGGGGCGATCGGCAGCTTCTTGGAGATCAGCCCCAGCATCAGGCCGCGGGCGCGGCTGGGGTCGATGTCGGCCGGGATCTGCGTGGCGACGTCGCGGGCCAGGCCTGCGTCGAAGCCGTATTCGTCCATCAGGTCCAGCGCATTGGCGCGTACCGCGCTGCCGCGCAGGCGCTCATCGGTGAAGCGGTTCATCTCGCGCTCGATCAGGTGACGCATGCCGGCCACTTCCTGGCGCAGCTGGCTGAGCTGTTCGTCGTTGCGGGCGATGATCACCGGGCTGGTGGCGATCGGGTTGACCGGGGCAGTGCTGGCGACCGCTGCTGGTGCGGCGGTTTCGATGGCGACGGCGGTCGGGGCTTCAGCCGGTTGCGGGGCTGCGAACGCAGCGATCGGCGCGACCTGCTCGATTGCAGGTGCCACCGCGGCGACGGCGAGGACCGGCGCAGTAGGAATTGCAGGGATCGCCACGGCAGCGGCCGGTTGCAGCGGGGCCAGCTCCGGCTCCGGCATCGGCGGATCGATGACAAAGCGTGCGCGCTCGATCGGAGCAGGTGGCTCGATGGTGACGGCAGCGATGGCGTCGGCGAAGCTGGCCTGCTGGGTGACAGCGGGTACGGTTGCCAGCGGCGCGACCGCAGCGGCGCTGCCGACCGGACGGAACGCCGGCACGATCGGGAGTTCATCTGCGCTGGCCGGCTGGGTGGCAAACAATGTCTGCAGGGCCGGCGCGCGGGGAGCGACCGGTTCAACCTCGGCCGACTTGAGCAGGCCGGCGAAGCGGCTGCCCGGTGCCAGCTCGATGCTGTTGTCGATGGAGCGACCGGTGGCGCCAACCGCCGAACGTGCCAGGGCGGCGACGGCCGAGGTGGTGGCGGTGACCGGTTCCGGTTCCGGTGCCTTGCGGCGGGTCATCGCGGCCATGATGGCTTCGGCGGCGCTGCGTGGCTTGGCCGGGGCCGGCGGTGCCGGGCGGCTGGCTTCCAGCGCCTGCTTCACTGCGGTCTCGTCGTAGTGCGCGGCAGCCACGATCTCCACACCTTCCTCGATCCGGCGGTTGGACAGGATCACGGCATCGGGGCCGTGTTCCTTGCGCACGAGGTTCATGGCGGTGCGCATGTCAGCGGCGACGAAACGTTTGATCTTCATGCTTTGGTACCGGGAGTGAGGCTGCGGCGAAGGAGTGGCGTTGGCGATGTCGAACATGGCGTGGCGGGCTCCTTCTTGCGGAATGGGTGCGGTGCAGCAGGTGTCTGGTTTCCGTCACCGGCATTGCTGACGGTGTCGGTTTTCGGGCTGCCTCAGCTGATCGTGCCGACCAGCTTCAGGCGTTTGTCTTCCGGCACTTCGCTGTAGGCCAGGACCGACAGCGAGGGAACGCTGTGGCGGACCAGGCGCGCCAGCGCGGCGCGGACCGGGGCCGGTACCAGCACTACAGCCGGCTCGTTGCGGGCCTCCTGCTTGCCGACGCAGTCGGCAAGGCTTTGGTGGAGGCGTTCGGCGAGACCAGGTTCCAGTGCGGCGCCATTGCCTTGTGTTGACTCCTGCAAGACGCGTTCCAATTGCGGGTTGAGGGTGAAGACCGGCAGCTCCGGCGAGGAACCGGCGATTTCCTGCACGATGAAACGGCCCAGCGCACCGCGTACCGAGGCGGTAAGCGCGGCGGGGTCCTGGGTGACCGGTGCGGCTTCGACCAGCGCTTCGGCGATCTTGCGCAGCTGGCGGATCGGGATGCGCTCGATCAGCAGGTTCTGCAGCACACGGGCCACGGTGGACAGCGGCAGCGCCTTGGGCGAGAGGTCTTCGGCCAGCTTGGGTGCGCTCTTGGCCAGGGTCGCCAGCAGCTGCTGGACTTCTTCATGGCCGAGCAGTTCCGGCGCGTGCTCGCGGATCAGGTGCGACAGGTGGGTGGCGACCACGGTGGCGGGATCGACCACGGTGTAACCCAGCGACTCGGCGTGGGCGCGCTGGTGCGGCTGGATCCAGGTGGCGTCCAGGCCGAACGCCGGATCTTTGCCGGCAATGCCTTCCAGCGTGCCCATGGCGCTGCCCGGGTCCAACGCCAGTTCGCGATCCGGATGGATGTCGGCGGTGCTGACCGGCACCCCGTGGATCAGCAGGCGGTAGTGGGTGGCCGGCAACTCCAGATTGTCGCGGATGTGTACGGGCGGGATCAGGAAGCCCAGGTCCTGGGTGAGCTTGCGGCGCACGCCCTTGATGCGCGTCATCAACTCGCCGCCTTGGGCCTTGTCGACCAGCGGAATCAGCCGGTAGCCGACTTCCAGGCCCAGCGGATCGACCGGGCGCAACTCGTCCCAGGTCAATTCAGCGGTGGGGGCGGGTTGCGGCTGGCCGAGGGCGTTCAAGCCACCTTCGTTGGCGCTGGTGTCGTTGGCGGAGGTCTTGGCGGCAGCGCTGGTCTCGCGTTTCCACAATTTCCAGGCGATGAAGCCGAGGATGGCGGCCAGGCTGAGGAAGGCCAGGTTCGGCATGCCCGGTACCAGGCCGACCAGGCCGATGATGCCGGCAGTGATGGCCAGTGCGCGGTACTGGCCGAACACCTGGCCCATCATCGCTTCGCTCATGTCCTGCGAGCGCGAGGCGCGGGTGACCAGCATGGCCACGGCGCTGGAAACCAGCAATGCCGGCAGCTGCGCCACCAGGCCGTCACCGATCGACAGCAGCGTATAGGTGGCCGCTGCGTCGCCGAACGGCATGCCGTGCTGCAGCACGCCCACGGCCAGGCCGCCGACCATGTTGATGAAAAGAATCAGGATGCCGGCGATGGCGTCGCCGCGGATGAATTTGCTGGCGCCGTCCATTGCGCCGTAGAAATCGGCTTCCTCGCGGACTTCTTCACGGCGGACCTTGGCTTCCTCGCGCGTCAGCAAACCGGCGTTGAGGTCGGCGTCGATCGCCATCTGCTTGCCGGGCATGGCGTCCAGGATGAAGCGCGCGGTCACTTCCGATACGCGTCCGGCACCCTTGGTGATGACCACGAAATTGATGATGGTAAGGATCGCGAACACCACGATGCCGACGGCGTAGTTGCCGCCGATGACGAATTCACCGAACGCGGCGATCACCTTGCCGGCGGCTTCGTGGCCATCCTGGCCATTGAGCAGGATGACGCGGGTGGAGGCCACGTTCAGCGCCAATCGCAGCATGGTGGTGACCAGCAGCACGATCGGGAAGATGGTGAAATCCAGTGGCCGCTTCACGTACACCACGGCCAGCAGTACCAGCATCGAGATCGCGATGTTCAGGGTGAACAGGGCATCCAGCACCGGCGCGGCCAGCGGCACCACCACCATTGCCAGCAGGGCCAGCACGATCAGTGGCGCGCCAAGCCCATGGCGCAGCATGTCCAGCACGCGCCGTGCGGAGAAACCCGAGGTCTGGGCGTTCATCGGGTGCCTCCCTTGCCGAACTCGTCAATATCGATGGGTGCCATCTGCGGCATCGGGCCGGTGCGCCATTGGCGCAGCTGGTAGACGTAGGACAGGACCAGGGCAACAGCCGAATACAGTCTCACGGGGATTTCCTTGCCGAGTTGGCTTTCCCGATACAAGGCGCGTGCCAAAGGCGGTGACGAGACCACGGCGACCTTGTTGCCGTCGGCTACCTGGCGGATGCGCAGGGCCAGTTCGTCGACGCCACGGGCGACCACGGTGGGGGCGCTCATGCGTCCGCTCTCGTACTTCAGGGCGACCGCATAGTGGGTGGGGTTGACCAGCACCACGTCGGCGGTGGGCACGGCTTCCATCATCCGCCGCTGTGACAGCTGCATCTGCATCTGTCGGATGCGCCCCTTCACCTCGGGACTGCCCTCGCTTTCCTTCATTTCACGGCGCAGCTCCTCGCGGGTCATCTTCAGCTTCCGCAGCCAGTTCCACTTCTGGTAGGGCGCGTCGATGGCGGCGAGCAGGGCCATGGCACCCGCGGTGGCCAGCAGCAGCTTGAGGGTGAAGCCCAGGCCGCGGCCAATGGCGCTCTCCAGTGGCAGGTGCAGCAGCCCGCGCAGGCCGTCGGCACCTTGCCAGATGCACAGGCCGGCGGCCGTGCCAACGAAGGCCACACGCAGCATTGATTTGACCAGTTCGGCCAATGCTTCGGCGCCGACCAGGCGCTTCATCCCGGTCAACGGGTTCATGCGCTTGAGATCGGGCATCAGCGCTTTGTTGGAGAACTGCAGCCCGCCCATCAAGGCCGGGGCAATCATGCCGGCCGCCAGACACACCAGGAGCAGTGGACTGAAGGCCAGCATCAGCTTGAGCAGCATCCAGCCAGCGTGGCCGAACAGGGCGTTCGGGGTATTGAGCAGCCCGACCTCAGGCGACAACGCGGCCTTCATCCACTGCCGGGCGGAACTGCCCATCGAGCCGGCCATGGCGTACAGCGCCAGCACGGCGGCGACGAACACCGCGGCGGTCGCCAGCTCGCGCGAGCGCGGGATATTGCCTTGCTCGCGGGCTTCGCGCAGGCGTTTTTCGGTGGGGAGTTCGGTTTTTTCCCCGGCCTGTTCGTTCTCGGACATTGCATGGCATGGAAGAAGGGTTCTTCCATGGCCGTGCAAAAATCATTCCAAAATGGGCTTTGGTAGTGTCGAGCCATGCTCGGCAGGGGCTCTACCGGTAAAGCCCCTGCCGAGCATGGCTCGGCACTACGGGGCTACTCCTGGCTGGTGTTGAACGAAGCCAGCCGTGCTTCCAGTGCCGCGTGCTGGGCATCGCCACCGTGCAGGCGCATGAAGTTCTCCGCACTGACCGGGCGGCCGAGCAGGTAGCCCTGCAGGTGATCGCAGCCCAGCCGTTCCACATAGGAACGTTGACCCTGGGTCTCGATGCCCTCGGCGACGATCTCCATGTTCAGCGCGTGCCCAAGGGCGACGATGGCCGAGACGATCACCACGTCCTCGTCGCTTTCTTCCAACGCCAGCACGAAGGCGCGGTCGATCTTGATCTCGGTGGCGGGCAAGCGCTTCAGGTGCAGCAGGCTGGACACGCCGATGCCGAAATCGTCGATGGAGATGCCGACGCCGAGCGCGGCGACGCTGCGCAGCACCGCGATGGCATTGTCGGTGTCGCGCATCACCGCGCCTTCGCTGATCTCCAGAATCAGGCGCGAGGGCTCAAGATCGTTGCGTTCCAGCGCGCTGCGCACATCCTCGATCAGCTTCGGCGAGCCCAGCTGGCGCCCCGACAGGTTGACCGCCACCCGCCACTCGCTGTTGCCGGCGTCCTGCCAGCAGCGCATCTGCCGGCAGGCCTCGTCCAGCACCCAGTTGCCGATCACGTCCATCAGGCCGCTCTGCTCGGTCAGCCGGATGATGCGTTCGGCTGGCACATAGCCGTGTTCGGGATGGCGCCAGCGGATAAGCGCCTCGGCACCGCTGATGCGGCCGCTGTTGGCGTGCACGCGCGGCTGGTAATGCAGTGACAGCTGCGGCGTGCCCAAGGCCTTGCGCAGGTCTTCCAGCAGACGCCGGTCCTGCTCGACGTTGTCGTTCATCCAGTCGGCGAACACCGCATGTGTGTTGCGCCCGGATTGCCTGGCGTAGGCCATGGCGGTCTCGGCCATGGCGATAAGCTGCGCGGCGGTGTTGCCGACCTGTGGGTGCTCGACGATGCCCAGGCTGGCGGTGATGCGCAGCTCACGCCCAGCAACGCGCACGGAATTGACCGCCATCATGATGCGGTCGGCCAGTGAGTCCAGTTCCTCGGCATGCCTGAGTTGGGTGGCGATGACGAACTGGTCGCCACCAAGGCGGCCGACCAGGTCGTCGGCTGGAAGCAGCTGACGCAGGCGTTCGCCGATGTCGACCAGGGCGGCATCGCCGGTCTGCGAGCCAAACGCGCCATTGATATGGCGAAAGCCATCCAGGTCGATGGACATCACCACGAACGGTTGGTTGCCCTGCAGCAGCTGCTCGATGCGCTCATGCGAGAGTTGGCGGTTGGGCAGGCGGGTCAACGAGTCGTGCTGGCTGGCATGGAACAGTTCCTTGCGGGCATCGTCCAGCGACGCTGCCAGCATTGAATTGCGCAGATGCAGCAAGCGCGCCTGCATGCGTTGCTCGAACAGGGAAATTGTCAGCACCACGCCCATCACGCCAACGGTCAGCAGTACCACGCAAGCGGCCAGCCATTCGGTGGGCACGCCGCCGGTGGTGGCCGCCGTGCAGACGGAATTGGCGGGGAAGCGTGCCGCCGCCATGCCGGTGTAGTGCATGCCGACGATGGCCAGGCCCATCACGGCGGCAGCGATCAGGCGCGGCGGCAGCGCATGTTCGACCGTGCGCAGGCGGAAGGCGATATACAAGGCGCTCCATGAAGCAGCCACCGCGATCACGATCGAAAGCACGAACCAGACCCGGTCGTAGTCGATCTCCGGGGTCATCTTCAGCGCCGACATGCCGACGTAGTGCATCCAGGCGATGCCCAGACCCATCAACAATGCGCCCAGTGCCAGGCGCAGGTGCGGCAGGGTGGGGCGCGACACCAGCCACAGGGCGAATATCGAGGCGGCGACCGCTACCAGCAGTGACTCCACGGTCAGCCACAGGTCGTAGCCCAGCGGGATGGGCAGACGGAACGCCAGCATGCCGACGAAGTGCATGGACCAGATGCCCGCACCCATGGCAACACCGCCGGCCAACAGCCAGCGGGCGGCGGCGCGACGTGGTTGCGAGGCGGATACCCGTGAGGCCATGTCCAGCGCCGTGAACGAGGCGAGGATTGCCACCAGGATCGACAGCACGACAAACAACGGGTTGTAGCTGCCAACGAGCATCAAACCTCTCCCTAAGGTTGTCGCGCCGCGGTCGCGGAAGCGAGATGTCGTAGCCGGTTCCGCATTCCCCTGCGGCCCGTGCTGTACCCCGGACTATCCACCGGTATAGGGGAACCGGCAAGAGGGCCTTCAGGCAATGTGAAATCCAAAAACGTGAGCTGTGTGGGGCGTCACATTGTTACTTGCCGCGCCGTATCAAAGGCGGTGTCGAACAGGCGCTGTACGGGCGGCCCCATTTCCCCGGCCAGCAGGGTGAGCAGTGACAGGCCGATCAGCAGGGCAACCGGCAGGCCCAGCTGCATGGGGTTGAGTGCCGGTGCCGCACGGGAAAGGACGCCAAAGACCAGGTTGATCGCCAGCATCGCCACCACCAACGGCAGCGCCAGTGACAGTGCACCCCGGAAAATCTGCAGGGCAAGGGTCGGCGCCAGCGTGGCGACCGCATGCGGATCGGGCAGGGCGGTACCGATGGGCAGCGCCTTGTAGCTGTCCACCAGCAAGGAAATCAGTGCCAGATGGCCATTGCTGGTGAAAAACAGCAGGCCGAACATCAGGTAGAACCATTGCCCGATCACGCCGGAGCTGCCGCCGCGCATCGGGTCGGCCATCTGCGCGAAGGCCAGGCCAGTGCTCTGCGCGATCATTTCGCCGGCCATTGCGCCGGCTTCGAAGATCAGCCGCAGCAGGAAGCCGATGCTGACCCCCACGGCTACCTCGCGCAGGATGCTGAGCACGGTCATCGAGTCAAAGCCATTGAAGATCGGCACCGGCGGCAGGACCGGGGACAGTGCCACGGACAGTGCCACCGCCAGCAGCACCCGCACCCGCGCCGGTACCGCACGGGTGCCGATCATCGGCATGGCCATCAGCATCGCGCCGATGCGCAGCATGATCCACAGGGTATTGCCGATGATGGCAAAGGCCTGCTGGCCGTCGATGACTGTCTGGGTGACCGAGTCCATCGCGCTAACCGATGAGGTGCGGAATGCGCTGGAACAGCATGACGGTGAATTCGACCAGGTGACCCAGCAGCAGGCTGCCGAGCGCAAACAACGCCGCGGTCAGGGCCGCGGCCTTGGCGACAAAGGCAATGGTCGGCTCGTTGATCTGGGTAGCGGCCTGGATGACGCCGACCACCACGCCGACGACCAGCACGACAAGTAGCAACGGACCGGCGATCCACAAGGTGGCAACCAGGCCGCCGCGGAGTTCGGTGAGGGCAAGTTCGGGACTCATGCCGGGGCAGATGCAAGAGCAGTGCCACAGCATTGGCGGCGGGTTTTTGGCGGGGCAGCGGCGTGCTTTTGTAGGAGCGGCGTAAGCCGCGAAGCTGATGGTCTACCAGATCGAGTCTGTATCACCGGCCGAACAAGTCCAGCGTCGCGGTTTACACCGCTCCCACATTCTTTGCTGCTGGCTTGCTGCGGTAGTCCTCGCCGACCGCCTGCAGGCCGGCGATTGACTGAAAGCGTGGCTGTGGACCAGATGGATGGCCCGCGCCCATCTGCGGGTACACTCGATCAGTTCCGGCCGTGAGGATGTCGCGACGGCCTTTCGCTGACCGAGAGTGAATTGCATGCCAGATACTTCCCGCAGGGAGCTGTTCAAAGCTGTTGCTGCCGGTGCCATGGTTGCGCCGCTGTCTGTGTTGGCGCAGCCGGCTGTCGCTGGCACCTGCGCGAGCCTACCGCCGCGCTGGGGCCAGGGGCCGGAAGGCCAGCGCATCGCTGACCTCGGGGATGGTACCTATCTGAATCCCATCGTCGCCGGGGACCATCCAGACCCGACCATCCTCAAGGATGGCGACGATTACTACATGACGTTCTCGTCGTTCTATTCCTATCCGGGCCTGGTCATCTGGCACTCCACCGATCTGGTCAACTGGGCGCCGATCGGGCCAGCGCTGCACAAGACACTCGGCGATATCTGGGCGGTGGACCTGTGCAAGCACGACGGTCGTTACTTCATCTATCTGCCGGCCAATCCGACCGGCAAGGGCTGGTCGATCTTCGTTATCTGGGCTGACGATATCGCAGGGCCGTGGAGCGAGCCGATTGACCTGGAGATCGACGGTTGCATCGATCCGGGCCATATCGTCGGAGAGGACGGCAAGCGCTATCTGTTCGTCAACGGCATCCGCCGCGTACGTCTGCGCGATGACGGCTTGGCCACCGATGGCGCGTTGGAGCCTGCGTACAGCCCGTGGCGCTATCCGGACGATTGGGTCACGGAGAACTTCGCGCCCGAAGGCCCGAAGCTGCTGCGCCACGGTGAGTGGTTCTATCTGATCACGGCGGTAGGCGGGACTGCCGGCCCCGTCACCGGGCACATGGTGATCGCCGCACGTTCGCGCTCCATCCATGGGCCGTGGGAGCATTGCCCGCAGAATCCGCTGGTGCGCACCCAATCAGAAGCGGAGCCTTGGTGGTCGCGTGGTCATGCAACGCTGGTGGAAGGTCCGGCTGGCGACTGGTGGATGGTCTATCACGCTTATGAGAACGGCTTCCGGACCTTGGGTCGACAGACCTTGCTGGAGCCTATCGAGTGGACCGCTGACGGTTGGTTCCGGGCGCTGGGCGGGGATCTGTCGCGACCGCTGCGCAAGCCGGCAGGTGGCAAGGCCAGCGCGGCGGGATTTGCGCTGTCTGACGACTTCTCGGGTGATCGCTTTGGCACGCAATGGGCGTTCCACAGTCCGGGGCCGGACGAGCGCAAGCGTGCCCGCTATGACAATGGCGTGCTGCGACTGAAAGCCAGCGGTGCCTCGCCGATCGACAGCTCGCCACTGACCTGCGTGGTGCCCGATCGCTCCTACGAGGTGGAGGTAACCCTGTCACCTGGCATGGGTGCGGAAGCCGGCCTGCTGCTGTTTTACAACAACAAGGCGTTCATCGGTGTCGGCTTTGACGACACCACCATCAAGAATTTCCAGTACGCCGAAGAGCTGGTGTGGGCACGTGCGCCACGCGCCGCTGGCCCGGTACGGGTGCGCTTGAACAACAGCAACAACGTGGTGACTTTCCACTACTCACATGACGGTGGCCGCAGCTGGCAGTTGCACCCGACCCGGATGGAAGTATCCGGCCTGCACCACAATGTGTTCGGTGGCTTCTTGAGCCTGAAGATCGGCATCTATGCTGCAGGACGTGGTGAAGTGGCTATCAGTGACTTCCGTTATCGGGCACTTGGTGGGTGAACGAGCTACGCAGCAATGCGGTGTATTTGCGCATCAGATTCTTGTGGGAGCGGCGTTGGCCGCGAAACAAAGACATCACCAGATCAAGAGGTTTGGGTACTGCCAGCTTCGCGGCTTACACCGCTCCCACAGACAGGAGGACCGCAGGCCCTTCCTCAGCGACGGCGCAACCAGAAGTAGATCGGCAGGCCGGCCACGATCAGGGCCACGCCCCACAACAGGGCCTCGCTGCCGATGCCGGCAAGCGCGTACAGGCTGAAGAGCAATGCGCCAGCAGCGGCGATGCGCGAAGCAATACCGCTGCCGCGCCACAACCATGCGGCAGCACCGGCCAGGTAGGGCAGCAGGGTGGCAGCGGTGGATAGCAGCACCGAGAACTTGAACAGGTCGACCAACGAGCGGTTGTAGTTGCAGATCACCAGTACGGTGGCTAGCAGGCAGCTGACGATGACGCCGAAGACCGGTGCGCCGCGCTTGTTCTCGTGGGCAAAGGCGCGCGGCAGCACGCCATCGCGGGCGGCGGCCATCGGCAGCTGTGCTGCCAGCAGCGTCCAGCCATTCAGTGCGCCCACGCAGGAGATGGCCATCACCACGGCCAGCAGCATGCCGGCGGTCGGCCCCCACAGCGCGGCAGCGGCATCGGCCATCGGTGCGCTGGAACTGGCCAGCACATCGGCAGGCAGCAGGCCAAGTACGGTGGTGCAGGCGAGCACGGTTGCGATACCGGCGATGGCGGTGCCGGCCACCGTGGCGCGGGCAACGGTGCGTGGTGCGTCATCGACCGACTCGGCCGGGACCGTGGCTGCCTCCAGGCCGATCATCGCCCACAGGGTCAGCGCCACGGTTGCGGCGGCAACGCTGCCCAGCGATTCGCCGGAAGGGTTGAAGGGCACGTAGTGGCTGGTATCCACCAGCCACAGCGCGACCAGGCCGAACATCAGCAAGGGGACGACTTTCAATACAGTGGTTGCCAGCTGCAGGCGTCCGGCCTCGCGTACACCGATGAGGTTCACGCCCGCGCACAGCCACAGTGCGACAAGACCGCAGGCCGCAGCGTGCACCGGGGTTGCGGTCAGGGCAGGAAAGATGGCGCCGATGCTGCCGGCGAAAGCCACGGCGATCGCGGCAATCGCACACCACATTGAGATCCAGTAGCTCCAGGCAACCAGAAAGCCGGGCAGCTCGCCAAAGGCGTTGCGGGCGAACACGTAGGGGCCGCCAGTCTGTGGCCAGCGCTTGGCCAGCTGGGCAAAAGTGATCGCCAGCAGCAGCGCGCCGCACAAGGTGATGCTCCAACCAATCAGCGTTGCCGCGCCGTAGGGGGCGAGGGTGGCGGGTAGCAGGAAGGTGCCCGAGCCGATCATGCTGCCAACAACCAGGGCGGTAGCGGACCAGAAGCCCAACGGGCGGCGCGAAGTAGTCATAGATACAGCAACGGCGAAGGCTCGCGCCGGAGCACGGGTGCCCCGGGAGAGCGTGAGAGGAGGTAGCAGGCGCCCGTGGCGACCACAGCTGAGTGGGGATTATGACGGTTTGCAGCCCGGACCGCGATGTGAAACCTGCCGGTAATGACCTTTGGCCCTTTCGACAGGGCACAGTAGCGCTGACGCTGACGGCCTTGTTCCCTGTTCTGGACACCCCCGATGACCGTTCGACCGCTGGCGCTAGCCGTTTCGTTCTCCCTGGCCACCGTGCTGGCCGCCTGTTCACCGTCATCGCAGCCAGGCGCTGGTGACAGCACTGCGCAGGCGCCGCAGGCCGACAAGGCCGCTCAGCTGAACCAGCTGTACGCCGACTACTGGGAAGGCGTGCTCAAGCTGAACCCGCTGCAGGCCACCTTCCAGGGTGATAACCGTTACAACGACCAGCTGCCGGACTTCGGCTCGGCCGAGTTCCGCAAGCAGAGCCACGACTTCACCCAGGAATGGCTGGGCAAGGCCGAGAAGATCGGTGATGCCGGGCTGGCCGGGCAGGACCTGCTCAGCTACCGCATCTTCGTTGAAGAGCAGAAGCAGTCGCTGGAAGGGGAGAAATTCCCGAGCTGGATGATGCCGGTCAACCAGATGGGCTCCACCGTCAGCTATGCGGTGATGCTGGGTTCGGGCCAGGTCGCGCAGCCGTTCAAGACGGTCAAGGACTACGACAACTGGTTGGCCCGTGCGGCCCGCATTCCGGTACTGCTGGAGACTGAAAACGCCAACATGCGTGAAGGCATCAAGGCCGGTGTGGTACAGCCGCGCGTGTTGATGGAAAAAGTGGTGCCGCAGTTCGACGAGATCATCACTGCCAAGGCCGAGGACAGCCAGTTCTGGGGCCCGATCAAGCTGCTGCCGGCCGACTTCCCGCAGGCTGACAAGGATCGCCTGACCGAAGCTTTCCGCGCGGTGATCAACGACAAGCTGATGCCGGCGATCAAGCAGCAGCGTGACTTCATCGCCAATGAATACCTGCCGGCCACCCGTGACACGGTTGGTCTGGATTCCTTGCCGGACGGCAAGGCGTGGTACGCCTTCAACGCCAAGCAGAGCACCACCACCGCGCAGACCCCCGAGCAGATCCACGAGATCGGGCTGGCTGAAGTGGCGCGCATCCATGGCGAAATCCAGAAGGTGATGGCCGAGGTGGGCTTCAAGGGTTCGCTGCAGGACTTCTTCAAGTTCATGCAGAACGACAAGCAGTTCGAGTTCAAGTCCGAGCCGGAGCTGCTGGAGCATTACCGCGGACTGGAAGCCAAGATCAACGCGAACGTGCCCAAGCTGTTCTCGCTGACCCCGAAGGCCGGTTTCGAGATCCGTCCGATCGAAGCGTTCCGTGCCAAGTCGGCCGCCGGTGGCGAGTACATGCAGCCCAGCGAGGACGGTAGCCGTCCGGGCATCTTCTACGTCAACACCTACGACCTGCCGACGCGCAAGACCTGGGATGCCGAAGACCTGTTCCTGCATGAAGCCATCCCGGGCCATCACTTCCAGCTGGCCTTGCAGCAGGAACTGAAGGGCGTGCCGGCGTTCCGTCGCTTCGGTGGCGAAACCGCCTTCATCGAAGGCTGGGGCCTGTATGCTGAAAGCCTGGGCAAGGACCTGGGCGTCTACACCGACCCGTACAGCTACTTCGGTCGCTTGCAGGGTGAGCTGTGGCGCGCAGTGCGTCTGGTCGTGGATACCGGCCTGCACTCCAAGGGCTGGACCCGCCAGCAGGTGCTGGACTACATGTTCGCCAATTCCTCGGTGAGCGAGCCGGATGCGGTTGCCGAAGCCGAGCGTTACATCGCATGGCCGGGCCAGGCATTGGCGTACAAGACGGGTGAGCTGAAGATCCAGGAACTGCGCAAGCGCGCGCAGGACACGCTGGGTGCCAAGTTCGACATCCGTGAGTTCCATGCCGAAGTGTTGAAGGACGGCTCGGTGCCGCTGGACGTGCTCGACGAGAAGGTCAACGCCTGGATTGCCGAGAAGTCCAAGTAAGCGAGGCCCCGGTAGTGCCGAGCCGTGCTCGGCATGAGGGATTGCCGCAAAGAGCCAACCCCTCCCCAACCCTCCCCTTGGCCTGCGGCCAAAGGGAGGGGGCAGGAGCGTAGTGCCGAGCCATGAAGGTATGACTGCGAAAGACCACCCCCTCCCCAGTCCTCCCCTTGGCCTGCGGCCAAAGGAGGGGCAGGGGCGTAGTGCCGAGCCATGCTCGGCAAGGGCTTCACCGGTAGAGCTTCAGCCGAGCATGGTTCGGCGTTACAGGGATTGTTTGTGGGAGCGGCGTCAGCCGCGAAGCTGGCAACAATGAAACCGCAGAAGTTCCTGCAATCAGAATGATTGCAGGCTTCGCCGCTGAAGCGATCGGCAAATAGGCGTGGCCGGTGCGCTCCAGCCGAGCATGGCTCGGCGCTACTACGGTAGGGCTACGTAGTGTTCCAGCTGTGGGCGCTCGGTTTGCCATGTTGCTGTGCCACAGTGCACGGCAATCTCTTGAGCCCGCAGGCGGTCTGATCGCGGGCGTTCTTGGTTTACCTACCGCGTACTACTGATGACTTTTATCGTATCGCTGCTGCTGCCGTTGTTGGCCATCCTGTTCTGGTGGCCGGTCCATCCTTTGTCCAAGCCGCAGCGCCGGTGGCGGACCGGCATCAGTGTGCTGCTTGCCCTGATCGGCCTGGGCTTCGCCACCTTGTGGCGGCTGGACATCTTCAGTTACACGGTCGAAGCCTGGATACAGCTGGTATTCGGTTGGGTGCTGGTGATGTTCATGCTGGTACTGGTATTTGTGCTGCTGCGCGAAGCCGGCTGGCTGTTGTCACGCCTGCTGCCGCGCAGCTCACGCATCGCAATGCTGTGGCATGGCGTCGGTTTCAATCAGGGTGCGGCGCTGGTGATCGTGTTGCTGGCCACGCTTGCCATCTACAACGGCCTCAAGCCACCGCAGGTACACGAGCGCGATCTGGTCGTGCCGAACCTGCCCAAGGAAATGGATGGCGTGCGCATGGCGGTTCTGGCCGACCTGCATATCAGCCCGGTCAAGCGCACCTGGCGCACCCAGCGCATCGTCGATGCGACCTTGGCGGCGAAGCCTGATCTGATCGTTCTGCCCGGTGACATGGCCGATGGTGGTCTGGAAGACAGTGGCCGGTTCGCCGAGCCCTTGGCCCAATTGAAGGCGCCTTACGGGGTTTGGCTGGCTCCGGGCAACCATGAGTACTACTACGACTACGCCGCTTGGATGGCGCACTTCCGGCAGATGGGATTGGGCGTGCTGGAGAACCAGACTGCGACCCTGTCGATCAATGGACGTACGTTGGCGATGTCGGGTATTGGCGATCTGGCTGCCTTGAAGCAGGCCCCGTACATGCACGGCGGTTTGCCGCCGGACATGCCAGCGGTGGTGAACGGAGGCAAGGGCAGCGATGTACACATCCTGCTCGCGCACCAGCCGAAGCAGGCGCGTGCCGCTGCGGCAACTGGTGCCATTGACCTGCAGGTATCCGGCCATACACACGGTGGCCACATGCTGGGTTTCGATCGCTGGGTGGTGGCACCGTTCAACCACGGCTACGTGCGTGGCGAGTACCGGGTACAGGACATGACCTTGTTCGTCAGCAGCGGTGTCGGCCAATGGGATGGTTTCACCGCACGCTTGGGCGTGCGCTCCAGCATTGATGTGTTGGTGCTGCGTAGCCCAGCCAGATAACCATCGGACTTGTGGGAGCGACGTAAGCCGCAAAGCTGGTGTTGCTCAACACATCGGCGGCTTTGCGATCTGGTGATTCGCTCGCTTCGCGGCTTACGCCGCTCCCTCAAAAAGAAGCAGGGTTTGATGCCATTTTGGTCAGGTATCGAGGTCTGCTTCGCTGCCATCGACGTTCTTCCGTTTATCTGGCATCAGCTTCGGTAGCGTGCTCACGACCGCCAAGGCGGCAATCGTGGTGATGAAGGCCACCATCTCCATGCCCATGCCGGCTGCCATGCCGATGGCCGCGGTCATCCAGATGCCGGCGGCGGTAGTCAGGCCCTGGATGCGTTCCTCGTTGTCGAGCTTGAGGATGGCGCCCGCGCCGAGGAAGCCGATGCCGGAAACGATGCCCTGCATCACGCGGGTGACATCGGCGCCAGAAATGCCCATCTGCAAAGGTGCCAATACGAACAGCGCCGAACCTACCGAGACCAGGATATGGGTCTTCAAGCCGGCGGCGCGTCCTTTGCGTTCGCGTTCCAGGCCAAGCAGTCCGCCGAGCACGATGGCGCTGGCCAGCCGCGAGACGATGACGGTCAATGTGCCGACATCGGGAATGGCGAACTCGGCGGCCAGCGCCTGACCGATCTCTTCGGTGATGCTCATGCGAGGGCGTCCTTGGTGTGATGGCAGGGCTGGCGTTGGAGTGTTGATCCTGCGCAGGGTTTGCTTTACCGGTGGTGATGCCGGTGTGCTGCTGGTGTGAAAAGCGGCGCTTCACATCTAGGCATGTGCGGTGGGCCCAGCAAAAAAAAACGGCCCCGTGAGGGGCCGTCATTCTGTGCGTCGATCAGAAAATCAAAGCGCTATCTGGTCGAAGCGCTCGACCCGGGTGTGGCCATGGGTGGCCTCACCGCTGCGCGGCTGCGGGTAATCGCTGAGGCGGTCGACCAGCACCGTCTGCAGGCCGGCCTCGCGGGCGGCGTCCAGCTCTTCGACCACGTCGGACAGGAACAGGATCTCGGCCGGGTCGATGTTGATGGCCTTGGCGATATGCGCATAGCTGGGCGCCTCGCGCTTGCCGCCAACCTCGGTGTCGAAGTTGCCGGAAAACAGGCTGTTCAAGTCACCGGCATCGCTGAAGCCGAAGAACAGCTTCTGCGCTGGCACCGAGCCGGAGGAGTAGACGTAGAGCGGCAGGCCGCTGGCGTGCCAGCCGCGCAGCACGTCGGCCACTTCGGGGTACAGGTGGGCGGTGTAGTCGCCGTTGCGGTAACCCACATCCCAGAGCATGCCTTGCAGCGCCTTCAGCGCGGTGTGCTTGCGGTCCTGGTCGATCCAGCCCTGCAGGGTTTCGACGATGACTTCGTCCTGGCAGGCGCTAGCGGAAATCTCGGTGGCCACCGCGTCCAGCCACTGGCGGACCTGCGGTTCGTTGCCGTGTGCCTGCACGAAGCCGGGCAGGGCGTTGCGGGCATACGGGAACAGCACTTCCTTGACGAAGGAGATGCTGGAGGTGGTGCCCTCGATGTCGGTGAGGATGGCTTTGATGGTCATGCTGGTATTCCTGCATGGTGCTGCTAGGGGCACGAATGCTTAGTTGGCGAGGATAGGAAGCAAGAGCGGGGAGCTGCCCTCACCCCAACCCCTCTCCCGCTTGCGGGAGAGGGGCTCAAGCAGAGCAGGGGCTCAAGCAAAGCAGCGGCTTATGCCGCGCTGGGCTCGTAGCGCGGGAAGCGCTGGGCGATGTCGGTGCCGGTGAAGTGGCCGACCCAGCCGTCCGGTTCGGTGAAGAAGCGGATGGCGGCGAAGCTGGGTTCCTCGCCCATGTCGAACCAGTGGTTGACGCTGTCGGGCACGGCGATCAGGTCGTCCTTCACGCACTCCACTTCATAGACCTTGTCGCCCACGTGCAGGGTGAACAGGCCGGAGCCTGCGACGAAGAAGCGGACTTCGTCTTCCTTGTGGTAATGCTCGTCGAGGAACTTCTTGCGGATCTCGGCGCGCGCCGGGTTGTCCGGGGCGATCGAGGCCACGTCCACGCTCTTGAAGCCATGCTCTGCGACCAGGCGATCAATGTCCTCGCGGTAGGCGGCGAACACTTCTTCCTGGCTGGCGCCCGGGGTGACCGGGTGCTTGGCCTGCCAGCGTTCGAAGGTGACGCCGATCTTGTTCAGTTCGGCAGCGATGACCTCGCCGTCGCGGCTGTCGAACAGCGGTGCGTCCGGGGCGGTGTCGTTGAAAATGCGCAGTCGGCTCATGGGGGACTCGACGTAGTAGAAGGAAGGATCAGGCGTGGCCGCGCAGGCGGCGCAGTTCCAGCTCGCAGTGCAGCAGGAACTCGAAGGCCTCCAGGTGGCGACGGGCTTCGGCCATGTCGCGGCCCCAGGCATACAGGCCGTGGCCGTCGATCAGATAGCCCCACATCGGCCCCTTGTCGAGTTCGGCCTCGACCTGGGCGGCCAGCACATCCATGTCCTGGGTGTTGGGGAACACCTTCAGGTCGACGGCGGTCTCGTGGGTGGAATTGCCGTGCAGGGCCTTGAGCAGCTCATAACCCTCCAAGCGGATATGACCGTCGCTGCCGTACAGGCGCGAGGCGATGGTCTGCACCGGCGAATGGGTATGCAGCACGCAGCCGACTTCCGGGAAGCGAGCGTAGAGCTGGGTGTGCAGCAGGGTTTCCGCCGACGGACGCAGGGGCCGGCCTACGGCCTTGCCTTCGAAGTCCACCACCATGATGTCGCTTTCGATCAGCCGGCCCTTGTCCTTGCCGGACACGGTGATGGCCGCATGCTGGTCATCCAGCCGGTGCGAGAAGTTGCTGCTGGTGGCAGGTGTCCAGCCGGCGTGGGCCAGCTCACGGATGTTGTCGATCAGCAGCTGGGCCAGTTCGCTCAGTCGCTGGGCGTCGTAGGGGACGGTAGGCGCGTTCATGGGGCCCATTCTACTAAGAACGCCCGCAGGTTCATGCATGCATCCGGATGGAACTGATGCCGCCATGGAATATGGGGGGACCGAGGAGCCCCGTCCCCGTAGCCCGGGTAAGCGAAAGCGCACCCGGGAGTTTGGACGACAGGTCTCCGAGAACGGCCCCGGTTGCGCTTTCGCTTACCCGGGCTACGGGCGGTGCGGGCTTACCCGGCAACGAAAAAGCCCGGGATCGCTCCCGGGCTTCAGTTTCGTTCACCGCTGACAACTCAGCCGTTCCTGGCCTTGTTGGCCGCATTGAGCTTGCTGTGACGCACGCCGTACAGGAAATAGATGATGAAGCCGGTGACGGTCCATACGCCCATCAGCATCCAGTTGTGCAGCGTCATTGCAGTCAGCAACGCGACGCAGCTGAGCACTCCGAGGCTGCAGATCAACCAGGCCATCGGGATGCGGAACGGGCGCGGCAGGTCCGGCTGGGTTCGGCGCAGGACCAGCACGCCGGCGCAGACTGCGGCAAAGGCGATCAGCGTACCCATCGAGGTCAGCTCGCCGAGGATGTCCAGCGGGAACAGAGCGGCCAGCAGCGCAATGCCGATGCCGGTGATGACGGTGTTGATATGCGGGGTGCGGTACTTGGGGTGGATCTTGGTGAACACCGGCGGCAGCAGGCCGTCGCGACCCATGATCATGAAGATGCGCGGCTGGCCGATCACCATCACCAGCACCACCGAGGCCAAGCCGATCAGTGCGCCGATCTCGACGATGATGCGCAGCCAATCCAGCTGCGGATGCGCGGCAACGGCGGTGACCACCGGCTCGGCGGTACCCAGCAGCTGGTACGGCACCAGGCCGGTCATCACCGCGGCCATGGCGATGTACAGGACGGTACAGATCACCAGCGAGAGCAGCATGCCGATCGGGAGATCGCGCTGCGGGCGGTGCGATTCCTGCGCCGCCACCGATACCGCTTCAAAACCGATATAGGCGAAGAACACCATCGCGGCGCCACGCAGCACGCCGTCGAAGCCGTACTTGCCCGGGCCTTCATTGGCGGGGATGAACGGGGTCCAGTTGCTGGTGTCCACGTACTTCCAGCCGGCCACGATCACCAGGATGATCAGGCCAGTCTTGAGTACAACCATGGCCATGTTCATCGCCGAGGACTTGCTGATACCGACGTAGCACAGCCAGGTCAGCAGCAGCACCAGGATCGCCGCCGGTATGTTGGCAATGGCACCGGTGGGCTTGAGCTGTGCATCCAGTGGTGCGCTGACCAAGGCCGCTGGCAGGTGGATGTCGAAATGGGCGAGGAAGCTGAGGAAGTAACCGGTCCAGCTGACCGCCACCGCCGAGGCCGAGACGCCGTACTCCAGCACCAGCATCCAGCCGATGAACCAGGCCGACAGCTCGCCGAAGGTGGCGTAGGTATAGGTGTAGGCGCTGCCGGAGACCGGCACCATCGAGGCGAACTCGGCATAGGCCAGCGCACAGAAGGCGCAGCAGATGGCTGCCAGCACGAAGGACAGCATGATGGCCGGGCCGGCGTGGTTGGCCGCGGCCTGGCCGGTGATGACGAAGATGCCGCCGCCGATCACCGCGCCAATGCCCAGCGCGGTAAGCCCCCAGGGGCCGAGGGTTCGGCGCAGGCTCAGGCCATTGGCTTCCTCATGTGCGGCGTGCGGATGTTTGGTGGCCCAGAGTTGCTTGAACATGTTTCGGGTCTTCGCTCATCGGTGCGCGGCGGGCGCGCAAAAGAAAACCGGCGCGCCAGGCGCCGGTCGGGGTGTGGATCAGGCTTGCTTGTTCAGCTTGCTGTTGCGGATGCCGTAGCCGAAATAGATGAACAGGCCCAGCACGGTCCAGCCGACGAACAGGTGCCAATGCACCACGAAGGCCTGCATGAACAGCGCCAGACAAGCCAGCGCGCCCAAGGGGCAGATCAGCCACGCCGCCGGTACCTTGAACGGACGCACGATGTCCGGCTTGGTACGGCGCAGCACCAGCACGCCGATACAGACCGTGGCGAACGCCAGCAGGGTGCCCATCGACACCAGCTCGCCGAGCACGTTCAACGGCACCAGACCGGCCAGCAGGGCCGCCAGTACACCGACAACCACGGTGCTGACGTACGGGGTGCGGAAGCGCGGGTGGACCTTGCCGAACATCTTCGGCAGCAGGCCGTCACGGGAGATGGTGTAGGCGATGCGCGACTGACCCATCATCATCACCAGCACGACTGAGGACAGGCCGGCGATGGCGCCGATTTCGACCGCGGTCTTCAGCCAGGACAGGCTGGGATAGGCTTCCAGCGCGGTGGCCACCGGCTTGTCGGTGCCGAGCAGGTTGTACGGCAGCATGCCGGTCAGCACCGCGCAGACCACGATGTAGACCAGGGTGCAGACGGCCAGTGAACCGAGCAGGCCGATCGGCATGTTCTTCTGCGGGTCCTTGGTTTCACCGGCGGCGGTCGAAACGGCATCGAAGCCGATATAGGCGAAGAACACGATGGTGGCCGCACGGAACACGCCGCTCCAGCCGAACTCGCCAAAGGTGCCGGTGTTTTCGGGGATGAACGGCTGCCAGTTGCCTGGGTCGATGTACTGGATGCCAAAGCCGACGAACAGGCAGATCACGGTGATCTTGATCGCGACGATCACTGCGTTGACGAAGGTGGACTGGGTGACGCCGACGTAGAGCAGGCCAGTGATGGCCGCTACGATCAGCACCGCAGGCAGGTTGAACAGCTTGCCGGAGTTGACGAACTCGCTGCCGGTCCAGGCCATTGGTGCCGCTGACAAGGCATCGGGGAAAGGCATGTGCAGCGTAGTGGTGATGAAGCTGATCAGGTAGGCCGACCAACCGACTGCTACCGAGGCCGAGGCGAACAGGTATTCAAGCACCAGGCACCAGCCGATGAACCAGGCCATGCCTTCGCCGAGAGTGGCATAGGAATAGGAGTAGGCGCTGCCGGAGACCGGCATCATCGCCGCGAATTCTGCGTAGCAAAGACCGGCCAGTGCACAGGCAATGCCGGCGAAGACGAAGGACAGCATCACCGCCGGCCCGGCGTGGTTGGCCGCAGCCTGGCCGGTCAGCACGAAGATGCCCGCACCGATCACTGCACCAATGCCGAGCAGGATCAGGTGCTTGGCGGTGAGGGTCCGCTTGAGCGTGGCTTCGCCTTGCAGGCTGCCTTCAATCGGCTCGCCGGCATCGACATGTGCGGCCGGTTCGACAGGTTTGACCCTCAACAGTGTTTTAAGCATTCCGCAAATTCCCGAGCTGTGTATTGGCCCGAACGCGCTGGGGCGACGGGGCCGGTTGTATGGCGACGCAAGCTGAACGGTCGGCAACCGCTCTACCTTGCCAAAGCTGGCGAAACTCGACAAGCGCAACTGCAACATCGACAGCGATAATGGCCGCCGGATTGATTCAATTGGATGTGCTTACAGTCATGCACGGTGAAGATCTACTGCTGCGTCAGGCATTTGTGGACTATTCCCAGCGCCACCGGGAGCATGAGCAGGTGACGCAGGCGTTCCTGGCCCTGCTTGACGAAGGTGGGGTGGACCCCTTCACCCGCGAGCGGCTGGCCGGTCACTTCACCGGCAGCGCCTGGCTGGTCAGCGCCGATGGCAAGCGCGCGCTGCTCACCCACCATCGCAAGCTGCAACGCTGGTTACAGTTGGGTGGGCATGCCGATGGTGACCACGATCTGGCGGCTGTTGCGCTGCGCGAAGCCGAAGAGGAATCCGGGCTGCCGGGCCTGACATTGGCGTCGGCCGATATTTTTGATCTGGACCGGCACTGGATTCCCGAGCGCAAGGATATTCCCGGACATTGGCATTACGACGTGCGTTATGCGGTCGTCGCCGGTGGCAACGAGGCGTTCGTGGTCAGCGAGGAATCGTTGGAGCTGGCATGGCGGCCGGTAGACGAGATCGCCAATGACCAGGATGAATCCATGCGGCGGATGGCAAACCGGTGGCTGCAGAGATAGAAGGGGCAAGTAGGAGCGGCGTCAGCCGCGAAGCAGGCAATGCTTGATGGCTGGCAGAGTCTGCAATCTGAACGTCCATCAGCTTCGCGGCTGACGCCGCTCCCACTAAATCCTCGGATGCGACCGGTAGAGCCCCTGCCGAGCATGGCTCGGCACTACAGCCCCCTCCCTTTCGCGTAGCGAAGGGGAGGGTTGGGGAGGGGTTGGCTTTTGCAGCCGTGACGCCGCTGGGAAAACCCCTGCCGAGCATGGCTCGGCGCTGCAGATGTGCGTCAGTAAAGGATGCGGGTGCGCAAGGTGCCCTGGATCGTGGCCAGCTCTTCGCGGATGGCGGTGGCCTGTTCTTCGCTGGCGGTGATGTCGATCACAACGTAACCGACCTTGGGGTCGGTGCGCAGGAACTGGCCGTCGATGTTGAGGTTGTGGCGCGAGAAGATCTCGTTGATCTTGGACAGCACGCCCGGCACGTTGCGGTGGATGTGCAGCAGGCGCAGGCTCTGCTCGTGCTCCGGCAGGGTCACTTCCGGGAAGTTGACCGCCGACAGGGTCGAGCCGTTGTCGCTGTAACGCACCAGCTTGGCCGCCACTTCAACGCCGATGTTTTCCTGTGCTTCCAGCGTGGAGCCGCCGACGTGCGGGGTCAGGATTACATTGTCATGCGCGGTCAATGGGGACTCGAACAGATCGCCATTGCCCTTGGGCTCGACCGGGAACACGTCCACTGCGGCACCGCCGAGATGACCCGAACCCAGTGCCGCATCCAGCGCGGCAATATCGACCACGGTGCCGCGCGCGGCATTGATCAGGTGCGCGCCCTTCTTCATCTTGCCAAGCTGCTCGGCGCCGATCATCCATTGCGTTGAGCCGTTCTCGGGCACGTGCAGGGTGACCACGTCAGAGCGCGCCAGCAGGTCATCCAGGCTGATGGCCGGATGCGCATTGCCCAGCGACAGCTTGGTCTCGATGTCATGGAAGATCACGTGCATGCCCAGCGCCTCGGCCAGCACGCCAACCTGGGTGCCGATATGGCCGTAGCCGATGATGCCCAGCGTCTTGCCGCGCACTTCATGGCTGCCGGCAGCTGACTTGGACCAACCACCGCGGTGGCATTCGGCATTCTTCTGCGGGATGCCACGGGTCAGCATGATGGCCTCGGCAATCACCAGTTCGGCGACCGAACGGGTGTTGGAGTAGGGCGCGTTGAACACCGGAATGCCCGCCAGCTCGGCGGCTTCCAGGTCGACCTGGTTGGTGCCGATGCAGAAGCAGCCGACCGCGATGAGACGCTTGGCTTCGGCCAGCACCTCGGCGCTGAGATGGGTGCGTGAGCGGATGCCGACGATGTGGGCTTCGGCGATACGCGCCTTCAATTCCTCTTCGGGCAGCGACTTGCTGTACAGCTCGATCTGCGAGTACCCGGCCGCCTTGAAGACGTCCACGGCGGTCTGGCTGACCCCCTCAAGCAACAAAACGCGGATGTCCTGCTTCGGGAACGAGGTCTTCTTGGGCGACATGTCGTGTACGGCGGCGAAGGTGGGTAGGCCGCCAACTATGCCAGAACGGCGCGCTGTTTTGTGCGCTGCGCAATGCGGCAAGGCATTGATGGGAAAAGGTTTCATATGAAATCCAGATCCCGTCGCAGCGGGCCATCGCGGCGACTGGACGGCGCGCGGCAGGGCTGTCACGCTTGGCGGCTTTCACGCCGCCGAAACACCGCCATGACCGATCCGCGCCTGGAAACCCTGTTGCAGTCCTGCCCCGAGCTGCGTCTGAAGACCGAGCCGGACGATCTGGAGCACTACGGGCGCGATTGGACCCGGCGCTGGACGCCGGCACCACTGGCCATTGCCTTGCCGGGCAGTGTCGAGGAAGTGCAGGCGGTGGTGCTCTGGGCCAATGAGCACAAAGTGTCCGTGGTGCCTTCGGGTGGCCGCACCGGCCTGTCCGGCGGCGCGGTTGCGGCCAACGGCGAGCTGGTGCTGAGCCTGGAGCGGATGAACAAGCCGCTGGGTTTTGATGCGGTGGACCGTACCTTGGTGGTGCAGGCCGGCATGCCGCTGGAAGCGGTGCACAACACCGCCAAGGAACATGGGCTGATCTATCCGGTGGATTTCGCCGCGCGTGGCTCCTGTTCCATCGGTGGCAATATCGCCACCAATGCAGGCGGTATCCGCGTGATCCGTTACGGCAATACCCGTGAGTGGATCGCCGGGCTCAAGGTGGTTGCCGGCAACGGCGAACTGCTGGAGCTCAACAAGGGCTTGATCAAGAACTCCAGCGGCTACGACTTCCGCCAGTTGATGGTCGGCTCGGAAGGCACGCTCGGCATCGTGGTCGAGGCAACCTTGAAGCTGACTGATCCACCGCCGACCACCAATGTGATGGTGCTGGCGTTGCCGTCGTTCGAAGTGCTGATGCAGGTGTTCTCCGCCTTCCGCGAACGTCTGCAGCTTGAGGCCTTCGAGTTCTTCACCGACCTGGCGGTCAAGCACGTCACCGCGCATGGCGCGCAATATCCGTTCGAGGAAATTCACCCGTATTACGTGGTGACCGAATACGCCTCGGCTGACGAGGCAGGCGAAGCCGCCGCGCTGGCGGCGTTCGAGCATTGCATGGAGCAGGGCTGGGTGCTGGATGGCGTGATCAGCACCAGCGAAGCACAGGCGCAGCAGCTATGGCGTCTGCGCGAAGGCATCACCGAATCGGTGGCGCGCTACAAGCCGTACAAGAACGACGTGTCGGTGCGGATCTCGGCGATGCCGGCCTTCCTGGCCGAAACCCAGGCGCTGATCAATGGTGCCTACCCGCACTTTGAGGTGGTCTGGTTTGGCCATATCGGCGACGGCAACCTGCACATCAATGTGCTCAAGCCCGACGACACCAGTGACGCCGAATTCCTCAGCCAGTGCGAGCACGTGACCAAGCTGCTGGCGCAGGTGCTGCTGCGGTTTGATGGCAGCATCTCGGCGGAACACGGCATCGGCCTGGTCAAGAAGGCCTATCTTTGCAGCACCCGCAGCGAGGCCGAAGTTGCGCTGATGCGTGGGGTCAAGCGCGCCTTCGATCCGAATTGGTTGTTGAACCCGGGCAAGCTGTTCGATCAGTAATCGCGCAGCTGGCCGCATGCGCGGCGGAGCCGCCGCGCGAACGGGTCAAAGATGTGCGCCCGCAGTCCAGCATGAATGGATCTGGCGGGCAGCATGGCTGGTGGTTCCCACCGGCGGCGACGGTCGGTACTCTTGACGCCCTTGCTCATCCGACGTTGACACGCCAATGATCCGCTCGATCCTGTTCTGCGCTTTGATTGCCCTGCCGATGTCGGCATTCGCCTCCAGTTTTGCAGGCACGTCGGCCGGCTCCGCATCGGGCGCGTCATCCAATTCCTCGGGCAGCTCTTCGGGCGACGACAAGGTGTTGCTGGACGCACGCGAAGACGCAGCGGGTTTTGTGGCCAGCAACGGCGAGATCCGCGGCGCATGGCTGGAAGCGGCCTTGATCCAGCTGCGCGAACGTGATGCTGCCGCGCGCGATGCCAGCGACATGGAATTGGCCCGGAAGATCCTGGCCCTGTGATGAATCTCCGCCGGCTGCCGCCCGCGCGGTGGCTGGCGGTGTTGCTGCTGCTTTGCGCGGCTGCGCCCCTGCAGGCGGCACTGCGCATCGAGCTGCAGGCAGCCGCACCGGCGCTGGATTCGGCGCAGGTAGTGGCCAGCCAGCAACTGATCGACGATGTACTGGCGCGTATTCCCGCCGGTATTGAAGCCAGCGGCGCATTGACGCTGCAGCTGCGCTGGCGTGACGACCTGCCCGGGCATGTGCAGGGCAGGGCGCGCGGGCGTGAGCTTGGTTTGGACAAACGCCTGTTGCCACTGTTGTTGCAGGGCGACTCCGCATCTTCGGACGCCTCTGCCCAGGCGTGGCGACAGGCACGTGCCGCGCTGATCCACGAGCTGGGACATGCGTTGGACCGTTCCGCCATCGGCGGCTGGTCAGCTCAACCGCGCTTTCTGGATCTGGCCGGTTGGCAGCAACGGCCATTGTGGCCGGGGCGTGGGCGCAACCACTTCAGCCTGCGTAGCCCCGATCGCTACGAGCTCGAGAGCCCGACCGAGTTCTTCGCGGTAAACCTCGAACACTATCTGCTGGACCCGGAGTACGCCTGCCGGCGTCCGCTTCTGCATGCCTGGTTCGTTGAGAAGCTTGGCGCGCCGCGTCAGTTGGATGTGCTGCAGTGCCCGCAGGCCTTGCCGTTCATGCAGGCCGGCGAGCAGGAAGGCCTGGCCGATCTGCTCGATCTCGACCCGGCGCGGGTCTACGAGATCGACTACCTGCTGGCCGAAGGCAACGAGAAGCTGATGAGCCGCTGGGGCCACAGCATGCTGCGGCTGGTGGTATGTGCGCCTGGGCGGGAGCCTGGCCCTGCTTGTCGAATGGATCTGCAATACCACCTGGTGCTGTCGTTCCGCGCCTTCGTCGGTGATGTGCAGATATCCAGCTGGCGTGGCCTGACCGGGTCCTATCCGTCACGCCTGTTCGTGCTGCCGCTGAGCCGGGTGATCGAGGAATACACCAAGGTCGAGCTGCGCGGCGTCTCATCCACGCCGCTGCGCCTGCAGCGTGATGAGATCAACGCGGTGTTGCAGCAGGCGGCGCGGCTGCACTGGGATTACGACGGCCGCTATTACTTCATCAGCAACAATTGTGCGGTGGAAACCGGCAAGCTGCTGGGCGATGGGGCGCCGCGGCTTGGCTCCGCAGATCTGCTGTCGATCACCCCAACCGGTTTGCTGCACAGCCTGCGCGCCGAAGCATTGGCCGATCCGTCACGCGAACGCGCGCAGGCGCTGCGTGGCGGCTATTACTTCGAGTCGGCGGCCGCCCACTACGCGCTGGTGTTCGAGATCGCCCGCAAAGCGCTGCCATTGCCGGCCGACAACGTGGAGGCATGGCTGGCACTGCCGCCTGTGCAACGCCGGAGGTGGATGCAGCAGGCTGATGATCAGGTGCTGGCGGCCATGCTGTTGCTGGAGCAGGCTGCGTGGCGACGGGGGGAAGTGGCGGCAGCCGATGTGCTCAAGCGCAGCCTGCTTGCCGGCGGCAAGCGGCTGCCGGAAATGGCGGACTTCCAGGCGCTGATGGAGCGGTCTGCGGTGCTGCTGGCGCCGGGCAGCCTGTTGGGGCAGGGGCAGGGTTATGGCATACCCGATGCGGATGAACGAGAGCGCTTGAGCGCCGAGGTTGCCGCCGGGGCTGGACCCGCCCGGCAACAATGGAAAGCCCTGCGCGAGGCCGCGTTGGCCGCGCTACCCGGAGCACAGCGCGCGCGGATGCAGCAGATCGAGTCGAACCTGCTGTACCTGCGGCAGCGGCTGCGTTTAGGGTACGGTACGCCATCAGGGGAGGCGGCGACGCTCGATGAGCGGCGTCCGGATCGGTTTTCAGGAGAGCGCGGTTGATTGGTACTGAGCAGCAGACGGTCGATGCGCTGGCCGAGGATGTATTGAAGCTGCGCTCCTGCGCGATTCTCCAGCTTGATCCTGATGGTCAGGTGCTCAGCTGCAATGCCGGGGTAGCAACGGTATTTGGCTATCCCTGCGAAGAGATCCGCGGGCTGCCGTTCTCGCAGTTGTTCAGCGCCGCCGATACACAGCGCGGCATGGCCCAGCAGGCCGTGGCGCGCACGCTGCAACAAGGCAGCGACCAGCTCAGCCTGGCGATGGTGCGCAAGGATGGGGGCCGCTTTCGCGCATCGATGATATTGGAGCGGATAGCCGACCAGCGTGGCGTGCGGGTGCTGGTATTGATCCGTGACGTCACCGAGGCATTCCAGACCCAGAAGCGGGTGCGCGAGGCGCAGGAAGTCGCGCTGCGCGCGCAGCGCCTGGATGCGGTGGGCAAGTTGACCCTTGGCTTGTCGCACGACTTCAACAACCTGCTGTCGGTGATCGGCAACAGCCTGGACATGCTGTCGCTGCGCCGCTCCGGCGACGAGAGCGTGCGGCGCATCCTGGACATCGCCCACCGCGCGGTCGGGCGTGGCACCCAGTTGACCCGGCAGATGCTGGCGTTCGGGCGCGGGCAGACCCTGGTGCCGCAGCTGAGCGAGGTGGATGATCTGCTCAATGCGTCGCTGGAGCTCTACCGCCGCGTCTGCGGCGAAACCATCCAGTTGAGCGTGAACATTGCCGAGCAACTGCCGCCGATTTCGGTGGACATCGGTCAGCTCGAGGCAGCCTTGTTGAACCTGCTGGGCAACAGCCGCGATGCCATGCACGGTGTCGGCAAGGTGCTGTTGTCGGCACGGCTTGAGAGCATCATCGTGCCGTCGGGCACGGGTGAGGCCGGGCAGTTTGTCTGCATCTGCGTGGGTGACAGCGGGCCGGGCATCCAGGCCGAGATCCAGGAGAGCGTATTCGAACCGTTCTTCACCACCAAGAGCGTGGGAGATGGCAGCGGGCTGGGGCTGAGCCAGGTGTATGGCTTTGCGGCGCAGTCTGGGGGCACGGCCACGATTGGTACGTCCGCGCTGGGTGGGGCGGCGGTGTCGCTGTATTTCCCGGTAGTGGCGTAGCCGGCTGGTTTTTGTAGGAGCGGCGTAAGCCGCGAAGCCGATATGGCTTCAGATCCAGAAATCCTCCAAATGCGGGTGTCTTGGTAGATAGCCAGCTTCGCGGCTTACGCCGCTCCTACAAAAAGCCGTGCACAGCCTCCCACCGTCTGGCGGGAGGCTGCAGTCAATCAATCAGCGCGGCCGCCGAATTCACCGGTGGTGGTGTTCACCAGGATGCGTTCGCCGTTGACGATGTACTCCGGCACCATGATTTCCAGGCCGGTGCTGAGCTTGGCCGGCTTCGGGCGCTTGGTGGCGGTGCCGCCCTTCAGTTCCGGCGGGGTCTCGATTACTTCCAGGGTCACATGCTGCGGCATCTGCACGGCAACCGGCTGGTCGTCGATGACCTGCACGTAGATGCCGGTCAGGCCTTCGGTGATGTAGCCGGCGTCATCGCCGATGACCTCGGCGTCCAGCGTGTACGGGGTGTAGTCCTCGTCATCCATGAACACGAAGGCGTCGCCGTCCATGTAGGAGAAGGTGGACTGGCGGCGCAGCAGCTCGACTTCCGGCAGGTTGTCATCGGCATCGAAGCTGGCATCGAGCTTGTTGCCGCCCGGCACGCTGTACATGATGAAGCGGAAGCGGACGTTGCCGCCACGGCCCTGCGGCGAGCTGCGCTCGATGTCGCGGATCTGGTAGACGCCGTTGTTGTACTCGACGACGTTGCCTTTCTTGATGTCGTTGGCTTTCATAAATGCAGGGAATGGAAATAGGGAATCGGGAATGGAAGGCCAACCGCCTTCCATCCAACGGACAGGCAATGAGGTTCAGGCAATGGTGAAGCGATAGCGGGGTTCAATTCCCGACTCTCTATTCCCCATTCCAGGCTCAATTACTTCGGTGCCAGACGTACCGCACCGTCGAGGCGAATAGTCTCACCGTTGAGGTAGGTATTGCCAATGATGTGGCCGACCAGGCTGGCGAAATCGGCCGGCTGGCCCAGCCGCGACGGGAACGGGATGGAGGCAGCCAGCGATTCCTGCACGTTCTGCGGCATGCCGTCGACCATGGGGGTCCAGAACACGCCCGGCGCGATGGTGAGTACGCGGATACCGAAGCGCGACAGCTCGCGTGCCATCGGCAGGGTCATGCCGACCACGCCGCCCTTGGAGGCGGAATAGGCGGCCTGGCCGATCTGGCCCTCATAGGCAGCCACCGAGGCGGTATTGATGATCACGCCGCGCTCGCCGTCGGCGTTGGCCTCGTTGTGCTGCATCAGTTCGGCGGCGGCCTTGGCGACGTTGAAGCTGCCGACCAGGTTGACCATCACCGTGGTCTGGAAGTTGGCCAGCGGCATCGCCGCTTCACGGCCGAGCACGCGGCCGGCACCGAGGATGCCGGCGCAGTTCATCACCACGTTCAAGCCGCCCAGGAACTCTCGTGCGGCAGCCAGATTGGCGGCGACACCGGCTTCGTCAGTGACATTGGTGGTGAAGTAGCGGGCATTGTCGGCGCCCAGTTCGGCGACCGCAGTGGCGCCCTTTTCATCATTGAGGTCGAACAGGGCGACCTTGCCGCCATTGGCAACCAGGAACTGGGCGACGCCGAGGCCGAGGCCAGAGACGCCGCCGGTGATGACGGCACGAACGGAAGACAGCTGCATCGGAACAATCCTGCTGAGTGATCCGCCGATTCTAGCTGATGCCGATCCGCGGCCAGCGGCTGCGGGCAGACCTGTGGCACAGGATCTGATGCAGCGAGGCCAAGGGCAGTCCAATCCAGCCCTTGCCATGAAGGTAGCCCGGGTAAGCGCAGCGCACCCGGGGAGCGGAATAATGGAGGGCCTGAAGTTTCCTGCCGAAAGTTTCCTGCCGAGCCCCGGGTGCGCTGCGCTTACCCGGGCTACGGGGTCGGCGCCGATCCGTGCCTGGTTACGGCGATCAGACGTGAGGTGCTGGGTCTGCCAGCCCAGCCCGGGTCAGTTGCCGGCTGAAGTCAGGCGGCGACAGGCCAGGTGCAAACAGGAAGCCCTGGCCAACCGGCACGCCGAGCCCAAGCAGGAACTGGCGCTGCGCCTCGGACTCGATGCCTTCGGCGACCAGGCCCAGTCCGAGGCTGCGGGCGATGCCACAGACTGCTTCGCAGACGGCGACGTCGGAAGGGTTGCCAGGTACGCCGCTGATGAACAGCTGGCTGAGCTTGAGGCCGTGGATCGGCAGGGTGCGCAGGTAGTTGAGCGCGCTATAACCCTCACCGAAGTCGTCGATGGTCAGTACCACGCCCATGGCGCGCAGCTCGGCAAAGGTGCGCAGGGTCGCTGGGGCGTCCTCGATCAATACCCGCTCGGTGAACTCCAGTTCCAACGCGCTGCCGGGCAGGCCGTAATGGTCCAGCACCTCGCGCACCTGGCGCGCCAGGCGGTCGCCACTGAACTGGCGGTAGGAGACGTTGATCGCCACCCGCATCATGCCCAGCCCCTCGCGCTGCCACTCGCGGATCTGCCGGCAGGCCTGGTGCAGCACCCATTCGCCGATGCGCACGATGTCGCCGGTGTTCTCGGCATGACTGATGAAGATGTCCGGGCGCAGCTCGCCGAGCTGGCGGCTGCGCCAACGGATAAGGGCTTCGCAGGCGATGGTCTGGCCGCTGCGCAGGTCAACCTGCGGCTGGTAGACCAGCCGGAACTCGTCGCGGTCCAGGGCCTTGCGCAGGCGCCGCTCGATCTGCAGGCGGTCACGCTGGCGCCGGGCCAGTTCCGGCGAGAACAGCTGCCAGCCATTGCGGTCGCGGCGCTTGCACTCGTACATGGCCAGATCGGCGTTCTGGATCAGTTGCTGCGGGCGCACGCCGTCCTTGGGCGCGCGGGCAATACCAATGCTGGTAGTGACTGGAAATTCGTCCTTGCCGAACTGGAACGGTGGGACGAAGGCGCGGGTGATGGCCTCGGCCAGCTTTTCCGGTCGGCCGGGCAGTTCGCGTGCGTCGCAGGTGACGACGAACTCATCGCCGCCAAAGCGTGCAAGCAGGCCCTCGGTGCCGATCGCATCGGAAATGCGGCGGGTGGCTTCGATCAGCAGCAGGTCGCCGGCGTTGTGGCCGAGCACATCGTTGACGGTCTTGAACCGGTCCAGGTCGATGTAGAGCACCGCGACCTCGGCGTGCGAGGGGTTGCTCAGCCGGGCTTCCAGATCGGTAAGTGCGGCATCGCGATTCATGATGCCGGTCAGCGGGTCGGTGCGCGCCTGGTTCTTGAGGGTCTGCTCGGCGTGCTTGGGCTCGGTGATGTCCTGCAGGGTGCCGGCGATGCGGTTCGAGGCAAGGTCGCCAAGCTCCACTTCGCCGATCATCCTGATCCAGAAGCTGTGGCCGCTGGCGCGTTGGCCCTGCAGTTCCAGTTCGAAGCCGGTGCGCTGCTCGACCACGCGTTCCATCGCATCGCGCAGCTGCTGGCGCGACAGGCTGTTCAGGCAGGCCAGTAGCTGCTCCAGATCGGTGGGGGGCGATTGCTGGCCAAGAATGCGCTGTGCCTCGCCGGTGAGGTAAAGCCGCTGCTGGCCGCGGTCCCACTCCCAGCCGCCGATATGCGCCAGTGATTGGGCACGGTCGAACAGGGCGTGGTCGCGCTTGAGTTCGGTGATGTCACTGAACAGGGAAAACACATGGTCGGGCAGGTCACAACCGGCCGAGAACACCGGCACCGTGGTGATCGAGATCCAGATCATCCGCCCGTTGGGGCGGTGGTACAGGCCGATGATGGTGCTGGGGATGGTCCTGCCTTCGGCAAAGGAGCGGGTTACCGGCCAGTGCTCGGGCCGCAGTCGACGGCCGTGCTCATCGACGCTGATCCACTCGTCGCTGTGCAGCGGCACCTTGGCCGGGGCAATGCTGCCGAGGTTGAAGATGCGGTGTGCCGCGGGATTGGCGGAAATGATGCCCAGGTGGCGGTCAAACAGCATCACCCCCTTGTCGATGGACTCCAGCAGCAGACGGTAACGGGTTTCGGCCTGCCAGCGCCGGCTCAGGTCGCGGGCGACGGCGACGATGCAATGTGCATCGTCGTGTTCGATGGTGGCCGAATGTACCTCCACCGGGAAGCGACTGCCGTCACCGCGCATGTTGGTGACTTCCACCACATAGGTTTCGCCACGATTGAGGGTTTCCCAGACTGGCTCAAGGTGGTCGGCCGGCAGGTCGGGATTGAGCAGCTCGATGGGCTGGCCGACGATCTCCTCGCGGGTACGGCCATAGGCGCGGACCCCGGCGCTGTTGACGTCCAGCACCACGCCGGTAGCGCTGAGGATGCTGACCGGGTCGGGCACTGCGTTGAACAGGGCGGCGTAGCGGCGTTGTGCCAGCCTTCGCTCGGCCATGGCCTCGGTCAAGGCTGAGCGGGCAGCAAGCAAGGCCTGTTGCAGGCTGATTGGCAGCGGTTGCTGAAGTGCATTGTCCAGTCCAGCCAGCGCGTCGACATGCGCGGCGCGGTGATCGCCGTCGTCAGATATCCCAAGCTGGCTGGTTCCGGTCATGACACTGTCAATGCCCTTCCTGTCTTGCTGCCTGTCTGCCGGCCCAGTCGTTCTGCGAGCCAGTTCCCCGTAACGGCCAGCGCCGGCAGATCCACGCCGGTACGCATCCCCATGCCGTGCAGCATGTAAATAACATCTTCGCTGGCGACATTACCACTAGCACCGCGCGCATAGGGGCAGCCGCCGGTGCCGGCCACGGCTGAATCGACTACCCGCACGCCTTCCTCCAGGCAGCTGGCGATATTGGCCAGGGCCTGCCCATAGGTGTCGTGGAAATGCACGGCCAGGTCGGCGACCGGCAGTTCCGTGGCCACCGCCCGCAACATCGCACGGGCCTTGAGCGGGGTGCCGACGCCGATGGTGTCGCCCAGTGATATTTCATAACAGCCCATGGCGTGCAGGCGAACAGCCACACGGACCACGTCGGCCAACGGCACTTCACCCTGGTAGGGGCAGCCCAATACCGTGGAGACATAGCCACGCACCCGCACCCCGTCAGCCTTGGCGCGGGCCAGGATGGGTTCGAAGCGCTGCAGCGACTCATCGATGCCGGCATTGGTATTGGTGCGGTTGAACTGTTCCGAGGCGGCAGTAAACACGGCAACCTCGGTGACACCTACCGCCAGAGCACGCTCGTACCCCTGTTCGTTGGGCACCAGTACCGGGTAGCTGACGCCCGGCTTGCGCTGGATGCCGGCAAACACCTCGGCGGCGTCGGCCAGCTGCGGCACCCATTTCGGGCTGACAAAGCTGGTGGCCTCGATGCTGCGCAGGCCGGTAGCCGAGAGCCGGTCGATCAATTCGATCTTGTCGGCGGTGGCGACCTGCTGCTTCTCATTCTGCAGGCCGTCACGCGGGCCTACTTCGACGATACGGACGAAATCATTCATGGAGCGGTCTTTGGCTGAAGGAGGGCGCAGGTTGGGCAGGAGCGCAGATTACTGCGCGGTCCAACGGGGAGGGCGCTTCTCAAGGAAGGCGGTCAGCCCTTCGCGACCTTCATCGGAGGCGCGCAGGGCGGCGATCAGGCCGGCATTGGCACGGTCCAGCCCATCGCGGTCGCCCAGCGCAGCATGGACCTCTCGGACCAGTACCTTGGCGGATGCGGCGGCAACTGGGCCGGCCTTGCCCAGCAGGGTGAGCTGGGTCTGCACGGCGGCGTCCAATGCATCGGCGGCTACCACCTGATGGATCAGGCCGATCTGCTGCGCGGTAGTTGCGTCGAAATGCTCGCCGGTGGCGAACCAGCGCCGTGCCTGGCGTGGACCGATCGCGGCGATCACATAGGGCGAGATCACCGCGGGTAGCAGGCCGAGCCGGCTTTCGGTCAGGCCAAAGCGCGCGCCCTCGGCGGCGATGGCGATATCGCAGCAGGCGACCAGGCCAACGCCGCCACCAAAGGCTGCGCCCTGCACGCGGGCGATGGTCGGCTTGGGCAGCTCGTCCAGGGTGCGCATCAGCCGTGCCAGCGCCAGCGAGTCGATGCGGTTCTCTTCCTGGCTGGCGCTGGCCATGGAACGCATCCACTGCAGGTCGGCACCGGCTGAGAAGGAGGCGCCGGTACTTGCCAGTACCACGGCACGCACGGCCGGGTCGGCGCCCAGGCTGGACAGGGTCTCGGTCAGGGATTGGATCAGCGCCGCGTCGAAGGCGTTGTGCAGGTCCGGCCGGTTCATGGAAAGGGTCGCTACCGCGCCCTGCTGCTGCACGAGCAGTGCATCGCTCATTGGTAATGCCTGTTTGAACGGAAATCCCGCGAATCATAGCGGTGCAGGGGTGGGACGCCATGACGCAGCGCGGCGATGCTAGAATTGATAACCATTCTTATCACCACTCCATAGGCGCTATTCAGTGACGTTGTCAGATTTGCCGCTGCATGCTTCAGCGCGCGTAGAGAGCGTTCAGGACCTGCATGCAAACGATGCGATCGCGCGCCGTCTGCGCGAGCTGGGTTTTGTGAACGGAGAGGAAGTCCGCTTGGTTGCACGTGGTCCGGTCGGCGGTGAGCCGCTGCTGTTCCAGGTGGGGTTTACCCGTTTTGCGCTGCGCCGTAGCGAGGCCGCGCGCGTCCAGATCAGCGCCGAAGGAGCACAGGCATGAGTACCGCTATTGCCCGGTTGGCGTTGGTTGGCAACCCGAACAGCGGCAAGACCGCACTGTTCAACCAGCTGACCGGCAGCCGCCAGAAGGTGGCCAATTACACCGGTGTCACCGTCGAGCGCAAGGAAGGCCGCATGCGCGGGCCGTCCGGGCAGGAGTACGCGGTGCTGGATCTGCCTGGCGCCTACAGCCTGCATCCGGCCAGTCTGGACGAGGCCATCACCCGTGACCTGTGCCGGGGTTTCTACCCGGGCGAGGGTGCCCCGGATGCGCTGATCTGCGTGATTGACGCGACCAACCTGCGCCTGCACCTGCGCTTCGCGCTGGAAGTGCGTGAGCTCGGCAAGCCGATGGTGGTGGCCCTGAACATGGTCGACGCGGCCCGCAAGCGTGGCATCGAGATCGACGTTCCGGCGCTGGAAAAGGCGCTGGGCGTGCCGGTGGTGGAAACCGTCGCGGTGCGTCACAACGGCGCGCGCGCGCTGGTCGAGCGCATCGATACGCTGATGCCAAAGCTCGACGCCATGCCGGTGCATGCGGCCGAGCCCGGTGCCGATTACCACGCGCAGGTGCGTGACATCCTGGCTTCCGCCGTGCGCATGCCTGCGCCCACTGCCAAGGTGGATGACGCGCTGGACCGTTGGTTGCTGCACCCGGTTTTCGGTCTGCTGACCCTGGCCGTGGTGATGTTCCTGATCTTCCAGGCGGTGTATGCCTGGGCCACGCCATTGATGGATGGCATCGAGGCAGCCTTTGGCTGGCTGGGGCCGGTGGTCGCCGAGATGCTGCCGGAAGGGCCGCTCAGCAGCCTGCTGGTGGACGGCATCATTGCCGGTGTCGGCGGCGTGCTGGTATTCCTGCCGCAGATCCTGATCCTGTTCGCCTTCATCCTGGCATTGGAAGAGTCAGGGTATCTGCCGCGCGCTGCCTTCCTGCTGGATCGGATGATGGCCTCGGCCGGTTTGTCCGGGCGCTCGTTCATCCCGCTGCTGTCGAGTTTCGCTTGCGCGGTGCCGGGGATCATGTCGACCCGCTCGATCCAGGATCCGCGTGATCGCCTGGCGACCATCCTGGTGGCGCCGCTGATGACCTGCTCGGCGCGCCTGCCGGTGTACGCCTTGCTGATTGGTGCCTTCATTCCAGCCAAGACTGTGTGGGGTGTGTTCAACCAGCAGGGGCTGGTGCTGTTTGCCCTGTATGTGGCCGGCATCCTCAGTGCGTTGGTGATGTCGTGGACGATGAAAAAATTCCGTCGTGACAAGAGTGAGCATCCCTTGATGCTGGAGCTGCCGTCCTACCGTCTGCCCAATCCGCGCGACCTGCTGGTGGGTCTGTACGAGCGCGCGATGATCTTCCTCAAGCGCGTGGGCGGCATCATCCTGTCGCTGACCATCCTGCTGTGGTTCCTGCTGTCGTACCCGGGTGCACCCGAGAACGCGACCATGCCGGCCATCGATTACAGCTTCGCCGGCCAGATCGGCCATGCGATGGCGGTGATCTTCGCCCCGCTCGGTTTCAACTGGCAGATCTGTATTGCCTTGATCCCGGGCATGGGCGCGCGCGAGGTGGCGGTGTCTTCGCTGGCCACGATCTATGCCTTGTCGGCAGCCGATGACGACGCTGCCATCCAGGCGCTGACCCCGGTGATCAGCGATGGTTGGACCTTGGCGACCGGCTTGTCGCTGATGGTCTGGTTCATCTACGCGCCGATGTGCATTTCCACGTTGGCGACGATCAAGCGTGAGACCAATTCGTGGAAGCAGATGGCCTTCGCCACGGTTTACCTGTTCGGCGCAGCCTATCTGGCGGCGTTCGTCACCTACCAGGTGGCGGTGGCGCTGGGAGCCGGCTGATGGACAAGGGCCTGCTGCTGCAATACCTGATCATCGCCGTGGCGGTGCTGGTCAGTGCTTGGGTGGTGCTGAAAAAGCAGTTTCCCGGCGTATTGCGCAAGCTGCGTGGCGTGTTGGCGCTGTGGCTGGTGAAGCCGCAGCGCTCGCCGCGGCTGCAGGCCTGGGGACGACGTCTGGCGCCACCGGCCGCCAGCGCTACGGGGGCATGCGGCGGCTGCAACAGCTGCGGGCCAAGCGAGCCCAAGCAGCATTGAGCAATACGACAACGCCGGGGAAACCCGGCGTTGTTGCCTTTGCAGGCAGGAGCAATTGGATGGCACGTGCTGTAGCGGTGTCCAGGCTTGGCAGAACCGTATCGCTGGGTCGTTCGGCCGGGCCACCGGGCTGGCAGTGGTGCAGGCAAGGCTTGGATGTTCGTTGAAGCATCGTGGCTGTACACTGCGTCGATTGCACGGAGCAACCAGGGGAAAGACATGAAGTCATTGATTGGCGTTGTGATGTTGGTCGTGGTGTTGGCTGCAGGTGGGTCGTTCTATCTGCGTGGTGGCAACAAGATCACCGAGTCCCAGGTGCGCGCGCTGTACCTGCGCGCCGACCAGGCGCTTGCAGCAGGCGACGACAAGCCGCTGTGCGAGATGCTGTCGAAAGACTATGTGCAGACCACGGTAACCAAGACCGAAACCCAGCAGGCCGAGCAGCGCTATGACAGGGAGCAGTACTGCGCGTCCTTGGCTCAGAGCATGACCCAGCTGCGTCAGTTCCGGGAAACCTTCGGTGGTCGCATGCCACTGCGTTACGAGCAGAAGGTGAACAGCATCAGCATTGCGAGCGATGGTCGTTCGGCCGAGGTTGAGGTGTCGGCCATTGTCGAAATGGCGGGCGTGCGCATGGTCAGCCGGGGCCGCGACACCGTGGAACGCAGCCGTTGGCGGACGTATATGACCGGCAGTCGTGCGATCACCCATGTCGGCAGGATGTAATCGCGCGCAGTGCGCTTGTGCGCTGGGCCGTTGAAGCGTTAGCGTGCGGGCATGAATACGACTCCAACCCGTTTGCTGATCCATGGCGCCTCCGGCCGCATGGGCCAAGCCCTGCTGCGCCTTGCGGCAGAAGATTCCTCGTTGCAGGTGGTCGCCGCGGTGGTGCGCAAACCGCCAATCCAACGCGTGATCGACGGCATTCCGCATTTCGCCGCCAGCGAGCTGTCTGGTACGCCTGCATTTGATGTGGCGATCGATTTCAGCCTGCCGGAGGGCTTTGATCCGGTGCTGGCGTTGTGCGTAGAGCGCGGTGTGGGACTGGTATCGGGTACAACCGGTATCAGCGAGGCGCAACAGGTTGCCCTGACCGCTGCGGCGTCCAGGATTCCTCTGGTGTGGGCGACCAACTTCAGTCTTGGCGTGGCAGTGCTGGCCGAGCTGGTGGAGCGGGCCGCGGCGGCATTGCCGGGCTGGGACTGCGACATCGTCGAATCCCATCACGTGCACAAGAAGGACGCCCCCTCCGGTACCGCGTTGACACTGGGGGAATCGGCCCAGCACGGCGGCGCGGAACCGCGTTACGCCAGCCTGCGTGCCGGCGACATCATCGGCGAGCACTTCGTGCAGTTCACCGGCCTGGGCGAGCGGGTGGAGCTGGTACACCGGGCCACCAACCGCGACATTTTCGCGCGCGGGGCGCTGCATGCGGCCAAGCAGCTGCGCCAGCGCAGTCCGGCGCAGTACCGGGTGCGGGATCTGGTCGGGACGCCCGAGTTGGCCTGAAATAGCTGAATGCGCGGCACTTTCCTTCCGGAACATGGCTTTTGTCACCACTGAACAGCTGAAGAGAGGCAAACGGGGCGCTGGCGTTGGTGCCCCCTTGCCTTTACAATTCCGGCTCGCCGAAACACGTTAGCCGGACCGGTTCCCAGACCGCCGTCCGCGCTTTTTTGCAACCGGTTTTTGACCGTGAACGCAGGCGTGGCTTCGGAGTCCCCCGGTAGCCAAAGTGAGATTCCCGTGACCCAAGCCGCAATTCTCGTGCTCGAAGACGGCACCGTATTCGAGGGCGAATCCGTAGGCGCGCCCGGCCTATCCGTGGGTGAGGTGGTGTTCAACACCGCCATGACCGGTTACCAGGAAATGCTGACCGATCCGTCCTACGCCCGGCAGATGATCACCCTGACGTATCCGCATATCGGCAACACCGGTATGAACGACCAGGACGATGAAGCCTCCAAGGTATGGGCATCGGGCCTGATCGTGCGCGATGTGCCGCGTCGCCCAAGCAACTGGCGCAACCAGGTGTCGCTGCAGGATTGGTTGATCCAGCGCGGCGTGGTGGCCATCTCCGGCATCGATACCCGCAAGCTGACCCGCATCCTGCGTGAGCGTGGCGCCCAGAACGCTGCGCTGATGGCTGGCCCCGACATCGATGTCGAGAAGGCGCTGGAAGCCGCCCGCAAGTTCCCCGGCCTGAAGGGGATGGATCTGGCCAAGGTGGTCAGCACCGACAAGTCCTACGGTTGGACCGAAGGCCAGCTGGACCTGGACCGCAACGAATTCGTGCGCGCCGAACCGAAGTTCAAGGTTGTGGCCTATGACTTCGGCGTCAAGACCAACATCCTGCGTATGCTGGCCGAACGCGGTTGCGAGCTGACCGTGGTGCCTGCCCAGACGCCGGCTGCCGAAGTGCTGGCGCTGAAGCCGGATGGCGTGTTCCTGTCCAACGGCCCGGGCGACCCGGAACCCTGCGATTACGCCATCAGCGCGATCAAGACCTTCGTCGAGCAGAAGATTCCGACCTTCGGTATCTGCCTCGGCCACCAGCTGCTGGGCCTGGCCGCAGGCGCCAAGACCATGAAAATGGGCCACGGCCACCACGGTGCCAACCACCCGGTGCAGGACATCGACGACGGCCGGGTGATGATCACCTCGCAGAACCACGGCTTCGCCATCGACGAAAGCGTGCTGCCTGCCAATGTGCGGGTCACCCACCGCTCGCTGTTCGACCAGACCATCCAGGGCATCGCGTTGACCGATGCGCCGGCGTTCTCCTTCCAGGGCCACCCGGAAGCTTCGCCGGGTCCGCGTGACGTGGCACCGTTGTTCGACCGCTTCATCACCCTGATGGAAGGGGCCAAGGCGTGAGCAAGGCGCGCTGGCTGATGTTGCCGGCGCTGCTGGCCACCTCGGTGGCCAGCGCGGCGCCAGTGACCGCACAGGAGATCCGGGATCTGCTGCCGCTGACCGGCTTCGAGCGCATGGGCAATGACGCGGCCACCTCCATGTTGGCCAATGTCACGCTATTCCCGCAGATTCCGGCAGCACAACGCGAGTGCCTGGCCACGCCGATCGGCGAGGTGCTGAATGAAGCACTGGTGGATCGCCTGGTCGCCAATCTTGGCAACGACGGCCAGCAGCACCTCAAGCGCTGGCAGGCGTTCTACTCGAGCCAGGGCGGCAAGCGCATGGTCGCGACCCAGCGCCAGATGATGTACGGCACCGCCTTGCCCGTCGAGTTCGAGGGCGAGCCCAGCGAGCTGGAGCGCAAGCAGGTAGGTGAGTTCATGGCCAGCGGCTCCTATGAAGCCTTGGGCGCCGTGCTTGCGGAGCTGGGCGAAATGCCCGATGGCCTGCCGCTGCGCATGAGCGAGCGCATCCAGAGCCAATGCGGTGTCACGATTGATCCAGAAGAGTTTTCCTGATCGACAGCGTGCGATCACTTCCCCCAGACACGCTGTACTGACTTAGAGAAGAAAATGCCAAAGCGCACCGACCTAAAAACCATCCTGATCATCGGCGCTGGCCCGATCGTCATCGGCCAAGCCTGTGAGTTCGACTACTCCGGCGCGCAGGCGTGCAAGGCGCTGCGTGACGAGGGTTACCGCGTGGTGTTGGTGAACTCCAACCCGGCCACGATCATGACCGACCCGGAGATGGCCGATGCCGTCTACATCGAGCCGATCAACTGGCAGACGGTAGAGAAGATCATCGACAAGGAGCGCCCCGACGCGCTGCTGCCGACCATGGGTGGCCAGACCGCGCTGAACTGCGCACTGGACCTGGCCGACCATGGCGTACTGGAGAAGTACAACGTCGAGCTGATTGGTGCCAAGCGCGAAGCGATCCGCATGGCCGAAGACCGCGAGTTGTTCCGCGTGGCGATGGGCGAGATCGGCCTGGAGTGCCCGAAGGCTGCGGTCGCGCACACGCTCGAGGAAGCGCTGGAAATCCAGACCCGCGTTGGTTACCCGACCATCATCCGCCCGTCCTTCACCCTGGGCGGCAGTGGCGGCGGCATCGCCTACAACCGCGAAGAGCTGATCGAGATCGTCGGCCGTGGCCTGGAACTGTCACCGACCACCGAAGTGCTGGTGGAAGAGTCGGTGCTGGGCTGGAAGGAATTCGAGATGGAAGTGGTCCGCGACACCGCGGATAACTGCATCATCGTCTGCTCGATCGAAAACCTCGATCCGATGGGCGTGCACACCGGTGACTCGATCACCGTGGCGCCGGCACAGACCCTGACCGACAAGGAATACCAGCGCCTGCGCGATGCTTCCATCGCGGTGCTGCGGAAGATCGGCGTCGATACCGGCGGTTCCAACGTGCAGTTCGGCATCAGCCCGACCACTGGCCGCGTGGTGGTGATCGAAATGAACCCGCGCGTGTCGCGTTCCTCGGCACTGGCCTCCAAGGCCACCGGTTTCCCGATCGCCAAGGTCGCTGCCAAGCTGGCCGTGGGTTACACCCTGGACGAATTGAAGAACGAAATCACCGGCGGCCTGACCCCGGCGTCGTTCGAACCGTCGATCGACTACGTCGTCACCAAGATTCCGCGCTTTGCCTTCGAGAAGTTCCCGATGGCTGATGCCCGCCTGACCACCCAGATGAAGTCGGTGGGCGAGGTGATGGCGATGGGTCGCACCTTCAAGGAATCCCTGCAGAAGGCCCTGCGCGGCCTGGAAACCGGCAAGATCGGCCTGGACCCGACCGAACTGGACCTGGGCAACGAAGACGACATCGCCACCATGAAGCGCGAGCTCAAGGCCCCGGGCCCGGAGCGTCTGTTCTATGTGGGCGATGCCTTCCGCAGCGGGCTGAGCGTCGAGGACGTCTATGGCCTGTCGCATATCGATCCGTGGTTCCTCGACCAGATCGAAGAAATCATTGCCGATGAAAAGCAGGTCCACGCCGAAGGCATCGATGCGCTGGACGCCGCCCGCCTGCGCAAGCTCAAGCGTGCCGGTTTCTCCGACGCCCGCCTGGCGCAGCTGACCGGCACCAACGAAGCGGCCATCCGCGCGTTGCGCCGTGCCCACAAGGTGCGCCCGGTGTACAAGCGCGTGGACTCCTGCGCCGCCGAGTTCGCCACCGGTACCGCCTACCTGTACTCGACCTACGAGGACGAGTGCGAAGCGGCGCCGAGCAACCGCGACAAGATCATGATCCTGGGCGGTGGCCCGAACCGTATCGGCCAGGGCATCGAGTTCGACTACTGCTGCGTGCATGCCGCACTCGCCCTGCGCGAGGACGGCTATGAAACCATCATGGTCAACTGCAACCCGGAAACCGTCTCCACCGACTACGACACCTCCGACCGTCTGTACTTCGAGCCGCTGACGCTGGAAGACGTGCTGGAAATCGTCGAGCTGGAACAGCCCAAGGGCGTGATCGTGCAGTACGGCGGCCAGACCCCGCTGAAGCTGGCACGTGCGCTGGAAGCCAATGGCGTGCCGGTGATCGGCACCTCGCCGGACTCCATCGACCTGGCCGAAGACCGCGAGCGTTTCCAGAAGCTGGTGCAGGACCTGGGCCTGAAGCAGCCGCCGAACCGCACCGCGCGCACCGCCGACGAGGCACAGGCCTTGGCCCGTGAGATCGGCTTCCCGCTGGTGGTGCGCCCGAGCTATGTGCTGGGCGGCCGTGCGATGGAAATCGTCTATGGCGAAGCCGACCTGGCGCGCTACATGCGCGATGCGGTGAAGGTCTCCAATGATTCGCCGGTGCTGCTGGATCACTTCCTGGACGCGGCTGTCGAAGCCGACGTGGACATCATCTGCGACAAGGAAGGCAACGTCCTGATCGGTGGCGTGATGGAGCACATCGAAGAAGCCGGCGTGCATTCCGGTGACTCGTCCTGCTCGCTGCCGCCGTACTCGCTGTCGGCGGAAACCCAGGCCGAACTGCGTCGTCAGGTCACCGAGCTGGCCAAGGCACTGAAGGTCGTCGGCCTGATGAACACCCAGTTCGCGATCCAGACCGATGCCGATGGCAACGACGTGGTGTTCCTGCTGGAAGTGAACCCGCGTGCCTCGCGCACCGTGCCGTTCGTGTCCAAGGCCACCGGCATGGCGCTGGCCAAGATCGCCGCCCGCTGCATGGCCGGCAAGACCCTGGCCGAACAGGGCGCGACCAAGGAAGTCGTGCCGGATTACTACTCGGTGAAGGAAGCCATCTTCCCGTTCGCCAAGTTCCAGGGCGTGGACCCGATCCTCGGGCCGGAGATGCGCTCCACCGGTGAGGTGATGGGCGTTGGTCGCACCTTCAGTGCCGCCTTTGCGCGTGCGCAGGAAGCCGGCAGCATCAAGACGCCGCCGGTCGGCAAGGTCTTCATCTCGGTGCGTGACATCGACAAGCCGCGCGTGATGCCGGCGGTGCAGGGCCTGGTCGAGCGCGGCTACTCGTTGGTTGCCACCCGCGGCACCGCGGCGTGGCTGCAGCAGCACGGCTACACCTGCGAAGTGATCAACAAGGTGGTTGAAGGCCGTCCGCATATCGTGGACAGCATCAAGAATGGCGAGATCGTCTATATCGTCAACACGACCGAAGGCCGTGCGGCGATCAACGACTCGTTCTCGATCCGTCGTGAAGCGTTACAGAACCGCATCACGTACTCGACCACGGTTGCAGGCGCCAAGGCGTTGGTGCAATCGTTGGAATTCCGCGGCACCGGTCCGGTCTGGTCGCTGCAGGAACTGCACAAGGAGTTGAATGCATGAGAGCACCCATCACGGCCAAGGGCGCCAAGCGCCTGCGTGACGAACTGGAACACCTGAAGTCGGACAAGCGCCCGAAGGTCATCGCCGCCATCGCCGAAGCGCGCGAGCACGGTGACCTGAAGGAAAACGCCGAGTACCACGCCGCGCGCGAAGAGCAGGGCTTCATCGAAGGCCGCATCAAGCAGCTGGAAGGCGAGCTGTCGCATGCCGAGATCATCGACATCACCAAGCTCAATGCCGGCAGCAAAGTGGTATTTGGTGCCACGGTGACGCTGGCCGATGTGGAAACCGACGAAGAGAAGCGTTACCAGATCGTGGGTGACCTGGAGGCGGACATCAAGCTGGGCTTGATTGCCATCTCCTCGCCGGTGGCGCGCGCGTTGATCGGCAAGAACGAGGGCGACGCCATCGCCATCGACGCGCCGGCAGGCCAGCGCGAGTACGAAATCGTCAGCGTCGAATACCTCGACTGACGATGGCCAAGGCCACACTGCTGCTGCCCGCGCGCAGCCGCTTTGCCGCCGGCAACCTGCCGGCGCAGGTGGCCACGGCACTGGGCCGCGCCGAGCGCTCGCTCGGCACGGCCGGTGAAGCGGCGCAGCTGCGTCGCCATTTCAACGTGCAGCCGGCCGACTGGTCGGCGGCCGCCTTGACCCGGCAGACCGATGCCGGCGATGCCGCCGAGGGGTTCTGGCTGCGTGCCGACCCGGCCAGCATCGTCCCGGACATGCAGGGCGCGCGGCTGATGGCATCGGCCGAAACGCTGCGGCTGGAGCAGGACGATGTGGATGCCCTGCTGCCCGCGCTGCAACCCTTGTTCGCGGGTTTCGGCTACCAGTTGGACGCGCCGACGCCGGCACGTTGGTACCTGCGGCTGCCCGTGGATACGCCGCTGCCGCAGTTCGCCGAGCCGGAAGCGGTGCTGGGTGATGACCTGTTCTCGCATCTGCCCGACGGTGACAACGGGCGGCAATGGCGTGGCCTGCTGACTGAAGCCCAGGTCGTGTTGCACCAGCACCCCTGGAACGAACAACGCGTAGCCGCCGGCAAGCGAGCGGTCAATTCGCTGTGGTTCTGGGGCCCGGGCCGTTTGCCCGAATCGGTCAGCACCGTGCACGCGCAGGTGCGTAGCCGCGATGCCTTGCTGCAGGGGCTGGCGACGCTTGCCGGTGTTCGCATCGGTGGCGAACAGACCGTCGACGCGCTGGTTGACCTGCGCCAGCTGCGTTCACTGGAGCAGCTGACCCGCGATGCCATCACCCCGCTGCTGGAAGCCATACGCCGCGGTGAGCTGGCCGAATTGCAGCTCGATTTCGAGGATGGCACCGGCTATCGCATCCGGCGTTGGCAGCGCTGGCAGATCTGGAAGAAGCCGCAAGGCACGCTGGTCGATGACTGAGACCATGAAGATCGTCCGTCGCAGCCTGGCCGCCGAAGGGCAGTGGGGTGACGACACCTTGCCGCTGCTGCGCCGCATCTACGCTGCGCGCGGAGCCATGACGGCAGAGCAGGCACAACCCCGCCTGGCGCAGTTGCATGCGCCGGAGCTGCTGGGCGGCATGCGCCAGGCAGTGCAATTGCTGGCCGATGCGATCGCCGGCGACAAACGCATCCTCATCGTTGGTGATTTCGACTGCGATGGCGCCACCGCCTGCGCAGTTGGTGTGCGTGGCCTGCGGCTGCTCGGTGCCAAGGACGTGGTGCACGCCGTGCCCAACCGCATGGTGCATGGCTATGGTTTGTCGCCTTCGCTGGTAGCGGAACTGGAAGCCTTCGAGCCTGATCTGCTGGTCACTGTGGATCATGGCATTGCCTGCCATGCTGGCGTGCGGGCGGCCAAGGCCTTGGGCTGGCAGGTCCTGGTTACCGACCACCATCTGCCCGGTGAAGTGCTGCCGCCTGCCGATGCCATCGTCGATCCGAATGTGGAGGGCGATGCATTCCCGAGCAAGGCGCTGGCAGGCGTCGGGGTGATCTTCTACGTGCTGATGGCGCTACGGCGCCACCTGCGTGAGCAGGGCGTGTTCGCCGCTCAGCCCGAACCGGACCTGCTGACCTTGCTGGATCTGGTTGCGGTGGGCACCGTGGCCGACCTGGTTGCACTGGATGAGAACAACCGCGCATTGGTGTCTGCCGGCCTGCGCCGTATCCGCGCGGGCAAGGCCTGCGTCGGTCTGCGCGCCCTGATCGAAGCCAGCGGCCGCGATGCCGCGCGACTCAGCGCCAGTGATATCGGCTATGCGGTTGGCCCGCGCCTCAACGCGGCGGGGCGACTGGAAGACATGGCGCTGGGGATCGAGTTGCTCCTGACCGAGAGCCCGGCGCAGGCGCGCGAGATCGCCACGATGCTGGAAGAGATCAACACCGAGCGTCGCGCCGTACAGCAGCAGATGACCGAGGACGCCGAGCACGCGGTGGCGCGGGCATTGCTGGACGATGCGATGCAGCGGCCGGTAGCGGCCTGCCTGTTTGATCCGGAATGGCACCCCGGAGTGGTGGGGCTGGTGGCATCGAAGATGAAGGACCGCCTGCATCGTCCGGTGATCGCATTTGCGCCGTCAGAGCCTGGTGGCGATGCCCTGCGCGGCTCGGCGCGGTCGATCAGCGGCTTTCACATACGCGACGCGCTGGCCGCCATCAATGCCAGCCATCCTGGCCTGATGGAGAAGTTCGGCGGCCATGCCATGGCGGCTGGGCTGAGCTTGTCGTTGGCACAGCTGGACACATTCAAGGCCGTATTCGCCGCCCAGGTGCAGGCCAGTCTGGACCCGGCCCTGCTGCAGCAGCAGTTGCTGAGCGATGGCGAACTGCACGCGAGTGAGCTCGATTTCCAGCATGCCGAAGCACTGCGTCTTGCAGGCCCCTGGGGGCAGGGTTTTGCCGAGCCACTGTTCGATGGCGTTTTCGATGTGGTTGAGTGGCGCGTGCTCAAGGAGCGGCACCTGAAGCTGGTGGTTCGGCCTCCGGGGGGGCGCGGCCGCATCAATGCCATCCATTTCAGCGGTTGGACCGGTACTGCGCCGGAGCCGCAGCTGCATCTTGCCTACCGCCTGGTGGGCGATGACTATCGCGGCGGCCAGGCTATCCAGTTGATCGTGGAGCACAGCGGCCCGGTAGGAGCGGCGTAAGCCGTCATGCCACCACAGCCTCGGCAAGCGCATCATCGGTCGAGATAGACGCTGTCGCTGCGTGCACTGTCAGTACCCCGGCCGGCGTCAGTACCCGCTGATCGTGGCCGCAAGCCGAACAGGGGCCGCAGGAAGGCGCTGCGCTTTATCAGTTCATAGGCGCCCAGGCACAGGGCGAACGTCGCCACGATCAGCAATGCCGCCTCCCAGCCCGGCGGAATGTGCAAGGGCTTGAGCTGATGGGCGAGCACCACGATGACGGTCTGGTGCAGGATGTAGAGGGGAAACACCGCCAGCGTCAGGTAGCGCAGCAGCCGGCTGTCGGCATCGCGCCAGCGGTAGGCGAAGCCGAGCAGGGCGGCGATTGCGCACCACTGGTCGACCGCCCACGCCCCGCGCAGCCACAGGCGCAGGCTCAGCGGTGGCGGGTTGTTGTCGTTGTAGCCGGCGAAGTACCAGCTGTAGATCATCACCGCATAGCAGCCAGCGGCCGCCAGCAGGGCAGGCCAGCGCAGCCGCTGAAGGGATTCCCAGAATGCAGTGCTGAATGCTGCCAGGAAGCCGATCAGGAAAACGCTGCCGTACTGTGCATGGTTGTACCAGTCATCGACCAGGGCATGGCTTTGCTCGAAGCGGGTGACCAACAGGAGCCGCGCAAGCGCCAGCAGCAGCACCGGTAGCCACAGCGCACGCCAGCCAGTCAGCGCATCGCCGACGGCCGCACGCAGACGTCCCAGGGCCGCGGCGGGCAGCAGTCGCCACAACAACCAGGCCAGCGCGGTGTAGCACCACAGGTAGGGCAGGAACCACAAGTGGTTCCAGGTGGGCAGGCGCAGGCAGCCATCGGCATCACAGAACCCGTTGTAGGCGCTCAGGTACTTTCCGTAGAAGGCCCAATACGATTCCGTGTAGCCGCCCGGCAGCTGTTCGACCACCTGGTAATAGGCCTGCGGCGGGACAATGATCAGCATGCCGAACAGCAGCGGCCACAGAAGTTGCCGCGAGCGTCGTCGCATCAGTCCGTCCGCGCGTGTCTGCAGCATGTAGGCAGTGGCCACGCCTGAAATGAGGAAAAGCAGCGACATCCGCCAAGGACCGGTGAGCAGCATGAACGGCTCGGGGGCGATGCTGGCGGCAGGGCTTTTTACATGCCAGTCCCAGCTCACGTAGTACATGCCCACGTGGTAGACCACCAACAGGGCGAATGCGATTACGCGCAGCCAATCCAGATCGTTACGGCGGGTCATGCGATTGCCTTCAGACGTGCTTTGATGGTCGGCATTGGGCCATCGATAGTGCAGGCCTGGCTGCCAAAGTGACGGCTGGTGGGCAGTTTGGGACGAATGGAGGCCATCGTGGGACGGGCTGGGCAGGTGCTGAGCGAGGCTTGGCCTACACTGCGCGGATGAGTGAACCAACTTCCCGTGACGCGCTGGAACGCTTCCGGCCATGGCGGCGCAGCGCCGAGATCGTTTTCTGGCTGGTCGTGGTCACGGTCAACTGCAGCGGCAATGCCCTCACCACCTGGATGGACGCTAATCGCAGTAGCGACCCGGGCATGTATCGCTGGGAGCCATGGGTGTGGGAGTTCTCCAGTGGACTGGTGTGGATAGGGCTGCTGGTTCCGCTGGTGGTCTGGTTGAGCCGACGCTGGCCATTGCACATGGACAACTGGCGCAGGCGACTGCCGGGCTATCTGTTGGCAAGCGTGCCCTTGTCGCTGCTGCATGTGCTGCTGATGGTCGGCCTGCGTGTGCTTGTCTATCGGCTGCTGGGCCATTCCTACGATTTCGGCGATTGGCAGCGTGAGTTCCTCTACGAGTACCTCAAGGATGTCCGCACGTTGGCCATCATCCTGCTGTGCATCGACGGCTACCGTTTCCTGCTGCGGCGCATCCAGGGCGAAGTCCAGTTGCTGGCGGCGCCGGACGTAGGACCACCGGTGGAGCCGATCGACCGCCCCGAACGTTTGCTGGTGCGCAAGCTGGGGCGTGACTTCCTGATCGCCACCGCCGATATCGAGTGGGCCCAGGCAGCGGGAAACTACGTCAACCTGCGGGTGCGCGGCCACGATTACCCGTTGCGCAGCACGATGGCGGCACTGGAGCAGCGGTTGGACCCGGCCTGCTTCATTCGCAGCCACCGCAGTTGGCTGTTGAACCAGCGTCACCTGGTGTCGATCGAACCGTTGGAGGGCGGCGAGGCGCTGCTGCACATGGACGACGGCCAGGCCGTGCCCTGCAGCCGCCGCTATCTGGCCCAGGTACGGCAGGCGCTGGGTGATCGCGAGGACCGCGTGGTCGATACCTGAGCAGGTCCACGGCCTCGATTGCCGCTACGATCCGTGCGCGACCAAGGGACGGGTGGCTTCCGGTTCGGCACCTTCAACCCCGTTTCCTGCCCTTGGCCGTTCATCTCCCCGACCCTTGGACGGAGCAGTGCTATGGCAGGCTTTCAGTGGCAGCGATGGATGGCAATGGGGATGGTTGTCGTGCTGGCGTGGCCAGCATCGGCCCAGCGGCAGTCGCCGGCAGTGATTGCCGGCCCGGCGCCGGTATTGATCGCGGCCCCAGAGGCCGAACAGCCCATTGGCCTGCGCAGCGCGCGCATCGCCGGCGAGGTCCAGGCCGGCATCGCACAGACCATGATCGAGCTGGAGTTCCACAATCCCAACCGGCGCGTGCTTGAGGGCGAGCTGCAGTTTCCGCTTGCCGACGGGCAGCAGCTGACGGGGTTTGCGTTGGATATCGATGGGCAGTTGCGGGATGCCGTGCCGGTGCCGAAAGAACGTGGCCGCGAGGTGTTCGAGGCCATCACCCGGGACAACGTGGATCCGGGCCTGCTTGAGCAGACCGCAGGCAACCAGTTCCGCCTGCGCATCTACCCCTTGCCCGCCGGTGGCAGCCGGCGCGTGCGTCTGACAGTCCGCGAGGCGTTGCCGGTCGTTGCCGGCAACTGGCAATGGCGCTTGCCGCTGCAGTTTGCCGCCGGTGCGCAGAACGTGGTGTTGGAACTGCGTGCCCCGGAATCGGTGCGCGGCGGTGCAGCGCCATTCCGGTTCAGCGGGCAGGGGCTGTCCTGGCAGGGGCGGGGCGCACAGCTTCCGGCCCAACTGCAGTGGCAATTGGCGATGCAGGGCAGCGCCGGAATGCAGATGGCCAAGTGGGACGGCCAGCATTATCTGATGGCGCAGTTGCCGGTGGCGGCGGCTGCGCCACGGACGCTGCCGGAACAGGTTGGTTTGCTGTGGGATGCCTCGGGTTCGGCCAACCAGCGTAATCGCAAGCGTGAGTTCGCCCTGCTGGACCGCTATTTTGCTGCCCTGGGAGAGGGCAACGTGGCACTCACCGTGCTGCGCGACCGTGCGTCGCCGGTACGCCGGTTTGCCATCCGCAACGGTGACTGGAGCAGCGTGCGCCGCGTGCTGGAGCAGGAACCATTGGACGGTGCCAGCAATCTTGCCGGGTGGCGCCCCGACCCGGCGATTGGCGAGTACCTTTTGCTGAGCGATGGCCTGTCCAATTGGGGCGGCGATGCTCTGCCATTGTTGGCTGGTAACCAGCGCCTGTTCGCCGTCAGCAGCGCGGGTGCGCATACCGACAGTACACGGTTGCGTGCGTGGAGCGAGGCCAACGGTGGTCGCCTGGTGCTGCTGGGTGACCAGCCCCAAGCCGAATTGCAGGAGCTGCTGGCGACGCCGGTGCGGGTGGAGGTTGCTGATACCCAGGGTCTGCATGACGTCGTGGTTGACCAGCGCAGTGCCGGGCAGGGCTGGGTCTGGATATACGCCCGCGCCGACAGCGCCGAGCAGGCGATGCAGGTGCGTATCAACGGCCAGCGTTGGCAGCAGTTGCGGACGTCGGATCGGACTGTCGATGCTGGCCTGCTGTCGGGCTTGTGGGCGCAGGCACGACTGCAACAGTTGGCGCAGGAACCCAATCGCAACCGCGAGGCGATGCAGCTGTTGTCGCAGCGTTTTGGCCTGGTCGGCGAGGGGACATCGCTGATCGTGCTGGACAGCATTGAAGACTATCTGCGCTACGCCATCCGTCCGCCGGCCCCGCTGCGCGCCGAGTATGACCAGCGCTACGCCCGCTTGCTCCAGGACAGGTCGGTTGCGCGCCGCGAGCACCTCGATGCCGTCGCCGCGCAGTGGCAGGACCGGGCCCAATGGTGGGCAAAGTCCTGGCCGAAGAACGCGCCGGCATTGTCCGCGCCGGAGGAGAAATCAGGCCTGCGCCTGCGCAGGCAGGCAGCAGCCGATAGCGCGGCATCCCTCGGGCCGGCCATGCCTTCGCCAGTTCCAGCGCCGGCAGCGGCACTGGCACCGGTTGCTGCCGAGGCGAACTCGCTGGACAGCATCGAAGTCACTGCTGCCGCTGCCGAGCCGGCGAACGAGGGGGCAGTGGAGATCCGGTTGGCTGCATGGGAGCCGGATTCAGCGGTCGCGCAGCGCCTGCGCAAGGGGCCTGCGGCGTCGCTCTATGCCCGCTACCTGGTTGAACGCGCTGCCAATGCAGACAGCAGCGCTTTCTATCTGGATGTGGCAGACATGTTGTTGGCACAGGACCAGCGCGACCTGGCGTTGCGTGTGTTGTCCAACCTCGCAGAAATGGACCTGGACAATCGCCACCTGTTGCGCGTGCTGGGCTATCGCCTGATGCAGGCCAAGGCACCGGAGCTGGCTGTGCCGGTATTCCAACAGGTGTTGGCGATGGCCGAGGATGAGCCGCAGAGCTTCCGCGACCTGGGCCTGGCCTTGGAGGCGGCAGGGCGTGCGCAGGAAGCCGTCGATCCGCTCTACCAGGTGGTGGCGCGCGAATGGGACGACCGTTTCGATGGCGTCGCCCTGATTGCCCTGGACGAGTTGACCAACCTGTCCAGTCGCGCTGGCCCGGCGCTGGACATGCAGGTTGTCGATCCACGCCTGCGCAAGGGCATGCCGCTGGACCTGCGGGTGGTGCTGGCCTGGGACAGTGACAACAGCGACATGGATTTGTGGGTCACCGATCCCAACGGCGAACGAGCCTACTACGGCAATCGGCTGACCTACCAGGGTGGAGAGATGTCGCAGGATTTCACCGGCGGCTATGGGCCGGAGCAGTTCTCGTTGCGCGATGCCAAGCCCGGCACCTACAAGGTGGAAGCGAACTACTTCGGCAGTCGCCAGCAACTGGTCACCGGCGCGGCGACCTTGATGCTGCGTTTGAGTACGCATTGGGGCACGCCAGCGCAGCAGGACAAGGCCGTGACCATGCGTTTGCAGGACGCTACCGATACCGTGCTGGTCGGCGAGTTCGAGGTGCGCTGAGGCGATACTGGAAACAGACGGGGCCGGCATTGCCGGCCCCGTCTGCATGCTGCGGTTGTGCTTACTTGCGACGTGCCAGCAGGCGGTAGCCACCGGTAGCGCTGGAATCGAAGCTGTGCGCCAGCAGCACGTAGCGGCCGGCTTCCAGTTCCACTTCCAGGGTCGGGTCGAGGCTGTCGTCGCCGTCGTCCTGCTGTGCGACTTCCTCGCCATCGCGCATCAAGGTCAGCATGCCGTCCAGGCCATTGGCGCCAACCATGGTGATGACGTAGTTGCCCTTGCGCGGGATTTCCAGCGTGTACAGGTCGCGGTTGCCGGGGCGCAGTTGGCCCTGCACTTCACGGCTCAACTTCAGCTCCTGGCGCGACGGGCCCTCAGCTGCCGCCGAGGTTGCGCTGGACAGCTCGAACACGCCGCCACGACCGTTCACCGAGCGAACCGAAACCGTGTACTCACCGGCTTCCAGCACCTGCGTCAGGCGCGAGTTGACGTTGCCGCCACCGTCGTCGTCGCTGAGCACGATGTCGGCACCCTTCAGGGTCAACAAGGTATCGAGGTCGCGGCTGCTGGCATCGAGCTGCACGCGGCGGCGCTCGGGCAGGTTGAGCGTGAAGCTGCGGGTGTCATCGGCGTTGATGAAACCGCTGGCCTTGCCGTCGGGCGGCAGGGCGGTGCCGTCTTCGAAGACCAGCCCTTCCGGGAAGTCGGTACGTTCAACGCCGAGGTAGAACGCGCCCGAGGCTTCGTTCACCGCGTTGGCGGTGATGGTGTAGCGGCCAGGCTGCAGCGGTGCGACCAGGCGGGCATTGAGCTGGTTGCCGCCGTCATCGTCTTCCATGTTGATGCCGTTGCCGCTCAGTTCCAGGCGTGAGTCGATCTCGCTGGAGTCCATGGTCAGCGTGTAGAGGCCGGCCTTGTCCACTTCCAGCGTGTATTCCTTGCTTTCCTGGCGCAGCCAGTCGGTGACACGGCGGCCAGCGACCAGCGGCTTGCCGTCATAGGCCACGATCGGCTCGACCGACAGTTGGAACGGACCGAAGGCGCGCGCATCGGCGCCGCTGACGGCGACAGTGTACTGGCCGGCCTTTTCGGCGCGGATGCTCAGCGTGGTGGAGCCTTCGCTGTCGCCGTCGGATTCGGTGCGGCTGACCAGGGTGTCGCGGGTGAACACCGCCAGCGAGCCCTTGAGCGGGCCTTCCAGGGTCAGGCTGACCGCCTGGCCGGCGGCCAACTGCAGCGAGAACAGCGCGCTGCGGGTGCCATCGCTGTGGTTGATCGGGGTGGACGAGGTGATTTCGCCCGAGGTCTCGCCGTTCATGGCAAGTGGGCGGGCAGCCGGGGCGGCATGCGCGGGGGCATGCACGGCGGCGGCAATGGCAAGGGACAGCAGTCCTGCTGCAAGTCGCTTCACTTCAACTCCTTAAGTGGTGGAACCAGGGTGCGGCGTGAACGTCCACCCTTATCGGGGGATGCAGGTGGACGCGGTAAACCGGCCTGCCGCCGTGGCAGGCCGGCCAAGGTCAATCAGTTGGTCGAGTCGGTAGGCGCAGCGACAGCTTCGGCAGCCGCGGCGGTGGCCTCTTCGGCAGCATCCTTGTGGTTGCTGTCCGGGCTGGCGCCGTCGCCATCCATGTCGGTGGTTTCCAGCTCGAACACACCCTGCTGGCTGCCCAGGCTGGTCACCGCCACGATGTAGCGGCCAGCGCGCAGCGACAGGTTGAGGCGGGCATTGGTGCCGTTGCCACCGTCATCGTCCTCGGCATCGGTGCCCGGGCCGGTAACGTGAAGCACCGAGTCGAAGCCGTCAGCGATCGCATCGAACTGCACCTGCTTGGGCGCATCCAGGTTCAGCACGAAGGTGCGACGGCCGCGCGAGTCCATCATCGACTGGGCGGTTTGACCAATGGTCAGGGCCGTACCGTCGCGATTGACCAGGCCATTCGGGGTCGGGGTCAGGGCGACGCTCAGCTTGAACGAGCCGGTGTTGTTGTTCACCGACGAGGCGCCGATGGTGTACTCGCCCGGTTCCAGGTAGGTGCGGATGCGGGCATTGAGGTTGCCGCCGTTGTCGTCGTCTTCCAGCTCGACATTGCGGCCGTTCAGGCGCAGGAAGGCGTCGAACGCGCTCGACTCCATGGTGATGGAGTACAGGCCGGCCTTGTCGACCTTCAGCTTGTATTCCTGCTTTTCACCCATCAGCCAGTCGATGGCCTGGCTTTCGGCGCCCAGCGGCTTGCCGTCGTACGGCACCACCTTGGCGCTCTTGAGCTTGAACGGGCCGAAGCTGTCGGAGCTGGCGCTGTTCACCGCGACCACGTAGCTGCCGTCCTTCGGGGCACGGAAGGCCAGGCTGACCGCATTGGGGGAAGCCTCGCCTTCGCCGTCGGAATTGGAGCTGCTGGCGTGGGCCAGCATGGTCTGGCCATCGAACACCGCGATCTGGCCGCTGAGCGACCCGCCCAGCTCCAGGGAGACGGCTTCGCCGTCCTTCAGGGTGATCTTGTAGGCCTGGTGGCGGCTGCCGTCGTTGTAATTCAGGCGGCTGCTGGAGGTGATTTCACCCGCCACGGTCTCGCCTACGGCCAGGTTGGGGGTGTTGTCGCCGGCGCCGGCGACGCCGCCGAGCTTTTGGCAGGCGGCGAGAGCCAGAGTCATGGAAATGGCTGCAAACAAGCGGGCAGGGCGAGTATTCAAGCGTAGGTCCTTCATTGGTTTGAGGGGTATCCGTTCCCCGCGCGGGCGGGTACGGCGCCGATTCTAACGGCAAGCCGTGTTCATACTGCGAGAACAGCCTGAATGCCCGGCGGATGCTAGAATTGCTCTCTTGTCTGCCTGTTCATAGACCGACCATGATTGAACTGAATCCCATCCGCCAGCGAATCACCGATCTGACCGATCGCGTGCTCTCGCTCAGGGGGTATCTTTGACTACGATGCCAAGAAAGAGCGTCTTGAAGAAGTAACCCGCGAGCTGGAAAACCCCGACATCTGGAACAACCCCGAATACGCCCAGACCCTGGGCCGGGAACGTTCGATGCTGGACAAGACCGTCAGCGGCATTGCCGCCGTGCTCGACGGCATGACCGACGCCACCGAGCTGTTGGAACTGGCCGAAAGCGAGCAGGACGAGGACACCGCACTGTCGGTGATCGCGGACCTGGACAAGCACCAGAGCCACATCGAGAAGCTGGAATTCCAGCGCATGTTCTCCGGCGAGATGGACAGCTGCAACGCCTTCGTCGACATCCAGGCCGGTGCCGGTGGTACCGAAGCCCAGGATTGGGCGGAAATGATGCTGCGCATGTACCTGCGCTGGTGCGAAGCGCGTGGCTGGAAGACCGAGCTGATGGAAGTGTCCGGCGGCGACGTTGCCGGCATCAAGTCGGCCACGTTCCGTGTCGAGGGCGAGTTCGCCTATGGCTGGCTGAAGACCGAGATCGGCGTGCACCGGCTGGTGCGCAAGTCGCCGTTCGACTCGGACAACCGCCGCCACACCAGCTTCACGTCGGTGTTCGTGTCACCGGAAGTCGATGACAACATCGAAATCGACATCAACCCCGCCGACCTGCGCACCGACGTGTACCGCTCTTCCGGTGCCGGTGGTCAGCACGTCAACAAGACCGAGTCGGCGGTGCGTATCACCCACATCCCGACCAATACCGTTGTGGCCTGCCAGATCGGCCGCAGCCAGCACCAGAACCGCGACACCGCGATGAAGATGCTGGCCGCCAAGCTGTACGAGCTGGAAGTGCAGAAGCGCAACAGCGAGCGTGACGCATTGGAAGCGACCAAGTCCGACATCGGCTGGGGCAGCCAGATCCGCAACTACGTGCTCGACCAGAGCCGTATCAAGGACCTGCGCACCGGCGTTGAGCGTACTGACACGCAGAAGGTGCTGGACGGCGACCTGGATGAGTTCATCGAGGCCAGCCTCAAGTCCGGCCTGCAGGCCGGCGCCAAACGCAGCGATGCGTAATCCGGAATGGCCCCGTGCGGGCCATTCCCTTGTTGTACGGTGCGGATGCCGATTGGCCCGCACCCGTTTTTCTTCCCCCAATTGAATTCAACGCCATGACTGAACAGACCCCTGAAACGCAGCAGCCCCCCGTCGACGAGAACAGCCTCATCGCCGAGCGCCGCGCGAAACTGACGGCGCTGCGCGGGCAGGGTATTGCCTACCCGAACGACTTCCGTCGCGAAGACTTCGCTGGCAAGCTGCAGGCCGATTACGTCGATGCCGAGGCGTGGACCGCCGAGGCACTGGAAGGCAATGGCCGCAATGTGAAGCTTGCCGGTCGCCTGATGGCCAAGCGGGTGATGGGCAAGGCCAGCTTCGCCCAGATCCAGGACGAGAGCGGTCGCATCCAGTTGTTCCTGCAGTCGACCGCGCTGGGCGATGTCTATGCCGCGTTCAAGGGCTGGGACGTGGGCGACATCATCGCCGTCGAAGGCGGGCTGACCCGTACCAAGACCGGTGAGTTGTCGGTCAAGGCGACCAGCATCCGCTTGCTGACCAAGTCGCTGCGTCCGTTGCCGGACAAGTGGCATGGCCTGGCCGATGTCGAGCAGCGCTATCGCCAGCGTTACGTCGACCTGATCGTGACCCCGGAATCGCGCGAGGTTTTCATCAAGCGCTCCAAGATCATCCGTGCAATGCGCGCGTGGCTGGACAACCGCGACTTCCTGGAAGTCGAGACGCCGATGATGCATTACATCCCCGGTGGCGCGACGGCCAAGCCGTTCACTACCCATCACAACGCGCTGGACCTGGACCTGTACCTGCGCGTTGCACCGGAGCTTTACCTCAAGCGACTGGTCGTTGGTGGCCTTGAGCGCGTGTACGAGATCAACCGCAACTTCCGCAACGAAGGCGTCAGCACCCGCCACAACCCGGAATTCACCATGATGGAGCTGTACGAGGCTTACGCCACGTACAACGAAGTGATGGACCTGACCGAGGGCGTGATCCGCGATGTGGCGCAGAGCGTGCTTGGCACCACCCAGGTGGAGTGGGACGGCGTGCAGATCGACCTGGCCCCGGCGTTCCGTCGCTGGCGCATGGACGAAGCAGTGCGTCACCACAATCCTGAGATTTCAGTGGCCGACTGCACCGATCGCGAAGCGTTGCTGCGTCATTGCGAGCGCCTGAAGATCCGCGTCAAGCCGAGCTATGGTTGGGGCAAGCTGTTGCTGGAAATCTTTGAGGCAACGGTCGAGCACACCTTGATCCAGCCGACCTTCATCACCGATCACCCGGTGGAAGTGTCGCCCTTGGCACGCGGCAGTGATAACGAGCCGGGCTATACCGACCGCTTCGAGTTGTTCATCAACGGCAAGGAGCTGGCCAACGGGTTCTCCGAGTTGAACGACCCGGAAGACCAGGCGGCGCGCTTCCAGGCGCAGGTCGAAGCCAAGGACGGTGGCGATGATGAGGCGATGCATTACGACTCGGACTACATCCGCGCCTTGGAGTACGGCATGGCGCCGACGGGCGGTTTGGGCATTGGTATCGATCGCCTTGTGATGTTGCTCACCGGGCGTGGTTCGATCCGCGATGTGCTGTTGTTCCCGTACATGCGTCCGGAAGCCTGAGTTTCGGGCTGATGAGCTTGAAGGCCCCTGCGGTGACGCGGGGGCCTTTTTTGTTGTGTTGACGGTCGCTTCGGTGGTGACGCTGGTTTTGGTTTTGGTTTTGGTTTTGGCTTTGCGTTGACCTTGGACCTCGACGATGACCTTGGACCTTTACTATGTGGCCTTGGGCCTTGGGCCTGGGGCCTGGGGCCTGGGGCCTGGGACCTTGGGCGTTTGCGTTGGACGTGGCTCTGACTTTGGCCCTTATGCCGTCATTCCCGCGCAGGCGGGAATCGCTCTGGCTCTGGCTCTGGCTTTCGCCCCTATGCCGTCATTCCCGCGCAGGCGGGAATCGCTCTGGCTCTGGCTTTCGCCCTTATGCCGTCATTCTCGCGCAGGCGGGAATCGCTCTGGCTCTGGCTTTCGCACCTATGCCGTCATTCCAGCGCAGGCGGGAATCGCTCTGGCTCTGGCTCTGGCTTTCGCTGTGGCAGTCGCGCGCAGCTGCCTCTATCCCGCGGGGAAGGGCAAACGACGAAGGCCAGAGCGATTTCCGCCTGCGCGGGAATGACGGCTCAAGGGCAGACGGCCAAGGCAGCGATTCCCGCCTGTGCGTGAATGACGGCTCAAGAGCACCGCACAAACAAAAAACCCTCCCGGTCAGGGGAGGGCTTTCAGTCAATTGCCTTCAAGCCAACAGGTTTCCGGCTCGGTCAAGCTTCCGGCTTGGCGTCACGCAACTCACGGCGCAGAATTTTGCCGACGTTGGTCTTGGGCAGTTCCTTGCGGAACTCGACGATGCGCGGGTGCTTGTAACCGGTCAGGTTGGCGCGGGCAAATTCCTTTACCTGCTCCTCGGTGAGGTTGGGGTCCTTCTTGACGATGACCACCTTCACCACTTCGCCGGACTTCTCGCTGGGTGCGCCGACAGCGGCTACTTCAAGCACGCCAGGCATCATCGCGATGACGTCTTCGATCTCGTTCGGGTACACGTTGAAACCGGACACCAGGATCATGTCCTTCTTGCGATCAACGATATAGAAGAAGCCGTTCTCGTCCATGCGCGCCATGTCGCCGGTGTGCAGCCAACCCTCGGCGTCCATCACCTTGGCGGTTTCGTCGGGACGGTGCCAGTAGCCCTTCATGACCTGCGGGCCACGGATGCACAGTTCACCCACTTCACCCATCGGTACCTGCTGCCCGTCGTCGTTTTTCACGCAGGCGTCGGTGGAGGGGATCGGCAGGCCGATGGCGCCGTTGTAGTCCTTCAGGTTGAGCGGATTGATGCAGGCAGCCGGCGAAGTCTCGGTCAGGCCGTAGGCCTCGACCAGGGTCACGCCGGTGACCTTCTTCCACTTGTCCGCCACTGCGCGCTGCACGGCCATGCCGCCACCCAGGGCAACCTTGAGGTTGGAGAAGTCGATCTGGTCGAAGCCTTCGGTATTCAACAGGCCATTGAACAGCGTGTTGACGCCGGTGATGGCGGTGAAGCGGTTGTTCTTGAGTTCCTTGACGAAGCCCTTCATGTCGCGCGGATTGGTGATCAGGTAGTTCAGGCCGCCGAGCTTCATGAAGACCAGCCCGTTCGCCGTCAACGCGAAGATGTGGTACAGCGGAAGCGCGGTAATGATGACTTCTTCGCCCGGCTTGACGCCCGATGCGCTGATCCAGGCCGAGGCCTGCTGCATGTTTGCGATCAGGTTGCGGTGGGTCAGCATCGCGCCCTTGGCAACGCCGGTGGTACCGCCGGTGTACTGCAGGAAGGCGATGTCATCGTGGTCGACTTCAACCGCCGGCAAAGTGTGGCGCTTGCCCAGGGCCAGTGCCTGCTTGAAGCGGATCGCGTTCGGCAGGTCGTAGTCCGGCACCATCTTCTTCACGTACTTCAGTACGAAGTTGACGATGCCGCCCTTGGGAAAGCCCAGCATGTCACCCAGGCCGGTAGTGATGACCTGCTTGACCGGGGTCTCGGCGATCACCTGCTGGACGGTATCGCCAAAATTGTCGACCACCAGCAGCACGGCGGCTTCTGCGTCGATCAACTGATGCTTGAGCTCGCGTGCGGTGTACAGCGGGTTGACGTTGACCACGGTCAGGCCAGCGCGCAGGATACCGAAAATGGCGATCGGGTACTGCAGGCAGTTGGGCATCATCACCGCAACGCGGTCGCCCTTCTTGAGCTGCAGTTCGCCGAGCAGGTAGGACGCAAACTGCGTCACCAGCGCATCGGCTTCGCCGTAGGTGAGGGTCTTGCCGAAATTGGAGTAGGCAGGCCGATCACGGAACTTGGCCACAGACGTGTCAAACACGGCGGCAACGGAGCGGAACTCGTTGACGTCGATTTCAGCCGGTACACCAGCCGGGTAGCTCTGCAGCCAGGGACGTTCCTGATTCATCTTCCCCTCCAGGAAATGGAATGATCTATTAGGTCAGGCGCGGCAGCTGGGCGCCGACGCCGTTGCTGTCAGCATACCGTTCCGAATTGAAAAGGCGAAGAGGGTCAGATGATTCGAACTGTTCTCAACTGCGTGCTTACTGCACTGATCTTGCTTGGCATGGTCGCTTGCCGCTCGGAACCGCCCGAGCAACGGCTGCGGCAGACGATTGCTGCAATGCAGGAGGCGGTGGAGGCGGGCAGGCCTCGGGATTTCATGGAGTCAGTGTCGGCCGACTTTGTCGGCAACGATGGGCTGGACAAGCCGGGCCTGCACAACCTCTTGAAGGCACAGCTGTTGCTCAACAGCAAAGTGGCGATCCAGACCGGTCCAGTGTCGGTCGACCTGCAAGGGGACACGGCAACGGTGCGTTTCAGTGTGTTGCTGGCCGGTGGCAACAGGGGGCTGCTGCCGGAGCGCGGCCAGATGCAGGAGGTGACCAGCGGCTGGCGGGAGCGCGATGGCACGTGGCAGGTCTACAGCGCAAGCTGGAAGCCGGTAGGCGAGTAACGCCGTTGCAATCCGATGCCGAGCCATGCGCGGCCTCTGTGCCGGCATCAGCCCTTGCGTAGCCGGCAAGGGCGCAGGCCTGCGATCGCGAGCCGATGCCAGGATCCTAGATCGTGCTGCACTGGCGCCAGCGCACCGGTTCTTCGACGCCGGGGCGGGGGTTGAGCTGCACGCGGGTGGTGCGTAGCGAAGGATAGTGCTGCAACACCGTGCAGATCCGCGGCCAGATCTCGGTGGCGTCACCGGTGCGCTCGATCGCCAGCGTGGAGCGCGTCAGCCAGATACCGCTGACCACGCCTGGCGTGGTCGCCAAGGTCTTGGAGACTTCTTTCTGGTAGCGGGCCAGCGTCTGCTCATCCGGGTCCTGAACCTGATTGCCGCGCTCGCTCACCGCGCCAGGGGCTGCGCCTTGTGGGGCAGGGGCGGCGACGTTGCCGCCCGCGGCGGCAGCGGCGGGTGCGTCAGGCTGAGGGGCTGGAGGTGTTGCTGCCGGGGCCGAGGCGACATGGGCTGGCGGGGTGTCACTGCCGCTGCCGTCATCGCTCAAGGTCATGTAGCCCATGCCGGCCAGCAAGCCCAAGGTGATTGCGGCAAGCACCGCGATACCGGTGTGGCGGACAGCCTCGCGGCGGGCGATGCCGGTGACCATGTTGCGGGTGTCGCTGGCGACATAGGGTTTGAGCAGGGCCCACAACAATTTGTCATCGATCACTTCGATGGCGTTCTTGCCGGCTGCGCTCAGGCCATCACGCTCCACCTGGCCCTCGGTGATGAGGATGCCGCCTTGTGCGCCGGTCAGGTCGACCGCTGCAGCAAGGTCATTGATCGCGGCGGCGCCAAAGCGATATGCGCGCCCATGCTTGCAGGACACCAGCCAGCGTTGCCCGGCCCGCTGCAGCAGGAAATCGCTGCTCGTGCCACGGTCGTTGTCATCGTTGTCGGCGAGCGGGTGCAGGTCGCGCTGTTCGGCCATGGCCTGGTGCACGATGCGGGAAAACTCGCGCCAGCGCATGCCGGCCAAGGCCGCGAGGCCGTGCTGCACCTCGGTTTGCCGGCGCTTGACCAGCCACAGGTAAGCAGAGGCGACCCCGCCCAAAAGCAATGCAAGTGACAGGGCCAGGATCCAGGAGAACATCAACGCGCCTGAGAAAAGAGGATGCAGAACACAAGCTTATGGTATTCCCCCGTGCCGCCGTAAGAGGACGTGCTGCACCTTTTTACATACGCAGCAATGAGTGTTCAGCGGGGGGCGGCAGTATCGGGCCAGTAGTGGCTGTCGGGTACCGCGCGCGCGCCAAAAATCGCCTGCCCGACCCGCACCACGGTGGCCCCCTCCTCGATGGCGATCTCGAAATCGCCGGACATGCCCATCGAAAGTTCATCCAGTTGAACTCCCGCGGGCGCCTGCTGGCGAAGCCGATCACGTAGTTCCCGCAGCCTCACGAAGCAGGCGCGAACCTGGTCGGGCTGGGCGGAAAACAGCGCGAGTGTCATCAGGCCCCGGACGCGCAGGCTGCTGAAGTTGGGCAGGGACTGCAGGAAGCTGGCGACGTCGGCAGGCGGCAGCCCGAACTTGCTGTCCTCTTCGGAGGTGTTGACCTGCACGAATACATCCAGTTGCCGGCCTTCGTGCTGCAGGCGACGATCCAGGGCCTCGGCCAGGCGCAGGCTGTCCAGGGCCTGGAATTCGCTCGCAAAGCGCGCCACCAGCTTGGCCTTGTTGGTCTGCAGGTGGCCTATCACCGACCACTGCAAATCGGACAGGTCCTGCATCGCCTCCCATTTGTGGTGCGCTTCCTGAACCTTGTTCTCACCCAGTTGGCGACAACCGGCGGCATAGGCAAGGCGAATGTGTGCCTCGTCCATCGTCTTGCTGACGGGCAGCAGCCGAACCTCCTCGGGCTGGCGGTTGGCGCGCTGGCAGGCCGCATCGATGCGCTGCTGGACGGTAGCGAGGTTGTGGCGGAAATCCTCTACCGTTTCGGCACGCGGATAGGCGCCATGCTGATCGTGACGGGTGGGGGTGTTCGGGGTGTTCATGGCGAGCTCCGGGATGCAGCGCCGCGGATGCCCCAAGGGGCTGCTCGTGCATCGGTACATGGGTCAAGCCGTTCTTCTACCACGCCAAGCGCCGCCCAGGGCAGCCGGTTGGGCGTGCAGGGGGCAGGCTGCATGCAGCTTGGTTGCAGGGCATCCACAAGCCGGGTTGGTAAACGCCAGGCAAGAAAAACCCGCCATCCGGAGCCGTGAGGGGAGGGAGACTTACGGCGCGGTACTGCTGGCGGGTGTATTGATTCTTGCGCAGCTTTTGCTGCTTTGCAACATCAATGTTCTTCGGGGCCGGGTTCAACGTGGCTCGTACGGCTTTCGGCCCGGGTCAGGCGCCGGTTGAGGGCATCCAGGCGTTCGTTGAGGGCTTCGATGTCCGAACGGCTGGGGATGTCCATGCGCCGTAGTACGCGGTGCACGCGATCCTCGAAACTGCGCTCCACCCGGTCCCAGGTGCCGGCGGCGCGATCGCGGGCCTGTCCCAGCGTGTTCTCCACGGTGTCACGCAGGCTTTCACCGCGGGAGGACTCTTCACGTGAGCGCTCCTCCACGCTTTCGCCTTCCTTGACCAGGGTATCGAACAGCTTGCTGCCTTCATTCTGCGCACGCGACAACGCGCCCAGTCCGGCAAGCCAGACCTGTTGGGCGGATTCGGTCATCTTGCGGCCCAGGCGCTCTGCCTGCTCCTGCAGCCCGGGGTTGCCGTGGCTGCGATCTTCCGGGCGATGTTCATGGGTCGTCATGAGGGGGCTCCTTTTGGGGTCGAAAATCCCGGGGAACACCGTAACGACTTGAATGCTTGCAGCGTGTGACGGTACCGGGTCAGCCCAGCTTGTCGCTCAGCACACGTTGGATTTCCGATTCGACCATGCCCTTCATGGCGGACAACAGGAACCCCAATTCGGCCTTGACGTGTACCGCACCGGGCAGCAGTTCGATTGCGCCATCAACGCCGGAGCGGGCGAAATGCAGTACCTGGCCTTCCCAGCGGGTGGTTACGTCAAAACGTTCCTGCAGCTTTTCGGCGACTTCGGCGATGGCGGTACGGGCCTTGTCGTCGGGCAGGGAATGCGGGTGTTGGATATCAATCATGGACATGCTGGCTGGCCTTGTGTGGCGTGCTGAAAAGGAGGAGCGGCATTGTGCTTACCCGTGAGGCGTAGTCCAAGCCCCGGGGTGGCTTCTGCATGCCTGACGGACCTGCTAGTCTGCTGCGGTGCGCACTCTGCAAGTTCACTTCAGCAACCGACAGCAACCCGACCAGACCTTGTCCGCGGGGGTGCAGCGCATTGTGCGCCATGCCTCCGGGCAAGTGCGTCTAGGCGACGGTAGCGTCGGCCCGCTGCTGCTGGCCCAGTTCTGCACGGACCAGCGAGGCGTGTGGCTGCAGGTCGCCAGTGGCGTGCGCGGCATTCATGTCAATGGCCGTCCGGTACGGCGCATGGCGTTGCTGCGCGCCGGTGACTCGGTGTACGCCGATGGCACTGAAATGCTGCTGCGTGGTGAGTGCGAGCAATTGGCACATGCCCCGGAGCTGCCCGACGAGCCAGGCGAGGACCTCCGCGTGCTGCTGCGCGGGGTAGGTGGGCGCCACCATGGCCGCAGCTTCACCCTGGACAAGCCCCGCGTTGTGGGTGGCGATGCAGCCAGCGACATCATCATCGATGATCCGGCGTTTCCGGCCCAGCAGGTGCGTCTGGAGCGTCATGGCGAGCGGGTGCTGCTGCGCGACCTCGGCTCGGCCGAGGGGAGCGTGGTCAATGGCGTGCCCGTGAGGCACTGCTGGCTGCAGTCCGGCGACCAGGTGGTGTTCGAAGGCAATCACCGCTTTGTGCTGGAAGTTCCGTTGGGCCAGGCCAATGCGATGCAGGCTTTCCCCGTCCCGGACGAGCCATTGCCGGCGCCTGCGCAAGCCCCGGTGCCCGAGCAACCGCGCCGCGCCCGACGCTGGCCCTGGCTGTTGCTGACCGCCTTGCTGCTGGGGGCAGCGATCAGCGCCTTGCTGATGTTCGGCGCTCGCTGATCCAAAGCGGGTCTGTTCCACATCGGTTGGCCTTTGGCAGGGAATGCCAATTGGGTGCAGATGCAACTTTTTCGGCTGCCCCCAAGGCTGTTGCGCTGCGGCATACTAGGGGTTCTGCCCAACAGGTGTGACATGACGCGCGCATTCAATTTCAGTGCCGGCCCTGCGACTTTGCCGGAATCGGTCCTGCGCCAGGCGCAGGCGGAAATGTTGGAATGGAATGGCGTAGGCGCGTCCATTGTCGAGATCAGCCACCGCAGTGCCGATTTCATGGCGGTTGCGGCGCAGGCCGACGCTGACCTGCGTGCACTGATCGGTATCCCGGACGACTACGCGGTGTTGTTCCTGGGCGGTGGTGCAACCACCCAGCAGGCGCTGATGCCGCTTAATTTCGCTGTTCCCGGCCAGCGTGCCGACTACGTCGTTACTGGTCATTGGGGCAAGACTGCGGTCAAGCAGGCCAAGCCCTACGTTGATGCGCATATTGCTGCCAGTGGGGAAGCCGGTGGCTTCCGTGATATTCCTCCGGTATCGCAGTGGCAGCTGTCCAAGGACGCGGCCTATGTGCACATCACCGCCAATGAGACCATCCACGGTGTGGAGTTCCGCGACGTCCCCGATGTCGGTGATGTGCCGCTGATCGCGGATTTCAGTTCCTCGATTGCCTCCGAGCCCATCGACGTCTCGCGCTATGGCGTCATCTACGCCGGTGCGCAGAAGAACCTGGGGCCGGTCGGCGTGGCGGTGGTGATCATCCGCCGTGACCTGCTGGAACGTAGCGGCCAGCCACGCGCGGATATCTTCGACTACCGCTCGCATGTGGCGCGTGACTCCATGCTCAACACCCCGCCAACCTGGAATTGGTACCTGGCAGGGCTGATGTTCAAGTGGATGCTGGCCCAGGGCGGTGTCGAGGCGTTCGCCCGGCTCAGCGCGGCCAAGTCTTCGGCGATCTATGGGGCAATCGATGGCTCTGGCGGGTTTTACCGCAACGAAGTCGCCGCGGCGGTGCGCTCGCGCATGAACATCCCGTTCTTCCTGCCGGATGACGAACTCAACGCCCGATTCGTGAGTGAATCCAAGGCCGCCGGCTTGCTGGCGCTGAAAGGACACAAGGCGGTAGGTGGTATCCGCGCTTCGCTTTACAACGCCATGCCATTGGAAGGCGCACAGGCGTTGGCAGCCTTCATGCGTGACTTCCAGCAGCGCAACGGCTGACCCCATTCCCACCGGCGCAGCGGCGCCGGTCTGCAACAGGTAGACGAACCATGGCATCCAAGCCAAGCAAACCCGCCAGCAAGACCAAGCCGGCCCCGGCTGAAAAAGCGAAGCCAGCTCCCAAGGCCAAGACCAGGGTCAACGCCACGGTGAAGGAAGAGGCAGTGCCGATGGCCAAGCCGGTGCTGTCCGATGTGCGCGCCAAGATCGACCATATCGACCGCAGCATCCAGGCCCTGATCGCCGAGCGTGCGCAATTTGCGCACCAGGTGGGCAAGGCCAAGGGCAAGCTCGCCGCAGCCGTCGATTACTACCGGCCCGAGCGTGAGGCGCAGGTGCTGCGCATGGTGGTGGACCGCAATGAAGGCCCGCTCAGCGACGAAGTGCTGGTGCATGTCTATCGCGAGATCATGTCGGCCTGCCTGGCGCAGCAGGAGCCGCTGAAGATCGGCTATCTGGGGCCAGAGGGTACTTTCAGCCAGCAGGCCGTGCTCAAGCATTTCGGTCGCTCCGCATTGGGGCTGCCGATGGCCAGCATCGAGGAGGTATTCCAGGAGGTTGAAGCCGGCAACGCCGACTTCGGTGTGGTGCCGGTGGAGAATTCGGGGCAGGGCACCATCCAGATCACGCTGGACATGTTCCTGACCTCCAACCTCAAGATCTGCGGTGAGGTCGAGCTGCGCGTGCAGCAGTACCTGATGTCGCGCAGTGGTCGCATCGAAGACATCGAACGCATCTACGCGCATCCGCAGTCGTTCATGCAGACCTCGTCCTGGTTGCGTGCCAACCTGCCCAAGGCCGAGAAGATCCCGGTTTCCAGCAATGCAGAAGGCGCACGCCGCGCACGCAATGCCGATGATGCTGCCGCCATCGGTGGCGAGAGTGCCGGCCATGTTTACGGCCTGAAAAAGGTCGTGACCAAGCCGATCCAGAACGACGCCGACAACACCACGCGGTTCCTGGTGATTGGTCGCCAGCTGTTCCCCTCGTCGGGGCACGACCGCACTTCGGTGTTGGTGTTCATCCACGACAAGCCCGGTGCGCTGTTCGATGTTCTCAGCCCGTTCGCGCGTCATGGCATCAGCATGAACCGCATCGAGTCACGTCCTTCGCACCAGGCCAAGTGGGAATACGGTTTCTTCATCGACCTGGCCGGCCATATCGAGGACGAATCGATGCAGGCTGCGCTGGCCGAGCTGAAATCACATTCGGCGCAGATCAAGATCCTGGGTTCCTACCCGGTGGCCGTGCCCTGAGCTTGAAAGCCCCTCTTCCTGCGGACGAGGGGTTGTCGGGGTGATGGCCTGTTTGCCACCGCACCGTCTCCGCCCCAAGGGCATCCCCGCCTTCGCGGGCACGGGCTCTTCTCCCGCGCGGGGAAGGGATTGCTGACAGCGCCTCGGCGCACTGAACACTAGAGAGACCGCATGAGTTCCCAGCCGTACTGGATTGCACGCAAAGGTTCCGCCCTGCAGGGCACGCTGACCATCCCCGGCGACAAGTCGGTATCGCACCGTTCGGTGATGTTTGCCGCGCTGGCCGATGGCGTATCGCACATCGACGGCTTCCTGGAAGGCGAGGACACCCGCGCCACGGCTGCGATTTTTGAACAGATGGGCGTGCGTTTTGAAACGCCTTCGCCGTCGCAGCGCATCGTGCACGGTGTTGGCGTGGACGGATTGAAGGCGCCGCAGGGTCCCCTGGACTGCGGGAATGCAGGCACCGGCATGCGTCTGCTGGCCGGCCTGTTGGCCGCACAGCCATTCGACACCACCCTGATCGGCGACGAATCGCTATCCAAGCGCCCGATGCGGCGCGTGACCGGCCCACTGGCGCAGATGGGTGCGCGCATTGATACCCAGGACGACGGCACACCGCCGCTGCACATCCATGGTGGGCAAGCGCTGCACGGCATCCATTACGAGTTGCCTGTGGCCAGCGCCCAGGTGAAGTCAGCGGTGTTGCTGGCTGGCCTGTATGCGCAAGGTGAGACCTCGGTGATCGAGCCGCACCCGACCCGCGATTACACCGAGCGCATGTTGCGCGCCTTCGGCGTGGAGATTGATTTCGCGCCGGGCAAGGCGCGCCTGCGCGGCGGTCAGCGACTGCAGGCAACCGATATCGCCGTGCCGGCGGATTTTTCATCCTCTGCATTCTTCATCGTCGCTGCCAGCATCATCCCGGGCTCGGAAGTGCGCTTGCGCTCGGTTGGGCTCAACCCGCGTCGCACCGGTTTGCTTGCCGCGCTACGGTTGATGGGCGCTGATATCACCGAGGAAAACCACGCCGAACATGGTGGTGAGCAGGTGGCTGACCTGGTCGTCCGCCATGCGCAGCTCAAGGGCGCGGAGATTCCGGTGGAAGTAGTGCCGGACATGATCGACGAGTTCCCCGCGCTGTTCGTTGCCGCCGCCGCCGCGCAGGGTCAGACCGTGGTGCGTGGGGCGGCAGAGTTGCGGGTCAAGGAATCGGACCGTCTTGCCGCCATGGCGACGGGCCTGCGGGCCTTGGGCCTGCGGGTGGACGAGACCGAGGACGGCGCCACCATCTTCGGTGGCGCGCTGGGCAGTGGCACCATCGAGAGCCACGGTGACCATCGCATCTCCATGGCCTTCGCCATTGCCGGGCAGCTGAGCACGGGCGAAGTGCGGATCAATGACGTGGCCAACGTGGCAACCTCCTTCCCCGGCTTCGACAGCCTGGCGACGGGTGCCGGTTTCGGCCTCAGCGTCAGCGCCTGAATTCAACCGGCACCAGGACCACGCTGCTGATGGCGTGGCCCTCGCGTACCTCGGGACGGAAGCGCCATTCCCGCAGCGCCTGCAGGGCGGCCTGTTCGAAGCGCTCGTCGACGTTGTCTTCGCGGGGCTGAAGCGTCGCTTCGGTCACCGCGCCGTTGGCATCGATCTGCAACCTGACCACTACGTCGGCGTTGGTGCCGTCGGCCAGCATCTCTGCGGGGTAGCGCGGGACCGGGTTGTCGGCCAGGGGCTCGGCTTCCTGGTTGAAGACCGCAGGGGTCTGCGTAGGCTCAAGCGACGGTCGGGCTGCGGCGACCCCTGGCTTGTGCAGGATTTCGCTGCCATGGGTTGCGCGGTAGCCCATGACCCCGACTACGCCCAGCAACAATGCGAACAGCAGCGCCCACAGCAATGCCGTCGGGATGCCATGGGCACTGGTCGTGGTCTCGGACGGGTTGTGGGGGATGCTGCCCATGGATATGGCCGCCATGCTTTTCGCGTTGGCGGCCAGTCTGGTGCCTGCGGGCATCCCGGGGGTGACTTGGGCTTAAACCCGACCCCCTTGTGGGGCCGGGGTTCATGTTACTGAGCCGGTTTGAAATCGAAGGGGATTTCGAGCCCCGCCTGCATTGGCTGGCCGTTGCTCAGTGCCGGCTGGAAGCGCCAATTGCGTACGGCATCCAATGCAGCCCGATCCAGGTCACGCGAGCCACTGCGCTGGACTACCTTTGCGTCCAGCGCAGTGCCGTCGATACCAACCTCGACGCGGACCACGACGCTGCCACTGTCGCCACGACGCAGCGCGGCGGGAGGGTAGGTGGGCGGCGAGCTTTGGCCGGGCAGGGGTACCGGACGGTCGGTAGGCGTGGCTGCAACAGGTGCAGGTACGGCCGGATCGATCGTGGGTGCCGGCGCCGTTTCGGCGATCGGCTGCGGCGGTGGGGCGGGCGCGGTTTCAACCACTTGCGGCGCTTCTTCGACCGATTCCGGGCGGGCGTCCGGCATGTCGCTGGCACCTGCGCCTGCGGGCAGCGGTGCCGGCAACGGTGCCAGGTCGGCGGTTTCGGCCTGCGGTTGGGCCGGATCGGCGCGGTAGAACTCGTTGTGGCGGCGGGCGTTGAGCCACACCACCAGGAACAGCAGCACGCCAATGCCAAAGGCGATGCCAGCGATCTTCAGGCTGCTGCGTGGCAGCTGGAAGGTGAAATTCTGGTCGGAGCGGGAGCTGGGAGCGGGCATGGGGCTGACCGGTTTGAACGCGTCGATTCTTGCACAGGATTACGAATGCGAGGCAGAAAGTCGCGGTTCGCGCGATAATCCCCTTTCACATCCGTACACAGTGCACATCCATGCTTGATCCAGCCCTTCTTCGCCAGCAGCCCGCCGAACTCGCCCAACGCCTGCGTGACAGCCGCGGCTATGAGCTGGACGTGGCCGCGTTCGAATCCCTTGAGGCGGACCGCAAGCGTATCCAGGTGCGCACCCAGGAGCTGCAGAACCTGCGCAACAGTCGCTCCAAGGCGATTGGCCACGCCAAGGCCAAGGGCGAGGACGTGTCGGCCATCATGGCCGAGGTAGCTGCCTTTGCGGACGAGTTGAAGGCCTCCGAGGCCCAGTTGGACGTGCTGCGCGAGAAGATCGAGACCCTGTCGATGGGCATCCCCAACCTGCCGGCAGCCGATGTGCCGGCCGGCAAGGACGAGAGCGACAACGTCGAGCAGTTGCGCTGGGGTACCCCGCGTACGTTCGATTTCGAGGTGAAGGACCACGTTGAGCTCGGTGCCCGCAACGGCTGGCTCGATGCCGAAACCGCGGCCAAGCTGTCCGGCGCCCGCTTCACCGTGCTGCGCGGCGAGATGGCGCGCCTGCACCGTGCGCTGGGCCAGTTCATGCTCAACCTGCACACCAATGATCACGGCTACGAGGAAACCAACGTGCCGGTGCTGGTCAACGCCGATTCCTTGCGCGGTACCGGCCAGTTGCCCAAGTTCGAGGAAGACCTGTTCAAGACCGCACTGGGCGAGTCGACCCGTTACCTGATCCCGACTTCCGAAGTGCCGCTGACCAACATCGTGCGCGACGAGATCGTCGATGCCGAGCGCCTGCCGCTGCGCATGACCGCGCATTCGATGTGCTTCCGTTCCGAAGCGGGCAGTGGTGGCCGCGACGTGCGCGGCATGATCCGCCAGCACCAGTTCGAAAAGGTGGAGCTGGTCAGCATCTGCACCGCCGAGCAGAGCGAGGCGGAGCACCAGCGCATGACCGGCTGTGCCGAGACCGTGCTGCAGAAGCTGGGCCTGCCGTATCGCAAGGTGCTGCTGTGTACCGGCGACATGGGTTTCTCCGCGATCAAGACCTATGACCTGGAAGTCTGGCTGCCGTCGCAGCAGACCTACCGCGAGATCTCCTCGTGCTCGAACTGCGGTGACTTCCAGGCCCGTCGCATGCAGGCGCGTTGGCGTAATCCCGGCGGCAAGCCGGAGCTGGTGCACACCCTCAATGGCTCAGGCGTGGCGGTCGGCCGGGCAATGATCGCCGTGCTGGAGAACTACCAGAATGCCGATGGCTCGATCAGCATTCCGGAAGTGCTGCGTCCTTACATGGGCGGCGCCGAGCGCATGGGCTGACGCGCAGTTTCCAGGCAATAGCCAGGCAGGGGCCCGCAGCGATGCGGGCCTTTGCGTTTGGCTTCAGATACATACAGGACCGTTTGGGGTCTGATTTGTAAAATCAGGACAAAGGTGGTTGAATTGCGCGATTCGTTCCAGTTCTGGGATTAATCCATGCAGGATCTCAACGACCTTTATTACTTCGCCATGGTCGTCGACCACGGCGGATTTGCCGCCGCCGAACGCGCCCTGGGCATTCCCAAGTCGCGCCTGAGCCGGCGCATCAGCCAGCTGGAAACCGATCTGGGCGTGCGCCTGCTGCAGCGCTCTACGCGACGTTTTGCAGTAACCGATGTCGGCATGAGCGTCCACCGCCATGCGCAGACGATGCTGGCCGAGGCGCAGGCGGCGCGCGAGGTGGTGGACCGGCTCAGTGCCGAACCTCGGGGGCTGGTACGCGCCAGCGTGCCGGTGTCGTTGGCGCAGATGCAGCTGCCCAAGCTGCTGCCCAGGTTCCTGGAGCAATACCCCAAGGTGCGGTTGCAGTTGAACATCAGCAACCGCCGCGTGGACATCATCAATGAGGGCTACGACGTGGCGTTGCGGGTCCGCTCGCGGCTGGACGACGATGGCAGCCTGGTGATGCGCAGCTTTGGCCAGGTGCAGGAGTTGCTGGTGGCCAGCCCGGCCTATCTTGATCGCGCCGGGCGCCCATCCACGCCGGAAGACCTGACCAGCCACGTCACCCTGAGTATCAGCGAGGACGAGGCACGACAACGCTGGGAGCTGCACGGCCCCGGGGGGGAAGTGCGCCGCGTCGACCTGCAGCCGCGCGTGGCCGGTTTCGACTTCCCCTTGCTGCAATCCATGGTCAAGGACGGTTTCGGCATCACCATGCTGCCCGAAACCGTCTGTGCCGAAGCGGTGCGCAACGGTGAGCTGGAAGTGGTGCTGCCGGATTGGTCGCTGCCGCAAGGCATCTGTCATGCCGTGTTCGCCTCGCGTCGCGGCCTGTTGCCGGCAGTGCGGGTATTCATCGATTTCCTGGCCGAACACCTGCCGCCACAGCTGGAGGCCTCGCGTTTGGACTGTGGCGGCGCCTGCGAGCGGGCCAAGGAGAAGATTCGCGCTTCGATGGCCGGGTCGCTCGCGATCGAAGCGGGTTGAACAAAACCGGGGCAGTCATGCGAGAATGCTGCCCCGGCCGTACCGCAGCCGGGTACGCAACGGACAGATGGCCGAGCGGTTTAAGGCACCGGTCTTGAAAACCGGCGAAGGGTCAAACCTTCCGTGGGTTCGAATCCCACTCTGTCCGCCAGATTCTCCAGAAAAACCGCTGAAGCCAGCGGTTTTTTCCGTTTTCCAGCGCCGACAACGGCCGGGCTGCCGCAGCACTGCGGGGGCCGTTGCCGCGCAGGTATCGGTCAGCCACGGCGCGGATGTGCAGGCCGGTAGAATGGCTGCGCTCAGGGGTGGGGCTGCGTAACCCGGGCTGTGTCGGACCAGTACGCGGTCACACCTTCAAGCGTTTGTGTTGGGAACCATGGATCTACGAAAACTCATACTGGCACTCACCTTGATCGGTGCCTTGGTGCCGTTCGCCAACACCTTCTACGCCAGCTATACCGTGCAGCGCCAGCAGCTGATGGATACCACGCTGGATGGCAACTACGCGTACGCCAACAAGCTGGCCAAGAGCACTGAGGACTTCCTGCAGTCTGCGCAGCTGCAGCTGGCGTACACCGCGCAGTTGCTGGCGGTGAAGATGGATGACGTCGACAAGCTTGGGGACGAGGCGGCGCGCTTGCGGATGATGAGCAAGAGCTTCAACTCGATCACCATCTTCGATGCGACCGGCACGGTGCTGGCAACGTCCCCGGAGGCGCTCGGCCTGCAAGGGAAGGTGTTGACCAGTGAGGCGGTGAATGCGGCGCTGCGCGAGAAGCGGCCGCTGATCAGCGCGCCTTACCAATCGGCTACCGGCAACTTCATTGTTTTCATCAACCACCCGATCGTGTCCGAGTCCGGGCGCTACCTGGGCGCGGTGGGTGGCGCGATCTACCTGCAGAAAGAAAACATTCTTGATCGCCTGCTGGGCCAACACTTTTATGTGGATGGCTCCTACCTGTTCGTGGTGGACAGGCAGAAGCGCATCATCTATCACCCGGATCCGAATCGGATCGGTGATTTCGTCGAGAAAAACGTAGTGGTCGACCGCGTAGCCGCCGGTCAATCCGGCATGGGCCGGGCAGTCAACTCGCGTGGCATCAAGATGCTGGCCGGCTATGCGCCGGTCCCTTCCACGGGCTGGGGCATCGTCGCACAACGGCCAGAGGACGCGACGCTCGCGCCACTGACCCAGTTGATGCAAAGCACGCTTTACAAGGCCTTGCCGGCGACGGTGCTGACCTTGTTGCTGATCCTGTGGAGCGCGCGCCTGATCTCGCGGCCGTTGCGCTTGTTGGCCGATGGCGCCCGCAAGATGGAAACCGCGGAGGCCGCCAAGGAAATCAGTGCGGTGAAGTCGTGGTACTTCGAGTCGCGGGAACTGAAGAAAGCCCTGCTGATCGGGGTCGATGCAATCCATAAAAGCTTCAGCAAGCTGCGTGAGGACACCACCACCGACCCGCTGACCAAGCTCGGCAACCGGCGCAGGCTTGATGAGGCGTTGGCTGCATTCGAAAACCAGGCCAACAGTTTTTCCGTCATCACCATCGACATCGATCATTTCAAGGCGGTGAACGACAACTTTGGCCACACCGCCGGCGATGCGGCCCTGCAGTACCTGGCCAAGCGCATGCGCGAAGCCTGCCGGGCCTACGACATTCCCTTGCGGGTGGGCGGCGAGGAGTTCCTGATCCTGCTGCCTTCGACCACCTTGACGATGGCAACCCAGGTTGCCGAGCGCTTGCGTCTGGCGGTGGAAGAAATGCAGATCCCCAAGGTTGGCAGGCTGACCGTGTCCATTGGCGTGGCCAACTGGCCGCAGAGCGATTTTGAGATCGCCGCGGTCATGAAGGCTGCCGACGAAATGCTGTACGCATCCAAACGCGCGGGTCGCAATCGGGTCTCGGTGCATCGTGGCAAGGCTGACGAACCGGCGTAGCAATAGCTCTGAAGCCGCCAGCATCGGCGGGCCAGGAGGCACAGGCCGGTGTTTCCTGGAACTCCCGTTTTTTACAGCCGATCGAGGCAGCCTGTGCCTCCGGTGCGGCCTTCTACGTTACCCTTGCGCCGCCCTTCGCTTGTAGTGCCCGTATGCCCCCGATTGAGCTCAGCAACCCCGACGAACATTGGATGCGCCACGCGCTGGCATTAGCCGACCGTGCGCAGCAGGAGTTCGACGAGATCCCGGTGGGCGCCGTGCTGGTGGGTGCTGAGGGCCAACTGCTGGGCGAGGGCTGGAACCTGAACATCGCCAGCCACGACCCCAGCGCTCATGCCGAGATCGTCGCCATGCGGGAAGCGGGGAAGCGGCTGGGCAACCATCGGCTGGTCGGTAGCACGCTGTACGTGACGCTGGAACCGTGTGCCATGTGCGCCATGGCGCTGGTGCATGCGCGCGTCGCCCGGGTGGTGTTTGCCGCCACCGATCCCAAGACTGGCGCCTGTGGCAGCGTGTTCGATCTGGTGGCTGATCCGCGCCACAACCACCGTGTGCAGGTCCAGGGCGGGGTGATGGCGCAGGAAGCCAGCCTGCGGCTGACCAATTATTTCCGGGCCAAGCGTGGCCGGCCACTGCTCACGCCGGACGATCTTTGACGCGGCGTGAGGGAAGGGGCGGCGTATCATGTGCCCTTCGTATTCAGGCCGGCGTGGACGTTGCCGGCCCCCAGCAAGAGGCATGACATGGCGGATAACAGTGCAGAGCGGTTGATCTGGATCGACCTGGAAATGACCGGTCTCGATACCGACAACGATTCCATCATCGAGATCGCCACGGTGGTCACCGATGGCCAGCTCAACGTACTTGCCGAAGGCCCGGAGTTTGCGATCTCGCACCCGTTGGCTACGTTGGAAGCGATGGACGAGTGGAACCGCAACCAGCACCAGCGTTCCGGGCTGTGGCAGCGCGTCCTGGACAGCACCACCACCCTGGGCCAGGCCGAAGCGAAGACCATCGAGTTCCTCCAGGACTGGATCAAGGCGGGTGCGTCACCGATGTGTGGCAACTCGATCTGCCAGGACCGCCGCTTCCTGCATCGCCAGATGCCGCGCCTGCAGCGCTACTTCCACTACCGCAACCTCGATGTGTCCACGATCAAGGAGCTTTCCAAGCGCTGGTCGCCGAGCGTGGCTGCGGGCGTGAGCAAGACCTCCAGCCACACTGCGTTGAGCGACGTGCACGATTCGATCGCCGAGCTGCGCCATTACCGACAATTCATGGGCGCCCTGTCCGGTCTCCCCCAGGCCTGAGCACGCCCGGTGTTGTCGAGCCATGCTCGGCAACACTTCGGCTCAAGCGCCCAAGGTCCGCTCCAAGGTTCACATCGCTGTCGCTATTATCGGTGGCATGAACGAACTGACCGTGCTGCCCGCCGACATCGAACGCAATGCCCAGGACTGGGCCGACCTGCAACGCGCCGTCGCGTTGCTGGAGGCGCCGACGTTGACCGCACGCATGGCTGGCATCGTCGGTGCCCCCCTCGAGTTCGCGGTGAAGAGGCTGCCGGCAGCCGTATCCAAGCGCATGCACGGTGCGGTGCATGCCGCCCTGACCAAGGCCACGCAGGCGGCGCTGTGGAGCATGGACAACGCCCCGCACAAGCCCTCGTCCACGCGCTGGCACAAGCTCGCCGCCGCGACGTCGGGGGCGGTAGGCGGTGCGTTCGGGTTTGCCGCCTTGTTCGTGGAATTGCCGGTGTCCACCACCATCATGATGCGCGCGGTAGCCGACGTGGCCCGGAGCGAGGGCTTTGACCTGTCCGAGATGAGCACCCGTCAGGCTTGCCTGGAGGTGTTTGCCCTGGGCGGCAATTCGTCCAGTGACGATGCCAGCGACACCGGCTACTACCTGGCGCGAGGCTTCACCACCGACGTCATGCGCCATCTCTCGGCCGAGCTGGCCGGACGTGTCGTCACTGGCCGCGACCTGACCTTGGGCGTGGCACCCAAGGAGGCAGGCAAGTTGTTGGCCAAGGTGGTGGAGAAGGTCGCCGCGCGTTTCGGGGTGGTGGTGACCGAGAAGTTTGCGGCGCAGGCAGTGCCCCTGATCGGCGCAGCCACCGGCGCAACACTGAACACCATGTTCACCGATTACTACCAGGACATGGCGCGCGGCCACTTCATCGTGCGCCGCCTGGAGCGGACGTATGGCGAGCAAGCCGTGCATCTGGCCTACACACAGATCAACGGGCGTCTGGCGGGCTGATACGGGCGGCAACGACGCCCTGTGTACCCGCGGAACTTGCGTATTTTGTTGATTTGAAGTCAACAATCTTTTCCGTTGTCGGCGGCTAGTGCGGCATTGGATTGACGTCGAAGATGACGCTCCCGACGTCGTGTGCGAGAGCCAATGAACCGTTTGCTGCCTGTTGTTGCCTCAACCTTGATCGCCGGTGCCGGCTTGCTGGCCCCGCTGCACGCCGCCGAGCCGGCGGCAGACCAGTACTGGGTCAGCAGCTGGACGGCGGCCCCGCAACAGGTATGGGACGAAAGCTTTCTGTTCCCCAGCAACGTGCCGGCAACGCTGCGCGATCAAACCGTGCGCCAGGTGGCGCGTCTGAGCGTGGGTGGCAGCCGCCTGCGCCTGGTGTTCTCGAACCTCGATGGTGAGCAGCCGTTGGCCCTGGGACGGGTTACCGTGGCCTTGGCCGGCGAGGGCGGGGCGGTTGTTCCGGGCAGCATGCGTGAGGTGCTGTTCGATGGCGCGTCGCAGGCAACAATTGCGGCAGGAGCGCCGTTGATCAGTGATGCCGTCGCGCTGCCAACGGATGCGCTGGCCCGGTTGGCTGTCAGTGTGCATGTGCCGGGACCCGCGGCGGTGCGAACGTTTCACTGGGACGGGCGTGAGACGGGCTGGATTGTCGCTGGCGAGCAGACGTCCGCAGTTGAATTGAGCACAGGTGATGCGGACATCACCACCACCGCGCGCCTGTTGTTGAGTGGCATCGAGGTTGAGACCGCCACACCTGCCCGAGCCGTCGCGGTGATCGGGGATTCGATCACCGATGGCGCGACGGCCAGTGTGGATGCCGACAGTCGTTGGCCCGATGCCTTGGCCGAGCGCTTGGCGCCACGCGGTGTCGCGGTGATCAATGCAGGCATCTCGGGTGGCCGCCTGCTCAGCGATGGCATGGGACAGAGTGCGCTGGCGCGGCTGCAGCGCGATGCGCTTGCGCAGCCGGGTGTGCGCACCGTTGTAGTGATGGTAGGCATCAATGACATCGCCTGGCCCGGGACAGCATTCGCTCGGGATCAGTCACGGCCTGCCTTGGAAGCGCTGCAAGCGGGCTACCAGCAGCTTGTACGCCAGGCGCATCGACACGGTGTACGGGTGATTGGCGTGACGCTGACGCCCTTCAAGGGCGCACTGCCCGATACGCCGTTGGCGGATTATTACCATCCGCAGAAGGATGCGTTGCGGCAGGCGTTGAACGACTGGATACGGCATTCCGGTGTCTTCGATGCGATTATTGATGCCGACGTGGCGTTGCGTGATCCGGGCGATCCTTCCCGCCTGCTGGCGCGCTATGACTCTGGCGATCACCTGCATCCCGGCGATGAAGGCAACCGCGCCATTGCTGCTGCGGCCGATCTGGACGCCTTGTTGGCGCCGGCGCCCGTTTCCACTCTTCCCCGCAAGGACTGATCCATGTTGTTCACCTCTTATCGAATGGGCGCGCTTGAGCTGCCCAATCGCATCGTGATGCCGCCGATGACGCGCTCGCGCGCCGCCGCTGGCAATGTCGCCACGCCGCTGATGGCGCGCTATTACGCGCAGCGCGCATCGGCTGGATTGATTGTCAGTGAAGGCACCCAGATCAGCCCGCAAGGCCAGGGTTACGCCTGGACCCCGGGAATCCACAGCCAGGCACAGGTCGAAGGTTGGCGTGGTGTGACCGACGCAGTGCACGCCGCAGGAGGGCGGATCTTCGCCCAGCTATGGCATGTGGGCCGGATCTCGCACGTGGCCCTGCAACCCGGCGGGCAGGCGCCGGTGTCGTCATCGGCGTTGCAGGCCGAAGGGGTCAAGGTCTTTGTTGATCCGCTGGGGCAAGGTCCGGAGCAGGGCGTGGGCGAGATGATCCAGCACTCGATGCCGCGCGCACTTGCGCTGGACGAAATTCCCGGCGTGATCGCCGACTACGCGCGGGCCGCGCGCAACGCGCTGGAGGCGGGCTTCGACGGCGTTGAGCTGCACGGCGCCAACGGTTATCTGATCAACCAGTTCATCGATTCGCAAGCCAATAATCGTCGGGACCAATACGGTGGTTCGCTGCAGAACCGGCTGCGCTTCCTGCGCGAGGTGGTGACCGCTGTTACCGCCGAAGTCGGAGCGGAGCGAGTTGGCGTTCGCCTGGCGCCACTGACCACCCTGCAGGGCGCCGTGGACGATACGCCGCAGGCGACCTATCTGGCGGCAGCGCGAGTACTGGATGCACTGGGCGTGGCCTATCTGCACATCGCCGAGGCCGATTGGGAGGATGCGCCGGAAATGCCGGTCGCCTTCAAGGAGGCGCTGCGCATGATCTATTCGGGCACCTTGATCTACGCCGGCAAGTACGACGTGGCGCGCGCCGAGGAAGCCTTGCAGCGCGGCTGGGCTGACCTGATCGGGTTCGGTCGCCCGTTCATTGCCAATCCGGACCTGCCGGCACGGCTGGAGCAGGGGCTGGCGTTGAACGCGGCGGATGGAGCCACCTTCTTTGGCGGCGGTGCCAAGGGACTGGTGGACTACCCGCGTGCTGTTGAGCAGGCGCTTGAGGTGATTTGAGTCGCTTGGCGGCTGGCAAGAAGGCAGTTGAGCATCGGCTCGCCACGCGCAAAAGCAGAAAGCCCCGCATTGCGGGGCTTTCTGTTTCAAGCGTTCAAACCGGTGCGACTCAGGCGGATGCCTTCAGCTTGGCCAGGCGCAGCCAGGTGTCGACCACGGTGTCCGGGTTCAGCGACACCGACTCGATGCCTTCCTGCATCAGCCATTCGGCCAGATCCGGGTGATCGGACGGGCCCTGGCCGCAGATGCCGACGTACTTGCCCTTGGCGCGGGCGGTCTTGATCGCCATCGACAGCAGCTTCTTGACTGCCGGGTTACGCTCGTCGAACAGGTGCGCAACGATCGAGGAGTCGCGGTCCAGGCCCAGGGTCAGCTGGGTCAGGTCGTTGGAGCCGATCGAGAAGCCGTCGAAGATTTCCAGGAACTCTTCAGCCAGCAGTGCGTTGGACGGCACTTCGCACATCATGATGATCTTCAGGCCGTTCTCGCCCTGCTTCAGGCCGTTGGCAGCCAGCACCTCGACGACCTTGCGGCCTTCTTCCAGGGTGCGCACGAACGGGATCATCACCCACAGGTTCTCCAGGCCCATCTCGTTGCGTACGCGCAACACGGCTTGGCATTCCAGTGCGAAGGCCTTGGAGAAGCTCGGGTCGACGTAACGGCTGGCGCCGCGGAAGCCGATCATCGGGTTCTCTTCGTGCGGCTCGTAGTTGCTGCCGCCGATCAGGTT
>Ga0308157_10000620_pt1 | contig 105817 bp, 100 predicted proteins | sample PhyBR1_FD_201035 | JGI IMG/M metagenome (GOLD analysis project Ga0308157, IMG submission 201035) | Phyllosphere microbial communities from UC Gill Tract Community Farm, Albany, California, United States - DLSLB.R1 | ecosystem: Host-associated > Plants > Phyllosphere > Unclassified | place...
AGCCTACTTTTGCACTCCCTCAAACGGATATTTGAGGCGAATATATAGAGTGCGGGGTGGAGCAGTTGGTAGCTCGTCGGGCTCATAACCCGAAGGTCGCACGTTCGAGTCGTGTCCCCGCTACCAAAAGAGTTGAAAGACACTCTGATTAAAATGGCCCGTTCGTCTAGGGGTTAGGACGCCAGATTTTCATTCTGGAAACAGGGGTTCGATTCCCCTACGGGCTACAAAAAGCGATCAGAAATGATCGCTTTTGTTGTTTAAGGCCATTTGCCAGCCCACTCAAATCAATACCCGAATATCTTTACGATTATCAAGTTGTAGCGTTTTCTCTGCTTCTCCCGTTTTCTAAAAAAACTAAATTAACCAAAATTACATCGAAGCTTTTATGAGAAAACTAGCCTTGCTTTTATTGACCCTTTCTTTTTTATCGTGTAAAAAAGATCCCAGGTATGGGGCACTTAACTTAAAAAACGGTCAGGAAGTTGAACTGATGGTCGATCACCGCTATGGTGCCGAAAAAGATCTTTTAATTAAACTACCCGAAAATATTAATGCAGGTTCTTACCTATCCGGTTTCGATCAGAGAGAACCAGGTATGAATTACCGGGTAAAGGCAAGGTTCCACCACCTCACCGATCCACCGCAAGATGGTTCCTCCAACTATTTTGAATTCATAAAGATCGTTAATCAGGAACAGTATAAAGGAAGCGAATCTTTCGACATCCAGCTGATTGTATCTTATGTGCCCGGCGGACCAACTATCAGGTTAAACAAAACAGGAAGTGACTATTATTTTATTCCCGATAAATTACAATTCACCGCTGCAAACAACACTGTATCAGGACAGCTGGAAGAAATCTGGCAGCATGTAAAAGAAATACGCGCAAATCATACTACACAACCCAAATGGAAAGCCATTAAAGCAACAGTTACGCATGATCCTCAAAAATTTGGGAAAGCTTACCTGGTGCAACAAATTCAGTTTACACTTTAATTTAATTCGTCCCAAATAAATACAAAGCATCAATCGAACTGGTTGATGCTTTTTTGTTTAGCCTGATCACAACTAACAAATTAATCGTTATTTTAGTACAAAAAATTAACGCTTATGGAATTTATCTTCATTTTTATTGTTATTCCTGCACTTATTTCTCTATTGGCTGCTTTCTTTATATCGGCACTTACCCGAAAAAAGCTAATTGCACGCAACAATCAGTATGTAATGGCTATTTCTATTGTCGTTTTTATTTTTAGCAGCCTTATTATTTTCAGTTCAATTGCCGCCTTAATTCTTTATAATGTGCGTTTTGAGCGCTAATTTTCTCCTTCTTTTTCTAATCAGCCACTCAGCAAACAATAAATTAGGCACAAAACCCAGCCAGGCATTAATCATATAAAGTGGTAAGGGATCTACCTGCACAAAACTTAAAATAACAATCTTCCAAAACCTTAACGAAACCGCCGATAAGGTAAGCGCATAACTGCGGATCATGTATTCTTTATGCTCAGCAACATGGCCTTTTCTAATTTCGGCTACCGCCTTATAGGTAAACCAAAACCACAAACAATCTAACAGGATGAAAGCTATTTTGGTAGGTAAAAGTCCGTTCGCATAAATACCCATTACAAAAGCTACCGGAAAATTCAAAAAAATATCGTAAACATAAATTTTACCAGCTAAACGGTGCAGCCATTTATATTCAGCGAGTATCGTTGTCGAAAACTGTGTAAAACCTGCCAGCAAGGCAAAAATAATGGTAAACACATGCGTGTAAAAAGCAATCTTCCAGGGTAAAATGTCCAGGTATTCTTTTTTAAACTGCAAAAAGCCAATATCATCGCGCAGCGGATAGTAACGGACAATCCCCAACAGCATCAGGTAAGTGGCCAGGGAAAGCAGTAGATAAACAGCTACATTTCGGGCGATATATTTAGCAATATCCAGGACTTTCTATATTTTTAATGGGTTACATATGCTAAATTTATAAAATAAATGGCCACTGGCAAGGGCTTGATTAAAGCAAACAATAAAGATATGGAAATTGAAAAAATAGCCGGAACAAAATCCGTTAACGGAATCAGTATGTACTACGAGATTTATGGCGAAGGCGACATCCCTTTGGTATTGATTCATGGCGGAGGCTCTACCATACCATCCAACTTTGGTAACTTTATCCCCTATCTGGCCACAAATAATAAACTTATTGCCGTTGAACTGCAGGCGCATGGCCGCACCAGCGACCGCAATACTCCTGAATCTTTTGAGCAGGACGCAAATGATGTAGTAACCCTACTCGAACACCTTGAGGTAGCAAAAGCCAATTTCCTCGGTTTTAGCAACGGCGGTACCACCACCCTGCATATTGCTGTGCGCTACCCTATTGTAGTGAATAAAATCGTAGTTATTTCGGCCAATTACAATAAAACAGGGCTAATTGATGGTTTTTATGATGGTTTCGGTGCCGCAACTTTAGATCACATGCCCGAAGGATTGAAAAAATCATATCTCGAGCTGAACCCAGATCCTGCCGGATTGCAAAATATGTTTGAGAAGGATAAACAGCGTATGCTTAACTTCATCGACCTGAGTGATGATGAAATTGCAGGAATTAAAGCTGATGCCTTACTTATGTTGGCCGACCGTGATGTGATTACTCCGGAACATTTGGTTAAAACGTCGAGATTGATTGAAAATTCGCGTCTGGTAATTTTACCGGGTATACACGGAAGTATGATTGGCGAAATATGTGCACCTGATATCGATCCAAAAACGCTAGAATTTACTGCGGGCTTAATCGAAACTTTTTTACATTCATAGTATAAGCCACTGCCCCTGCCCGACAAGATATTAAAGGCCAATTGAATATCTTTGCTGCATGGAACACCTGTTAGATAACCCCATTTACCATGCACTAACCACTGGGCACGCGCATTTTGCAAAAGGTGTTGATGAGGTTAAATACTACCTGAAAGATATTGCAGCATTTGCAGGGCTAAAAGATAATTCGGCCGAAAACCTGCAAACCCTTTACGAGATCAGCGAACCAAACAGTTTATTTGTGGTCTTTTCAAAAACGCCTCTAACAATAGCTACGCCATGGACGCTGCTGTTGCAGATTGATATGTTTCAGCTGGTTTATGAAGGCCAAAATATAGCCGAAAGTTCAAACGAAGAGCTTACTGACCTAGACCACAGCCACATCACCGAAATGACCGCATTGGTTGAGCTTACCAAACCAGGTCCGTTTTTAGCCAAAACAATTGAGCTGGGTAACTATACGGGCATATTTGCCGACAATCAATTAATCGCCATGGCGGGCCACCGGTTTTTCCCTGCTCCTTACCATGAAGTGAGCGCAGTTTGCACCCATCCTGAACATTTGGGAAAGGGTTATGCCTTCAAAATTTTACAGGAGCAGATTAAAAGAATTCTCAACCGCTCTGAAATTCCTTTTTTACATGTTAAAAACGATAATCTCGGCGCCATCAAATTATACCAGAAACTCGGTTTCAAAATCAGAACGGAGATGACTGCTTATGTGATTAAAAAGGAGGGCAAAGCAGAGAATGTTTCTAAATAGAAAACAGATCTCAGATTGCGGTAAGTATGTTTTAGTTTTGCAGCAAACTAACAAAACACATGTCTAAAACAAAACTTACCATTAACAATAATGGCTCCGTTAAAATAGAAGGCGATTTCGAAATTGTAGATAGAAACGGAAATACTTATGGCTTACAGGGCAGAGAAATAGTATCAATCTGTCGTTGCGGTTTATCTAAAAATAAACCTTTTTGCGATGGCTCACACAAAGATCATTTTGAGCATGAAGCAATTGCTTTCGATCTTCCTCCAAAAAAAGTTTAACTTATTTTAAAGCATCAATTTGATGCTTTTTTTGTTTCCGATAATCGAGTTGAACGCTCAATACATTAGGGTCTTTTAGCTCCTTACCTTTTCAGGCTATTGCGCCAATGCGCGAAGGTGCAATACCATAAGCTTTTTTAAAGGCGAAAGAAAAGTGAGATAAATCTTTAAAGCCAACTTCCAGATATACGTCTGATGACTTCCAACCCTTTTCGCTGATCAGGTAATGTGCATCGGCCAGGCGTTTTTGCTGTAACCAACGGTTTGGCGAAGTATTAAAAATTTTCTGGAAATCGCGTTTAAAAGCAGCCAGACTCCTGCCGGTTAAATAGGCAAAACGGTTAATATCTACATTAAACTTATAATGCTCGTTCATGTAGGCCTCCAGATCAAGCTTACCGGGCTCAGAAAAATCGAACAGCACATTTTTTAATTCCGGATTGGTTTCGAGCAACACCATTACTGCTTCTTTAACCTTTAAATTGGTTAAACCCTTATTAAATTCATTGTTACCATCCAGATAAGGTCCTAAAGAATCGATATAATTCTTCAACAGGTTATTGGGTGCCAGCAGTATTGCCCCCGGCCCATTATCAAGCCCGGTGGCTTTAAGGTTGTATTCTTCGCTAATGCTATGCAGCGTATCCTGATCTATCGAAATAGAAATAGACCGATATTCGCCACCTGCTGGCGGAAATTTAGTCCACCGGGTTAACTGGTTTCTTTTAAAAAAACGGAAATCTCCAGGCTTGAAAACATATTTTTTGCCACCAATAAAATGCTCTGAGCTGCCCGAAATCATGAACCCAAAGTTATGTTGGGCAATAAACTGCTCGCCCTCGCTATTTTTTTGCGAATAACAGGAATATAAGATATTGGGCTTTTTGTTCACTTGCATGTAATCAAATTTATAAAATAAAAAGCTGCAATTGCAGCTTAACATCGATTTAAAACGGAACACAGCTACCGCATCGTACCTGTGTTCGTGCTAATCCTGTTTACTTTTTCAAGAAGGTTTTACCTAAATCTGAAGTCAGGAAATTATTGGCCTCATCATGATCGGTTGAGATACTCACTTCCATCCATTTTTCCATTTCGGCAGTACGCGCTTCGTCAGCATGCTTTAACATGCCTATGGCTTCGCTACCTAAAACCAGGTGAACCGGAGGTTCCGGGCTATCCACCAAATCCAACATCACTTTAGCGGCTTTTGCCGGATCGCCCATGGGTACAAATCCACCATTTTTAAAATATTCAGCGCGCTGCTCTACTTTTTCATAACCATCAATATGCGTGGCATAAGTCATCGAATCGCCCGCCCAATCGGTCCTGAAACCGCCGGGCTCTACACTGGTTACGTAAATGCCGAAATCTACCACTTCTTTTGCCAACACTTCGCTAAAACCACTCAACCCAAATTTTGCTGCCTGATAAATACCAATACCCGCATTACCTACACGCCCACCTATTGAGCTGATTTGTAAAATACGGCCCGAACGTTGTTTGCGCATAAAAGGTAAAACCGCCCGGGTAATTTCGATGGGTGCGTAAAGGTTGGTTTCCAGCTGGCTCCTTACCTGCTCATCTGTAAATGCTTCGGCGGCACCTACAATACCGAAACCCGCATTGTTTACCAACACATCAATCCGGCCAAAATGTGCAACAGCCGATTCTACTGCCAAATGCACCTGATCGTAATCGGTTACATCTAATTGAATGGGAAAAACCTGACCAGGATATTTTGCTACCAGATCTTGTAAAGCATCTGTATTTCTAGCTGTTGCAGCAACTTTATCGCCATGGGCCAAAACTGTTTCTGTTAGGTTACGGCCCAAACCGCGGGCACTACCTGTTATAAACCAAATTTTCATATTCTTTCTGTTTTTATTTAACTCAAAGGTAGGGCGATAACCACCCTGGCACTTTGCTACATAGCTCAACTTACTTTGTTAAAAAGCTCATCTATATTCTATCGGAACTTTTCTTCCCGATTTGATGTTAAATAAACACAGCAATAAATACGTTATGGCAAAAGCAAAGAAAAAGGGAAAAAAGAAAAGCAAGAAAAATAAACTCGGCGTTAAAAATTCGTTGGTAAACAACATTAATGCACGAAAGAAGAAAGGGAAATCGCGATCAAAAAAGAAATCTAAAATCAGCAAAAAAGCCTACAAGAAAATGCAAAAAGGCTGGAAAGATTAACCTGAATTCGGGGAAATTCTTTCCAGCCACTTGAACAATTAATCTTAATAATTACCTTCTCGGCAGCACATTATTTGCTTTTGCCCATGCCTGCCATTTGGCATTTAATAATTTTACGCGACCGGGGTTTTGACCAGCCAGATCATTTAATTCGGTTTTATCGTTTTTAATATTGTACAAATGCCAGGTCGAATCGCCTGCAAGATTAACCAGCTTCCAATCGCCAACACGTACATAGCGTGCATTAAAATGCTCATTAAACAATTCATCGTGCCCAACTACTTGTTTACCCTTCAGTGCTGGCACTAAGCTAGCACCCTGCATAGGCTTAATGGTATTGCCGTTATATTGTGTTGGATAATTGGCCTTTCCAAGCTCAGCAAAAGTGCGCATAAAATCCATTACGTGTCCAACCTGATCGCTGTAACTGCCCTTCTTAGCCGTAATTCCCTTAGGCCAAAAAGCAATCATGGGTGTGTGTACACCACCTTCGTACGATTGTGCTTTAGCCAGCTGATAAGGCGTATTGGCTACATTGGCCCAAATAGGGCCGATAGAGGTATAACTGGTTTGCGGACCTGGCAGTACTTTTTTATAAATAGGATAAGCAATTTTTTCACCCGCGCGGGTTTGGCTTGGCCTGTCGAAACCTGGACCATAACGCATGGCATCTTCCGGGCTTGCGCCATTATCGCTTAAAAATACAATTAGTGTATTGTCTAACTGGTTGGTTTCTTTTAAAGTTTTAATAATCCGCCCAATGCCCTGGTCCATGCGATCAATCATAGCTGCATGTACAGCCATGGCCATTTCATCGAACTGTTTGGTTGGATTATTTTCCCAGTTCTCGCTGCTCTTTCTTGGCGAAAGCGGAGCTGTTTTAGGATCGATTAAACCCATAGCCACCATTCTTTTGTAGCGGGCTTCGCGAATGGCATCCCAACCCACTTTATAGGTATCTTTATATTTGGCAATATCCTCAGGCTTCGCCTGTAAAGGCCAATGGGGCGCATTTTCGGCCACGTACAGGAAAAACGGCTTATCGCCTTTGCTAAATTTACGGATGTAAGTCGATGCAGTATCGTTAATGGCATCGGTATGATAATAATCTTTTGGTACTTCGGTTATTGGTGTGGTACCACTTACCAGGCTAAAAGGATCAAAAAAATCGACCACGCCCCAAAGCGTACCGAAAAATTTTTCGAAACCCCGGTTGGTTGGGTATTGATCAATAGGTGAAAACAAAGGAAAACTGGTTTTGTGGTTCAGCCAATCCTGCTGTGCCTGAGGCGTAGGCTGCTCAACCGTGTTGGAAACATGCCATTTGCCCGACATGGCAGTGCGGTAACCCGCATCTTTTAATACTTCGGCCACCGTAACTGCATTTTTGGTAATAGCGCCGCGATAGCCCTCAATGTTACGATCCTGGGTCATTTCGCCAATGCCGGCATTGTGGTTGTAAAGCCCGGTTAGTAAAGCAGCCCGGGTAGGGCAACAACGCGAAGTATTGTAAAAATTTCTAAAGCGAATACCCTGACTGGCGAGATAATCGATATTTGGTGTTTTAATTTCACCTCCATAGCAGCCAATATCCGAAAAGCCCAAATCATCGGCAAGAATAACAATGATGTTTGGCCGTTGGTCTGCTTTAACAATCTTCTTTTGAGGCTTACCACCATCTTTAAATGCAGTAAAAAAAGCCATCGAAGCAAATAAAGCAAGGGTCGAATATTTGGTATAGATTTTCATATCAAACCCAAAATAAAATAAAAACCCGGGAGTTTATATTTCATCATTAATTTGTTGCAATAAAAGCTAAATCGTTTTATTAAATCAGACTTAAGCAGTCACTACACATCAGGTTTAGTTACTGCTTAAATCCATGGTATCAATAGTTAAACTATCTTTTTCTTTTTATGATAGGTAAAGTAGGATACTGCTAAAACTACTAAAAAAATCAGCGGTGCACTAGCATGACCAATCGTATCTCCCGAAGCCAGGTGCGCAATACATGCCGAAATAAATACAATGGTAAAACCCGCATAAGCCCATTCTTTAATCAACCCTTTTATTGGCACCAGCAAAATAATGGCTCCTAAAAATTTGGCTACGCCCAATTCTACCCTGAAATAATCGGGGAAACCCACATGCTGAAAACCTTGCTTAACCTCCGGGTTGGCGAAATAGGAATAAGCCGAAAAAACCATCATCAACGAGACCAATGCTGTTGATATCCAATACGTAATCTGAATTGCTTTTTTGTTCATATTTTTTTTGAGGCAAACTTATGTACTTTTACTATCCAAATGATACTACTTTCCCAAAGGATAGCGGTATCGTTTAGGAAAGCATGTAACTTTGCAACATGGGACCAAAAGATAAACAGCACGATAAATCTGCCTGTAACGCCAGCATGAATGCGATAAAAGATGCGCTGTATGTGCTGAACGGCAAATGGAAACTCCCCCTGATTTTGAGTTTGCAGGAAAGACCGTTGCGTTTTAACGAAATTCAAAAATCGCTGGGCGAAATTACACCGAAAATCCTCTCGAAAGAATTAAAGGAACTCGAACTGAATGAGTTTGTGATCAGGAAAGTGTTTCACACTACGCCCGTTACGGTAACTTACGAGTTAACTGAGTACAGCGGAACCCTGGATAGTGTAATTAACGAACTGCGGGAGTGGGGCATGCAGCATCGCGAACGTTTGGTAAAGAACAGAAGAATGGAAAATACTTTAGAAGAGCAACTGCCTGGCGTCCCTTTGAACCTATAAAAGCAAAAACCTGAATATGATAAAATTCGGCTATCTTTGCAGAAAATAAAACCGATGGCGATATTACATAGAAAAGAAGAAAAAATTCAGGCAGTGCTGGGCAGGCTGCCTAAAAAATATACAGAAGAGCAGTTTTTAGAAATGTTCATCAAACTTTATTCGAAAGATTGGGGCAAAATTAAATCGGCTTATACTAAACAGGCACAGGATAAGGAACCTGGTACGGTGATCAACATGCCTAAACCAGATGTCTACTTAAAACAACTACTGGCCATTTATTTACAAAATGCTTCAACTCCTAAAGCAGTTGAAGTAAAAGAGGAAGTGATAGCCGAGCCTGCTGCTGAAGTTAAAAAAGCTAAAGCCCCAGCTAAAAAGAAAGAAACTTTAGTAGAAGCTGATCAAGCTGAACCTAAAAAAGCTAAAGCGCCAGCAAAAAAGAAAGAAACAGAAGCAGAAACGGACAAAGCTGAGCCTAAAAAAACAAAAGCACCAGCTACCAAAAAGGCTGCACCAGTTGCCGAAATTGAAGCTGAGCCGAAGAAGCCAAAAGCGGCAACAAAGAAGGCTGCAGAAAAAAAATAAAAAAATTTTCACTGCTATATAATAAATCGCCTTTTTGGTTGTTTATATATATGAGAGCGTTAATTTAGATGACGGGGATAGGTCGGTATGATTTATCCCCGTTCTTTTTTTGCACAATTTCGATTGGCGTAGTCGGAGGTCAGGTGCCCCTCATGTCTTGGTGGTTTATTTTTTACCACAGAGGCACCAGGCACACAAAGTCTGTTTTTCGTGTTTTCTGTGCGGTTAAAAATAAGAGATTCTGGCCTTCGCCAGAATGACGGCATAACAGCTTTGCGCCCTTTGCGCCTTTATCATCGTGCTATGCGGTTAAAAAAAACCTATGCTATGTAAAATGGAATTGTTTTTCCATATCTGCTCCGTACCCTCTGTATTTTTCTTTGCTTTCTCTGTGGTTAAAAAAATAAGAGATTCTGGCCTGCGCCAGAATGACGGCATAACAGCTTTGCGCCCTTTGCGCCTTTCTTTGCGCGCTCTGCGGTTAAAAAGCCCTATGCTAATGTTAAAGGAATTCTTTCGCCCCTGCTTTGTGTCCTCTGTGCCCTTCTCTGCTTTCTCTGTGGTTTAAAAAATAAGAGATTCTGGCCTGCGCCAGAATGACGGCACAACACCTTTGCTCCTTTTGTGCCTTTCTCTGCCTGCTCTGCGGTGAAAAAGCCCTCCATCAAACATACAATTGTAAATTTCATTCTTTTAATTGGCATATCGGGAAAAGTCGATATACATTTGTACCATGGATCAGGTAGAGATATTTAAAGCACTTTCTAATAAAACCCGTTTGCAAATTTTAAACTGGCTAAAAGAGCCGGAGAAAAATTTTCCGGAACAGCCTAACGCCGATTTCGAAAACGTGGGTGTTTGTGTGGGCCAAATTCAATATAAGGCAGGCTTATCTCAAAGTACCATTTCCGAATACCTATCTATTTTACAACGTGCCGATTTGGTATGTGCCACCCGTGTTGGGCAATGGACCTATTACAAACGCAATAAAGAAGGCATAGAAAAGTTAAGTCAAATTATTAATTCAGAATTATAATCTACAATACATGAACACAGATAGTTTATTCAGGCCATTTAGCCTTAAAACATTAAATACTAAAAACAGGATCGTAATGGCTCCAATGACCCGCTCATTTTCTCCGAACGGGGTGCCAACAGCTGATGTAGCCACCTATTATACCAAAAGAGCGGCCGGCGAAGTAGGTTTAATCCTGTCAGAAGGGACGGTAATTAACAGACCATCATCTTCTGCCGATCCGAACATTCCACATTTTTATGGAACCGAAGCACTTAATGGCTGGGAAAATGTAATTAAAGGGGTACATGGTGCTGGCGGACAAATGGGGCCACAAATCTGGCACCAGGGCATTCATGCAAATCATGCTTCTGGCTGGTTACCAGGTACTCCATTTGAAGGCCCGTCATCTTTTAACAGTCCGGGATTCGAAAACGGCGTAGCGATGACAGATGCTGCCATTGCCGATACCATTGCTGCTTTTGGTCAGGCTGCTGCCGATGCAAAAGCCCTTGGTTTTGATACCGTTGAAATACATGGCGCACACCAGTATTTAATCGACCAGTTTTTCTGGGATGCTACAAACAACCGTACCGATATTTATGGTGGTAAAACCTTAGCCGAGCGTACCCGATTTGGTGTTGAAGTGATTAAAGAAGTACGCAAAAGAGTGGGCGAAGATTTTGCTGTAATTATTCGTTTATCGCAATTTAAACCTGCTGCTTACGATTTTAAACTGGCCAAAAACGAGCAGGAAATGGAACAATGGTTAACGCCGCTGGCTGATGCAGGCATCGATATTTTCCACTGTTCGCAACGCCGTTTCTGGGAGCCAGAGTTTGAAGGATCGGACCTGAACTTTGCAGGCTGGGCTAAAAAACTAACCGGTAAAGCAACTATTTCTGTTGGATCAGTTGGTTTAGACGGCGATTTCTTTGGCGCTTTTGCAGGCCAAAGCTCACAACCTAGTTCATTAGACGAACTGGTACGCAGAATGGACCGTGGCGATTTCGACCTCGTAGCTGTTGGTCGTCCGCTTTTAGCTGACCCGAATTGGGTTGAAAAAATTAAAAACAACCGCACCGAAGAATTGCAAGGCTTTAGCAAAGAAGCTTTGATGCAATTGGTATAACAATCTTTATTTTTTCTTTTTAAGTTTAAAAAGCACCTCGCAAGGGGTGTTTTTTTTTGTTTAACGTGGGGGTATTTCCGCCCAACTAGGCCTTAGCACTAAATCCCCGTTCTCCTTAAATCCGGCATAACAAATTTTTCGGGCTCCATTGTCCCAGCCATCCCGTTGGCTTTAAAAGAAAAATTTTCAGCCGGTGGTTTTTGTTTTTTCATACGCTTTTATATTTTCAATTGTATTCAAGCTAGCTACGCTGGTCTTTTTGGCAGCAAAAAGAAAGAGCCCTTCGGCGGCGGCGAGCCGAGGCAAGGATGAGCTCTAAACAAAAAATAATTTATTAATCTTTATGTGAGAGAATAAACTCGCCAATTATGATACGTGTATAATTCCCCTCCAACTTCCATCGTTTTTCCGTAAATTCACCTCATCAAAAATCCACACCATCATGTCGAACATTAAACTCATTATCGAAGAACGCCCTGCCAATATTGGCAATTTTATGGTTGGCAGATTACTGCCTTTCAGAGAGAAAAGAATGGTTGGTCCATTTTCTTTTATCGACCACATGGGTCCTGCGGCAATGAGCGACCATGAAAACCTGGATGTGCCTCCACACCCACACATTGGGCTTTCTACCCTTACTTTTTTATTTGAAGGCGAAATTACCCATAAAGATAGCCTTGGATCGGATGTAGTGATTAAACCCGGTCAGGTAAACTGGATGACCTCGGGAAGCGGCATTGTGCATTCGGAACGTACGCCCGAATATTTACGTCATACCGATAAAATGTTACATGGCTTACAGATTTGGGTAGCATTGCCAAAAGCGCTGGAACAAATGGACCCGGAGTTTTTTCATGTGGAAGAAACCGATATCCCTGCATGGGAACAAGATGGAGTTGCGATTAAATTAATTGCAGGCGAGGCTTTTGGGCGTAAATCGCCAGTTCCGGTTTATAGTCCATTGTATTTCCTTGAACTAAAAAGTACAAGCCGTCAAAAAGTAAATATTGGCGAATCTCTTTTCGGCGAAAGTGCCCTTTACATTTTAGAAGGAGCCATAGAAAGCGATGGCCATATTTTTGAGCCCCGGCAGATCTTAATTGCCAACGACGCTAAATTGTGTGAGTTTACCCTGCACGAAAACACAACCGTTTACATTTTTGGAGGCGAACCTTTCCCCGAAGAACGTTTTATTTACTGGAATTTTGTGGCATCGGATAAAGAACTGATTGAAAAGGCAAAGCAAAAATGGCTGGAGCAAAGTTTCAAACCTGTACCTGGCGAAACCGGTTTTGTGCCGCTACCTGATCCAACCAAAAATATTAAGCATTAAATTATTTTTAAACGGTTAAAATTTAAACTTTGGGATATAAATGTAGCTCTTGCGGTAAAATTCATGAAGAATGGCCTGCACTAACCTATAATTCACCTGCTTATTATGACGACTTATCGGAAGATGAAAAATCTACAATGGGCTATCTTACTGCAGATTTCTGTACAATTAATTACCCAGATGAGCAAGAGCGGTTTATCCGTTGCACTTTGACCCAAAAAGTTAACGATCATTGTGAAGATCTCGAATATGGCATTTGGGTATCATTAAGTCAAAAAAGTTTTGATGACTATTCAGAAAACTACGACAATAAAAACCATGAAGCTGTATACTTTGGTTGGTTATCGAATTGGATTCCAGATTATGCTTTTGAAGAAAGTATTCCGACGAATGTGGTTACCAGAACAGGAGGCTATAGACCGGAAATTATTCCGCATAAAGATTTCGATCATCCATTTGTAAAGGATTATTTTTCAGGAATAACAAAAGCTGAGGCCGAAAGAAGAATAAATGAAATGCTTAAAGCGTAATTTTACTTTTTCTTAAACAAATTCATATTTACCGAAACGGCCACACCGGTTGAAGACAGCCTCGAATTGCCGTAACCAATATCGGTTAATGGGATTTTCATGAAAGGCTTGGCGCTGATACTTAAATTGTTGTTTATTTTGTGCTGAAATTCTACACCCACATTGGCAATACCTAAATAATGTTGGTTTTGGCCACTCACTTCGTATTGTTGAGGCCCCTGGTAAGCGCCATTGTAACTGTAGGTGTATTTCTCTTTTAACATGAGGTAACTGGATAGCCCCGTGCTTACCGAAATGCTATTCCGGCTGTTGCCGAAAACCTTGTAATTTACATTTAGCGGGATATCAATCACGTCGCAATTGGCATGGATGTTTGATGGCATAATTTTAAAAACATAATTGCTATTTGGCCTGTACAAGCTAAAATCCGAATCGTAAATTTTCTTAGCATAGGTGGCCCCGGTGGTAATACTGAGTTTTTTGCTTAACATATAAGTAGCTTCTACACCAAAACCACCACTTAAGCTGCTCATGCCCGATTTTTGCACACTGGTTAAATCAGGAGCGGCTAAAATACTCAATACCAATCGTGATTTTTTGTTCAAAACCGGTTCTTTAATACGCTCTGGCTTACCTGTAACTACGCTCGCAATCAGATTTTGATCTTTGAAAGTTACCGGGGTAAAATCTGTATTGAGCTCTGGCTGGTACATCACATTCGCTAGTAGATTTGCATGATCAGGTTGCAATAAGGATAACTTCGGTGTATTTGTTCCACTCAGAACATTTTTTTCAGCAGACTTCTGTTCAAAATGGTTCCGATTAGTTTTATTAGCCACTAATCCAGCTATGTCTGTATTTACTGCCCGATCATTTTGTTTTAAAGGTGTTTCTGTCGCTTTACCCCTATTGTTTTCCTGATTAGCTTTATTTTTATCGTCCGCACCATTTTTAACAACCGGGTTAACACCAATTGGCCCTTCAGTTGGTGTTACCAATAAAAACACAACCAGCAGAATAGCTGCAATTGCGGCCGCAGCTGCAAGCCAAACCACAGGCACTACCCTACGCTTTGGTTCCGGATGCAATCTTTCCTCCAGATCATCCCAATCTAAATCATTAAAAGGCAGATCGGGGTTTTTCAATCCGTCCTTAAATAATTTATCTATATCTTTTCCCTCTTTCATTGCATATTTGTGTTTAACCTAACCTGTAAAAGGTTTCTATCTACTTCCGAATTTCTTACCTGGTAAGTTTTCGTTTCGGTTGCTTTTAACATTTCCTGTAATTTCTGCCTGGCCTTAAACAGGTTCGACTTTGATGTACCTACCGATATTTCCAACATCTCGGCAATTTCTTCATGGCTGTAACCATCTATGGCAAAAAGGTTAAAAACGGTGCGGTAAGCCGGACTTAAATTCTGCACCAGTGCCAGCAAATCGTGGTAAGCCAGTTTATCGTATACAGAACTCACCTGCACAATATCTTCGTGATCCTGAATATCTACATGGTCGGCAAATTTTAAATTGGCACGGTAGTAATCTATAGCGGTATTGGTTATAATCCGCCCAAGCCAGGGCATAAACGCCTTAGAAGTTTCGTATTTTGAAATATTTTTAAATGCTTTAAAAAAGCCATCATTCAGTATCCCCGCAGCATCCAGCCGATCGCTGGTGTACCGCAAACAAATTCCCATAGCAAAGCTATAGAAATGTTTGTATAGTGCTTTCTGACTATCTCTTTCATTTCTAACGCAGCCCTGAATATGCTTTTGTATAGTATGTTCGGTATCGCTACTAGCGGTCACATGTTCTCCTTTCAAAACACATTACGGTACAAGTTTACAATTGGTTGCCTGAAAAATATTTTTTTTTGAGATTATTTTATTTCGTCTGTTTTTAGCAGAAAATCTTAAACCAGAGGCAACTATTTACAAAGCCCCGGCGTAATAGCAGCATATTATCTTATTAAAGTTAAAACTAAAAACGAAATCTTATGCTAATCTACTTAAAAAGAAACCTGCTGGCCATAGCTTGTATGGCCCTGGTAATTACAGCCTGCAAAAAAAACAGTGCCGAAGAACCTACCCCCGAACCTGTTTCACAGAAAAAAGGTATCCAACTGGCAAGCAGTGCCACATTCGGAACGGTACTAACGGATAAAGATGGAAAAACACTTTACTTTTTTGCTTCCGATGTAGCGGGCGCACCAACCTGTAGCGGTGGTTGCGAAACAACCTGGCCAATATATTATTCGGCTGATGCCAGCACCGACCTTAACTTAAACAAAGCCGAAGTTGGCGAAGTTACCCGTACCGATGGGCGTAAACAAAGCACTTACCGTGGCTACCCACTTTATTACTATGCCAACGATGCTGCAGCCGGAGAGACTAAAGGTGATGGTGTAGGTGGAATCTGGTTTGTGGCCAAGCCTGATTATTCATTGATGATTGCCAATGCCCAATTAATTGGTGCAAATACCAAAAGCTATACCAGCACATATGTAGAAGGAACCGGTAATACTAAATATTTTACCGATGCTTTTGGCAGAACACTTTATGCTTTTGCACCTGATAAAAATGGCGTTAACAACTATACCAAAGGGGCTACTCAGGAAGGAATCTGGCCGGTTTATCAATCTGAAGTACTGATTGCACCTTCAGCTATTGCCAAAACCGATCTTGGCGTAATTACGGTTGCAGCAATCGGCAAAAAACAACTTACTTATAAAGGCTGGCCATTATATTATTTCGCATCCGATGCAAAAAGAGGCGACAATAAAGGGATTACCGTTCCGGGCACAGCAGCTCCGGGTTCGGTTTGGCCGTATGTGTATACCACAACCACAGTTGCTCCAGCACCATAAAAAATTTTGAGGGTTAGGCGGGTAGAATGGTCGGCTGGCAAATTTGCAGCCGACCTTTTTTATGCTTCGAGTAAAGCCTGCCTGATTTTTGCAGCGGCTTCTGCAAGTTCTTCTGTTGTGGGTTTTAGCTTTTCTTTGCTAAAGTTCATATCACTAACATTATTCATCGGAATTAAATGAATGTGCGCGTGTGGCACTTCCAAACCAATTACCGAAACGCCAACCTTTTTACATGGGAAGGCAATTTTCACCCCTTTGGCAACAATTTTAGCAAACATCCAAAGGCCAACATAGTGGTCTTCTTCCATATCGAAAATGTAATCCACTTCAATTTTCGGAATTACCAGCACATGGCCGGCCGTTAATGGCGAAACATCTAAAAAAGCTAAATATTCTGCAGTTTCGGCTACAACATGTGCGCTGATTTCTCCTGCAACAATTTTTGAAAAGATAGTCATTAAGTGTAGGGTGTAAAGGTTAGCGTTAAGCGTATGGTGCGAAGCGATTTGCCCACCTATCACCATACGCCATATACTTATCTCGAGATCTCGAGTACTTCGAACTGCATTTTACCTGCAGGTACTTCGATTTCGGCAAATTCGCCAACCGATTTACCCAGTAAGCCTTGCGCAATCGGCGATTTCACAGAGATTTTCCCTGTTTTTAAATCCGCTTCACTTTCGGCCACCAATTGGTAAGTCATGGTAGCACCGTTTTTAACATTTTTTATTTTAACGATAGATAAGGCCAATACTTTCGACAAATCCAATTTCGACTCATCAATTAAACGGGCATTAGCCAGCGTATTCTTTAATTTCGATATTTTTGCTTCATGCAATCCCTGTGCCTCTTTGGCCGCATCGTATTCTGCATTCTCCGATAAATCACCTTTATCCCTTGCTTCTGCAATTGCTTTAGATATAAGCTGACGACCGGTTGTAGTTAGATAATGTACTTCCTCTTTCAATTTATCTAATCCCTCTTGGGTATAGTATGTTACCTCTGTCATTGCTCTATTAATTTTTATTCAAACGCTATAAAAAACAAACAAGACTACATAGTTGGTTTGCTACATAGTCTTGCTTCAATTATAACGAAGATAAATTGTGGAAATTACAAAAGCAAATAAATACTCATGATTTTTATGATTTAAGGATTAATAGGATTTATCATCTCCTAAAATAGGATGAATGAGAACAGACACTATCCGTACATATCCTATAAATATATTCAGATTTAACCACTAAAAACGTAACATTCAATCATGCACTCATTCAAAATTCAATCATAAGTTTTACTTTTAGCTTAAAATTATTCGTAAAAAATGAAAAAGTTACTTTCTATAGCCCTACTCATTGGTTTGGGCGGCTATGCAGCTTCTGCACAAGAGCTATATATGCCACGAAATATTAAAGCTGCCTATGCTAAAGGCACCCGCTCTCTTAGCGGAAAACCCGGCCCCAATTACTGGCAAAACCATGGCAAGTACAACATGGATATTAAAGTAGATGCCGAAACAAAAGTGGTTAGCGGCGAGGAACAAATTTTGTACAGCAACAACAGTACCGATACCTTAAGAAACCTGGCCATCCGCTTTGTAAATAACCTGCATAAGCCAACTTCACCAAGAGGCGGTGCCGTGAGCCCTGATTTTTTAAGTTCGGGATTAAATATTTCGGCCTTTTCGGTTGATGGCGAAACCTATGCCGTTGATAGTAAAGACTGGGGAACTGTTGGCAATGTTAAACTAAAGAAACCTTTGCTGCCCAAATCGAAAATTACCGTTAAAATAACCTGGGATTACCCACTATCAAAAGAAAGTGGTCGCGAAGGTCAGATCGATCCCAATTCTTTTTTTGTAGCCTATAGTTATCCCCGCATTTCGGTTTTCGACGATTATAATGGTTGGGACCGCATTCCGCATACAGACAGAGCCGAGTTTTACAACGATTTTAACGATTACGAATTCTCAATCAAAGCGCCTAAAAACTATGTAGTTTATGCCACAGGCGATTTCTTAAACCCTGATGAGGTACTACAACCCGAAATTTCGGCACGTTTAAAAAAATCGTACAACGGCGATGAAGTGATCCACATTGCAACCGGGCAGGAAATGAAAGACGGTAAAGTTACCGCGCAGAAAGACTGGAATACCTGGAAATTTGCCGTAAACCACATTACCGATGTTACTTTTGCCCTGAGCAACCATTATGTATGGGATGGCGCAAGTGTAATTGTAGATAAAAAGACAAACCGCAGGGCCAGTGCGCAAGCAGCCTATAACCCAACCACCGGTACCGATTTTGCAAACTCGGTTAAATACAACCTCAATGCTTTAGATTGGTTTTCGAACAACTGGCCTGGCATCCCTTACCCTTATGTAAAAACCATAGCATTTCAAGGCTTTGCTGATATGGAATACCCAATGATGGTAAACGATTCGCAATTTGGCGATCCGGTTTTTGCGCAACTGGTACAAGACCACGAGGTGGCGCATACTTACTTTCCGTTTTACATGGGCATTAACGAAACCCGTTACGCTTATATGGATGAGGGCTGGGCAACTACATTCGAATACTTAATCGGCATTGCCGAACATGGCAAAGAAGCCGCCGATAAGTTTTACAAAAACTTCAGGGTTGATAAATATATTAACGATAAATCAACAGAAGAAGATCAACCTGTAATTTCGATGTCCGATCAGGTTTCGGGTACAGGTTATGGCAATAACTCTTATGGTAAAGCTTCTTTATCTTACCTCGCGCTTAAAGATATGCTGGGCGATGAACTATTTAAAAAAGCATTGCATACCTACATGAGCAACTGGAACGGCAAACACCCTATTCCGTGGGATTATTTTAATTCGATGAATGCAGGCTCAGGGCAAAATCTGAACTGGTTTTTCCAGAACTGGTTCTTCACCAACAATTACCTTGATTTAGCCATTACTAAAGTTAGTACAGCTGCTGGCAAAGCAAGCCTAATAGTTAAAAATGTAGGTGGTTTTGCCATTCCGTTCGATGTTGTAGTTACCTATACCGATGGCAAAACAGACACCATCCATAAAACGCCTGCCGTTTGGAAAGCTAACCAGAAAGAAGTTAATGTAACCTTTAATGCAGGCAAAAAGATAAAATCGGTTTCACTGGATAATGGCATTTATATGGATGCCACACCTGCTGATAATGTTTGGTTAGCGAAATAGTTAGCAATTTTCAGTTTTAGATCTAATTAAAGGCGATTTCAATAGTCCCCGTTTGTAACGGGGATTATTGGGGTCCGCATTTGTAATGCGGAATATTTCAAAATCAAAATTTTCAGTTGGTAGTTAGTTAACAAACTGCCAACTGTTTCTAAACTTTCGGTACAGTTTTATTAACTGCAAACTTAAAACAACCTGCCTCTCTGATAAAGTTGTCAGCTCAACTGATAAAACTCTCCTGGGAAAGTAAATGCTATCAACCGAAAGTATAAAACTGTAACCTGCAAACTAAGAACTACCGTCAGAAAGTATAATGCTATTAACCGCTAGTTTAAAACTATCTATTGAAAAATTGTAAACTGTCAACTGATAACTGCTAAGCGTTTTCTGCTTTGCAGCTTGCTTCGTGTTTTACCGGAAAATTTAGTGAATTGGCGATGAAACACATTTTATTAGCTTCTTTATGCAATGCTTCAGCCAGTTCGTAATGTGCCTTATCGGCAATTAAAACCTGTGGGTGTAGCGTAACCTCTCTAAAGCGTCCACTCCCATCTGCCGATTCTTCCATGGTGCCTACCGCCTCATCTTTATAATCGATTACCACAATTTCGTTTTTAGAACAGAGATGTAAATACCACAACATGTGGCAGCTCGAGATAGAAGCTAGTAACAAATCTTCGGGGTTATATTTAGATTTATCGCCTAAAAAAGCCGAGTCTGACGAACCTGAAATATCAGCTTTACCTTTTATTGAAATAACATAATCGCGATCGTACGAGCGATAATCCATTGTACCAGAGCCTTTATTGCCTGTCCAGGTTACTGTGGTTGAATATAAGTGATCTTTCGGCATGATAAATTGAGTTGATTTGTATGTCAATTTAAACATTCTGATTGAAATGAGGCAAAAAAAATGAACTGTTTTTTTAGCGACAGCGCTAATTTATAATGCTTCCAGTTATTGGTTATTCAAACCTCACAGGTTTAAGCCAACGCTCGTTTCTAACGAGCGTTGAATAATTTATCGTTTACAAACGATAGAATCGTATAGCTATTTATGCACTCGTTTGGAAACGAGCGCAAGCGTTTCTATTTTAACTCTTGCAGATTTTGTATATCTAAAATTTAATCCCGCTTAGCTTCTCGGCCAATACCTCAGAGATTTTACGGTAAGAATCGAATGTCCAGCCACCAACGTGCGGAGTTAAGATCACCTTATCGTTATTCTTCAGCTCATTGTACCAGGCTTGTTCGCCCAGTGCCGGAAATTTTTCTGTTTGCAGCACATCAAGTCCGGCACCTAATATTTTACCGGCTTTAATGGCATTTAACACCGCATCAATTTTTACAATTTCGCCACGGGCGGTATTGATAAAGAAAATCGGCTTTTTAAAGTGAAAGAAATATTCATCATCTACCATCAGTTTCGTTTCGGCGGTTAGTGGAATGTGCAAACTCAGTACATCACTGTGTTTTACAATTTCTTCCATGCTTACCTCACGCGCAAAAGCATCGCTAAAACCGGTTTTATATTTATCGTAAGCCATTACATCAACCTCAAAACCCGCCAGTTTTTTGGCAAAGCTTTGCCCCATAAAGCCATAGCCAATAATACCAACCTTTTTGCCTTTCAACTCGTAACCCCGGTTCCCTTCACGATCCCACAGGCCGTTCCTGATTTCAATATCAGCCCTCCTAAAATTATTCATCAGCGAGAGCAACAAACCTGTAGCATGCTCACCCACTGCGTCGCAATTGCCTTCTGGTGCGTTAATCAGTTCAATGTTTCTTTCAGAAGCAATCTGATCGTCGATATTATCCAAACCCGCACCTGCCCTGGCCACAAATTTTAAATTGGGTGCAGCGGCAAAAATTTCGGCATCAATCCTGAACTTCGTCCGGACAGCAATACCTACATAATCTTTAATTTTAGCTAATGTTTGTTGACGTGTAATTTGTGGTTTGTCATCAACCTCATATCCCATAGCAATGGCCTGCTCTTTAAATGCAGGGTGCAAATCATCAACAATTAATATTTTTTTCATCTGTTATTTTATGCTCAATGTGATAAACAAAAGTAACATTTTGAAGATCGTTCAATTGTAATATTCCATCATTGTTTTCCACGAAACTGAAAACTGCCAATTGCTAACTGTAAATCGATTTATAACCAACAAAAATATTACCATAAAATGGCTGTAATAAAATGGTTACGGCTCCTTAATTAAACTTCCTTGCCGTTACTTTGTCTCCCTTTACAAAAACACACGACAAATACTAACTTTTAATGAAATTCCTACATTCCAGAACAATACAAATTACCCTATTACTCTTAACCCTTACTTTTAATCTTTTTGCCCAAACCGGTGGAAAAGCAAAAATTACAGGTGTACTTAAAGATGCCAAAACACAAGAAACGATTCCATTTGCAACAGCGGTTTTAATCGATAAATCGACAGGCAAAAATGCCAAAATAGCCCAAACAGATATGAATGGCGCCTTTACAATGGCCGATATCCCGAAAGGAAATTTCACTTTTAAAATAAGCTTTGTGGGTTACCAAACCATGGTTCGCGATAATGTGGCCATTACAGCCACCACAGGCGCATTAAACTTCGGAGAAATTAAAATGAATGCTGCCAAAGGTAATGTGTTGAGTGAGATTACCGTAACCGGCCAAAAAGCTGCCATGCAGATGGGAATTGATAAGAAAATATTTTCGGTTGACCAGAGTTTGGTAAGCGAGGGTGGTTCGGCTGGCGATTTATTGCAAAATGTACCTTCTGTTTCTACCGATATGGACGGTAACGTGAGTTTACGTGGATCGACAGGGGTTAAGGTTTTAATTGATGGCAAACCATCTTTAATTGCTGGGGGAAATGTGGCTCAGATTTTAGCATCTATTCCGGCAAGTTCGATTGAAAGTGTTGAAGTAATTACCAATCCATCAGCAAAATACGATGCTGAGGGCCAATCGGGTATCATTAACATTGTATTAAAGAAAAATACCAGACTGGGCTTTAACGGTTCGGTTGCAGCAACTGCTGGTAACCGCGATAACTACAATGCCAACACCAATTTAAGCTTCCAAAACAGTAAAGTAAATATTTACGGTAATTACAGCTACCGTTACGGTAATCGTGTTGGTGGCGGTTTTCAGGATATTACTTATAAATCAGATGAAGCTACAACACGTTTTGCAAGCCAAAATACGGTTTCAAAATCCTTAGATAAAGGCCATAATGCCAAAGCTGGTATCGATTATTATGTGGCTCCCAAAAGTGTAATCAGCTTATCGGGAGGTTTTAATTCCAGGGCAAACGACAGGAACGAACTGCTTGATATCAGACAATTAAACCTTGCGCAAGCTCCGGTTTTACTGAGCACCAGAACCAATACTACCGATGGTTATGGCAATAGTTATGATGCCAACCTGGATTTTGTGCAGAAGTTTAAAAAACCAAAAGAAGAACTAACCTTCAACTTTGGCTACTCGTATGGTACCAATAACAACGACCAGAATTACAGTACTACTACCACAAACCGCAATGGCACGCCTATTAATGAAACATTAAGCTTACAACGTGTATTTAATACCGGCAACAACACCAATTACAATATCCAAACCGATTATGCCTTGCCAGTGGGTAAAGCGGGTAAAGTTGAAATAGGTTACCGCAGCCAGATCCGTTTAGGCAATAATGATCAATATGCAGATTCTATCCCAACCAGCACCAATGTTTATGTACGCAACAATAAACTGATTAATGGTTTTGATAGCAAAGACCAGGTGCATGCACTTTATTTCAACTATCAGAATCAGATTAAAGATTTTGGTTATCAGATTGGTTTAAGGGGCGAAGATGCCCGTCTGGATACACATCTGGAAGGTTATACCAATAATGTATTAACTACCAGCGAAGGTAACATCCATTACAAAAGAATATATCCAAGTATTTTCTTAACACAAAAACTGAAAGGAGAAAACCAGCTTCAGTTAAGCTATACCCGTCGTGTAAATCGTCCTCGTCCATGGGATACTAACCCATTTTTAGATGTATCTGATCCGTTAAACTACAGAGGTGGTAACCCGAATCTAATACCAGAGGATGTACACTCTTTCGAGCTGGGCTATAGCAAATACTGGAAAAAAGTAACTTTAACTTCGAGCTTATATTTCCGTCAAACCAACGATGTAATTCAAAGGGTAAGAAGCACGCCGGTTAATGGCATTATCACTTCAACCCCTCAAAACTTATCGAACCAGATTAATAGTGGGGTAGAATTAATTGGTCGTTTTGATTTAATTAAACCTTTAAATTTCACTACCAACGTTAACTTATACCAGGCCAGGTTTGCAGGCGATGCCAGATTTGATATCCCTTCGAGCAGCGGCTTTAGCTGGAATGCGAACCTTACCGCAAACTTAACCGTAGTTAAAAACCTGTCGTTACAGCTACGTGGCGATTACCGGGCCGCTGAAGTAATGGCGCAAGGTAAACGAAATGCCATGTACGGAGTAGACGGAGGTGCCAAATACGATTTCCCGAACAAAAAAGCTTCTTTAAGCTTCAATGTTAGGGATGTATTTAACACCAGAAGATGGAGCATGACTACAGAAGATAAAGCAACCATTGTTGATTTTGAACGTCAGTTTCAGGGAACTATGGGTAACTTAACCTTCTCTTACCGTTTTGGAAAAACAACCTTTACCGGCACAAATAAAAAGAAGAGAGAAGATCAGGACAACCGCCCTGATGAAGGATCATTTTAATTTTACCAAAGGTGCTTAGTAAATTTACTAAGCACCTTTTTATTTAATCAGCTATTGGGAAAACTTTTACTTAGGCTTTGCTTTGTATTTCTCGTCCTGCTTGGCAGTACCTTTGCAGCTTTTGCAGCCGAAAAAGGCATAATCAGCGGAAAAGTGGTTGAAGAGGTTGGTGGATTGTCCATTCCATCGGCAGTAATATCTGTTTATCTCGATGGCTCTGAACAACCCGTAGTTACATCGGCCACCGATGAAGACGGCCGGTTTAGCATTAAAAACCTTAAACCGGGTAATTACAGCATTCGTGTAAGTTTTGTAGGTTATGCTCCTTTAAAAGTAAATGGCATTGCCTTAACCGAGAAAGATTACGATAAGAATCTGGGTTCATTAAAGCTAAGCTCCGAACAAAACTCGCTGCAGGAAGTTACCATTACTGTACAAAAACCACCTATCGAATTTGGTGCCGATGGCGTTACCTATAATGTTGGCTCTACGCTGCTGGCCGAAGGCAGCACCGCAACCGATGTGCTTAAAAATGTACCCATGGTACAGGTTGATATTGATGGCAATGCCACTATAGCTGGTAAAAGAAATACCCGGATCTTTATAGATGGTAAACCATCCGATTACATGACCTCGAATATTGCCGACCTGCTCAATGTACTCCCATCTGATGCGATTGATAAAATAGAGGTGCTAACCAACCCGCCTTCAAAATACAGTGGCGATGGCGAAGGAATCATCAATATTGTGATGAAAAAAGGGTTTAAAGTTGGCTTTAACGGGAACGCTGGCATTGCGGGTGGCTTGCAGGGCAACGGCAATACCAATGCAAATGCTTCTTACAGGGGTAAATCGTATGCGCTAAATGGCAGCGCGGCTTACCGCTATAATGTAAGCAAAGGCGACAGCCATAATTTCCGCGAAAATTTCTTTCCCGACACCACCTTTTACTACGACCAGTACGGAGCCTATAAGAACTACAACAACGGCGGCAATTTCAGATTGGGTTTAGACTGGACCATTAGTCCAAAGCAGAGTTTACGCCTGTCAACCAATTTCAATCTCAACCATACAAACTCGAATTCTTCAACCGATCTGCATTATTTAAATGAAAGCCACATAGAAAGCCGCTTGCGCAATCAGCTCAACACTGGCAACGGCAACAGCAACAATTTTGTTTTTAATACCGATTACGATTTACAAACCGATACCAGCGGCGGAAAAATATCACTAGGCTTAAATTTCAACACCAATAAAAATATCGATTTCCGCAGCTACAGCACTACCTATGCCCTGCCCAGTACACTCAATCCCAGCTTACAGCAAAATAATAACAACACCGGCAACAGGGGGCTGAATGTAACCTTAGATTACGAAAAACCAATTTTTAAAAAGCGCGACCGGATAGAGGCAGGCCTGGCATTTAGTTATAGAAAAAACGATAACGACCTGCTCATCGAAAATTTCAATTTTGCTACACAGCAATTTTTGCGGAATAACAAATTATCGAACCAGTTTTTATACAACGAAAACATTGGTGCTGCTTATGCCGCTTACAATTACCGTAATGTGGGTTGGGGTGTAAAAACCGGTGTCAGGGCTGAACTAACTGATGTTGCTTTCGATTTATCAACAGGAGAGAATTATAACGTAAAACCTTATTTAAGCGTTTTTCCAAACCTTTCACTCAACCGTTTTTACCGCAAGCGCTACAATATCGGCGCAACGTACAGCATCCGCATCAATCGCCCGAGAGAAAACACTTTAAACCCGCAGGTAAATAATGTAGATACGCTGAATATCTCTTACGGAAATCCCAATTTATCGCCTGCCTATACCCATCAATTCGATATTAATTTCGGCGCATTTGGACAGAAATGGTCTTTTAACCCACGGTTATCTTATTCTACCAGTCAGGGGGTAATAGAACGCTACCGTACGGTTACCCTAATTCCAGGTTCGAACACGGCGCGATCTGAAAACACGTACGATAATGTGGGCACCAATCGTGCACTATCGCTTATTTTGATTGGAAATTACCGCCCTACCAATAAAATATCGGCCAACGGAAATTTCAGCGTAATCCAAAGCAATTACAAATCACAACTCAACAGCTCTTTAAACCGTGATGGGATTAGCTTTAGGGGCGCAATTGGCTTATCCATGCAACTGCCATTTAAAACAGCATTCGAATCGAATTTAAATTATGCCAACAACGCCAACGCACAGGGCCGCAACAAAGGTTCTATGACATCTAATTTCTCGGCCCGCAAAGTCTTTTTGGGCAATAGGTTAAACCTGCGTATAACCATCAACGATATTTTGGGCAACCGCACCAATACATTTTTTAACGAAGGTCAAAATTTCAGGGTAGAGAATTACTCGACCAACAATACCCAAAATTTCACCTTTAGTCTCAATTATCGTTTTACCAAAATCAAGGTAAATAAAATTCCGCCTCCACCACCAGCAAAACCGCAATAAGCTAAAAGGATATACTTATATTGCAGTATGGAAGAGATTAATCCCTGGCAAACACTGCAAAGCGATGTAAAATACGATAACAACTGGATTCGCATCACCGAGCACCAGGTAATTAACCCATCAGGCGGAAAAGGTATTTATGGTGAAGTACATTTTAAAAACCTTGCCATTGGGATTTTACCCCTTGATGAAGAATACAATACCTGGCTGGTTGGTCAATACCGTTACCCCATAAAGGCCTATAGCTGGGAAATTCCGGAAGGTGGCGGCCCCTTCCACGAAGCACCCTTAGAAAGCGCCAGAAGGGAATTGCTCGAAGAAACTGGCATGAGCGCCCAAAACTGGAAAGAAATTTTAAGGTTGCACCTTTCCAATTCGGTAAGCGATGAGCTCAGCATTATTTATGTGGCTACCGGCCTCATTCAGGGTATTGCCATGCCCGAAGAAACAGAAGAACTGGTGGTAAAAAAATTACCGTTCAAAGAAGCCTACCAAATGGTGCTTAATGCCGAAATAACCGACTCGATAACCGTGGCAGCCATTTTAAAAGCCAAAATCATGATGCAAAACGGCGAATTGTAATCCGCACAATCACCACATTTATACCGGGCAAATGTCCCCATGGGACATTATTTCCAGTTAAAAAAATTAAATGTCCCGTAGGGACAAATCCCGGGTAGAAAATTCAAAAAAATATTTGTAATTTAAATTAACGATTGCATTAATAAGAAATCATCCCCATACATTACCAATTGCGCATTATAGGCAAATATTCTGGTAAAAATGGCGATCGCGATGTCGTTCCATAGGAACGTTTGATTTTTTAATTATATGCATTATGCCAAATACCTACACCCAATTACACATTCAATTTGTTTTTGCCGTTAAATACAGAGCTTCATTAATTCAACCAGATTGGAAAGAAAGGCTTTTGAAATATATTACTGGAATATTCCAGGCCAATGATCATAAAATGATCCAGATTAATTGTATGCCAGATCACATTCATATTTTTATCGGCCTGCGGCCACACCAATCTATTTCGGGCTTAATTCAAAATGTAAAAACCGAAAGTTCAAAATGGATAAATAATCAGGGTTTTTGTAAAGTGAAATTTGCATGGCAAGAAGGATTTGGCGCATTTTCATACGCAAAAAGCCAGGTTCCATCGGTTATCAAATATATTCAGAACCAGGAGCAACACCACAGAAAAGAAAATTTCATAAAAGAATATACAGATCTATTAAAAACCTTTGACGTACAATATGAAGAAAAGTACATCTTTAAAGAACCCGAATAATTTATTATTATCTTTGCCATCCATTAAATCAACCAGATGAGCAAGCTTTTTGGCTATATTTTAAGTCCTGTTTTTTATATCCTCTTCGGATTATTCCTTTGCATCTTCCACCCCATTCAATGGGTATGCTTTAAGCTTTTTGGCTATAAGGCGCACAAGGTTTCGGTTGATGTGCTGAACTTCTTTTTAACGTATAGCCAGCTATCGCTGTTTAATTCTATCAGCTTTAAAAACGAATACAATTTACCAACCGATAGGCCTGTTATTTTTGCGGCAAACCACCAGAGCATGTACGATATCCCTTCGCTGATCTGGTTTTTAAGAAAACACAGCGCTAAATTCATCTCTAAAATAGAGCTCACCAAAGGCATTCCATCCATATCTATTAACCTGCGCTTAGGTGGTGGGGCCAATATTAACCGTAAAGACAATAAACAGGCTATCTCCGAAATTATTAAGCTTGGCCGCCGCATGAAAGAAAACAACTGGAGCACGGTTATTTTCCCTGAAGGCACCAGGGCAAAAGATGGTCAGGTAAAAACCTTTCAATTTGGCGGCATTGCAACCATTTTAAAAGCGGTACCTAATGCGCTTGTTGTTCCGGTGGTAATAGAAAATTCGTGGAAAATTGTACGTTATGGTATGTTTCCCCTAACCACAGGCAATGCCCTTAAATGGACGGTTTTGAAACCCATTGAACCTGAAGGAAAAACAGCCAACGAAATTACTTTAGAAGCCGAAAATGCAATCAGAAAAGTTTTGGGCCAGGAGCTTGAGGAGAATATTGTATCAACTACTCAGCAGTAACAAGTAGCATGAATCAAGATTGGATAGCATTACTTATTTAATCCTACCCTTCGTATTCCGACTCAGGACTCCAGACTAACGACTTAGGACTTCAGACTTAGGATTGAGACTAAATATTCTTATTCCCGATTACCCTGAAAAATTCGTCGCGATAAGTATCCCCCACCGGAATAATCTTCTGGTTAATGGTAATTCGGCTACGCTCAATACTTTCAATTTTATCAACCGCAACAATATACGATTTGTGTACGCGGATAAACTGGCTCTGTGGTAACGCTTCTTCCATTTTTTTCATGCTCTGCAGCGTAATTACACGCTCATCTTTAGTAAAAATAGAAATGTAATCTTTTAAGCCTTCAATGTAAAGTATATCGTGCAGGTAAATTTTTTGGATTTTATGCTCCGTTTTAACAAAAATATAATCCTGTACCGGGTTTGGAGTACCCGAAAATGGTGCAGGTGTAATAAGGGGCTGAGCAACACTAGCAGGTGCCTCTACAGGTTTAACCTGGTTATGTACCTTTTCTACAGCTTTATAAAAACGATCGAAAGCAATTGGCTTTAACAGATAATCCGAAACATTCAGATCGTAGCTTTCTAAAGCATATTGTGGGTAAGCGGTGGTTAAAATATAATGGCATTTGTTGCCGGCAATCTTCAAAAACTGGATTCCTGTCAGTTCAGGCATCTGAATATCCAAAAACACCAGATCAATCCCGCCACCCTGCACAATTTGCAAAGCTTCAATCGGGTTTTCACATCTTTTAACCATCGTTAAAAAGGGTACTTTTGAGATATAATCCTGTAAAATATCAAGCGCTAAAGGCTCATCATCAACAACAATACAGTTTAGGTTCATTTTAGATTTTAATTTTAATTCACGATTTAATGTATATCCGGTTTATAAATGGTTCCCGGTTATATATCAATCATCAGTTCGCAGGTATAATGCGTAGCCGAATTTACAACATTTAATTTATATCTGTCGGGATAAACCAATTGTAAACGTCTTTCTACGTTGGTTAAACCTACCCCACCCTGCGCATCTTTATTTAAAGTGCTTTTTTTGTTAATTACACTAAAATGCAAAATCTTCTGGTTGGCAATAATATTTATTTTTACAGGCTCTGCCGGGTCGTTCACTACGCCGTGCTTAAAGGCATTTTCAACAAACGAAATCAACATTAAAGGCACTATTTTCTGGTCGTCAATCTCGCCGTTCAACGTGAGTTCGATGAAAGCGCCGTCTTTAAACCTGATTTTTTGCAGTTCGATATAATTGGTTAAATAATCTACCTCTTTGCTTAAAGCTACCGTTGGCGTATTGCTTTCATAAATCATGTAGCGCATAATTTCCGAAAGCTTCATAATCGCATCAGCAGTTTTCTCCGATTTCTGATAAGCCAGCGAATAAATATTGTTTAATGAATTGAACAAGAAATGCGGATTTAACTGCGATTTTAAAAACTGGAGTTCCATTTCGCGGCGCTCGCTTTCCAGGTTGCGCTGAATCCGCTCGCTAGAGAACCAATCGATGGTAAATTTGATAATACAGCTGCTAATCAGAAAGAAGCCCGATAAGAAGGTTACCATAATTACAAAACTATGAACCGGCGTTTCAATTTTCTTACCTTTTGCGGTAATCATTGTTAATACATCCTCAGGGTACAAAACAGCTATTGTTGTTTTACATACAACAGCTACCGCAATCAATAACATGAATGCCAGAACATAAAGAAAATATTTCTTCCTTTTTTTAATTAACTCCGGTATTAAGAATATGTAATTAATATAAAAAGTAGAAACATTTATTATTCCATACACAATATAGCTTATGAAATAATCATTATTCGTGTGTTTAGTGGTGTCAAAAAAGTTACCAGCAATAATAAACATCAAAATAACGATCCAGAATATGGAGTGTAAAATTAAAGGCCCTTTGCTTTGTTTCATTAAAATCTGTTTTATTAGTATAAACTAAATTGATTAGATAACGCTCATGTTTAGTTTATGCATCCAAAGTAAATAAACTTTCAATTTAAACCGAACACAATCTACCAACGGGCATTTTTTTTCTACCAACGGCCCAATGGTCAAATTTTATCGACAAACGCCAAAAATGTCTGTTGATCTAGAATCTTGAACACTTGGTATAATACATTTTAGCAGCTTGTTTTTCTTCAGTTCCTTTGAATCATCAAAACGATAACAATATGAAAACTACATCAGCAATCAACCTAAACAACCAGGCAGTAACTGCTGATGTCAGCTTCACTGTCTCTCAAATAAAACAATCGATCATGAAAAAGTTAGCAAACACATCACCATTTTTATTTTTATTATTTCCAGTATTTATGTTGATGATTTTAACCCTTACGTTTAACACCAACAAAAGCGATGCTGAAATTGTTGTAAAACCTGCTAAAGCTTCTACCACAATTGTAAAACAGGTATCTGCTATTTTCAAATAGTAAATAATGGGTAATTACGCTATCGAAACTGTAGGCTTAAATTTTAACTTCGGTAACCAGGCCATCGTTAAAGATCTTTCACTACAAGTACCCAAAGGCAGTATTTATGGTTTTTTAGGTCCTAACGGCGCCGGCAAAACCACTACCATTAAAATATTGCTCAACCTGTTAAAATCACCTTCCGATCAGGTATTTATTTTCGGTAAGGAGGTTAACAACAACCGCATAGCCATTTTAAAACGCGTGGGCGCCCTGGTAGAGCAGCCCGCTATTTATGGCCACCTTACCGGTAAAGAAAATTTAATAAACCGCTGCATATTACTCGGTATAAAAAAGAGCAAGGCCAACGAAATGTTGGCCCTTGTTGGTTTAACCGATGCTGCCGACAAAAAATCAAGCAAATATTCGTTGGGCATGAAACAGCGTTTGGGCATTGCCCTTGCACTCGTTTCCGATCCCGAATTACTTTTGCTCGATGAACCCACCAACGGCCTCGATCCAAATGGCATTATCGAAGTGCGCAACCTCATGCTAGAGCTTGCCGTAAAACACCATAAAACGATCCTCGTTTCAAGCCATTTACTGGCCGAAATAGAAAGAACAGCCACCCACGTTGGTATTATTAACAAAGGGCAGTTGTTGTTTCAGGGTACTATCGACGAACTTCACCAGCTCAGTAAGCCCATGCTCGAAATTGAAGTTAACGATACTGAAAAGGCAGGCGAGCTCATTTTAAAATCGGGTTACCAAATTGCAGGCCAAACCGATAAAAAAATTACCGTTCCATTTACTTCGGCGCAGCACAGTGCCGCGCTTAATGCTTTACTGGTGCAAAACGGCTTTAAGGTTAGCAGCCTATATCAACAGCGAAAAGACCTCGAAAACTTGTTCCTCGATATTACCAAAAACAACTGATATGCGCTCTTTATACATCTCGTTAGTATCCGAATTTTATAAATCGAAGAAAACCCTCGCCTTTTGGGCAGCCATATTGTTGCCGCTAATTATATGCGGACTAATAACTTTTGGTTTTTACTCCAGCTCCGAAAAGATTTTAAACTACCATTACCCGCCTATGATGCTGTGGGGACAATACAGTGGTGCGGCCCTAAATGTAATGGGCTTATTGGTTATGCCATTCTATGTTATATTTATGGCTTTCTCGGTAAATAACATCGAACATAAAAACGATACCTGGAAAACCCTGTTTGCCCAACCCTTAAACAAGTTTTCAATCTATGCAGCAAAATACCTCTACGCAGTAGGCTTAATATTTATCTCGCTGTTTTTATTTGCCGCACTTACCTATGGCTTTGGCCATTTGCTACAGGTATTGGTGCCCAAATACAACTTTAATCAATATAACCCACTAAGCATTTTAATCAACGCTTACACCAAATTATTCCTGTCATCGCTGGGTATTTTATCCCTGCAGTTTATCCTCAGTTTGGTATGGGCCGATTTTCTAAAGCCCATGGGCGTAGGTTTTATAGGCACCATAATGGGCATTATTACGGCCAATGTAGGTTGGAAATATGCTTATTTAATTCCTTACTGCCTGCCAACCCTATCGTTAAGGATAACCAAAGTAAAAAAGGATGTAAATACATTAGATTTCCCCGTTTTCACACAAGAAATATGGACCAGCTTAATTTATGCACTGCTCCTGTTTATCGTCGGTTACTTTATTGTAAGCAAAAAGAGCATTAAATAATCATTCGAAAAGCAATTTCAGCATTTCATTTTAACGTTAGTCCTTCTTTACATTACAAGTCCACACCCGGCAAAAACCGGGATTGCGGGCTTTTCATTTCAATAAGGTTTATTTTACTTCCGTCCGGTTAAAAAAACACCTTTCCATCTCAAATCCCAAACTCTCAAAAAGGAATTACCAAAACCATAAAGCAAAAAAATAATATAAAAACAAAAGCCTGCCAATTTGACTTTAGCGATCAAATTGCAGGCTTTGTTATTTATTGAGAGGTTGTTTATATTTTTAGTCCTTAGAGGGACAATATTCTTTCTTTAAATGCCCATACAATCAACTGGTACGAATTTCTTAAATCCAGTTTCCTTACCATGTTTCTTCGGTGGGTATTAACCGTGTGCTCGCTTATAAAAAGCATTTCGCCAATTTCCTTACTGCTATATCCCATTGATAACAGATGCACGATTTCAACTTCTCTTTCGCTTATCGCGCTATGATTTTCCTGAAGCAGGATATTGTTTATCATTTTTAAAAGAATTAAAGGTTTAATCAAATCATGGTTTACAATTCCCCAGATAGTTAAGCAAATCTTCAAAACAGACTTATTTTAAAATAGGTCTAAAAACAGCATTTTGAGGATGCATGACTTTAGTATCTGGTAACAGCAATTTATTTGGCCATCATTATAATACCAAAAGTAGTGGTAGGCGATAATTGAGCGATTGTGCAAAACGCCTTAATTAACAGGGTATTTTTACGGTATTAAACCTGCAAAATATTCCATACAAGAATACATTAACCAACACGCTTCATCAATCAATCAGTAATGCTTAAGGCAAAAAACACTTGAACTATAGAAGTGTATTAGTATTTATAGTATTTTTAATATTTTAATTAATCGCAAAGCTGCGCATATCATCAATTGTTTATATTTGAAATATTAAACCAACAAATTTTATGATTAAACGCACAGGAAAAGACGGTACGGATAATACTGTACCAGTAGACATTGCCCAACAGATGACCGAAGCATTCCGCAAAAGTCAGGAAGCAGAAAGTGGAACTTACACAAACTCAACCTGGTTCCCGGCAGGCCAAATAACATCGTTAGCTAAGAAGATGACCGAATTTGGTGGCGACGGCATTAGGATTTACTTTGGCAGGTATACGCCCGATATTATCAGCCAGATTAATAAACTAGAATATGGGGATAAAATTCCAGACAGTTATGCCGATAGGAACACCGTGTTGCTGGTAATTACTAAAATGGTTGATGGTAAGTTACGAACAGATTACTTTGTAGAAAAAGGATATGGTGATAATTTATGTGGTCCCGTGCCAACTGATCCTGAAAACAGGGGAACAATATGTCCGCCAGAATGTGATGGAAGCGGTGCCTTGTCAGAATAATAAAACATGATAACAAAAGTTGTTGAAGAATTAGATTTACATCAGATATTAAAACTGTGTATTCCAAAATTCAATAGTTATCCTTATTATTTAAGTTTGGCCTTTAGTCTTTACTTTTTATATCGGGATAAAAGCAGGTTCTGGAGAATTACTAACCTTTATATGGTTATTGTGGTACTCACTCAAATTATTGCGCGGTATTCTGCCAAAATGTATCATACCAACATAGTGACATATAATGTATTTATCATTTTCGAAATTTCCTATATTACCTATGCGTTTTATATTTTGCTGAACCACTATATCAGAATTAAAAACTGGCTCATTGGCATTTATGTTGGCACCATGATAATTTACGCTACATATACTTATTTATATGGTTTAAATGTGTACAATGCTTTTACCATAAGTTTAGCATCGGTAATTTTTGTTGTTTACAGCTTAATGTATTTCTATCTGTTATTAAAAGATGAAAACTATATCGATTTAAGCAATCATCCTACCTTTTGGTGGGTTGGTGGAACCCTGATTTTTTATTTTGGGAGTACCTTAGCCAACTTCTTTGATGATATTGCACAGCATGTTTATTTCGGAAAATATAGTGTACGCACAATTATTTACATCACACTTATCTTTTTTCTCTACGCCTTTTGGGCCTATTCATTTGTATGCAGAGCTCGACAACGGAAGTTATCTCATTAATATTATTGGCATCACTGGTATTTCTTTTGATGCCAATATTTTTATTGCTTTATATCAGATCATATAACAAGCATAAAAAAAACCATTTTCTCGAAAAGCAGAACATGCAGCAAAAGTTCGAATCTGAAATGCTGCAGGCACGCGTAGAGGTGCAAGACCAAACCATGCAAAGCATAGCTACCGAACTGCATGATAATGTAGGGCAGCTGCTTAGCCTTACTACACTTACTCTCAACTCCGTAAATTTATCCGATGAGATTAAAGCCAAAAAGAAAATAGAAAATTCGCTTGAGCTGGTTAACAAATCCATTAAAGAACTGAGAGAGCTGGCTAAACTTTTACATGGTGAGCAACTGGTAGAAAACGGCATTGGCCACGCCATCGATCAGGAAATTAGCTGGCTAAGCAAAAGTGGCGCTTACACCATTAAGGTTAACAATACACTAGCCGGGTCGGGTCACAGCTCACCAGATAAGGATCTGATTATTCTCCGTCTGCTTCAGGAAATTATCAACAACATTATTAAACATGCGCAAGCTACCGAGATACAGATCGATGCGCACCTGAAAACAGGTACACTTAGCCTCATTGTACAAGAAAATGGTGTTGGTTTTAACCCCGACGAAATTAAAGCAAAGAAATCCGGGATGGGGCTTAATTCTATTTATAAAAGAATTGAGATGATCAATGGAAAATTAATATTAAATTCGGCACCAGGAGAGGGCACTTCAATTTCCATAGAAATCCCCTACCCTTAATTATATGCAGAATCCTAGTATCGCTATCGCTATCGTTGATGACCACACCCTTTTCCGCTCGGGGTTGGCCAGTTTATTGGAAGAATTTGATGAAATAGAAGTAAGGTTTGAGGCCGTAAACGGAATCGACCTTCAATCCAAAATTAGCAATCATCCCGAAGTTCAACTAGTATTGATGGATATTAATATGCCGGTAATGGATGGTTTTGCCGCTACCAAATGGGTAAAAACCAACTTCCCCAGTGTGCATGTACTTGCGCTAAGCATGCTCGAAGATGAAAAAGCAATTATCGGTATGCTTAAAGCAGGCGCAGGCGGCTACATGCTTAAAGAATCTACCCCATCCGATTTATTTGCGGCAATTAAAGTTATTGTAGAAAAAGGTTTTTTTGTAAACGAACTTGTATCGGGCAGACTTTTGGTTGCACTGAAAGATACCGATGCCAAACCCATCTTTTCGGCCCGAGAGCTTACCTTTTTGCAACACTGCAGTACCGAACTCACTTACAAAGAAATTGCTGATATCATGAATGTGAGCCCCCGTACCGTTGATAACTACCGCGAATCGCTTTTTGCCAAGCTCAATATCAAATCGCGCACCGGACTGGTAGTTTATGGCATAAAAAACAGCATGATTACCATTTAGCCAGTAGTAAATCACCACCAACACTTATTTATTTGTACACTTAAAGCCTCTTTTTTAGATCAGGTAAGACGACTTGGTGCACTTTATTTTTTTTAAAAAAATATCAAATAAAATTTGGATAACTAACCAATTAGTTTTAACTTTAGTTTAAGCAAATTATTTTGCCTGTCCTTATTATTATTACCATGATAGAAATTAAAGATTTAACTAAAGCCGAAGAGCAGATTATGCAGGTTTTATGGCAACTGGAAAAAGCATTCGTCAAAGAAGTAATTGACGAATTGCCATTACCTAAACCGGCTTACAACACTGTTTCAACCATTATCAGGATCCTCGAAACCAAAGGGTTTATTGGCCATGAAGCATTTGGGAAAGCACATCAGTACTACCCTTTAGTGAGCAGAGAAGAGTATAAGCGCCATGCAACCGAAAAACTGCTGGGCAATTACTTCGAAAATTCAGTTGAAAGTATGTTCTCATTCTTTGTGAAAGAAGAAAAACTGGATTTAAGTGATGTTGATGAGATTTTAAAAATGATCAATAACATTAAACACAAGCCAAAATGAGTTTTGCCCACTACCTATTACAGGTAAACCTATACTTGGTTGTATTTTACGGTGTTTATAAATTACTGCTGGATAAGGAGACCTATTTTACGTTAAACCGTATTTATTTGGTATCTGCGGGTGTTCTTTCGTTATGTATTCCATTTATTCGTTTAGAATGGCTTACCGAGCATAAAGCCGCCCAGCAGGTTTATACTTCAGTTAACTGGGAAGCTGTATTACAACAAGCCACAGTAGTTACAGAGCGCAATAATGGCCTGATTTGGACAAATGCATTGGTTTATATCTATTGTGCAGGTATCCTGTTTTTCTTAGGTAGATTGGTATTTAATTTATTGGCGGTAAAAAAAATGCTGGTGGCGGGAAAAGCCGGAGTGGCTTTCTCTTTCTTCGGCAAAAAAATTATCGATCAGAATTTGCCTCAAATGGATGTAATCGACATTCATGAGCAGGCGCACATTAAGCAGTGGCATACCGTTGATATTTTATTTTTTGAAATTTTAGGGATCATTACCTGGCTAAACCCCATCATATACCTCTATAAAAAAGCAATTAAAAATATACACGAGTTTTTGGCAGACGAGCTGGCAGCAGCATACCAGGGTGATAAAGCCGAGTATGCAATGCTGCTGCTCAGCAAATCTTTCGGCATTTCGCCAAGTGCTTTAACCAACAATTTTTTAGATAAATCGTTAATCAAAAAAAGAATTTTCATGCTTCATAAAGAGCGGTCTAAAAAGATCGCCATTATGAAGTATGGAATTTTTATCCCTTTGTTTGCAATTCTTATTGTATTTTCTTCGGCTACGGTGCGTAAAAACGAGAAATTAATCTCCATTACCGATCACATCCAGCTGGAAAAACCAATAGAAATGGTGCAGCAATTGGTTGCCGAAATACCAACTGAAGCGCCTGCTGTACATCAGGTTTCTGTTGAGGGCAAGGCCGATGCCAGCTGGAATGGCTTTTACCGGTTCTTATCCCAAAACATTAAATATCCCGCATTTGCAAATAACGATGAGGTGCAGGGCAACGCACAAGTGAAATTCAGCGTAAAAAATGGCAAAATTTCAAATATCAATTCGAATGTAGAACTGGGCGCAGGCTGCGACGAGGAAGTGATGAATTCCATTTTAGCCTATAAAGACTTTAAAAAGATAGCGGATGGTAAATATGCCCTGACTGTTAGCTTTAAAATGCCCGAATCATCTGAGGAGTTCAAAAATAAATCGCTGGCTAAACCGGCTGGTTATACCAACCTGAATAAAATTAGCGTGGTTTCTTACCTGCCTAAACCAACCGAGCCAGACGTGATTCCCGAACCTGATCAGGATAAAACGGTTTACGATTTTGTTTCCATAGAAAAACAACCTGAGTTTCAGGGTGGAATAGCTAAATTTTATAAATATTTAAGTGGAGCTATTAAATACCCAATACTGGCACAGGAGCGGAATGTACAAGGTAAAGTATTTTTATCATTTGTAGTAGAAAAAAATGGTTCGTTAACCGATGTACGCATTACCAGGGGCTTGGGGAGCGGAACTGACGAAGAGGCCATGAGGGTGATTAAGGAATCGCCAAAATGGAACCCGGGCATACAGAATGGCGTACCTGTAAGGGTAAAATATAACATTAATGTTAATTTTACGCTAAATGATGACGAAACGAAAACAACTAAAAGCCCATTGAGCATTAAACTCCGTAACGACATTAAATTTAACGGCCTGGTGGTTTTGGATGGTGTGAAACTGCCTGAAAATGCTTCGCTCAATGCCATCAATCCAAACAGTATCGAATCTATCGAAGTATTGAAAGATCAGGCTGCTGTTGACCTTTACGGCATAGCAGGAAAGGGTGGTGCGATACTTATTACCAGTAAAGGCTCAAAAAATACCACTTTCAGAAAACCCGATTTAAAAGAACTCAGCATTGATAAAAATGCCCCTCTTTTCGAATTCGGTAAAAAATTCTAACCAAAAAATTGACTGATATGAAAAAAATAATCGCTTTTACGGCTATAATGGGTTTAACCATAGCAGCCTTTGCCCAAAAGGCAGACAGCACTAAAAATGTTAAATTTAGATTGCGTACCAACTCAGTATTGAACACACTTAAGCCATTAATTGTAATTGATGGCAATAAGCAATACAGCAGGGATATCAACCTCATTGCACTTGAACCCACGAATATAGAATCGGTGAGGATTTTAAAAGACAGCAGTGCAGTTTCGGCTTATGGCGCCGATGGTTTAGCTGGTGTGATTGAGATTAAAACCAAAACGGCTCAAGTAGGAAATGGCATTACTTCGGAAAATAGTTTAAATGCTGAGCAAGCCAAAAAAGCGGCGATTTTCGACATCAAACCTACACCGTCCAACCTTACCATTACAAAAAATGAAATCAAGCTTAGGAATGATTTAGGCAAGCCCCTGTATATCGTTGATGGGGAAGAAATCACTGCAGAAACTTCAATCAACCAGGATAACGTCGAAACTATTGAGGTTTTAAAAAATGAATCGGCCGAAAAACTTTATGGTGCTAAAGGGGTCAATGGTGTAATCGTCATCAAAACCAAAAACGCGAAACCACTTCCGCAAAAAAATTAAATAATTAAACTTCTAATTAAAAACCAATGAGAAAGCTAATGATTTTAGCCCTACTGGGCTGTGCCATGTTCATCAATTCGGTTAAAGCACAAAACCAGGATCGTAAAGTTTACGACTTTGTATCTGCACAAAAGCAGCCCGAATATCCGGGAGGCATTGCTAAGTTCTACGCATATATGGCGAAAGAAATAAGGTATCCTGAAGCGGCTAAAAAGAACAAAATACAGGGAAAGGTATTGCTATCCTTTGTGGTAGAAAAAGATGGCTCGCTTACCGATATTGTAGTTATACGCCGTTTAAGTCGTGAAACAGATATAGAAGCCGTACGCGTGTTAAAAAAATCGCCGAAATGGAACCCTGCTATACTGGATGGAAAACCGATACGTGTAAAGTATAACATCGCAGTAAATTTCGATAATGCGAAAGCCAATAACGAAAAAAAAGCCGGCATCATTAATCGCGATGCCAAAACACCACAATACCCTGGTGGAACAACAGGTCTGTACAGTTATTTGGCTAAACACATTAAATACCCGGCCGTAGCCCAAAAAAATAACATTCAGGGAAAAGTAATGCTGGCATTTAATGTAGAAGAAGATGGCTCCATAGCTGATATAACAGTAATCAAAAGCCTGAGCAAAGAAACCGATGCTGAAGCGATTAGGGTCATGAAGTCTTCGCCACGTTGGAATCCCGGACATGAGAATGGAGTCCCGGTACGTACAAAATATGTAATGAACATCAATTTTTCGCTTACCTAGTTCATTAGCTTTATATACAATCGTAAATTCTAATCTCTGGTTTTAATAACCGGAGATTTTTTTTCACCAGTAACTTTTATATAAAAGCAGGATTAAATTAAGGTTAACTCATGTTCCACGTGGCACAAAAAGCAGGAAACCAGTCAAAAACCCGTTTTTCGTTAACCTCAATCAGATAAGCTGAAACTTACAAATGTTATATTTGGGCATGAAAAAATATCTATTTACACTGCTCAGTCTTATAACACTCTTTACTACCCTGCACGCCCAGGAGGCAACCACGCCTACAGCTAAGCCATCCGTTATTTTAGATGGCACACTATTGGTTAATGGCATGGATACACTGCGTAAATTTAAAAGAGAAGACATTGAGTCGGTAACCATTTTAAAAGACAGAAATAAAACTAGCTTGTTTGGAATTAAGGATAACAACGGTCTGCTCATCGTATTTACAAAAGCAAAACAAAACAGTGCCGAAAATATTGCCCTTAAAGAAAAGATAGCCAAACTGAATATCGCAACGAAACCTGATGTAGTGTTGGGAGCTGCTCCTGCCATTAAACCCTCAAGAGATTCGATTGCCAGCGGAACGTTTGATTTTGTTACAATAGAGAAACAGCCTGAATTTCCAGGTGGCTTAAAAGCCTTTTATCAGTATTTAGGTAGTAATATTAAATACCCAAAAGAAGCAGCTAAAAATAAGATTCAGGGTAGAGTATTCTTATCATTTATTGTAGAAAAAGATGGCGAGTTAACCGATATCAAAATAATTCGCGGAGTTAGTGCTGATATAAACGAAGAAGCGATAAGGGTAATTGCCGGTTCGCCCAAATGGAACCCAGGTATACAGTTTGGTGTACCGGTAAGGGTAAAATACAATATCAACGTTAATTTTGCGCTTAACTAAACACAAGCTATTCTAAAAAAACACAAAACCCCAGCACAAATTGCCGGGGTTTTATGTTTTCTCTCCTGTCTCGGAGCAATAAATTTAGAAAAACTTTAATGTATATGCAAATAATACAGAATAAAATTTCCATTTAAGCAAAATTTTAATATGCATACATAAAATTATTACCAGTTTCGCAAACTTTTATTTCGTTAACAATTTCTTACCCTAAGTTTCGATTTTAAGCCCTGGCGTTTCATATGTTTTCAAAACAGGGCCTAAATGTTAAAATGATAGTCAATCAGACACTTATAACCTGTCAAAAATTTGGTGAAATTTATTTTAGTTTATTTTCTCAAATACTAATATTTATCATGTTTTCAGTCAGATTTACATTAGCATTCAATGTTTTGAAATGACTAAGGAAATAAATATCATTATGTAGTTCCGGAAATGTAAAACCCAAAAAAGACTATATCATAAATCTCATTTCCCTCAGGAGCTTACCCTTGACCTTAATTCAGTATTTAGGTAAGTCCTTTGACAGGCTACCATTGACAGACCTCGTAGAAAAATCGTCATTTCGACTGGAGCCGGCCGGTTTTTCACCGGTGGCGGAACGCCCGCCTGCATCAGGTAGGGAGAAATCTATTTAGACAGATTTCTCGGCTACGTTGCACCCCGCTCGAAATGACGCCCCTGGAAGAGGCTGTCACTTATATTGATTTTTTTACAATAAATAACCCTCAGGATGACAATCTACATTGATGATAAAGCCCTAACATATTTATCACTCACCTCATTTCAAAACTAAAAAGCCCCCACTAGGTGGAGGCTCAAGAATCCAGCCGTTAAGCTGAATGCACAGTATATTTTTAAACGGTTTCTTCTGAAATGAATTTCGAAGTGGCAAAATCGCGGTTCATGCGGGCAATATTTTCTAAAGAAATTCCTTTAGGGCATTCTGCTTCGCAAGCACCTGTATTGGTACAATTACCAAAACCTTCAGCATCCATTTGGGCAACCATGCTTTGTACACGACGGTAACGCTCTGGCTGACCTTGTGGCAACAATGCAAGTTGAGAAACCTTAGCCGATACGAAAAGCATCGCTGAAGCATTTTTACACGTAGCTACGCAAGCACCACAACCAATACAAGCCGCTGCCTCGAAAGCTGCATCAGCCTGCATTTTAGGAATAGGCAGGTTGTTTGCATCTTGAGCATTACCCGTGTTTACCGAAATAAAACCACCAGCAGCAATAACCCTGTCAAATGCAGAACGATCTACCGTTAAATCTTTCACCACCGGGAAAGCTGCTGCTCTCCACGGCTCAACAACGATGGTATCGCCATCTTTGAAAGAACGCATGTGTAACTGGCAGGTAGTAACCAAATCTTTTGGTCCGTGCGGACGGCCATTGATGAACATCGAACACATTCCGCAAATACCTTCGCGGCAATCGTGATCGAACACCACTGGTTCTTCGCCTTTAGTAATCAGATCTTCGTTTAACACATCGAACATCTCCAAGAAAGACATATCTGGCGAAATGCCGGATAATTTATAATCAACCAAAGCACCTTTGGTATTGTTATTTTTTTGACGCCAAACTTTTAGCGTTAAGTTCATATTTCCTGTACTCATGATATTGAGGTTTTAGGTAAGCGATAAGCGTTTGGCGTTTGGCAGATAACCGGCTTTACGCTAAACGCTATGCGCATCACTATTTATAACTTCTTTGTGCAACTTTAATATTTTCAAACTTCAGTTCTTCTTTATGAAGTTCGAAGTTTACACCTTCTTTAAATTCCCATGCGGCAACGTATGCGTAGTTTTCATCATCACGCAATGCCTCACCTTCTTCGGTTTGGTATTCTTCGCGGAAGTGACCACCACAACTTTCGTTACGGTTTAATGCATCAATACACATTAACTCACCCAATTCGATGAAATCGGCAACACGGCCAGCCTTCTCCAGTTCAGGGTTAAGCTCGTTGGCAACTCCAGGTACGCGTACATCTTTCCAGAATTCTTCGCGCAAAGCTCTGATTTCCTGAATGGCTTCATTTAAGCCTTTCTCGTTACGGGCCATACCACATTTTTCCCACATAATGTGACCTAAACGCTTGTGGAAATGATCTACAGATTTAGTTCCCTTAATGTTGATGAGAGTATTTAAAATGCCTACAGCTTTTGCTTCTGCCTCTACAAACGCAGGGTGATCAGTCGGAATAGCTTTAGTAGAAATTTCTTTTGATAAGTAAGCACCAATGGTGTAAGGTAAAACGAAATAACCATCAGCTAAACCTTGCATTAAAGCAGATGCCCCTAAGCGGTTGGCACCGTGATCAGAGAAATTAGCCTCTCCGGTGCAATATAAGCCCGGTACCGAAGTCATTAAGTTATAATCAACCCAAAGTCCACCCATGGTATAGTGTACCGCAGGGTAAATACGCATTGGAGTTTCGTAAGGGTTTTCTCCGGTAATCTGCGCATACATATCGAACAGGTTACCGTATTTTTCTTTAATTACAGCAGTACCTAAACGCATGCAGGTTTCTTTATCCGGATTGTGATTACCAGCTTTGGCAGCTTCGATTTTTCCGTAACGCTCGGTGTTCGCTTTAAAATCTAAGTAAACAGCCAATTTAGAAGAACCTACTCCATAACCTGCATCGCAACGCTCTTTAGCCGCACGCGAAGCCACATCACGTGGAACAAGATTACCAAAAGCAGGGTAACGACGCTCTAAATAATAATCTCTTTCATCTTCAGGAATTTCTGAAGCTTTACGGTTATCATCTTTCTTTTTAGGCACCCAGATTCTTCCATCGTTACGTAACGACTCAGACATCAGGGTTAATTTAGACTGGTGATCGCCTGAAACAGGAATACAGGTTGGGTGAATTTGCGTGTAACAAGGGTTTGCAAAATAAGCACCTTGTTTGTGTGCTTTCCATGCCGCTGTTACGTTACTACCCATAGCGTTGGTAGAAAGATAGAATACGTTACCGTAACCACCTGTGCCCAATACTACTGCGTGACCGAAATGACGTTCAATTTCGCCGGTAATTAAGTTACGTGCAATGATACCACGCGCTTTACCATCGATTTTAACCACCTCAAGCATTTCATGGCGGGTAAACATTTCTACTTTACCCATACCAATCTGGCGTTCTAAAGCAGAATAAGCACCTAATAATAACTGCTGACCGGTTTGACCCGCAGCATAAAACGTACGTTGAACCTGTGTACCACCAAATGAACGGTTATCTAACAAACCGCCATACTCGCGTGCCAAAGGCACACCCTGGGCCACACACTGATCAATAATATTGGCACTTACCTCTGCCAAACGATGAACGTTAGCTTCGCGGGCACGATAATCGCCACCTTTAATGGTATCGTAAAATAAGCGATAGGTACTATCGCCATCATTCTGATAATTTTTTGCTGCGTTGATACCACCCTGAGCTGCAATAGAGTGTGCTCTACGCGGTGAATCCTGGAAACAGAAACATTTAACTTTGTAACCCATTTCGGCCAAAGTAGCTGCTGCCGAAGCACCCGCTAAACCCGAGCCTACAATAATTACTTCAATTGTTCTTTTGTTCGATGGGTTAACCAAAGGCACAGAAGACTTATACTTAGTCCATTTGCTTGTTAACTCGCCTTCTGGAATATTTGAATTAATATCTGACATATCTCTTTTGTGCTAAAAACTAATTAATTAAACCTGCATAAACTGCAATTGGCATTGCGGCAAAAAGGATCGAAATAATAATCGAATACCAAACGCCCAAGCCTTTTATTAAACCGTTATATTTTGAGTGGTTCCAGCCTAATGTTTGGAAAGCCGAAGCAAAACCATGCAATAAGTGGTAGCATAAAGAAAACATAGCTAAAATGTATACTGCAACTCTTACCGGATCCTGAAATTTCTCTTTCATTACAGCATACAGATCTTCGTGGCCATTTGCATCAACCGTTGGAATACCGGTAAAACGGGAAACTACCCAGAAATCTTTTAAGTGAACTACTAAGAAAATAAGCAATAAGGTACCTAATAAGCCCATTGAGCGGCTATACCATTTGCTATTTGCTTTACCATCGTTCACCGCATATTTAACCGGTCTGGCTTTTTGATTTTGCAGGGTTAACCTTAACGCCTGAAAAATATGTGCAAGCAAACCAATAAATAACACAATCTCGCCTGCCCTGATTAACCAGTTGGTAGCCATAAAGTGCGCCCCAATGTTAAAGGTTAAGCCACCGTCATTAATGAAAATTAATGCATTAATAAAACAGTGTACAATTAAAAAAAGTATCAGGAACAAACCTGTAATACCCATGATGAATTTCTTCCCTATTGATGAAGAAAACGCATTTCCGAAACCACTCATTTGATTAGGATTTATATCTATATTTCTTGCAAAAGTATTTAATTATGAGTTTAATTTATAAACGAATATGACAAAACAACGATAAATCATTTATTTAGAAACATTCTAAAGCATATTCAGTAATATTTAGAAAATTATTGGTTGTAACTGCAAAATTTGCCCTTAAAAATATTCACCATTAAGAAATTAAGACCATTAAGATGGTGGAATGAGGGCACTTAAATTATTCATCTGGCAAAATTTTGAAATAATCGTTTACAATTGGCACTATGCTTTTGGTGATGTTATCAGTAAAAAAATTAATTAGCAAGCCTTGTGGGGCACCTAAAAGCTTCATGTAAGTTTGAAGCTGGGCATGATGAACGGGTAAAACATTAGAAATTGCCTTTATTTCGACTACAACGCAATTATTTACAAACAGATCGGGTCTTAAATCCAAATCCATTGATAAATCATCATACTTAACCGATAAGACAAACTGTTGAGCAACAGTATATCCGTTCTTTTCGAGCTCGTATTTTAAGCAATTTTCATATATGTGCTCTAATAATCCGGGGCCTAGAGCCCGGTGAACTTTAATCGCAAATCCTGTTATTTCGTAGGATAACTGCGTAACCTCTTTTTTAGTCATCTCTAAATTAATTTAATTAAACTAATATGCTCTTGTACTCCTTTTAGGCACACAGATTTTAGAGATGATAAACTAAAATAAGAATTATTTCCTTAACTAACTTAATATCTTAATGATAAAAAATTAGATTGTAACGCTCAACCTATCATACCCTTTTCAAAAATGAGGGCATAAAAAAAGGTCCCGATTTGCATCGGGACCTTTTACGATTTATGTGTTTGAGTTTTCTTAAGCTACTTTAACATTTACCGCGTTTAGGCCTTTTCTACCTTCTTCTACTTCGTAGTTTACGGTATCATTCTCGCGAATGTTGTCAATTAAGCCTGAAGCATGAACAAAAATCTCGGCATCGCCATTAGATGGCACGATAAATCCAAAACCTTTAGTTTCATTAAAAAATTTTACTGTTCCTTGTTGCATTATATTGTATTTTAATTTGCACCAAAGATATGGTTAAATACCTATAAATCAATTTTTTATTTTTTTATATTTAAATAATTGCTAAATATATTGATTAATTGCATTTTAAGCCCTATTTAACCGATCTATTTAGCCCATCAGTACTCGATGTATCGCCCGGTTTTATCAATAAAGTGCGTTCAAAAAAGGCCATTAGCCCTGGTTTTCTGCCCGAAAAACGGAAACGCGCGCTGGCGAAAGAAATGTGCAACAAAGTTAACTGTAAACCAAACTGTTAATCTCCTCGTAATTCACTTCCAGGTTTTCGGTAATTTTCACCATTAAGGTTTCGTTATTGCCTTTTGGATTACTATAACTTAAAACCAGCAAATCGCCAATAATTTCGTGCAGTACTAATTTTGGACTGGTATAGGTGAGCGAAACTACATGGGCCCCTTTGTTTAATAAATCTGAGCTGAGCACATGTAATTCGGCCCAATCAAAGGGAAGTGCATTGCCATCCAAATCGCCCAGCACCGGCATTTTACCTGCCAAAGCTGCAATGCTTGGCATAACCGAATATTGTAATTTCTGATGTAAAGAACCAGCCTTTTCGTTTAATTGTAACATTTGCGAAAAAGTATGCGCCTGAAAGTTTTGACTATATATTTTTGATTTCTTTTGAAATTCCCTGTAGCTATCGTGAAAGATCCTTCTTTCAAAATCGGTTTTGCACATGAAATTGAAATACTGTTTTACGCTGAGGTTAATGTGAGCTAAAGCCATAATATTCGGTTTATGTTGCTGTTTCAAATATGTAACAATAAAAAAAATAATTTTATAGAGTATCGGTAAACACTGTCAATCAATCGGTAAATCACTAAACTAAATCGCAATGATGAATTTAGGATGAACACGAATTAATTAACAAAACGGGCTTATGTTCCAAAACGCTTCAAAAGGGGCTTAATATATTTTATGGCAAAGAACATTAACAAACTTTAACAATCTCACGCAGGCCATTTCGATTTTTTAAAACCGTTTAAATTCCTGCAGGTTATTAATAGGGCGCATATTAATAACTAAAATTTTAAAGCTATGGAAAACCGGAATAATCATGCCTTAATACAGGCTTTATTAGATTGTGCATTGGCTTGCGAGCATTGTGCATCATCCTGTTTGCAGGAAGAAGACCTGAACATGATGATCGATTGCATTAAACTGGATCGCGATTGTGCCGATATTTGTACGCAGGCCGCCCGGCTGTTGCAGCGCGAATCGGTAATTGGGCGACAGTATTTATTGTTATGTGAAGAAATTTGCAGACTGTGCGCAGCAGAATGCGGCAAACACGACCATGAGCACTGCAGGCAATGTGCCATAATGTGCGAAGAATGTGCAGATGCCTGCCATGCCCATCACGAACCCATCCAACAGGATTAAAAAAAAATGTCCACCAGGCTTTTTAAACCTGGTGGACATTTTTTAAACTATTTTTTATTTGCTAATTATTGAGCAGGAAAACTGTAATTGTACGATCCTTGCTCGCCAACACCGCTAATGCTTACCATGTTGTTTCTACCCAATGGCAATGCTTTTTGCACATCAGCCACCGAGTTAACGGCTTGTCCGTTTACTTTGGTAATAATTAAGCCTTTTTCTACACCAATGTTATCGAAAGCTTTTCCGGTTGTAACCGAAGTTACTACCACCCCACCATTAATGCCGTATTTAGCTTTTTGAGCCTGACTGGCAGGCGCGAAAGTAGCACCGAGTTTCGAAACTTCGGCACCTTTGCTTGCTGTATTATTTGCAGTTAAACCTACACTGGCTTCACCTTTAAGCGTAACCGTGTAATCTTTTAACGATCCATCACGTAATACAGTTAATTTTACTTTATCGCCTGGATTTAAACGACCAACTCTTTCCTGTAAGTCAGGAGAATCGTTAATTACCACGCCATCAACTTTTTTAATTACGTCGCCTGATTTAAGACCAGCAGCTGCAGCACCACCACCGGCAACTACATCATTAACATATAATCCGCTAATTTCGTTGGTTTTAATTCCTTCAGGTTTCTCTTCACCGCTTAATGGCACAAAATTAACACCTATGTAACCGCGTTTAACCGAACCATATTTCATAAAATCATCTACAATTTTACGTGCAAGGTTAACAGGGATTGCAAAACCATAGCCCTGGTTATAACCGCTTTGAGAAGCAATTGCAGAGTTAATACCTACCAGCTCGCCATTTGCATTTACCAGTGCACCACCGCTGTTACCTGGGTTAATGGCCGCATCTGTTTGGATAAATGATTCGATACTGGTATTTGCCGGACGATCTGGTCTTTTACCGGTACGTTGGTATTCGCGGTATTCTTCTTCAGTAATTTCGTTACCTTGTTGCTCACGACCAATAATACCAATGCTGCGATTTTTAGCACTTACAATACCTGCAGTTACTGTGGTATTTAAATCTAAAGGGAAACCCACTGCTAAAACCCACTCGCCTACCTGCACATTATCAGAGTTACCCATTTTTACCACAGGCAAATTGCTTGCATTTACTTTAATTAAAGCCAAATCGGTATTCGGGTCGCGACCAATTACTTTGGCCTCTACCTTACGTCTGTCAGTTAAAACTACTTCTACTTTCTCAGCATTTTCTACCACGTGGTTATTGGTTACAATATAACCATCCTGACTGATGATTACACCTGAACCCGATGCTGCTCTTGGCTGACGTTGCATTTGACGACCACCGCCACCACCAAAGAAATCTTCCATCATATCAAACGGAGAAGAACTTCTGCCACCGCCACCTTGTGCTGCATAAGTAGTTTTAATGTGTACTACACCTGGCGCAACAGCTGCTGCTGCCTGGGTAAAATCGGTTGTCCCTGCCGATGATACCTTAAGTGGATTGTTTGCAAAATATAAATTCTGTTTTTCAGAAATTGTACTGCCTGTTTGGTTACGTTCAAATAGTTTGTAACCCCCTATTGCTGCTGCCCCACCTATAAAAGCAGCTAGCATGGTAATTCCCAATATTTTTTTCATGTGTTAATTATTTATTTTTAAAGCTCCGAATATGATAAGCCTCATTGCTAGCTAAATGTTTTAGCCTACCCTATTTCAGTTGTTAAATTTACTAATTTTGCGGGAGTGTTTTTTCACTTTGATTTAAGCAGAATGCTCCTGCAGTTTTTATCTGCTAAAATTTCTTTCGTTAATTATTCAAATTTAATACCATATAAACGATATTTGTATCATTAGTGCACCTGGTTTTGTGTTAAAAAATGTTAAATCAAAAAAACACGAGGTGCCGGTTACCTTTTGCAATTCAAATGTTGCATTAAAAGATGAAGCTTTCATGAAAATTAATTTCTATAAATATCAGGGCGCAGGCAACGATTTTATTTTAATAGACCACACCATGAGTCCGTTAAAAAATATTGATAATCAATTAGTTGAACAACTATGCCATAGAAGATTCGGGATTGGCGCCGATGGTTTAATGTTTCTGACCAAACACGAAGATTACGATTTTGAAATGCATTATTTTAATGCTGATGGTAACCTGGGCAGTATGTGCGGTAATGGTGGCAGGTGCATTGTTGCTTTTGCCAAACAGCTTGGCATAATTGACCGGGAGACAAACTTTTTGGCAGTAGACGGCCCTCATTATGCCAGAATTTCAGAAAATGGCGAATGGGTTGATCTGCAAATGATTGATGTAGATACCATTAATAAAGATGGCGAAGCTTATGTTTTAAATACAGGCTCTCCGCATTATGTGGCTTTACAAAGCGGTTTAAAAGATCTTGATGTTTTTCATGAAGGAAAAAGTATCCGTTACAACGACACCTATAAAACTGAGGGGATAAACGTAAACTTTGTAGAAGATAAAGGCGACCATTTGTTCGTGCGCACTTACGAGCGTGGTGTTGAAGATGAAACCTATGCTTGTGGTACCGGAGTTACTGCGGTAGCCATGGCCATGGCCAAACATAAAAACCTGAGCGGCCACGTTAAAACTGACATTAAAGTTTTAGGTGGAGATATTAAAATCGAATTTGATTACGATGGCACCTCATTTACCAATGTATTTTTATGCGGGCCAGCCAAACTTGTTTTTGAGGGAGAGGTAGATTAAAAATTACCTCACGACCTTATAATAAAGGGTATCAACATCAACCAGATTTTGTTGGTACCTTTTCACAACTATTGATTTAACTTTTTCCATCTTTTTTAAATTCCAGCGCTCATTTTTATAAAGTGAGTAATAAGCTTTTGGATAGAAGTTGGCATTTTCTTTCAATGTCATTTTTTGAAAGACCATATTTATGGGATCGAAAACCAAAACACTGTCCCATTTATTTTTTGTAAAGCGATATTGGTAGTCCAGCCGCGAGGGATAAGAAATCACCACAACCGAATCGGTTTTGCCATAAGTTGGCTGGTAATTGTAATAGTGGGGTGCACCAAGCATTAAACAACCTGAGCAGAATATCATAACCAGTATCAGCAGAAGATATTTCATATCCTTAAAGCTAAGAAAAATTTAGGATGCTATCTTTTGATGTGTAGTGTAAAATACACGTCTGGCATATTCACCTCTGCTTGAAATAAGCAACAAACGATAGCAATAATTCCAACTCAGAATCGACGATTTAACAGCTTTTAACATCTGTCTCAAGATATTTACAACTCAATTCTTGGAAATAAAAAAACGCTTAAACCACTTGTAAACAATATTTTAATTATATTTAAGTAGCGTTTCAATCATAAAATAAATCAATCGATTGATTAAATGACAGAATTTGGACAGATTTATTTTTGGTTAGGCTCTATTTTTGGGCAATTATTGGCGATGATTAAAGTCCATCCTTATTGATAACGCCCTTAATCCGGAAATTTAAATTTAAACACACAGAATACCCATGAGAAAAGTAACAACTCTCCTTTTTAGCGTGAGCATTGGTATGCTTTTAGCATCCTGCGGAAATGACGATGCGGCTAAAAAAGCTGCTGCAGCGGCCGCCGCTGGTCCGCAAGCCTACCCTGTTTTTACAGTAAATACCCAAAACACCACCCTCGATTCAGATTACCCTGCAACAATAGAAGGGATTCAGAATATCGATATCCGCCCAAAAGTTGATGGCTTTATTGAAAAGATATTTGTTGATGAAGGTGCTGTGGTTAAAAAAGGTCAGCTGCTTTTTACCATTAACGCTCCACAATACGAACAACAGGTTAGAACTGCCAAAGCAGCCATCAGCAGTGCTGAGGCTGATGTAAACGCCGCCCAGTTAACGGTAAATAAAACCAAACCGCTTGTAGAAAAAGATATCATCAGCAAGTACGACCTTGATGCCGCCCAGTTAACGCTTCAAAGCAGAAAAGCCGCGTTGGCCCAGGCAAAGGCTGAGCTGGTAAATGCAAAGGTTAATTTAGGTTATACTTCAATTACCAGTCCGGTTGATGGTGTGGTAGGTAGCATTCCTTTCAGAAACGGAAGTTTGGTGAGCAGTAGCAGCGCACAGCCACTCACTACAGTTTCGAATACTTCGAAAGTTTATGCTTACTTCTCTTTAAATGAGAAACAACTTTTAGATTTTTCCAGCACTTACAAAGGTAATACCCTTGCACAGCAGATGAAAAATATTCCACCAGTTAGTTTAGTACTTGCCGATGGAAGTGTGTATGCGCAAAACGGTAAAATCGAATCCATTAACGGTCAGATTAACACCAATACAGGTTCAGCAAGCTTAAGGGCTACTTTCCCAAACCCGGTTTTCTTATTAAAAAATGGTGCAAGTGCTTCGGTTAGAATCCCTCAACATGTTGAAAACGCGATTTTAATCCCTCAAAAATCAACCATCGATTTACAGGGTAAAAAATTTGTTTACATCTTAGGCGATTCGGCTAAGGTAATTAATACGCAGATTGAGGTAATGGAATTAGCCAAAGGCAATTTCTACGTAGTAACCAAAGGCCTTAAATCCGGCGATAAAGTGATTTTAGAAGGTTTCCAATCGTTAAAAGACGGCACAAAAATTAAACCTGAAGAAAAAGCAGCCGATTCAGTTTATGCTGAAATAAAAAAATAAAATACGATTAGTGCAATTCACACTGGACCAGTGTAATCCCTATTATATATGTTTAAGAAATTTATAGACAGGCCCGTTTTATCGACAGTTATATCCATTATAATTGTAATATTAGGTGTATTAGGCCTTGTAACCTTACCCATTTCGCAATATCCCGAAATTGCGCCGCCAACCGTTCAGGTATCGGCTTCGTACCAGGGTGCCAACGCCGATGTGGTAATGAGTAGCGTTGTTGTTCCGCTCGAAGAACAAATAAATGGTGTGGAGAACATGACTTATATGACCTCTTCGGCCAGCAACGATGGTACCGCAACCATAACAGTTAACTTTAAATTAGGCACAAACCCTGATTTAGCTGCAGTTAACGTGCAGAATCGAGTAGCCAGGGCAACCAGTTTATTACCTGCAGAGGTAACCAGATCGGGTGTAATTACTGCTAAAAGACAAGCTAGTAACTTGCTTATCTTTTCGATTTACAGCGATGACCCGGCTTACGATCAGAAATTTTTACAGAATTATTCAAACATCAACATCATTCCCGAAATTAAAAGGATTAATGGTGTAGGTGATGCGAGTGCATTTGGTACATTGGATTATACCATGCGAATTTGGCTTAAACCTGAGGTAATGGCCGTTTATGGCCTGGTTCCAAATGATGTGAGTGTTGCCCTCGCCGAGCAAAATATTGAAGCTGCGCCAGGTCAGTTTGGCGAGCAGGGCGGGCAAACATTCCAGTACACTTTAAAATATAGCGGCCGCTTAAAAACCGAAACAGAGTTTAGCAACATCATTATTAAAGCCGACGCAAACGGGCAGATTCTCCGTTTAAAAGATGTGGCACGAATAGAGCTTGGTGCACAAAGTTATGCCAGCTCTGTAAAGTTTGATGGTAAACCTGCATTGGGTATTGCCATTAGTCAAACAGCGGGGTCAAATGCAAAAGAAGTAATCGAAAATTCGATTAAAACTTTAGAGAAAGCAGCAGTTTCTTTCCCAAAAGGCATTCATTACGCAACGGTTGTTAACGTAAACGATTTCCTTGATGCATCAATCGAAAAGGTAATCCACACGCTGATTGAGGCGTTTATCCTCGTATTCCTGGTAGTATTTATCTTCTTACAGGATTTCCGTTCTACTCTTATTCCGGCAATTAGTGTTCCGGTGGCGATTATCGGTACCTTCTTCTTTTTAAGTTTATTCGGTTTTACCATTAACTTATTAACCTTATTTGCCCTTGTACTCGCTATTGGTATTGTGGTAGATGATGCCATTGTAGTGGTTGAGGCGGTGCATGCCAAACTCGATGCGGGTTATACCGATGCCAAGAAAGCGACCAAAGATGCCATGGATGATATCAGCGGAGCCATCATTTCGATTACTCTGGTAATGGCGGCGGTATTTATCCCGGTAAGTTTTATCCAGGGTTCGTCGGGTGTATTTTATAAGCAGTTCGGTTTAACTCTGGCTATATCCATCATTTTATCAGCCATTAACGCTTTAACGTTAAGTCCGGCCTTGTGTGCCATATTTTTAAAACCGCACAAAGATGAGCACGAAAAAAGTAAAAACTTTTTACAGCGCTTTTATGATGCTTTTAACACCTCTTTTGATGCCGTAACGCATAAATACAAACGTTCGGTAGGCTTTTTAGGCAGAAAAAGATGGTTAGCAGGCTTAGGTATTGCAGTTTTTGCGGTGGTACTGGTATGGATTATGAACACCACACCTAAAGGATTCGTACCTAACGAAGATTTGGGAACCATTTTCTCTGACATTTCTTTACCGCCATCAACTTCGCAGGAAGAAACGGATAAAATCATTGTAAAAATCAACGATATTGTAAGTAAAGTACCAGAAGTGGAAGCTACTTTCAGGGTTGTTGGCAGGAGCTTAATCAGTGGTTCGGGTAGTTCATACGGTATGGTTATTGCCAGGCTTAAACCCTGGGACAAGCGTAAAAGAGACGTAAAAGCTATTATTGGTGAGTTATTTGCCAAAGCAGGCAGCATTAAAGGCGCAAAAATAATTTTCTTTGCTCCACCAACCATTCAGGGTTTTGGTACCGGTGGTGGTTTCGAGTTCCAGCTACAGGATAAAACCGGTGGCGATATCAAGAAATTTAACGAGGTGGGTAATGCATTTTTAGGTGCATTGAGTAAACGCCCTGAGATCCAGTATGCATCAACATCGTTTAACCCTAATTTCCCGCAATATCAAATCGATGTTAACGTGGCCAAAATTAAACAGGCGGGTTTAACCGTTAGCGATGTTTTGGGCGTTTTACAAGGTTATTACGGTGGCGTTTATGCTTCTAACTTTAATAAATTTGGTAAGCAGTTCCGCGTAATGTATCAGGCCGATGCCAAGTACCGTGCGAACCAGCAAGGTTTAACCAATATTTATGTACGTAACTCGAGTGGCACTATGGCTCCTGTTTCCGAATTTATCACTTTAGAAAAAGTTTATGGGCCGCAAGCAATTTCGCGTTTCAACCTGTATACTTCAATTGCGGTTACGGGTAACCCGAATGCTGGTTTCAGTTCTGGAGATGCCATTAAAGCCATCCAGGAAGAAGCAGCCATCCACCTTCCGGCAGGATATGGATATGAATTTTCGGGTTTATCACGTGAAGAGGTAAGCAGTGGTAGTCAGACCATTTTTATCTTCCTGCTTTGCGTAATCTTTGTTTACTTCCTGCTTTCGGCACAATACGAGAGTTACATTTTGCCATTGGCCGTATTATTCTCGCTGCCAATTGGTTTAGCAGGGGTATTCATTTTCGATAAGATTTTCGGAATTGATAACAACATCTACACACAAATTACCCTGATCATGCTGGTGGGTTTACTCGCCAAGAATGCGATTTTGATTGTAGAGTATGCGGTAGACCGGAGGCGAAAAGGCATGAGCATTGCCAATGCGGCTATTGATGGTGCTACAGCACGTTTAAGACCGATTTTGATGACCTCTTTCGCCTTTATTTTAGGGTTATTGCCTTTAATGTTATCTTCTGGTGTAGGTGCGGCCGGTAATAAATCAATTGGTACCGGCGCTGTTGGGGGGATGTTAATTGGTACCATCTTCGGAGTATTTGTAATCCCTGCATTGTTTATCATTTTCCAAACTCTACAAGAAAAAATAAGCAACAAATCTCCTTTTGATGAAGGCATTGACCGCGAACAAACAGAAGCAGAGTACGAGTTAGCGGCTAACGGTCCACATTAATTTTAAAAACATGAAATCTACATATAAGTATTCCATTTTAATCGGTTTAGCCACGCTAACGCTGAGTGCCTGTGTTACTAAAAAATACGAGCGCCCGCAGCTTAAGAGCGAAGGTTTATACCGCGATAACAATACTACAGATACAACTTCCATTGCAGATCTGCAGTGGAAGAGCCTGTTTGCCGATACCACTTTGCAATCGTTGATCCAGCAGGGAATAGATGAAAATTTAGACCTGAAACAGGCGATTGAAAGGATTAAAATTGCCGAGGCAACCTTACAGCAAAGTAGAGCGGCATTTTTGCCAAGCTTACAGGCCGATGTAAATGTAACTGACAATAAACAATCGCAGGCCTCACTAAACTTTCCGGCTGGGATTAACATTAATTTGGAAACCCAAACCTATAAAGCACAGTTGAGTACAGCCTGGGAAGCCGACATTTGGGGTAAATTAAGCAGTGCCAAACGTGCAGCTTACGCTACTTTATTACAAAGCGACGCTGCTAAACGTGCTGTTCAAACCCAGTTAATTGCTACAATTGCCAACAATTATTATACTTTGCTGGCGCTGGATAAACAACTGGCCATTACCGAAGAAACCATTAAGGTAAGGACCAAAGATGTGGAAACCATGAAAGAGTTGAAACAAGGCGCTGTAGTTAACGGAGCCGCGGTGGTTCAGAGCGAGGCCAATTTATATGCGGCACAGGTTACCTTACCAGATTTAAAAAGAAGCATCAAAGAAGCCGAAAATGCATTAAGTGTTGTATTAGGTAAAGCACCAAACTCCATTAACCGTACTACCTTAGATCAACAAACACCTTATGCCGATTTAAAAATCGGTGTTTCTGCACAATTACTGCAAAACCGTCCCGATGTAATTGCGGCTGAATTTGGTTTCCGTTCTGCTTTCGAAAACACCAATGTAGCTAAAGCCTATTTTTATCCGGCTTTAACCATTACTGCTGCAGGTGGATTATCGAGTTTACAATTGCAGGATTTCTTTAGCAAATCTATTTTCTACAATTTGGTAGGTGGTTTAACGCAGCCTATTTTTGCCAAAGGTGCTAATAAAGCCCGCCTGAAAACAGCGCAAGCCAACCAACAAATTGCATTTTATGCTTTTCAGCAAACGCTTTTAACCGGCGGACAGGAAGTATCGAACGCTTTGTTTGCTTACCAAACAGCAGCTGAAAAGGAAACTACAAGGGCAAAACAAATCGCCTCGTTAACTAAAGCTGTAGATTTTACGAAAGAGTTATTGCGTTATAGTTCTGCAACCAATTATACTGATGTTTTAACTTCAGAACAGAGTCTGTTAACTGCACAATTAAGTGGTATTAACGATAAATTACAAAAACTACAATCGGTAGTTAATTTATACCGTGCGTTGGGCGGTGGCTGGAAATAAGCTATTGCAACAGGCAAAAGAAAGGCATTCTGATTTTTCAGGATGCCTTTTTTGTTTGGCGCTTGCGCGCGTTTATAACGCATGCTTAAATAGCAGTACGATTATAATCGTATATAATAGTGCTAAAAATGCAATACTACTATTGTTTCCCGCTGATACAACAGAAAAAGACGCAGATTTAAAGTTCTAAAGCTTGCGCGCGTTTATAACACGTGCTTAAATAGCAGTACGATTATAATCGTATATAACAGTGCTAAAAATGCAATACTACTATTGTTTCCCGCTGATACAACAGAAAAAGACGCAGATTTAAAGTTCTATAGCTTGCGCGCGTTTATAACGCATGCTTAAATAGCAGTACGATTATAATCGTATATAACAGTGCTAAAAATGCAATACTACTATTGTTTCCCGCTGATACAACAGAAAAAGACGCAGATTTAAAGTTCTAAAGCTTGTGCGCGTTTATAACGCGTGCATGAATAGCAGTTCGATTGAATCGAACTCGCTTTCTCCACCTATCTTCTGCGTTTGTCACAAAGTGATTCCTTTGGAATAACGGGGATGAGCGAGAGACACATTTTTTATGTGTTTACCACGGGCTAAAAAATCAGCTTAATAATCCTGTTTTTATCTGTCGCTTGATCCCTTAAATCTGCGGGGAAATTTTCGCAATAAAAGATTAATGCTTGCAAGTCGGACAAAAAATAACCCGGTTTTTTCACTAAAACACTAGCCACTAAAAGTTTATTCGTATTTTGGCCTTACCAAACAATTTTATGCGCCTCTCTAAACTTTTAGCCTTATTTGCAGGCTTATTTTTCTTCCAGAATATTTATGCCCAAACCTTCGTGGTAACCAGCAATGCCGATAGCGGTCCGGGTACCTTACGTGAAGGCTTAACGCAGGCCGCAATAGCCAATAGAACCACTACTTTTACCATCAATTTTAATTTACCGGGCACCCCGACCGATAATGCTAACCGCACCATCAGACTGCGCTCTGCATTGCCAGTGGTTACGTCAAATGTGATCATCGATGGAACTTCACAAGCAGCCTGGCCTGCACTTGGTGTCTCGGGGGCCAAAGTAATTTTGGAGCCTGAATATACCAATACTACTTTTTCGGGTTTGGTTATCGGGCAATCATCAAGCACAAATGTACCCACCAGCGGCGTAGAAGTTTATGGTTTATATATCCGCAATTTTGCAACTATTACCAATCTGCAAAATGTAAACACCGCACAGGGTTCGGGAATTATTGTCGACTACCGGGCAAGCAATATCATTATCGGCGCACCCGGCAAAGGAAACGTAATAGGTGGTAATATTTACGGGATCCTGATTCAGAATAACTACTTCTTTACGACTGTAGCAGCAACCAAAATTAAAATCCAGTCGAATTTAATCGGGGTAATTTACGATGGAATTACACCCAATACCAACGTAACAGGTATTTCGGCCAATTTGTACGATTGTGCATTAGATGTAGGAGGTGATAATGCAGGCGAAGGCAACGTAATTGCTGCAAACCGCATCAATGTAGACATTACCCGCTCTTCCTATTCCAGCAGCGCCAGGTTCGACATCAATGTAATTAACAATAAAATCGGGGTTGATTATACCGGCAAAAAAGATTTTCACGAGCTGCCGTTGTTTCTTTCCTCTTCGGCCCTGGAAATTTCGGGTTTAAAAGTAAATGCAGTAAATACAGCGCTTTATGTGCGTAACAATGTAATTGGCGGTAACCGTACCACGGGTGTTTCTATAACCAACTCTGACTTCATTTTAACTGGCAATGCAATTGGTACCGATGCGGCCGGAACAATAGTAATGGGTAATGGCATGGGCGTAAAATTAGAAACGGGTGCCAGTGGAATTGTGGGCGGTGCAACCCCTGCAGAAGCCAACCTGATTGCCAACAACAATTTTGGATTGGAAACAGTATCAGCCAAACCTGTAAAAGTTACCCGGAACAGTTTTTTCTGCAACAAAAATTTTGGTATCGGGAAAACCCTGACTATCCTTCAACCTTATATCCAAATCCTCAAAAAGCGTAGCGACTATGTTTCCGGCAGGGCTACACCAAACGCCGAAGTAGAATTGTTTTACACCGTAAACTGTCAGGGTATTTGCGAGGGCAAAACCTATATTGCCACTGTACAGGCCGGTAGCGATGGTCGTTGGGAATATAATGGGGCTTTAAGCGGAATGGTTACTGCTACTGCCAGTTTATTAAACGCTACCACTTCTCCTTTCTCTACTGCAGAGTTGTTACCAAACGAAGCGATTGTAGAGCCCGTAACCTGTAATGCCAACGGATCAATTACCATTCCTGAGCCACGCGAGGGCTTTACCTTTAGCTGGGTTAAAATAGAAACAGATGGTAGCCGTGTGTCAAAAGGCAACACGCAAAGCATATCGAATTTAGATGTAGGCACTTATGAAGTAACCGTGGACGACGGTTGCAAAGCTTTTCCAACTGTATTTATCATCAAGGACCAAAAGTTAACCAAGCCCACCATTTTACCTATAACCCCGGGTTGCGGACAAACTTCCTTTACATTTACTGCTGAAGTTTTAAGGGGAAAAGGCGTATTAAAATACGAGTGGATCAATACCACAACAAATGCTGTAGTAAGCAGAAGCAATCCGGCAAGTTTACCCGAAGGCACTTATTATGTAAAAGTATCAGATGAGGCAAGCTGTAGCCTTTCTTCTGATCCCATTACAGTAAAAAGAAAACCTAAAATCATCATTACCAGCACCATCGCGCCAAAACATTCTACATGCGGTAGCCTGAATGGTGCAATTACAGGCTTAAAAATTACAGATTTTACAGGTACTGTTACTTACAAATGGTATAAGCCTGACCCCATCACCGGAGCTTTAGGTGATGTTATTGCTTCGACGCTTGATTTACAAAATGTAGAAGGCGGAAATTATACCATTGTAGTATCTGATGAAGGTGAATGTCCATCCACTTCCGCATCGTATTTTATTATAACCGATAATACCATTCAGATCAGTGACGCAAGCATTAAGAAAAATGTAACCTGTAATAGCGACAATGGCGCTCTGGGAGGAATTACATTGACAGATGCCGATGGTTACGAATGGATTGGGCCAGATGGAATTACAATAAAGAGAGGCAGCTATTCCGCAGGAACATCTTTATTAATCGAAAATCTAAAACCAGGTTCTTACAGATTATGGGCCAGCAACAGCAGATCAAGCTGCCCTCGTGTACCCAGAGACTTTGTTATAACCGCAACACCTCCGCCGGTTTATAATTTTTCGCACCGCGAATCGCCAACAACCTGCGGACTCACGAATGGAACTATTGATCTGGATTTTAGCTCAGCGCTTCCGTATAGATATGAATGGAAAGATGAAGCCGGCAACATTGTACTAAGCACTAAAACAATCAATTCTATATCTTTAAAAAATTTGCCCGGTGGCGTTTATACGATGTATGCTTACGACATTAATAACTGTGCGCCATTTGTTATTGGTCCATACACCATAGAGGTTACCCCACTGCTTACCATTGTACCAAATACAGGGAAACCGGTTAAAGACGGTTGTTCTTTACAAAGAGGTTCGGTTACAGGTGTGCAGGTAATTGGCGGCGTACCGGGTTACGATTTTAAATGGATAAACGCAGCAGGTGAGGCCGTTCAGTTTACGCAGGATTTAACCAACATTGGCGCTGGCACCTACCGTTTAGAAGTGAAAGACAAAACAAGCTGTGGTTATGCCATCAGCGAGCCTTTTACCATTATTGATGAACCTTTTAAAATCGTGGCTCCAATTATCAACGATTTGCGCGTTTGCTATGTTTCAGATATCGTTTTGTCTGTAATTGCCCCTGAAGAAGGAACTTATCAACTCTTTGAAAGAATAGATGACAGCAAGCCATTTTTAGAAAGCACCAAAGGTATCTTCAGCTTTAAAGTGGCCAAAACAGCCGATTATTTTGTACGCAGAAAACTCGGCTCCTGCACCAGCGAGTTTACCAAAGTGCATGTAGAAGTAACACATGATAACTTAGAAATCACCAATACCATGACCCCGAATGGCGATGGTATGAATGATGTTTGGCAGGTACGTGGCTTACCCGATTTTAAAGGCACCAATATCAAAATTTACACCCGCGGCGGTCAGCTGGTTTACGAATCGATCGGTAACTATACCAAACCTTTCGATGGCAGGTTCAGGGATAAAGAATTACCCGCAGGTGTTTATTATTACGTAATTGATTTGAGGGCTGAATGTAAACCACTAGGCGGCAGCATTACACTTTTACGTTAAAACTGCCTGCTTGGGCATGCTACCTGATAACGGTTATTAAGTAGTATGCCCAGCACAATTTCGTGGGTACCATTGTTTACCGAGCGTAAGCCCGAAGTATTTACATCATACGAATAACTGAGGTTAACCAGCGAGGCAATATTAAAACCCGCTAAAAGTGAAAACGAATCGTTGTTACGGAAACTGGTTCCTACCCAGAATTTATCTTTATAGGCAAATTTAAGATTGGCATCAAAAGTTGCAGGCGCATTGGCCCAATAGCTAATTAGCGCCGAAGGAATCATCGCAATATCTTCGTCCAGGAATATTTTGTAACCTGCCGTTCCGTAAAAAGTTGCCGATTGGTACGGACTGCTTTTCACCTGGTTATTTACCACACTGCTCTTGTTTCCGATTAATTGCTTCGCCGAAACCCCCGCAAAAAACCTGGGACTATATAACCAAAGCCCTGCGCCAATATCGGGCCTGATTTTATTGTTATAATCTGCCGAAAATAACGGATCACCAGATTCGTCGGCTAAAATCCCGCGCACATCAACACTAATTGATTTAAAACCTCCCGACAAACCCAATGATAAGTTGATCTCGTTGGTAAGGCCCAGGTGGTAAGCATAAGTTACATTAACATTGGTTTGTCTGATTAAACCAGCCTTATCTGTCATAGCCACCAAACCAATACCGTGATGTGGCTCTGCTGCAGTATAATTATTTACATAACTCCTGCTCATTGGGTTTTCGCCGTTACCGGCAAACGAATTTACATTGCTCCGTACAAAATCTTCGCCAATGGCCGTACTTAACGAAAGATATTGCGTACTGGGCGATCCCTCCAAACCACTCCATTGTTTACGCAGTCCAATTTTTAAGTCGGTATAATTATCAATACCAGCCAAAGCAGGATTAAGCAAAATGTTATTAAAAATATATTGTGTACTTCTTGGAATTTCTTGCGCATAGCTGCAAAAGCACAGGCAGATAAACAGAGAGAGCGGGTAAAAAAATTTCATTTGGTTTGGTCGTGCGTTAAGCTTAACGGCCTTTAACAAACCGTTATACATTGCTAAGATAATAAGTTGTAAGCAATTATAAAGGATTAATATTTACAAGCACTGCTATACCAGGTTTAGCTATAGTATTGCCTTAAAATTGTTCTTTAAAAAAATCGATTTTTTTCCTTCAAAAACCATCAGTTCTTTTGATGTGACACCAAAATATTGTAAGTTTAAAGTTTTTTAAGCGCTTAGCTTAGAAAAATTTTAATCCCATCAATGTTACGTGTCGATAGTTCCAAAGCCTGTAAAATAGTGTACTCTTTGTGCAAGCATGAGTATTTGGGCTATTTAATTGAGCCACATATTGTTCAGCTTAATCCGCAAGGCGATTTCTCTTTTACTTACCAGCGAATCTTCACCCATACGGCCGAAGAATTCAACCGTTTCTTAAGCGATATCGATTATAAGCTGATCAGGATTTTGGATGACATGGAGCAGGATTCGGTTATCAAAAAATATTATAAAAAGCTAATCAGGCCAACAGAGTTCTTCACCAAGGTTTTCGACGATAAATTTTATGAAAGCGTACGTCCGAAAATAGAGAAGAAACTGGCCGAAGCTTTAGAAATATTAAAAATCAAAAACGAGCTTTATGTAATGGATAAAGATGGCTGGCCGGTTGAGCGTAAAATCGAACTCGCCGCCGAACCCGCTTCTATCCTTTTTCACTTCCGCAGAAACGAAACCGAAACACGCTACTTCCCTACCATTAAGTACCAGAACCTGCGCATCGAGTTTATGTTTAAAGAAGCACAAATCATTAGCAACAAACCTGCCTGGTTATTGCTTAATGATGTATTGTACTTTTTTGATCAGGATATTGAAGGCAAAAAACTACAGCCCTTTTTGAACAAGCGTTACATTGCCATCCCTAAAACTACCGAGGCTACCTATTTCGAAAAATTTGTTGCTCCTTTAATCGAGAAGCACCATGTTTATGCCGAAGGCTTCGAAATCAGGACCGAACAATTTGAAGCCATCCCGGTAATTAAAGTATTGTATGTAGATGGTGGTCTTTCGCAAATTCAGCTGTACTTCAAATATGGCGAATATACCTTCCCGGTAGAAAACGCACATAAAGTAACCGTTCGGTTGGAGAAAACTGCTGATAATTATATTTTTCACCGCATTAAACGTTCGGCAGATTGGGAGAAAAAACAGTTCAATCTGCTTTTGTCTCTCGGCCTCAAAAAAACAAGTTCATTATTCAGTAACCTGGAGGTGATCTCGGGAGAAGAAAACCCGAGTTATGCCGCTATAAACTGGGTAAATGAGCACATTGAAATATTACAAGCCTCGGGTTTTGAAATTGAACAAGCTACCGGACAAAAGAAATTTGTGTTTGGTGTGAGCAAAATCGACCTTGAGGTTAAAGAAGAAAACGACTGGTTCGATATCAATGCCGTGGTTTGGTTTGGTAAATACCAGATACCTTTTCTTTCTTTAAAACAACATATCCTGCATAAAAAACGCGAATTTCTGTTACCCGATGGCGAGGTAGCTATTATTCCGGATAAATGGTTTACGCAATATGGCAGTTTATTCAGCCTGGCCGAAGCTGGCAAAAGTTTAAAGCTTAAGAAACACCACATTGGCTTGATTAACGATCTGGCCGAAGATAGCCTTGCCAATGTTACACTCGAGCGTAAGCTCCAGCGCCTATCTGATTTTGAAGATATTGCCGACACGCAGATGCCAGCTCATTTTAAAGGCAGTTTACGCGATTACCAGAAAGCGGGCTACAATTGGTTCAGCTTTTTGCGTGAATATAACTTTGGCGGCTGCCTGGCCGATGATATGGGTTTGGGTAAAACTATCCAAACACTAGCCATGCTGCAAAAAGTAAAAGAAGACGATCAGCTGCAGGGCATCCAAACTTCTTCGCTTATTATCATGCCAACCTCTCTAATTTATAACTGGTTAACAGAGGCTAAAAAGTTTACACCAAAACTTAAAATACTGGCCCATACCGGTACCAACCGGAATAAAGATGTAGCCAATTTTGCCAATTATGATATCGTTATTACCACTTACGGCGTAACCCGGGTAGACGTGGATGAGTTGAAAAACTTTTACTTCAACTATGTGATATTAGATGAGAGTCAGAACATTAAAAACCCTGCATCCAAATCGTTCAAAGCTGTTAGAAGTCTCAAATCAAAGCATCGTTTAATTTTGAGTGGTACGCCCGTAGAAAATTCGGTTAGCGATTTATGGTCGCAGTTAACCTTTTTAAACCCGGGCTTATTGGGTACGCAAGCTTTCTTTTTCGAAGAATATGTTCAGGCTATTGAGAAGAAAAAAGATGAGGAAAAAGCCCGCAAGCTGCAAACTATAATTAAACCTTTTGTACTCCGCAGAACAAAAGAACAGGTAGCTGCAGAGTTGCCACCCAAAACCGAGCAGGTTATTTACTGTGATATGAGTGAAGACCAGGCCGCCTATTACGAAAAAACAAAATCGGCTTACCGCAACGATTTGTTGCAGAGTATGGATGATGGAACTTTTGCCCAAAAACAGGTTCAGCTTTTACAGGGCTTAACTGCTTTGCGCCAGTTGGCTAATCATCCGGTAATGATCGATGCAGAATATATGTCAGATTCGGGGAAATTTGAAAACGTAATCCATACACTGGATAATGTTTTAAAAGGCGGTCACAAGGTTTTGGTTTTCTCGCAGTTTGTAAAACACCTCGATATCTTTAAAAAACATTTCGAAGCCGAAAATATTCCTTTCGCTTACCTGGATGGCGCAACGCGTAACCGGGGAGAAATTGTAGCAGAATTTCAGCAAAACACCGAACTGAAGGTATTTTTAATTTCGATAAAAGCAGGTGGTGTAGGTTTAAACTTAACACAAGCCGATTACGTTTTTATTCTCGACCCATGGTGGAACCCCGCAGTAGAGCAACAAGCTATCGACAGGACACACCGCATTGGGCAGGATAAAAAGGTTTTCATCTATAAGTTTATTGCCAAAGATACCGTTGAAGAGAAAATTCTGGCGTTACAAAACCGCAAAAAATCACTGGCCAATTCACTCATCACTACTGAGGAGAGTTTCTTTAAATCATTGAGTAAGGAAGATATACGAGAGATCTTGAATTAAGCTATCATTCTCATCAATTGTAGGGCAACACTGGGTTTCAACAGAATCGTCATTTCGAGCGGAGTGCAGCGTAGTCGAGAAATCTCAACACTAAAGATCTCTCCATTCCGCTATCGATGAAAAATCGATACGCTTGAGTCGAGATAACGACCGGCTTAAATGCCCTTACCTATCTTAGGTGGTAAAATAATTTTATTAGCCCCACAATTTAAATTACTTCAAACTCATTCACCCCTTTCTTGTTATACTGTAGAACATAAACTCTACCATCATGACAAATCAAGATTTCAACACCGCAGTAAACAACGTAAAAGAAGCCTGGAAATATCCCGAATTATTTCAGAATGTTTCCAAATCAGAGCGTTGGCTATCAGGTGCAACAGGCGCTTACCTGCTATTTAAAGGCATTACCAGTGTTTTCTCTCATCCTGTAATCGGCTTAACAGGTGCCGCCATTGGTGCCGGATTATTATATCGTGGCATCACGGGTTATTGCCCTATGCGCGATTTAGCCGAACAACGAAAAGAAGATCTCGCTCCTGATGAAATTATCATTAGCGAAACCTATGTTGTAGACGATTTGGGGTAAAATTTTAAATACCAAATTTCCATTTCTTAATAAACTGGTTAACTTTAAAAAGTTAAACCACAATTATGAACAAATACACACTATTATTTATTCCTGTTTTATTTGCAGGGCAAGCTATGGCACAAGATAAAAAACCAGATCCTGCCAGAGACCCCAAAACTACCGAGGTTTGGGAACCTGTACCAAAAATTGTTACTGCGGGTAAATTGCCACAAGATGCCCCTTCTGATGCCATTATATTATTTAACGGCCGCAACCTGGATGCCTGGCACTCGGTAAAAGATCCGTCTAAACCTGCTGCCTGGACTATTGATGATGGTTTCTTTACCGTTAAAAAAGGAACCGGCAATATCGAAACCAATAAAAAATTTACCGATTACCAGTTGCACCTGGAATGGAAAATTCCGGCCAATATTTCGGGCGAAGGACAGGCACGCGGAAATAGCGGGGTATTTTTAGCTTCAACTGGCGGTGGAGATGATGGTTACGAAATCCAGATTATGGATGCTTACAACAATAAAACCTATGTTAACGGACAAACCGGTAGCGTTTACAAACAAGGTATCCCGTTAGCTAACGCCAACAAAAAACCAGGCGAATGGCAATATTACGATATCATTTGGAATGCACCGCGTTTTAACGAAGACGGAACCTTACAAAAACCAGCAAGTGTAACCTTGTTTTTAAATGGTGTATTGTTGCAAAACGGCTTTGTTTTAAAAGGCGAAACCAGATACATTGGCGCTCCTGAGTATAAAAAACATGGTCCGGCATCAATTAAATTGCAAGATCACGGCGATCCCAGCCCGGCAATTAGTTTCCGGAATATCTGGGTTAGGGAATTATAATTTCAACAACATAACAATAAAGAGCCTGCAGGTAATACCTTGCAGGTTTTTATTTTTTATATAAATTAGCTAATAATTGTACCTGGCAGGTTAACGCATACTACTTATGAACAAAGGCAGACTAGAAGCATTTAGTGATGGCGTAATCGCAATCATCATCACCATTATGGTTTTAGAAATTAAAGTTCCTGAGCATAGCGAAACTTTGGCAAGTCTAAAACCTTTGATTCCCAAATTCATCAGCTACATTTTAAGTTTTATTTTTGTAGGCATTTATTGGAATAATCACCACCATTTACTGCACGCCATAAAAAAAGTAAGCGGAGCCATGTTGTGGGCCAACCTCCATTTTCTCTTCTGGTTATCGCTATTTCCTTTTGCTGCAGGCTGGATGGGCGAAAATCACTTTGCGCTATGGCCGGTAATTGTTTATGGCGGAGTTCTTTTTTTGGCTGCAGTAGCGTATACACTATTTGTAATCGTAATTAAAAGGACTGAAGGCCGCGACTCTTTAGTGGTACAAGCCGTAGGAAACGATGCCAAAGGTAAAATTTCGTTGCTTTTTTATATTGCCGGAATTGGCTTGAGCTTTATAAACCCATGGTTGGGCGTTGCGCTTTACTTCTGCGTAGCCTGCATCTGGTTTATACCCGACAAAAGGATAGAAAAAGCCATGAGAGAACAAGAACTGAATGATGCCGCTAACAGAAATTAAACTTCAGACTGAAGCATTTCCATATATGTTTCACGACTAATCATTTCGGCACCTAAGCTCATTAAATGATCGTTCGGTAACTGGCAGTCAATCAGATCAATATTCAATTTACTTAAAAAAATCAGCGCAGTTTTTGAAGCATTACTCACACGGCTAAACATGCTCTCGCCACAAAAAACCCGGTTTACCTTTAAGCCATACAAACCACCAACCAATTTATCATCCTGCCAAACCTCTACACTATGTGCATAACCATTTTGATGCAGGTTGAGGTAGGCCTGCTGCATTTCAGCCGTAATCCAGGTGCCATCCTGCCCTTTTCTTACAGAAGTAGCACAATTTAAAATCACTTCTTCAAAAGCCTGGTTAAGGGTCACCTTAAATATCCCCTGCTTTAAAACCTGCTTCATGCTTTTGCTGATCTTAATTTTATCGGGATAAATTACACAGCGTTCATGTGGCGAATACCACAAAATGGGATCATCTTCGCTAAACCAGGGAAAAATACCGTTCGAGTAGGCAATTAACAGCCTTTCCATGCTTAAATCGCCGCCGATAGCCAGCAAACCATCCTCTTCTGCCAGGGCAGGATCGGGAAAAGCGGGATCATCGGCTAACAATTGAAAAAACATGGACGAAAATAAGAAAGAAAACAAAGATTAAACCCTTGCGTTTTAAATAAGTCATACTGTAAAATCGTTAACTATGAGCGCAAAAGATAATTTCTCCAAAGTTAAACATCTTTATAACCGTGCCGGCTTCGGAATTTCGTATACCGACCTCGAAAAATTAAGCAAGAAAAATCTCGAGAAAACCGTTGATCACCTGATCGAAAATTCGAAAAAAGACGATCCGATTGCTTTGGTAAATGATTATGAATCGAAGCGACAGTTATTGGCTCAGGCAGGTTTATACTCCAAAAAAGACCTTACTGACGATGAAAAGAAAATGCGCCAGCAAATTGTTCGCGAGCAAAATGAGGTAAGCCGCGATCTCAACATCGCATTTGTAAACAAAATGATTAACACCGATGCCCCTTTGCGGGAAAAGATGACGCTCTTTTGGCACGGACATTTTGCCTGCCGCAACAACAACCCATTTTTTGCGCAACAGTTAAATAATATCCAGCGGGCAAATGCTTTAGGCAGCTTTAAAACACTTTTGATCGAAGTATCGAAAGCTCCTGCCATGTTGCAATATCTCAACAACCAGCAGAACCGCAAAGGCAAACCGAACGAAAATTTTGCGCGCGAGCTGATGGAGCTTTTTACCCTTGGCAGAGGTAATTATACCGAGCAAGACATTAAAGAATCGGCACGTTCATTTACAGGCTGGATGTACGACAAGGATGGTTCTTTTATATTCCGTAAAAACCTGCACGATGATGGCACCAAAACCTTCTTTGGTAAAATTGGCAACTTTGAAGGCGAACACATAATCGATATCATTTTAGAAAAGCCCCAAACGGCACAATTTATCGCACAGAAAGTATATAAATTCTTTGTTAACGATACCCCTAACGATGCTCATATTAAAGAACTGGCCGGACATTTTTTTAATTCGAAGTACGATATAGGTGCCATGATGAAAAAGATGTTCACTTCCGATTGGTTTTACGACCCGGAAAATGTGGGTACGAAAATTAAATCGCCGGCCGAATTTCTGGTAGGTTTAAGTCGCGAGTTTTATGTTACCTACAACAAACCACAAGTACTCATCCAGCTGCAAAGCAGTTTAGGTCAGTATTTATTTAACCCACCCAACGTTGCAGGCTGGCCGGGCGGGCAAAGCTGGATCGACAGCTCGTCCCTCATGCTCAGAATGCGCATCCCATCGCTGGTTTTAAACGATGGCGAAATTGATTTCAGCGGTAAGGCCGATCCCGAAGATGAAGCTGTAATTGCCTTGAGCAGAACGGCAACCAGCAACGCAAATGCCAACAACAAGCCAAAATCGTACGTAAATGCAAATGCCGACTGGCCTAAATTTTTAGATACCCTGCCCAAAGGCTTAACGCCGCTGGAGCTTACCGAGTTTCTGTTGCAGCCAAAATTGAATACTAAAATAACCTCAATGGTGAGCGATAATAAAGGCTTGCGAAGCACTGCAGTCGAAATTACCAGCATGCCCGAATATCAACTTTGTTAAAAATTGGTTAATAGTTGATGGCTTATAGTCAACAGCCTGTTTTTTAAACACTAAACTATAAACATTAAACTACCAACCAAAGCACACCAGTAAAGAACTAACAAGATGAACAGAAGAAATTTTTTAAGAAATACAGGTTTTGTTGCTGCAGGCTCGTTATTTGTGCCGGCTTTTATGAAACCGCTCGAAGCCATGGCGCTTGATGAATTAAGCCTTTACAAAAATTTGGTAGTGGTGCAGTTATCGGGTGGTAACGACGGTTTAAACACCGTTATCCCTTTCGGTAATGATATTTATTACCAGAAAAGGAAAAGCATTGCCATTAAGCCCGAAGAGGTTATAAAGCTAAACGATATGCAGGGCCTAAACCCTAACATGGCTGCTTTACAGGAAATTCACGATCAGGGTTGGATGACCATTATTAACGATGTAGGCTACCCCAATCCCGACCGTTCACACTTTCGTTCAATGGATATCTGGCAAACCGGTAGCGATAGCAACCAGTTTCTATCAACCGGGTGGATTGGCCGTTATTTAGACAGCAATTGCCAAACCTGCAAATTTCCATACACCGCTATCGAAGTTGATGATTCACTTTCGCTGGCCATGAAAGGGCAAACTAAAAAAGGAATTGCCTTAAAAGATCCCGCAGCTTTATTCCGCAACACCAACGATCCGTTTTTTAAAGCCATGCTGCAAAACGACAAGGAGCATTTAGACGAAGATAATTTAGGTTATTTGTATAAAACTATGATTGAAACTTCATCTTCGGCCAGTTACATTCAGAATACTTCGAAAATTTACCAGTCTAAATCAATTTACCCAAACAGTGGTTTTGCAAATCAATTAAAAACGGTTTCTAAATTTATTTCTTCTGGATTGAAAACCAGGGTTTACTATGTTTCGCTGAGTGGCTTCGATACCCACGTAAACCAGATTGGGCAACAAGGTAACCTGCTTAAACAATATAGCGAAGGCATGGCCGCATTTTTAAAAGATTTAAAATCGAACAATAAGCTCGATGATACTTTGGTCATTACCTTTTCTGAATTTGGTCGCAGGGTTGAGCAGAATGCAAGCAATGGTACCGATCACGGAACGGCTAACAACATGTTCGTTTTCGGGGGGAAATTAAAAAAACAGGGTATTTTTAATGCTGCCCCAAATCTAAGTGATCTGGACACCGGTGACTTAAAATACCAGCTAGATTTCAGGCAGGTTTACGGAACCATTCTGGATAAATGGCTCGATGTAAACAATGCAGATATTCTGAACAAAAAGTTTAATACACTTGATTTTATCTAGATAGACAAATAGCTCTGGGCTTAAGCCCAGAGCTATTTGTTTATTTCCTTTTTAGCACATATACAGGCCGATTGGAATCTGTACTAACCTGCGCGGTATAAACACTAAACAATTCATAGCCGTAATTTTTGAGTTTATTCACTCCATCAATTGCCGAATTAAATTCCAGGCGTTTACCATCGTCGTCTTTAATACAGGCATCATTTAACTCCGAAACCTTTTGGCCATACTCCAGCTTAATCCATAATTTATCCGCAAAAGTACTTTTTACTGCCGAAACCTCAATATAATCGGCTTTAAGGTCTGTTAATCTGGTACCATTAACAGTTTGCGCCCGCGCAGCAGACAACGCAAAGCAAGCGACTGCAGCCGCTGAGATCAATAATTTTTTCATGTGGTGTTTCTTTTGTGTGTATCCCTAAATTACAAAAGAATACCTCAAAAAAAGCCTATATTAGTTTTAATTGTTAACGCTCATGATAAAAATCTTCCTCACTTTAGCTGTTCTACTTTCCTTTATAACACCAGCTAGTTTTGCACAAACAAGTAAAAACAAAGTTTATGAAACCTTTATGTCAGCCGATTCTGTAGTTATCGTTAGTCATACTTTAACATATACTCCAGTCCTTAACGATGGTGATTATTCTCCCCGTTTAATTGAGAATGGAAAACTAAACGGAAAAATTATAAAGCAAAGGCTAAAACTTGGCAAAAAAGATATCGACGTATTAGCTAGCATTTTAATTATGCCACTAAAATTGGGAGAAACATTTGAAAGGGGTATGTGCTTTACGCCCCATCATGGTATCTTAATTTATAAACAAGATAAATGCTCCTTTTTTGATATCTGTTTTGACTGCAAACATTTCGTAACCTCTGATGATATTAAGCTTTCGGATAGCTTGAGAATGATCACCTGGCAAAAATTAAAAACATTTTTTAAAAGCCGCAAACTCGATTATCAGATTCCGATGATTTAGGGAAAAGAAGAATGATCCTGTAACAAATACTTCGAAAGTCAATCTTAAACTAAAAATACAATGAACTTTTTAGGCAATATTATCTGGATTATTTTTGGTGGTATATTTATTTTCTTCGAATACATTATCGGCGGACTGATCCTTTGCTTAACCATTGTAGGCATCCCTTTCGGGATTCAATGTTTTAAATTTGCCATTGTTGGCCTGGCTCCTTTTGGGGTTAAAATAACCGATACCTCATCCAATACCGGTTGCCTTTCTACCATCATGAACCTGATCTGGATTTTCTGCGGTGGTTTCTGGATTGCTTTAACTCACCTGTTCTTCGGCATTTTGCTGTGCATCACCATTGTGGGTATTCCGTTTGGCCGCCAACATTTTAAATTAATGAATTTAGCCTTTACCCCTTTCGGAAAGTCGATTTCATAAAAGCCTTATTACATTAAGATTGCCAGTCAAGCTGGCAATGACGGACTGAGCAAAGGGCAATTGCAAAAGAGTTTATTTGAACTCTGGCCTGTTCCATTGGCAAAAACGCTGTCCCTAGCCCCGATTGAATGGATGCCCACGATACTTCATCGGGGCAGGAAGAAAAGCGGGCCTGCTGAAACCGACCAGCACTGCAATTGCGCTCCATAAATTATTGAATCAACCCTATCAACCTCGAATGCTCAATCGCCTCTTTACTTTCGTTAAATAAGCAGGCGCTAACATTTTTATCCGCTACTTTTTTAAGCAAAGCCTTTGTTTCTGCTTCTTTTTCCGGGCGAATGTTACGAATATAAACCGCTTCGATATTTTGAGGATATTTTTCTACAATGGAGGTATAAATTTCAGGGTCTTGCTGCGAATTGTCGCCAAAAAACACAAATTTCTGGTTCGGAAAGGCATCCAAAATCCGCATTACCCGTAGCAACTTCCCTTCGTGACCTGTTTTACCCGTCTTGATTAAATCTTTCCATTTTTTTAATGTATTGAGTAGAAAAGCTCCATCCGGTAATTTGTTAAACCTGAAAGTTTCAAGTAAGTAATCGTACAGGTTCCACTCGCTGCTGCTCACATAAAAGAAAGGATTGGGTTGTACTGGGTCGGTATGCGAGAGGGCGAGCTGCTGGTAATGGCTGGCTGCATCAGGAAAGGTTTTTCGGGTATGTGGGTTTTTAATAAATAACTCCCGCAGCCTCCTGCCAATGGTAGCCGAATGCGAAACCATTACCGTATCGTCAACATCAGAAATAAAAGCATATTGGGTAAGGTGCGGCACATAAACCTTCCCTTCTCCGGCGTTCAAAACTTTTCCGGCTGCATCAACTGCTTCTACTTTTACGTAGTGCCATCCGGCCGGAATTTCACGCCCGGCCTTCCATTCGAACTTAAAGAAGCCATCGTGTTCGGTTTTGTTATAGATAGTCTGATCAAAAAACTGCAAACGTACATCCACAAAAGCATAGGGTTTCAAAATAAAGAGCTTCAAAAGATGTACAATATTAACCATGATATTATTGCTGTAAATCTGCCTGGTTTTAGCTTTTCGTTTAAAAACATGGCCATACACCACCAGGTTATGCGCGTGGCCATAACCATGATATACTTTTACACTTACCGTTTTATTCATCGCTATTAAAACAGAGTTTATTAAAAGTTGTTTGTGATTAAAAGCATCGGTCAACCCATGAAATTACTATTCATCATTAATCCAGGCTCTGGCAGTCACGATATAAACTTAAAGGAAGTAATTGCTGCGTATTTTAAAGATAAGGCAATAGAAACCGATCTTTTCGAATTGCCCAAAGATTGCTCTTTAGGCAAGATTAAGCAAAAGATATCCAGTTCAAACGCCGATCGTGTAATAGCCGTTGGGGGGGATGGAACGCTGAAACTGGTAGCTGAATGTTTATTGAATACAGCAACACCGATAGGCATTATTCCTGCAGGTTCGGCCAATGGCATGGCCAAAGAACTGGGTATCCCAACGGATGTAGAACTGGCACTGGCTATTGTAGCAGAAGGTCGTTTGCAGAAAATCCATGTGGTTAAGCTCAATGATGAAATCTGTATTCATTTATCCGATCTGGGTTTTAATGCCTATCTGGTTAAAAAATTCGATACCCTGCCGCAGCGTGGCATGTGGGGTTACGCCAAGGCTACCTGGCATGCCCTTTGGAACCACCGCAGGATGGATGTACAACTCAGGCTCAAAAACGAAACCATAACCTCTAAAGCGGCCATGGTAGCCATTGCCAATGCCACGATGTATGGAACGGGATTGAAGATAAACCCGGATGGTAAACTGGATGATGACCTTTTTGAAGTGGTTTTAGTTAAGGATTACTCTTATCTCGAAATCTTAAAAATATGGTTTACCAAACTACCCTTTAACCCAAAGAAAATTGAAGTTTTCCAAACTGCTGAAGTCAGAATTTCTTCTAAACACAGAGCCCATTTTCAGGTAGATGGCGAATATATTGGTCGCGTAAATAAAGTTGAGGCCAGCATCATACCAGCTGCCATTACGGTTATTCTGCCTAACGAAATAAAGAACGGTGAATCCTAATGGTGAAATACAACCTGAAAAATTCAGCAATAAAACAGATGCGGAACAGGATGTCGAACCAGCGCTCACTGAGGTTTAACATTTCGGGTAAAAAGGTAATGAAGCCAATAGAGAACACCCATACCACCAGGCGAAACGGAAACTGGATGTAATACGTGATAAAACCAAACTTCTTATTCAGGATTAAACCACCGGCAGAGATAAACAGCGAAACGAATAAGGGCAGCAATAATACCACTTTGGCTTGCGAAAGTACCTGATCGGGAATTTCGTTTAAGTGTGTTAAGATTTGCCAAAATTGTTTGGCCAGCAAAATGATACTGATGATATCCAATAAGGCAAAAAATCGGGTGGTGTTCTTCATTGTTGGCTAAATTAATCAATTTTGTTATCTTGGATTAGCCATTATTCAAATTCATTGCTCCATGTTCAGATTAATGTTAACGCTTTCGATGCTTCTTAGTACGGTTTTCGGTTATTTTATTAACCAGAAAACTACTTCTCCTGCACCCAACAAAACAGATTGCCCCCATAAAAAAGACCTTTTAACGGGCAAGGTAATTTATAGCAGCTATGATGAACCCGCTACAAATGAAGGAGGCCTGGCTAAACTTTATAGGGCAATGTCTGCTGTAAGATTAGATTCGATTCCAAGTGGTGCATCAACCCGGTTCATGGTATCTTTTTTAGTTGATGTAGATGGCAGTATTTCCAGAGAAAGGGTAGTAAAGGATCAGGTTGGTAAAGTTGGCAAGCAGATGTTAAAGATTGCTAAATCTTTTAAATGGACACCAGCAAAGTGCAAGGGTAAAAAAGTGGCCACAATAACCACGCTTTCCTCACAGATTTGCTTGCAATAAAAGATCTAGTTATTATTTACAGTATTTGGCCAGATAATCATCCGCGTTTTTGCTCCCCATGTATTTAACAAAAAGAAAGTCTTCACAGGCCCCTTGTTTATCGCCCTGCTTTATTTTTTTCAAACCCATTTTAATGCGGTCGTCCAGGTATTCATCGTCAATGCCTAACTGGTTTTTAATGGCCATGATCTGGATTTCCTGTCCCGGTTTGGCCTGATCAATGTTTTTATAGAAATTAATAACCGAATTGGTTAAACCTTCTTCAGCCTGATAGTTGCGAATGGCTTCCTGAATATCATCACTTGATTTTCCTTCACAATTGTAACCCGAAAGCTGGAATTTAACAGGTGCAATAATCGAAATGGTGGTATCGTAACCTGCCGGTACCTGCCACTTACCACTGCTTAACCGCACCAGGCGCAGGGCTTCTTCATCCAGATCAGACAAGATTCCTTTACTTATTTTAGAAAAATATACTTTTCCGTTTTCATCCAGTTTGAAACTCACATTTACCGTTCCCTGAATGCAGTTGTCTTTCGAAAATTGCGGGTAAATGGTGTTATCCCTGAGGAAATTGGTAAAACCGCTTTTACCCGATTTAAACTGCACCTGAGCCATGCCCAACGAACAGCAAAGAAACAAGCAAACGGTGAACAGGTATTTCATATTACTAATTTACTAAAAAAAGCTGAAAGGCTTATCTGTTTTGCCACCCCCATAATCGTCATGCTGACCTGGAGTGAAGCGGAAAGCTACGCAGTAAATTTATTTCAGCATCTTTCCGATAATAAAAAAAATCACTGCACTCGGTGCCTCTTCTCTGTGCTCTTGGTGGTTAAAAATTTTGCCACGGAAGCTCATAAACACGGAAGATATGAGACCCTGAAATAAATTCAGGGTGACGACAGTGCTCTGTGCCCCCTCAGTGCGCTCGGTGGTTAAAAATAGGCGACAGAAAAGAATGTTTTTTTTTGCCACGGAAGCACAGAAAACACAGAAATTAAGAGCCCCTGAAATAAGTTCAGGGTGACGATAAAAGAGGGAAAAAAACCTCTGTGTGCTCTGTGTCTCCCTCGGTGTGTTCGGTGGTTAAAAATAGGCGACAGAAAGGAATGTTTTTTTTTGCCACGGAAGCACAGAAACACGGAAAAGTTACGGCTAAACTTTGCATCCTTGGCGAGTTGCTTCTTTATCTTTACGGTTAAATAAAAGTAGATCTCAAAATAAGCTCCGGATCAGGACAGTTGGCCAAATACCTTTCCCTTTCACTAAACTTACATACCCCTGGGTAATCGCCTTTTAAGCCCTGCATATCTTCAATCAACTGAAAATGAAGATGTGGTGGCCAGCAGCCGTTTTCATCTTTATTACCGAGTGCGGCAAATTTGGTTCCTGCTTTAATCAACATTCCCTCTTCCAGGTTATTTAACGAAGCTAAACTCAGGTGGCCGTAAAGCGCATTGAATTTATACCCTGCAATATCATAAGCTAAAATAATGGTCGCGCCGTAATCGCCATAGTTATCGTTATTGGCGAAGCTCTGAACGGCTGCATCGTAGAAATTGTAAACTGGCGTTCCGGCCGGAGCCCAAATATCTACCCCTAAATGCAGTCTACGGGGTTCTTCACCGGTATCAAAATGTGCACTGCGCGAATATATGGTGCGGTGCTCGTTGTAGCCACCAATGCCGTACTTTGCATGGTTTAACGCAAGTTTTTCTTCAACCCAGCCCGAGAACCGATCAATATTATCCAGAATGTCGTTACTGAGTTCGGTATTGGCAGCAGTAAAATCAAGGGCTAAAAGCTGATCATGTTCCGGATCGAAATCCACGACCTTGTGGATCAAATTACGGTTGGCTGCAATTACCTGTCCGAGCATACGCATGGAGAAAGTTTATTTAAAAATATAAACGTAATTGTAAATGTAGTGCGATAGTGCACCACCAATTACAAATAAATGCCAAAGCTCATGACTGTGCATCCACCGGGATAACGGTTTATCTTTTGCATAATAATAGGTGCCGCCTATGTAAAAAATACCACCCAAAAGCAACCAGCCTACAGCACCAACGGGTAGCGTGCCCAGCATCTTTTGCATCAAAGGCACAATTAAACAGCCCATTAAAATATAAATAGACAGTGAAATAGCTGTACTCTTTAAGCGGTTAAAGATTTTAAGCAGACAGCCAACAATGGCAATAATCCATACAATCGCAAATAAGCTCCAGCTTAGCCAGTCATCAAAAACAAGCAGCGCCGTAGGACTGTAAGAACCTGCAATCATGAGGTAAATGCAGCAATGATCAAACTTTTGCCAAAACCTTACCCCATATTCTGTAGCCGGGTAGCCATGGTACATGGCACTTACCCCGAAAAGAATAAAAGTACCAATACTGTAAATCCAGGCAGCGGTGTATTCAATTGGGGTATGGCATTTTTGAAGCAAAAAATATCCGGCCGGAATTGCAATCAAAGCCGGTATAAAGTGTGTGAAGAAATTAACGGGTTCCCTTAGCTTCCTCACAAAAAATTATTCGCTGTCTTCGTCCTTTTGTCTCGGCTCTTTGGCAATCTTATCAAAAAGATGATCCATCCGTTCTACGTATTCGTTGGTATCATCTACGAAGAAAGTCAGTTCGGGCACAACCCTTACCTGGTGGCGAATTCTGCTTCCCAATTTATATCTGATCTCTCCGGCATGTGCATTCACAGTGTTGATTGAAAGCGTGGTATTATTGGTATTGAAAAAGCTCAGGTAAACTTTAGCCACTGCCAAATCCGGCGAGACCCTTACACGTGTAATGGTTACTAATGTATTGGGCAAAAATGAAGCTCCTTCGCGCTGAAAAACCTGTGCTAACTCCTCTTGTAATACTCCTGCAAATTTCTGCTGACGTTTACTTTCCATATTCTATTTATCTATCGTTATTACACTCTGCTACCAAACCTTACAGGTTTTAAAAACCTGTAAGGTTTAATATTTGCGCACCGTAATGACGGAATTTATCTAATAAAGCAAATTGCTATCATACGGATACCTCGCCACATGTGCAGCTTTAACCTTATCGTACAATAACGTTTTAAATTCTTCTATATTCTCTTTTTGTGTGGCCGAAATAAATAGTACCGGCACTTTGCCATGACTCATCCAGCTGTTTTTAAAATCCTCCAACGTCAGTTTACCATCTTCATCACCTTGCTCCACTTCTGGCGAAACATAGGCATCAATTTTATTAAAAACCAGAATCATGTCTTTATCAATTGCGCCAATATCTTTTAAGGTTTCGTTAACGGTATTGATCTGATCTTCGAAATTTGGATGCGAAACATCAACCACGTGAACCAGCAAATCGGCTTCCCTAACTTCATCAAGGGTAGATTTAAAACATTCTACCAAATGGTGAGGAAGTTTACGGATAAACCCAACCGTATCAGATAACAGAAAAGGCAGGTTCTCGATCACAACTTTACGAACAGTAGTATCTAAAGTAGCGAAGAGCTTATTCTCTGCAAATACTTCCGATTTCGAGAGCATGTTCATGATGGTAGACTTACCTACGTTGGTATAACCTACCAGCGCCACCCTAATCAGCTGACCACGGTTTTTGCGTTGCGTTTCGTTCTGCCTGTCTATATTCCTCAGACGTTCTTTTAATAAAGAGATTTTATTTAAAATGATCCTTCTGTCACTCTCAATCTGGGTTTCACCCGGGCCACGCATCCCGATACCGCCTTTCTGGCGTTCTAAGTGCGTCCACATACCGGTTAAGCGAGGCAAAACGTATTGTAACTGTGCTAGCTCTACCTGGGTTTTGGCCTGGGCAGTTTGGGCCCTATTGGCGAAAATATCGAGAATTAAATTGCTCCGGTCTAACACCTTAACACCTAATTCGCGGTCTATATTGCGCAGTTGCGATGGCGACAATTCATCATCGAAAACTACGGTATCAATTTCTTCTGATTTAACGTACGCTTTAATTTCTTCGAGCTTACCCGTGCCCACAAAAGTGGCTCGTTCGGGCTTGAGCATTTTTTGCGTAAAAACCTTCTCTACCTTCCCTCCGGCTGTATCTACCAAAAAGGCCAGCTCGTCTAAATATTCTTTGGTTTGGGCTTCCTTCTCGCCGGGAGTTACTACTCCAACTAAAATTGCCCGTTCCTGCACAATGGCAGTATCATAAAATTTTTGTCTTCCCATGTAATTGATGCAAAGATACAAAATTTGTGTCCGTAAAACTTCCGAAGTTTCTAAGGCACAACGCACCAGTAAACTTCGGAAGTTAGCGCAGACTAAATCTGCGCCACAAATTCCTTAATAGCAGCCCCCGGATTATCGGTTTTCATAAAGTTCTCGCCGATTAAAAAGCCGTTAAAACCAGCGGTTTTTAATTCTCTAATGGTTTGCGGATTACTGATTGCACTTTCCGAAATTTTCAAAAACTCATCCGGGATTTTATTCACCAAATCAAACGAGGTTTGGATGTCAACAGTAAAATCGGCCAGGTTGCGGTTGTTTACCCCAATGGCATCTAAATTAGGCGAAATGCTTCTTTCCAATTCTTCGAGGTTATGTACTTCTAGAAGCACATTTAAACCCAGATTATGGGCAAATTTGCCAAAATCATTAATCTGTTGCGGAGTTAAGATCGACGCGATTAACAAGATAATATCAGCTCCCCAGGCTTTCGCTTCCAGAATCTGGTATTCATCAATCATGAAATCCTTTCTTAAAATCGGGATATCGTTTGCTGCACGTGCGGCCAAAAGGTCTTCTTTTTTACCACCGAAAAAATCAACATCGGTTAGTACCGAAATTGCCGATGCACCGGCGTTGTTATACCCTTGCGTTACTTCGGCTACATCAGCTACGCCGTTAATCAATCCTTTTGAGGGCGAACGACGCTTAAACTCGGCAATAATACCTGTACGGTCTGCTGCCAGTAAAAAATCTTTAAAAGAATGTGGCGTTCTTTTAAAATGCACCGCATTTTCTAAATCCTGAACAGAAACCAGTGCTTTTGCAGCCGCAACTTCTTCTTTTTTACGTAGTACGATTTTATCTAAAATATTCATTCTATCCTATTATATATCAATTGAAAGGCCATCGCATTAAGATTGCTTCGTACCTCGCAATGACGGATTTCTCTTAATTTGTTAACCAATTCTCCATCATCTGCTTGCCAAACTCGGTAAGCACACTCTCAGGGTGAAACTGTACACCACGCACATCAAGCGTTTCGTGCCTTAGCGCCATAATCTCGTTCTTATGGTCGCGGGCTGTAATTTTTAAGCACGATGGAAAATTATCTTTGCTAACCACCCAGCTATGGTAACGGCCAACATTGATTGTTTGCGGGCATTCCCAGAATAAAGGCTCATCGCCATCTACAACGGTTACGGGTGTAGCAATGCCATGCATTGGCCTACCTAAATTGTACAAGGTTCCGCCAAATGCTTCGGCAATAGCCTGCTGACCTAAACATACACCAAAAATACTTTTGGTTGGCGCATAGGTTTTAATCACATCCAGTAATAAACCTGCTTCTTCAGGGATACCCGGACCTGGAGAAAGCAATATCTTATCGTACTTTTCTACATCGGCCAACTCAAACTTATCATTTCTCCAAACTTCGGCCTCAAAGCCAACTTCGTTAATTAAATGCACTAAGTTATAGGTAAAACTATCGTAGTTATCGATCACCAAAACGGTTTTCTTATTTATATTTTCCATTGTATTAACGTCTTTATTTACATCTTCCACCTCACATCCTCCATTTCACATTTTTACTATATTCCTTCTGCCATTTGTACCGCTTTACGCAGCGCGGCAATTTTATTGTTTACTTCCTGCATCTCTGTCTCGGGTACCGAATCGGCCACTATACCCGCTCCTGCACGATAATGCAGTTCGTTATTTTTGCTCATAAAAGTCCTGATCATGATGGCGTGGTTAAAATCTTCGTTAAAACCCATAAAACCAATGGCTCCAGCGTAGAAATTCCGGCCTAGTTTTTCGTTTTCATCAATCAGCTGCATGGCTTTATATTTCGGTGCGCCACTTAAAGTACCCGCCGGATAAGTATCAGCAACCACCTTAAAAGCACTTACGTTTTCTTGTAAATGACCGCTAACTTTACTTACCAAATGGATCAGGTGTGAGTAGTATTGCACTTCTTTAAACGATTTTACCTCTACCCGGTTACAATGCCTGCTCAAATCGTTCCGCGCCAAATCAACCAGCATTACGTGCTCGGCACTTTCTTTCGGGTCTTGCTCTAACTTTCTGGCTTGTTCTGCATCTTCGATATCGTTTCCGCTCCGTTTAAAGGTTCCGGCAATTGGGAAAATATTAGCCGAATTGTTTTTGATTGTAATCTGTGCTTCGGGCGATGAACCAAAGAGCTTGAAATTACCGTAATCGAAATAAAACAGATATGGTGAAGGGTTTATCGAGCGCAGGCAACGGTAAACATTAAATTCATCGCCCGAAAAAGCTTGTTTAAAGGCACGTGAAGGTACAATCTGAAAAACATCGCCGCGATAAATGTGCTTTTGCAGTTTTTCTACCAGATCCATAAAACCCTGATCAGTTAAATTGGAAGATTCTTTACCCCTGGTCTGAAATTTATATTCCGGATAGTTTTTATTCTGGATCAGGTATTCCATTTTCTCCAAACCACCTTCTTCTTCGCCTTCGAAAGTATTTTTGAAAAGGGTAATTTCATTTTTAAAGTGATCGATGGCAATGATATACCGGTACAGGTGATACTGCATTTCAGGGATCTCCTCGCCTTCGGGGGTCTCCGAAGTAAACTTAATATCTTCAAAATGCTGCACGGCATTCCAGGTAAAATAGCCAAACAGGCCACTCGATATAAACTTAATTTCAGGCAGTTCGGTTTCCTTAAACTTATCCTTAAAATCAGCAATTTCAGCTATCAGGTTCTTGCTTTCGGTAATTTCAACGGCTCCATCCGGGAAATAAGTTTCCAGTCGCGAGCCTTTTAAAATGATACCTGCCACCGGATCGGCGCAAACAAAACTCATTGAGTTTTCCCGGCTGTGGTAATCCGAACTTTCCAATAAAATGCTGTTCGGGTAAACATCGCGCAAGCGCAGGTAAATGCTTACCGGCGTGGTGGTATCGGCAAGTAGTTTTTTGTAAGTTGTATTTATTTTATACATGATTTTACTATGTTGTCATTGCTTCGTGCATCGCAACAACGGTTAAATTATTTTTTTTAACAATAAAAAGCCCGGCGTGTGGTTCTACGCCGGGCTTTAATGGTTCTTTAATAAGGTTTAGGTTGATAAACTATATTTTTTTCATACGCAGCCAGCGCAATCCGTTTTCGAATTACTTTGCCAAAGCCAGGTATGTATATTGTTGATCATGAGCCACAAAAATATAAAGAATTTTGAAAAAGCGAAATATTTATGAAAATAATTGAGCAAACGGTTAATTATTTTGAGAGAATGATACTTCATAAGCCTAGTCATTTTAACCGCAAAGGGCGCTAAGGGAGGCGCAAAGTAAGCAAAGCTATCCTTGCCGTCATTCTGGCGCATGCCAGAATCTCTTTTTTTAACCACAAAGCACACAGAGAAAACCACTGAGTACACTGAGCAATATTTATAATATTCCGTGTTTTCCGTGCATCCATGGCTGAAAAGGTTAGTTTTTAACCGCAAATCACACGAAGAAAGAGCAGGCCGTACAAAAAATCCCACCCTCTAAAGGGCAGGATTTAAATTTATCAGGATACCACAAGGGTAATCAACCAAATGAATTAAGAAACGCCAAAAAACGATCTTCCCGGAACTTCTTTAATCATCAATGTAATGGCTACAATAATCAGGATCAGCGCTAAACTGAAGAAAACTGCAATGGTGCGGTGTTTGGCAACAGCATCAGCCACTTTTTTCGATTTCGCATTACCCACAGTAATTAAAATGATGGCGATAATCATCATAGAAGTGTGCTCTGCCTTAAAATAACGACCAATGGCATCACTCATTGGCAATTTGGTAAGCGGACTTAAAAAGTACAATACCAAGCCAATCAACAATTGAATGTGTGCACTAATCAGGGTAAATACATTTAGCTTGCGGTTACCTTCTGTGTATGTTTTATTCCCAAACCAGCCCGATAATGCGTTTATTACCGCGATAACCAATAAAATTAATACGATGTAGCGCCATCCGGAGTGCGCAGATTTTAAGATATTGTACATTTTTCTAAAATATGTTTAATCAAAAGTAGGCAATAATTGTAAAAAATAGGATATTCTGTAAAATGAACGCTTATTTATATTAGTTTTAAACAAATTAAAATCTAAACTTATTATGAAGAAAATTTTACTCGCCCTTGGGCTGGTATTTTCTGCTACATTTCTGTTTGCACAGCAAACCTCCTTCCCTGTTAACGGCTCTTTTGATACCAGACCTGGAATGTTTGCCTTTACCAATGCAACTATAGTAGTAAATGCCAACCAAACCTTAACAAATGCTACCCTTTTAATTAAAGGACAAACCATTCAGGCTGTTGGAGCCGGCTTAGCTGTGCCCAAAGGTTATGTGGTGATCGATTTAAAAGGAAAATTTATTTATCCATCGCTGGTTGATGCTTTTACCAGTTATGGCATCAGCGAAACACCTGCTGCACAACGTGGCTTTGGTGCACAGCGCCAATCTATTTTTGTTTCCACTAAAAAAGGTGCCTACGGCTGGAACGAAGCCATCAGACCGGAAACTTATGTAAAAAGCATTTTCTCTACCGACAGTAAAAAAGCAGATGAACTGCGCAAAGTTGGTTTCGGGAGTGTAAATGTGATTAACCGCGATGGTATTGCCCGTGGCGTTTCTGCAGCGGTAACCTTAAATGAAGGGGCCGATAACAGTGTGATTCTGAAAGACCAGACCGCAGCCAATTACTCCTTCAATAAAGGCACTTCATCAAATGATTATCCAACGTCTTTAATGGGATCGATTGCTTTATTGCGCCAAACATATTACGATGCCCAGTGGTATGGTAAACAGAAAGATGAGTACAACATTTCTTTGGATGAATTTGGCAAACAGCAAACTATCCCACAAATTTTTGAGGTAGATGGCTGGCAGAATATCCTTCGTGCCCACAAAATAGGCAAGGAGTTTGGTAAGCAGTATATCATCAAATCAACAGGCGATGAATATCAACGGATTAACGAGGTTAAAGCTACAGGTGCAAGCTTAATTATCCCTTTAACTTTCCCCAAAGCTTATGATGTAGAAGACCCGGCCGAAGCCAGAAACGTGAGTTTATCACAAATGAAAGGCTGGGAACTCGCTCCTACCAATCCGGCCGCACTGGAAAAAGCAGGAATTAAATTTGCCTTAACAGCATTTGGTTTAGAAAACAGTCGCGATTTTTGGGCGAATATCCGCACCGCGATCGAAAACGGCTTAACTGAAAAACAAGCCTTGCAATCGGTAACCGAAATACCTGCTTCGCTTTTGGGCATCAGCGATAAAGTAGGCTCGCTCGAAAAAGGAAAAGTGGCTAACTTTTTAATCTCATCCGATAATCTGTTTAAAAACACCAATATCATTTTCGAAAACTGGGTACAGGGTAAACGTTTCATCGTAAACAAAATGGATGTGAGCGATGTACGCGGAACTTACAACCTCAATGTTGACGGCGTGGGTGCATTAACCCTTAAAATTACCGGCACAGGCGGTGGTTCGGCTGCAGCAATTGAAAGAACAGGTGCTGATAGCGTAAAAACTACTGCAACCTTTACCAGAAATGGCGATTGGGTAAGCATTAATTTTAATTCAAAGAAAAACCCTAAAGGCGATGTTCGTTTAAGCGGTTATATTACCTCAGCCAATCCCATTACTTTAAAAGGCGAATCGGCCCTGGCTGATGGTACCAGCGGAAAATTTACCGCAACCTATAAAGAAGCTGTAAAAGAAACGCCTAAAAAAGACGAACCTAAACCAGTATTAGCCCTTGGCCCGGTTATATACCCTTTTACGGCTTTTGGGGCTACCGAACCAGCTAAGCAAGAAACGGTGTTGATTAAAAACGGTACCATCTGGACGAATGAAAAAGAAGGCGTACTCGAAAATGCCGATATCCTTTTAGAAAACGGCAAGATTAAAGCGGTTGGCAAAAACCTTTCGGCAGGCAATGCAAAAGTAATTGATGCCACAGGCAAACACATTACTGCCGGTATTATTGATGAGCACTCGCACATTGCAGGTGCAGGTGGTATTAACGAAGGTGCCCAATCGGTTTCGGCCGAAGTACGTATTGCCGATATCATTAACTCAGAAGATGTAAATATTTACCGTCAGCTGGCCGGTGGGGTAACCACTTCGCACATTCTCCATGGTTCGGCCAATCCGGTGGGTGGTCAATCGCAATTGATTAAACTGCGCTGGGGTAAATCGCCTGAGGAATTAAAATTTGCAGGTGCTGATGGTTTTATCAAATTCGCATTGGGCGAAAACGTAAAGCAAAGTAATTTTGGTACCGGTGCGCGTTTCCCGGTTACCCGTATGGGCGTTGAGCAAACTTTTGTGGATGAATTTACCCGCGCAAAAGAATATGCTAAAGCCCTTTCGGTGAAAGGCAATAGCGTACGCCGCGATTTGGAATTGGATGCCATTGTAGAAATTTTAAACAACAAGCGTTTCATTACCTGCCACTCTTATGTACAGAGCGAAATTAACATGCTCATCCACGTTGCTGATAGTTTAGGCTTCAAAATCAACACTTTTACGCACATTTTAGAAGGTTATAAAGTAGCCGATAAAATGAAGGCACATGGTATTGCGGGTTCTACCTTCTCTGACTGGTGGGCTTATAAAAACGAGGTGGCAGAAGCCATTCCCTACAACGGCAAAATTATGCACAATGTAGGCATTACCACTGCCTTTAATTCGGATGATGCTGAAATGGCCCGTCACTTAAACCAGGAAGCTGGCAAATCGGTGTTATACGGTAATGTGCCCGAAGAAGATGCTTTAAAATTTGTAACCTTAAACCCAGCCCGGATGCTCCACATTGATGATAAAGTGGGCAGTTTAAAAGCGGGTAAAGATGCCGATGTGGTGATCTGGACAGCCAATCCGCTTTCTATCTACGCCAAAGCAGAAAAAACCTTTGTTGATGGAATTGCGTACTGGGACATTGATAAAGATGCACAGGTGATTAAAGCTATGCAGACGGAAAAGGCCCGTTTAATCCAGAAAATGTTAGAAAGCAAAAGTAAAGGTGGCCGTACACAGCGCCCAATGGGTGATGCTCCACGCCTTTACAATTGCGAAACCTTAGAAAATTATTCAGCAGAATTAACCGAGAAAGAACATGCACACTAAACAATATTTATTCAGCCTGGCTTTATCGGCAATAAGCCTGATGTGTTTTGCCCAGGCCAACATTTCGCCGGCAAAAAAACAAAGCAAAACCATTGCCATTACCGGTGCAACTGTACACGTGGGCAACGGTACCGTAATCGAAAACGGAACCATCCTTTTTGGCAACGGCAAAATTATTTCGGTTACCGCGAACGGACAGGTGCCGCAAGATGATGTAATGCGGATTGTAGCCACAGGTAAACACATTTATCCGGGCTTTATCGCAGCCACCACCAATTTAGGTTTAACAGAAATTGAAGCAGTAAAAGCAACTTTAGATTTTCAGGAAATTGGCGATTACAATTCGCATATCCGCTCAATCGTAGCCTACAATACCGACTCGAAAGTACCCGCTACCTTGCGCAGCAACGGCGTATTAATGGCGCAGCCAACCCCGCAAGGTGGTACGGTTTCGGGCAGTTCATCGGTAGTGCAACTCGATGCCTGGAACTGGGAAGATGCCGCATTAAAAACCGACGATGCCATGCACGTGACCTGGCCGGTTACGCCACGCTTTAGGGGTGGCTTTGGTGGTTTCGGCCGTCCGCAGCAATCTCCCGAAGCGTTAACAGAAAGAACACAGGCGGCTATTGCGCAGTTAACTTCTTTCTTCGCAGAAGCAAAGGCTTATTCCGAAATGGGCAAACCCGAAGTCATTAACACGCGTTTCGAAGCCATGAAAAGGGTATTTAGAGGCGACGAAAAGTTATTTATCGCAGCCGATAGTCAGAAGGATATTGTAGCCGCAGTTAACTTTGCCAAAAAATTCGGCATTAGCCCGGTGATTACCGGCGCGGATGAAGCTTACCTGGTTATCGACTTTTTAAAAGAGAACAACATTACCTTGATTGTTAAGCAGCCACATGCCCTGCCCAACAATAATGATGATGATGTGAACATGCCATACAAAAATGCAGCAGTTTTGGCCAATGCAGGCTTAAATGTGGTATTGAGTATTGATGGTTACTGGCAACAACGCAACCTCCCTTTTATGGCGGGCACGGTAACTGCCTGGGGATTGGATAAAGAAAAAGCCTTATCTACCATCACCTTAAATGCGGCAAAAGCCATGGGTGTTGATAAAACCACAGGCAGTATCGAAACCGGTAAAGATGCTACTTTCTTTATTTCTGCCGGCGATGCATTGGATATGCGCACCAACAAAGTAGAACAGGCCTTTATTCAGGGGCGCGATATTAATCTAGATAATCTTCATAAACAGCTGGATAAGAAGTTTAGCGATAAGTATACTGCAGAGAAGAAATAGTTATTGAGGGTTAACCCGGTTAATTGTTTGAACTGGTTAACTGTTTTATAGCCTAGAGTACAACGGCCGATATTCATTTATCGGCCGTTTTTTATTACATCAGTTTATGTATCCTCCTCGTTTGTAACCAGGATGAATGAAATATGCATTTGTACTGCATGCAATGTAATGACAATATTCGCCTATCCTCGTTATTCCGAAGGAATCACTTTGTGACAAACGAAGACAATCGTAACATTAGCTTAACAAAAACCGCTTAAACTATTTACCTCATACACTTTATCTTAACAATCAGCCAAAAAGCTAACCATTCCTAAACCATTTCATAATGTAGAATCCAAACCGGCTTAATACTGTAGTAACATCTTTGTCATCATAAAAATCAGAAACTAATCATGATGAAACCTGCCTGGGTAAGCGCTGAACAAAACAACACGCCCAGGCAAGCTTCATAACAGCTAAAAAAATCAAAAAATGATGAAAAACTTACTTATTGCAGTGTTGTTACTGCTATGCTGCACTTATAATGCAGCGCTGGCGCAAACTACACAGGCATCAATTTCGGGTGTTATTACCGATCAGCAAAAGAAACCTATTCCAGGTGTTTCAATCCAGATCAGAAACAACTCAACCGGTTTCACCACTAAAACCTCAACCAATGCACAGGGCGAGTACACCTTTAAAGAACTTCCTTTAGGTGGCCCATATTCGGTTAAAGCCATATATGTAGGCTTTGGCGAACAAACCAGAAGTGGTTATATGCTAAACCTTGGCGATGTGGTAAGGGTAGCCATTACCATGCAGGAAGCTTCGCAGGATTTAGAAGCCGTGCAGGTTGTTGCTTCAGGACTTAGAAATAAAGTTCAGAACTTCGGTGCTTCCACCGAGATTTCGGCCAAAACGATGAATCAATTACCGGTTAATGGCCGTAACTTCTCCAACTTAATGGATTTATCGCCATTAAGTCGTGGTGGTGGTATTGCCGGCCAGCTTGGATCATCTACTAACTACACGATTGATGGGATGAATGCTAAAAACCCAACCTCGGCAGGAAGCACGACCAGCCGTAGTGGTGCGCCATACTCGATCTCTATCGAAGCGGTACGTGAGTTTAAGGTAGTAACCAACCAATACGATGTTACCTTAGGCCGTGCAGGTGGTGGTACTGTAACTGCGGTTACCAAATCAGGTACCAATACCGTAAGTGGTAGTGCTTTTGTATATGGCCGTGCTGATTGGTTAGCCAGCCGTTACGATATCAGAGGGGTTAAACGCGACAATGATTTTTCTACCTATCAATATGGTTTTACCTTAGGTGGACCAATCATTAAAGATAAGCTACACTATTTTGTGGGCTTGGATCATCAGAAAGATTCGCGTCCATTAATTATTGCCGACGTAAACGGTCCTGCCGATGAAGCAAGATTCAGGATTACCAACGCTACTTTAGAGGAGTTTGCAGGTTATGCCCGCAATAAATATGGCGTAGCCAATACCCCACAATACGGCTCATTCCCTAAAAAACGTGGTTCGGATGCTGCATTTGCCCGTTTAGACTGGCAGATCGACGAAAAGAATTTATTAACTGTTCGTGATAACTATACCAATGATAGAAACCCGCTGGGTTTAGCTGATAATACCGCCATTAACTTTTACGAAAGTTATGGTAATGATAAAAACGTTGATAACAGTTTATTAGCCACCTTACGTTCAACCATTAGCAGCAAGGTTACCAACGAATTAAAAGTACAACACTTATACACCTTCCAGGCCAGTACGCAAAATGACGAATTAACAGGAGCTATCCCACGAGCTATTGTAGGCAATGTTCGCTCAACGCTTTCTGATGGTACCACAGGAAATACCAGTATCCAAATTGGCGGGCATCGTTTCGGTCAGGAAGGTTTTACCAACAATGTATTGCAATTAGTAGATAACTTTTACTATAACACTGATAAAATAAAGTACACCTTTGGTGTTGATTTGCAATATACCAATGCAAAATCGCTTTATGGTAGCGAAGTAAACGGAAGGTTCGAATATACGAACTCAACTACCGCTACATCGTTACAGAACTTCAATAACCTTATCGCCAACAGGTTTTACAGAGAAGTACCTTTAGTTGCAGACCCTACAGTAAAAGCAGGCATCTGGAATACCGCTATATACGGACAAATGCAAACCAAACTGGCCAAAGGTTTAGAATTTATAGGAGGCTTGCGTGTCGATTACAGTGCTTACCCAAAATCGCCACTTAACCAACAGTTATTTGATGCCATTGGCGTAAGAACCGATCATAAATTAAAGCAGTTTTTAGTTCAGCCAAGGATCCAGTTTAACTGGGATGTTAATGAAAACAGAACCGATTTTGTACGCTTTGGAGCTGGGATCTTCGGATCGGACATTAATAACTACATGACCATTAACAACTTGACTTTTGACGGTAAACACTTTGCTACTGTTGATGTTTTTGGTGCTGATGTTCCAACGCCAAACTTTATCGGTTACAGAAATGGAACCGTTTCAACTCCTACCTTACCAGCTTTACAGGTACCAACCATTAACACCTATGCCTCTGATGCAAAAGTACCGGTGGTTTATAAGGCTAACTTATCATATAATCGATTAATTACCGACAAACTAAAGGTTGGTATTACAGGTTATGCCACATTGGGCCGTAACAACTATATGTATGTAGATAGAAATATGGTAGCCAATCCTTTCTTTACCCTGCCAAATGAGGGCAATAGAGGAGTATTTGTACCAACAATGCCTGATAATGGCTCGCCAGATTGGAAAACCGGTCGCCTAAGCAACAGTTTTGGCCGCGTTTTAGAATTAAACAGCAAAGGTAAAGTAAACCAGTTTGCCGTTGTTTTAGATGCAACCTGGAATTATTTCAGAGATGGAGAAATTTCGGCCAGTTATACCTGGAACGATACCAAAGACAATACTTCATACAATGGAAACGTGGCTAATACCGCTACATTATCATTACCTGTAAAAGACGATCCCAGAGATTTAACTAAAATGTCGTATTCAGATGGTCAGTTCCGCAACAAGGTCGTAATTTATGGTACGCTTCCAAGTTTTTATGGGGTAACCATTGCAGTTCGTTATTCGGGTATTGGTGGTACGCGTTACAGCTTATTATCTGGTGCCAACAACAATGGCGATTTCGTAGCTACAAACGATTTAGCTTTTGTTTTTGACAGAAACAATCCTAATGTACCTGCCAATGTGCGCAACGGCTTACAAGCTTTACTAGATAACCCTGATGCAAGCCAAAGTTTGAAAGATTATATCAACAAATATTCTGGTCAGATTGCAGAACGAAATGGTGGCATAAATGGTTTCTACGGTGTTGTGGATTTAAGAATCTCTAAAAAAATAAAGATTTATAAAACCCATGCAATAGAAGTTTCGGGCGACATTTTTAATTTAGGCAACTTAATTAAGAAAAAATGGGGTGTAAACGAAACACTGGGTAACCAGGCCTTATATGCCTTAAATGGTACCGCAAGAGTTGCAGCTACACCAACAACTCCTGAGATTCCTGCCGTTCCGAATTACGACTCAGCGACAAAATCGTTCAATTACCGTGTAAACAACTCTGGTATTGTTACGCCGTCGGGTAATCCTTGGCAGATACAAATCGGTTTACGTTACGGTTTCTAAACTACATTTAGCTAAGTTTCTTAGCTTAAAGTCATAAAAAAGGGGAATGGATTTTTATCCGTTCCCTTTTTTTATGTTTGTATATAAAACAACAAAACTTTCATGGGATTATTACTCAACTACCTGAAAAGTCACAAATGGATTGTGGCCTTAGCATTACTGCTTGCAGGTTTAAATATTGGCTTTTCTTTAATGGATCCGCTCATTACCGGAAAGATTTTAGATCGCTTCATTAACAAAAAAGACTCGTTAACCTATGCCGAATACCTTTGGGGTTCGGTAGGCTTAATTGGCCTTGCTATTGGCGCGGCAATGGTATCGCGTATTGCCAAAAACTTTCAGGATTATTTTACCAGCGTTATTGTACAAAAGGTTGGTGCAAAAATGTATGCTGATGGTTTGCAGCACTCGTTAAAGTTACCTTACCAGGTTTTCGAAGATCAGCGCAGTGGCGAAACTTTGGGTATTTTACAAAAAGTACGTTTAGATTCGGAGAAGTTTATTACGGCTTTTATCAGTATCCTTTTTGTAAGCTTAATCGGTATGGTATTCGTAATTGTGTATTCGTTTACCGTGAGCTACAAAGTTACCCTCGTTTATTTTTCGGCTATCCCGATTATCAGTTTTGTAAGCTGGTTTTTAAGCCGTAAAATCAAAACCATCCAGCGTGCTATTGTTGGCGAAACCACTGCTTTGGCCGGCTCTACTACCGAATCGTTAAGAAACATCGAACTGGTTAAAAGTTTAGGCCTTGCTGATCAGGAAATTGAGCGTTTAAACAAAACCACCTATAAGATTTTAGGTCTTGAGCTTAAAAAAGTAAAGTACGTGCGCAGCATGAGTTTTGTTCAGGGCACAACCGTAAACCTTGTACGCAGTACCATGGTGCTGGTTTTGTTATTGCTTATTTTCGACAACACCATTTCTGCCGGACAATACTTAACCTTTCTATTTTATTCTTTCTTTCTATTTGGGCCACTACAAGAGTTAGGTAATGTAATTTTGGCCTGGCGTGAAGCTGAGGTTTCGCTGGGTAACTTTAAAAAGATCTTAAGCACACCGATTGATAAGAAGCCGGAGAACCCGACATCAATTCAAAAAATTAAAGATTTAACCTTTAACGAAGTTGGCTTTAAGCATCAAACCGCTAACCGCAATGCACTTGAAAATATATCTTTCCGCACGCATAACGGACAAACCATTGCTTTTGTTGGTCCATCGGGCTCTGGTAAAACAACTTTAGTAAAACTATTGGTTGGCTTGTATCCACCAAAAGAGGGAGAGATTTTATACAATGGCATTACGAGCAATAAAATTGATTTGGATGCCTTGCGCGAAAAGATTGGTTTTGTAACGCAAGATACACAACTGTTTTCGGGTACCATAAGAGAAAACCTGTTATTTGTAAACCCTACCGCAACTGATGAGGAATGTTATAAGGTATTAAATCAGGCCGCGTGCCAAACCTTACTGGCACGTGCCGATAAAGGTTTAGATTCGTTAATTGGCGAAGGCGGTGTAAAGGTTTCGGGTGGCGAGAAACAGCGTTTATCTATTGCACGGGCATTATTACGTCAACCTGATATCCTCGTGTTTGATGAGGCGACTTCATCTTTGGATTCGATTACCGAAGAAGAAATTACCAAAACCATCCGTTCCGTTTCCGATTTAACCGATCACATTACCATTTTAATTGCGCACCGTTTATCGACCATTAAACATGCCGACCGGATTTATGTGTTAGAAAAAGGCCACATCATTGAGCAAGGCAAACACGAAGAATTAATTGCGCAAAACGGCTTGTACCAGGCCATGTGGCGCCAACAAATTGGCGAAAGAGTTGTTGAAGCTTAAGAAACTAAATACTTTAAAATGTTATTAGCAGAAATCAACAGCAACCAGGTGGCCCTGTTTGTAATTATACCGGCCATTTTATGGCTGGCTTTAATATTGGTAGCCCTTTATCATATTTCAAGAAATAGTTCAATGGGTTTTAGCGTAAAGATATTGTGGTTTATCATTATCCTCTTAGCACCTTTTCTGGGTTCGATTATTTACCTGATGTGGGGCAAGAATAAAAAGTTTTAAATTAACCATGGTTCGCGTTCGCGCGGACCATTTTTTGCCATGGTTTGTGTCCACACGAACCATCCGTTGCCATTGTTCGTATCCGCATAAACCATTTTCATGATATTATTTTTTGAAAAGCAGGTACCGCAATGCTTCGGTCGGCTCCGGTCCCGCTGTCCTCCTGCCGTTAATCAGCTTGAAAAAGATATTTGTTATACCGGCATCCGTGCCATCGGGTTTAGGTGGCCAGTACAAACGTATAACTGGCTAAACTTAACGTCATGGTTCATGTCCCACGAACCATGCATATTGATTAAACCACCGCCATGGTTCGTGTCCGCACGAACCATTTATCAAATAGCCAAACCATTTTATCAATAATTAACCAGCCTTCGTTGTCTGTTCGTTAATATCCTGTAAACTAAGTTTCGTTAACGATCGTGTTTTTAACCAGGTTATCCCCGCTATGGCAATCGTCATGCTGCCGCCAAACACAACTGCAGGTACTAAAGTTAACAGCTTAGCCGATAAGCCCGATTCAAATTCGCCGATCTCATTCGAAGAACCAATAAACATGCTGTTCACCGCCGATACCCGTCCGCGCATTTCATCGGGCGTAAGCAATTGCATAATGGTTTGCCTGATAATTACACTTACACTATCAAAAGAGCCCTCCAGAAATAAGAAAAACAACGTGAGATAAAAATTTTTCGACAGACCATAACAGATAATGCTTAAGCCAAAACCAGTTACCGCAATAAGTAAATTGCGCCACGGCCGGCCCATAGGCGAAAAGCGCGTCATGGCCAGCATGGTAACCACCGCACCTAACGATGCTGCTCCACGCATCATACCCAAGCCATAAGAACCCAAGTGAAAAACATCTTTAGCAAACATGGGCAGCAAAGCAACTGCTCCGCCGAAAAATACTGAGAAAAGATCAAGGCTCATGGCCCAAACCATCATTTTGGTTTTAAAAACAAATTGTATCCCCTCTTTTAAGCTATGAAAGATATTCTCTTTCGGAACATATGTTGACGGATGTTTCTTGAAATTAAAAATGCAAATTAAAGAGATCGATACCAGCACCACAATAAAACCATAAGCTGCAGTAATACCCCATAAATAATTTACAAAACCACCTGCAACCGGGCCAATAATGGTAGCCAGTTGCCAGCTGCTGCTGTTCCACGTGGCCGAATTGGGATACAATTCTTTAGGTACAATTTTAGCCATCAGCGAAAAAGTTGCCGGACCGAAAAAACCACGCGCAATACCAATGCAAAACACCAGTCCGTACATAATGAGCACTATCACATCTTCTTTAAGGTGAAGATATTTACTGGTCATGATCAGCATCAAAACAGAGGCTAACCAAACACCTGCGAATATTTTAATCAGCAACCCGCGTTTTTCACTTTTATCGGCAATGTAACCGCCATATAAAGCGATGCCAATAGCTGGAATAGCCTCGCACAAACCCACCAGACCAAGTTTCAGTGCATCGTGAGTTAAATCGTATATATGGTAACCAATAACTACCGCCTGCATTTGGTAGGCGAGTGTAAAAAAGAATCGCATACCCAAAAACGATCTGAATTCTTTATACCGCAATGCAGCAAAAGGATCGGGTTTTACAATAACGGGGTTGGGGTCTGAATCTGCCACTGAAAAAAGTTTACCTGCAAAACTACGCGATGAAAATTTAAATCCCCCACCCGCTTGAAATTTTATGACGTTCCCTTGTTTATTCAGTAAAATATAAAGGGAATAATAAAGCCCGATGAGCATTGATACTCATCGGGCTTCTTTTACTCAGACAACTCAATAACCAGGGTTCTGCTCCAACAGGTTATTTTTATTTATTTCGTCGCGGCTAAATGGCCTGAAATAAAGTTTATTGTCCCAACTGCGGTTTTCTTGTGCATTCTCCTCTACGGGACTATAGGTATAATCGTAAACAGTAGGATCGTAATGATAAGGTGCCGACATGGTTTTACCAGCCTTAAATTTACCTGTAACTTTGATGTAGGTTACTTTACGACCTAATGTTTCGCCTGCAATTAACCATCTGCGCGTATCGTGGTAGCGTTGTTCTTCGTAAGCCATCTCAATACGGCGTTCATGGCGATACACCTCTCTCAACCCAGCCTGATCGGTAGCGGTTACTGCGGGCATACCAGCCCTGAAACGGATTTTATTTAGCCAGTTTGTTGCGTTAGTTAATTCACCTAACTCAATACTCGCTTCAATGTAATTAAAGACGGCTTCTGTATATCTAAAAAATGGCCATGGAATAGTTTGAGGTGCAGAGGCATCAACAATATTTGGATCCGGATCGATAAACTTATGGTAATAATAACCTGTCCAGCTTCCGTTCCAGTTTTCAATAGAACTACCTCTTGTATCCAAACCTTTAAAATCCGTTACACTTCCGCTACTCACTAAATCATATATCCCCGTTTGGATCTGGCTCGCTGGGTCTACATTACCCGACGCTTTATCACGTGGTTTCCAGCCTGCCCCATCGTATAAAATAGTTGCGTAAAAACGTGGGTCTCTGTTTTGGTAGGGATTGGCTTTCTGTGCAGGATTAGTCCAGCTAAACTTGCTTCCATCATTCATTTCATAATCATCAACCAATAAACCTATTGGCGTGTTACCTGCCCAGTTATGGTAACCATTTGGTCCGTTTTGTTGTGCATGCCTGTTGTTACTTTGGGTAATAAAATAACGGGCAAAAATTAATTCAGAGGCCGCGGCTGCATCAATACCCGGAGCCTTACTTCCTCCCCCCATAGCAATGCTCTTAAAGTTTAATTGCCCCTCAGCTATTGTTGCCGGAACTGAAAGCGTAAGTTTATAACCAGCACCTGCATCCAATACCGCTTTAGCTGCTGTTTGAGCCAGTTTGTAGCGATCCATCTGATTACCTGAAGCATAAGAAAGAAAATCTAATTTCTGTGCTGCTATTCCGGTAATTTTTGCCGTAAGTTTAGCACGGTCGTGCAAGTCACTCGCGGCATAAATCAATACCCTCGATTTTAATGCTAAAGCAGCAAGTGCACTGGTACGTCCTTTATCCAGGGTTTTACCTGCTAACAACCTGTTGGCTTCGTCGCAATCTTTAATGATGAAGTTGATGCACTCTTCATAAGTATTACGTTTAATATTAAAGTTATCGGTTAGTGCATAGGTCTTAGTAATAAGGGCTACAGCACCGTAGTAACGCACCAATTGCTGATAAAAATAAGCCCGTAAAAAGTAGGCTTCTCCTAATAACTGATCTTTTAAACCCTGACTACTAAGGCCATTATCTCCGCCTACAATCCGCTCAATTGTGGTGTTACAGGCCCTTATGCGGTTATACATTTGTTTGTAGGCCCAGGTATCATCTACCCAGCCTAATGTAGAGGGGTTAATAGTCGCATTATTAACCAAATCGATACCACGTGTTGGGTGCGTAAATAATGCTTCATCCGAAACAGAAGCCAACATTTGCTCTGAAAATCCACCATTACTTAATCCATTGTAAATGTCGTTCACAAAAGCCTGAGCTAATGCCGGATCTTTCCATACCAAATCGGCAGATATTTTATCAGGGGGATTAACATCCATAAAATCTTTCTTACATGCCATTGCAAAAAAGGTGACTAAAACCAATAGGTATAGGTTTTTATTTTGAATTATTGCTTTTATATTTTTCATCTCTTTTTCGTTGTTATTGATAAACAGCTATACATTTACTAAAAGGCTGCCTTTATACCCATGTTAATTACGCGCGCCTGAGGATAATACTGACCACTTGAGTTGGTAGATTCAGGATCCCAGACTTTAATTTTATCCAGCGTAAACAGGTTTAATCCGTTTGCATATACCCTAACACTGCTCAAGCCAACCTTTTCGATCCAGTTTACTGGTAAGGTATAACCTAACTCCACGTTTTTAAGTCTGATGTAATTGTTGCTTCGTAACCAATAAGTATTGTTTAAAGCATTGTTGCTATCAGTGTAATAAGTAGCGCCTCTGTTTGATAGACGGGGGTTTACCGAATTTGGATTATCGATGCTCCAACGGTTTAGATACGACCACTCCAAAAAGTTACCAATATCACCCGATTCGGTTAAGCCCACAATCTGCATCCCACCTGTGGCACCTTGAATAAGCACCGATAAATCAAATCCTTTATACTGCAGGTTAAAGTTTACACCACCTGTAAAAGTTGGTGTGCCATTTTTATCTAAACGAATTTTATCATCGGCATTAATTTTACCATCACCATTAACATCCTTAAACTTCATATCGCCAGGGCGTAAGTTGTTGGTTAAAGCACTATAATTTAATTTATTGGCACTAATTTCTGCCTGATCTTTAAAAACACCATCATAATCGTATACCAACCACGAGTTGGTTACCCTTCCGGTTGAGCGTTGCCATTCGGGTGCACCAGGGGTTTCATCCCAAAATATGATCTTGTTTTTGGCATAACCTCCGTTTACACTCACACCAAAATTTAAATCGCCAACTTTATCATTATAGCTTAATTTAAACTCGAAACCTTTATTGTTTACCTTTCCTAAGTTAACAGGCGGCAAACGATCGGTTATACCAGAGCTTTCCGGAACTGAACTTCCTCTGCTAATCAAAATATTGGTACGTTTATTATAAAAATAATCGAATTCCAACGACAGTTTATTATTTAAAAATGATGCGTCCAAACCTATGTTGGCATTATTGGCTACTTCCCATCCGAAATCTAAATTAGGCACCTTACCTTCGGTAATCGATTTAGTAACCAAATCGTTGAAGATATAGGTCCCAAAGTTCATTAGGCTCAGATATTGATATTCTTGTAAAGCGTCGCCAAAATAGGCTTCGGCCCCCATTTGACCATATGAGGCCCTGATTTTTAAGTTATTGACAAAACTGACATTGTTTTTAAAGAAGTCTTCTTCTGATAAGCGCCAGCCCAACGATACACCTGGAAAGAAACCAAAACGCCTGTTGGTTGGGAAGATATAGGAACCATCTACCCGCCAAAGAAATTCAGCCAGATATTTTTCTTTATAGTTATAACCAGCTCTACCGAAATAGCTTAAACGTGCTCTGTTGTATAAGTTATTTGGATCGCCAGGATTGTTACCCAGCGATTGTTCTTTCTCATCACCAGCCAATAATTCTTCAATTGCAGATGACAGGAAATATCTTCTAAAGGCGGTAAAACCATCATTCGCTACTTTTTCACGTGTTACACCTGCCATTAAACCAAAAGTATGATCGCCAATTTTCTTATCATAATTGATCATTCCGGTTAAGTTTACGGCTAATTGACCGCCAGCCGTTTCTCTTAACCTCGGGTCTGTATATTGAGAACGTACAGTACCTGTTAAAACCGGGGTTACACCATCGGCCTGAAAGGTTTTCTTGTCCCAATCGTAAAGCGTCCATGGCAACTGCCAGTTTTTTTGTCTGCCTGAATATTTATCAATAGCTGCTGTTCCGGTAACTTTTAATCCATCTACACCAGGTATTTTAATTTCAACCTTACCCGTGGTTTGAAAGTAATCTCTAACATCTTCATTATGCCCGGTCAAATCGGTAGTAGAAACAACAGGATTATAACCATATTCAATATCTCTACCGGGTAATCCATTAGGCCAAATGGCCATTTCTGTCGGCCTGCCACGCATTAAAAACCTAAAAATATCGCCTGCACCAACAGTAGGGAAATTACGGTCTTCTTCGCGGGCATTTAAGCCTAATGTTGTGGTAATGTATTTGCTCAATTTGGCTTCGAGGTTAAAACGCAAATCATATTGTTTATAGCCCGTAGCCGAATTTTTATAATATCCATCCTGATCGAGATAACCAAGTGAAGCCAGATATTTTACATTCTCACTTCCACCATTAATCTGAACATTATGCTTCTGCTGTGGCGACCAGGTTTGAAAAACGGTTTTAAACCAGTCTGTATTCGGGTATCTTAAAGGATCTGATCCATCACCCAGTTTTCTGATTTCATCAGGTTTGTAAGCCGCATTAACGACCTTTCCTCCTGTTGAGGTATAGGTTCCATTTGTTTTAAAACTGTTCCATGCTGCTGACCATTCGCCAGGATTTAAGTCTGAGCCGAAAATATTCAGTTCGTTTAATATCTCTGCATATTGGGTGGAGTTAGCCATTTTAGGTATACGCGTAGGTTGTTGTAAACCATAGCTAAAATCGTAAGAAAACTGTGGCTTACCCGATTTCCCCAATTTGGTGGTAATGAGGATAACACCGTTTGCCGCCTGCGATCCGTAAATAGCTGCAGAGGCATCTTTTAAAACCGATACACTTTCAATATCGTTCGGATTTAAACGCTCCATACCTCCTGCACGGTTGGGAATCCCATCGATTACGATTAAGGCATTATTATTCCCTAACGAATTGATACCACGGATACGGATGGTAGAACCGTCATAACCTGGTTCACCGCTACCTTGCAGTGCCGTTACCCCAGGCAAACGTCCGGCCAAAGAGTTGGTTAAGTTCACAGAAGAAGATTTTGCCAGCTCAGTACCTTTAACAGCGGCCACTGCTCCAGATACAACAGCTTTCTTTTGTGTTCCATAACCAACTACAACTACTTCAGAAAGGTTTTGGTTATTTTCTACCAGACGTACTTTAATACTGCTTTGGTTTTTCACTTCAACTTCCTGGTCTACATAGCCCACGTAAGTAAAAACCAGTGTACCATTTTCAGGGACCTTGATGCTGAACTTACCCGAACCATCGGTTACCGTACTGGCAGCCCCTCCTTTCAATTTAACACTTACGCCAGGTATCGGCCCTTTGCCATCAGTAACCTCTCCTTTTACAATAATATCCTGGAAGGGAAATTTATAAAGATGAAGTGGTTCCTTTTTGCGTATTGCTGCGCTTGCAGGTGGAGAAAAAACAAGACAACCACCGCAAACAAGAAACATGCTGCTTCTGGCAAAAGTCTTTAATAGATTTTTTTTCATAGTTTTCAATTTATTGGTTAGATACTGATTGTAATGCAATTTAATACTCATGAGTAACCACGAAACGTCATGGATAAGCATGATTTTAACATAACCTATTGAAACATCTGCCTACACCGACATCACTAAGAGAAATCCCCCCTTCCTACAGATCAATCAATAAATTACTACTAACCATCCCCTAATTAATGAAAAAGCCACATTATGGGATAAAAACAACTGTGAATTGCTAGTCCATGGATTGGACTTGTCTCTTTGACAGTTTATATTTGGTTAACCGCAAGATAAAAACTATTGTGATTTTAATGCTGGGGTAAATTAATAATTATAGGGGTCGTATTCGTAAAAAAAATGAAGAAAACGACGTAAAGTAGAATAAAAAATACAAGGCTAAAAGTTCTTGCACAATACCTGTTGGCAAAGCAATTATTTTTTGCTATCTCCTAAAAGAAGTAAATTTTTAAATGGTAGGGTAATCAGCTTGTAGAAAATTAACTGATTTTATCGAAAGAAATTCCCCTTTCGAGTTTTTGTAAATGCGCTTTTAAGGTGGCATGCTCAGGCTTGGTTAAATGTGGATCATCCTCAAATAAAGCAATCACTGTATTTCTGGCTTCAGCTAAAATAACCTGATCTTTGGCTAAGTCGGCAAGCTTCAAATCTAAAACCCCGCTTTGCTGCGTTCCGGTAATATCGCCCGGCCCACGCAACTGCAAATCAATCTCCGAAATTTCGAAACCGTTGTTGGTTCTCACCATAGTCTCTAAACGAACTTTTCCTTCTTTGCTTAGCTTGTTACCGCTCATTAAAATACAAAAAGACTGTTCGGCGCCGCGCCCAACCCTGCCACGCAGCTGATGGAGTTGCGAAAGCCCAAACCTTTCTGAATTTTCGATTACCATCACCGAGGCGTTGGGTACATTTACCCCAACCTCAATTACGGTGGTAGCCACCATAATCTGACTTTTACCGGCTATAAACTGTTCCATTTCGAACTGTTTATCTGCATTGGCCATTTGCCCATGTACAATACTGATCTGGTAATTCGGCCGTGGAAACTGATAACTCAACTGCTCTACCCCTGCTTCCAGGTGTAAAAGATCGAGTTTTTCGCTTTCCTTAATCAGTGGATAAACAATATATACCTGTCGGCCTTTGGCTATCTCCTGCTTCATAAAACCGAACATCCTTAAACGTTGGCCTTCAAAAAGGTGTTTTGTTTCAATAGGCTTTCTACCAGCGGGCAATTCGTCAATAATAGAAACATCGAGATCGCCGTAAAGCGTCATGGCCAGCGTTCTCGGAATTGGTGTTGCGGTCATCACCAAAATATGCGGAGGAATAATATTTTTTCGCCAAAGCTTGGCACGCTGCTCAACCCCAAAGCGGTGTTGTTCATCAATAACCACTAGCCCCAGGTTTTTAAACCGAACTTTATCTTCTATCAGCGCATGGGTGCCTATTAGAATATCGATCTCGCCATTTTCCAGTTGCTCATGTAAAAGGGTGCGTTCTTTCTTTTTGGTATTCCCCGTTAAGATGGCAACCCTCACCAGGTCGTCAGTTACCAGCTCTGTAATTGAGGCATAGTGCTGACGGGCTAAAATCTCCGTCGGAGCCATCATACAGGCTTGATAGCCGTTATCATTTGCCAAAAGCATACTCATCAGTGCCACGGCGGTTTTACCACTTCCTACGTCACCCTGTACAAGTCGGTTCATCTGCACGCCACGTTGGGTATCGATCCTGATTTCTTTAACCACACGTTTTTGTGCATTGGTAAGCTCGAAAGGCAAAAACTCTTTGTAAAAGCAATTTACTTTATCTCCAACTTTATCAAAAACCACTCCTTTAAACTTCAGCTGCCGAAGCTGCTTATTATGCAAAAGCTGAAGCTGAATAAAGAATAGCTCTTCAAATTTTAATCGCCTTTCGGCAGCATTTAAATCTTTTTGATTTTTAGGAAAATGAATATTCAGCAATGCCATTCTTTTACCTGGCAGCTGGTATTTATCGATGATATATGCAGGTAAATTTTCAGGGACCTGTTGAATTATCTGATCAAGCAATCCGGCAATTAAACGCTGAATACCTTTAGAATCGAGATTGAACTTTTTTAGCTTTTCAGTAGAGTTATAAACAGGCTGTAAAGTTAAATTCCCTCTGCCAACCGGTTTGTTCTGGTAGAGTTCCATTTCAGGGTGGGAAATACTGAAAGTTCCGTTAAAGAAGGCTGGTTTGCCAAAAGCCACATAAGCTGTGCCAACGGTAATGTTATCGTCAACCCATTTTAAACTCTGAAACCATACCAGCTCCATAATTCCGGTTTCGTCTTTAAAAACAGCAACTATCCGTTTTGCCCTTTTATCGCCAATTACTCTTTTACCAATAATCCGTCCAATAATCTGGATATATTGCGAATCGATATTAATCTGATTAATCTTAAAATATTGAGTACGGTCGATATAGCGAAAGGGATAATGCGCCAACATGTCCTGAAAAGTAAAAAGACCCAAATCTTTTTTCAAAACATCGGCACGGCTTGGCCCTACGCCCTTTATAAATTCAACAGGTGTATCTAAGATCGAATTCAACGAATACTTTGTTTCTGATAAACTACGTTTTTTAGCAATTGTGCATTAAAAATAACGATAGACAATAGTAAAAGCAAATAAGCCAAAAGCTGGTGATTATCTATCTGTTCTCCAAAATAGAAAAATGCTACGGCAAAAGCCACAATTGGATTCAGGTAAATTAAAATTCCCAACGCAGATGAAGGCATCCCTAACAACGCATAAGCATTTAAAAACAAGGGTATAATGGTAAATACAATAGCAATTAGAAAGATATGCGACCAAAAAAGTGTTTCAGTCGGAAATGGAACTGAATTGAGCAAATACATCGGCAACATCATCAATCCTGAAAGAATTAATTGTACGCCAAGAAAATTAAATTTATCTATTCCCTTGATTACTTTTAATACAATTAAATAAACTGCGTAAAATGATGCGATTAGAATGGCCCAAAGTACCTCATACAAAGAACCAGTTGCCAAAAGAATGATGCTGATCAATGCAATGATTAGTGCAATAACTTTCACTTTGCTTAATTGCTCTTTTAAGAGCGCAAATCCACAAAGAGCCGTTAACAGCGGACAAACCATGTAAGCAAATGCCGCCGCCTTTAAACTAACGCTATTTACTGCATAAATATAAGTAAACCAGTTCCCTGTAATCAAAAAAGCCGCAAGTAGGGTTAATAAAAATAACCTGATTTTTTTAGGCCTTGGGATGGTTTTAAGAAAAGTTATATCGTTTTTAAGTGCGGAACGCCTAAAAAGACCAATGGTAGCCCACACCATGAGTATGGATATGAATATGCGGTAATATAGAATTTCCTGAGGCGGAAAGCCTTTAATATTGCGCAATGGAATTGACATTGTTCCCCATATAATATAAGGAACAATGCCGGCAATGAAATATTTGCTTTTGCTTGCCGCCAAAATTATCCTACAATGGCAATCACCGAAATTTCAACGTTTACGTTTTTCGGTAATACAGAAACTTGTACAGTTTCGCGGGCAGGAAAATTAGCACTAAAATATTGACCATAAACTTCGTTTACCTGTGCAAAAGTACCCATATCGCTTAAAAAGATGGTAGATTTTACAACGTGGTCAAAGTTTAATCCAGCTTCAAGTAATACCGCTTTAAGGTTACGCATTACCTGGTGGGTTTCTTCTTCGATATTACCAATATTTAATTCTCCGTTTTCAGGATTGATGGCAACCTGGCCTGATACGAATAAAAAGTTTCCGGCTTGTACAGCCTGGCTATATGGTCCAATCGGGGCTGGAGCATTAGTTGTTTTAATAATTTGTTTCATATTAGTATTTAAGATTACTTAGCAAGCCACTGAATCAGCTTGTAAATGATACCTGCGAGAAAAATAGAGATAGCCAGTGCATTAATAAAATGCATAATCCTGATATTGACATTAGTTGGCCTGTTGGGATCCTTTTTTCTAAAGAAGTACATATACAAATTTAACGAAAAAGCTTAACAAGGGAAATTAAAAGGCATAAAAAAAGTCCCGATTTGCATCGGGACTTTCTTAAATCTTATATTGAAATACTAGTTTCTAGCAGTTTCAACACGACGGTTTTGGATACGACCTTCTTCAGTATCGTTAGAAGCAATTGGGTTAGCTTCGCCATTACCTTTAGTAGCAACTTGACTAGCGTTAACGCCAGAGTTTACTAAGTAAGTTTTAACAGAGTTAGCTCTGTCTTTAGATAATTTCAAGTTATATGCAGCAGTACCTTCGCTTGAAGCGTAAC